>Ga0315545_1003868_pt1 | contig 12571 bp, 12 predicted proteins | sample SalMarSW160210MG_FD_203096 | JGI IMG/M metagenome (GOLD analysis project Ga0315545, IMG submission 203096) | Salt marsh sediment microbial communities from the Plum Island Ecosystem LTER, Massachusetts, United States - Salt Marsh Sediment SW1602-10 ... | reverse complement strand
ACTGTCCTGATGTCATAGTGCGCTTCAAGCAGATGCGTGGCAAAGGAATGCCTGAGGGTATGGCAACTGACCTTCTTGCTTATCCCGGCCCGCATAGCCGCCTCTTTCACGGCCTTTTGCACCAGGTTTTCGTTGATATGGTGCCGGCGCACTGTGCCGCTCCGCGGATCCACCGACAGGCTTTTGGCAGGGAACACATACTGCCAGATCCATTCGGAAGCCGCCTTCGGATATTTTCGGGCCAATGCAGGCCACATGTAAACTCCGGGGACCCCCTTGGCCTGATCCTTTTCATACATAACCTTTACCCGGGCAAGATGTTCCTTCAACGGAACGGCAAAGCGCTCCGGCAGCATCGTAACCCGATCCTTCTGTCCCTTGCCATCCCGCACCATGATCTGATGGCGGCTGAAGTCAATATCCTTTATCCTGAGACGTACACACTCCATGAGCCGCAATCCGCCTCCATACATCAACCCGGCCATGAGCGCGCTCATACCTTCCATCTGGTCAAGCAGGGCTTGGACTTCATCCCTGGTCATCACCTCGGGCAGCCGCTGCGGGCGCTTGGCCCTCACAAACGTCTCCATCTCTCCAAAGGGCTTGTGCAGGGCATGATTGAAGAAAAACACCAATGCATTAAGGGCCTGGTTTTGAGTGCTGGCTGCAACCTGCCTTTCTACCGCGAGATAGTCAAGGTAGCCCTTCACCGCAGAGGTAGCATCAATCACCCTCGGGTCGGCGTAGCCTTGAAAGGCGATGAAGCGCCTGACCCAATCAAGATAGGTCCTCTCGGTCCGGATCGAATAATGGCGGCTGCGAATTTCGGTGTGCAGTTTAATGAGCAGCGGAGAAAAAAGACGCTCAATCTCGCCGGGAATCACCCGATCGCGGAAAGCGCCCTCTTTAGCACTATTCCGTGTGGCCCGTTTCTTTTTTTCATTCTCTGGCGTCGGTTTTGTCGTTCCGTCAGGTGCATAACCAGGAAGAAACGACTCATAGACGATCTTCAGGGCGTGCTCGGCCTGCCTTACCTGCCAGTCCTCGATGCCGGGCCGTTTACTCAGGTCGGAAAGAAAGGCTTCAATATCCTGACGCGAACGATTGCGCAATCGCGTCCCAGGCAGAAAATTAACAAAGGCCTGCGCCCATTTGACATAGAAGATCGAACGATCAGGTGGCACCCGGTTATCTTCCACACAGGCCTTAAAAGCATCCCAAAATTTTTGAGCCGCTGTGGATGGCTTTGGACCTTCTTCATTCATAAAAACGAGCCAATTCAACTGGTTAATTTACAATCTACAGTGTCATGATAGGCAGAATTATTCTATCACTTCAGCGAGCATCATCACAACATGATGGAATTGTTCGGTATTTTTTTAGAGGAACTGATGCTTATGTGCTATGTATTTTATATGATTGAATAATTTGGTGTATCAATTGTTTTGTACTATATTTTTTCTGTCCAATATATGTTCGCGGCACGCCTGCGGCACGCCGCGAACTGGGCGAGCTGAGCTTCGCCCCAGCGCCTGTCCTCCAGGCCGCCGCAGGCGGCCTTTCGAACAATCGCTGGAGCCTCGCCGGCCTAACGCCGTCCTCGACCGTACGTCGACTCTCGGCGCTAGACCGACTCGGCTCAGCTCGCCCAGTTGGCAGCCTTAATCGGGTGTGCGGAAGAGCATTGAATTTTACGATTCTCATGATGGAATTAGGGGGGTTGCTAAATGACTGAAAGTCTTAGTGTCAAGGAAAAATTGGCGTGAATTGTAGCAAACTCCGCATTTTTGTGAATTTGGGAACGCGTATACATTTACACATTCCCCCAGTTTACACAGATTGAATTTTTAATTGACGGTAATTTGGATGCTTCACACATTTACAGTTCCGGAGTTTGAAACGAATCAATAAATAGGGTAGCATTACGAAAAATCGCACAAGCAGCAATAGCAAAGTTTTTTTAGATGGATTCAATATTAAAAACTACAAATGTGTGGGGCGTCCCTAATTCACACTATAAGGAAAAACTTGGATTAACTATTATGAATCCGGCTAGTTTTATTGCACTATATGAGAGAACTAACACCTAATTCTCTCTTTTTCCTGTCTTCTATTGTTACCAGTTACCCACCTTTGTAGGGAGATGAAAAATATAGAAAGGAGTTATTATTATGAAAATTTGCAAATCTGTATATAATTTAAATGATTTCATTAAAATAATTTTGGATACAAATAAAGTGAGGGCGAATAATTATAAAACATTAGTCTATCGTGGAGTGTCAAATGAAAATTACAAATTGATACCTTTTATTTCACAAAAAACAAACGCGAGTGATGAATATGAACCTGCGGAAGAAGGAGATATTATAAATCGAGAGCGAGATATCAGAGGACGGCTAAACGTTAGATTACCTAAATTTCATGACCTACACAACTTTGATGATTTTTACCGACAATGGAGGGAGCTTTTTTATGCTCAACATTATGGAATACCTACAAGACTGATGGATTTTTCCAGAAATCCATTGGTAGCACTGTTTTTTTCTGTAAAAAATTATAATCAGAAAAATGATGGCGCTGTCTATGCAGTTAAACTACGAACAGCTGAATTTTATCCAGACATAATTAATAAAAAATTTTTTAACGGATATGATATGGTTTCATATGATCGATTGGCATTGTCAAAAATAAGCCCCTATAAGCTAACTCGTTCACTTTTTGTTGTTCCTCCTGCCATTGATCAAAGAATTATTGCTCAAGAAAGTGTCTTTTGTTGTTGTTCCTATAAGAAGGCTGAAGAGGGTGAAACAACATTCTCAATGCCTGAAGAAGATGGAACTGATTATTATCCATGTATTGCATTAGATGAACAGGAACCATATAAATCTGAATCTTCTATTTGCAAAATAGAAATTGCTAAATGTTCTAAGAGTAATATATTGGAAGAATTAAACCGCATAGGCATAAATTTCCAAACTATATACCCTGATATGGAAGGTCTAAAAAATCATATTATATGGAAAGATATGCGATGAGCATCTGATTCCTTGTCGGAACAAGCTAATATTTTGTAAATATAAAATAGACATGTTAAAAGTTTCTTGAATTTGGCCTTAGAAGTGCCTTTTTCATGGTAAAAAGACGCTTCTAAGGAACCCGTACATAGGCGCTACCCGATAGTCCGAAAAGTAGCATCCCAAGAGATCGAGAAAGGTATGCAATATATTTCGTAACCCGAAGGTCTGTAAAAGGGGCGGCTTGTAAGATTTTACCATTTCAGAAAGCTTTGTGCTGATGCGGAGATTCATAAATGCCATTATCCACTGCCACCTCATGCGCCAACAAACGCCTCAAGCTGACCGGAAAAAGCGCCGTAAAAATTTCCTTTAATTGGCAAGACCGAGGGCGCTTTTTCCGGCAGCTTAGGCTATCCGTTCGCGGCACGCCTGCGGCACGCCGCGAACTGGGCGAGCTAAGCTTCGCCCCAGCGCCTGTTCTACAGGCCGCCGCAGGCGGCCTTTCGAACAATCGCTGGAGCCTCGCCGGTCTAACGCCGTCCTCGACCGTACGTCGACTCTCGGCGCTAGACCGACTCGGCTCAGCTCGCCCAGTTAGAAGCAAAAATATTATGCATTATTCAGGAGGTTAACCATGAAATGCTGGATGAAACTGATTTTGGTTATGATTTTCGTCTTTCTTACCGGCTGTGCAGGACTCCAACCAATAGTGGATGCAGACCGCACATTTGAAAGAATAGTTGAAGCTCCAGGTTATTCCAAAGAACAAATTTTTAATGGCACGAAGATTTGGATCGCCGAAAACTTTAAATCTGCGAAAGCCGTTCTTGAGTACGAAAATAAAGATACCGGGATAATCATAGGCAATGGCAGTATCTCCTTCCCTTGCAGCGGACTAAACTGCATAGCTACGGCTGATTGGAAAGCGCCTTTTACGATGCGGATCGATATCAAGGATCAGAAATTTCGTCTAACGTTTAGCAACCTATACCTTTCATGGCCACCTCACGGAGCATGGCCTGGATATGATGGACCAATTAGAAACCAGAGGGAACTTGATGCCATTAGACCTGAGCTTTTGAAATTCGGCGACCAAATTCTGGCCTCATTCGGGAAAGAAAAGGGCAAAAGCGATTGGTAACGGTTTCACAAATTTAAACTAAAAATACCTTCTAACATCAGCTTTGAGAGGTACGTGTGTCACGCTGCGGCTCCACACACGCCCCTCAAGCTGGCCGTTCGCGGCACGCCTGCGGCACGCCGCGAACTGGGCGAGCTGAGCTTCGCTCCAGCGCCTGTCCTACAGGCCGCCGCAGGCGGCCTTTCGAACAATCGCTGGAGCCTCGCCGGCCTAACGCCGTCCTCGACCGTACGTCGACTCTCGGCGCTAAGCCGACTCGGCTCAGCTCGCCCAGTTATGCTATTCATATAGTATTAATAGGAGTCTCATGATTAATGAAAATAGGCAAATTTCGGGCAACTACTATCTGAAGAAAAAACCTTTAAAGCTAACAAGATGGTGAGTTATGTGATGGAATTTAAAAACATAAGATATTTAAGAGGGATACCCGGTCTATTAAAGCCATTTGGGGTTAGGATTAAAGTAGATAATGAGGCTGTGCGAGTTATTCGTTTTGGAAATATAAAAACATCAATCCCAATCACCAATATATTAGACGTAGACGTCAAGAAAGAAGAACATTGGTACGTTGTACTTACATTTGAAAGCGAGGGTATTCATAATATCTGCGTGTTACAGGTGAACTCATTTCTTAAGGAAAGAACTGCAAATAAACTGGCTAATGCTATCCTGACTAATAGGCAGCGGTTTGCCGAAAGTGGCAAAACTAAACAAGCGATGGGACCTAAATCGGAAAAACAAAGGCACCCTAAAATTGTTTCTGGAACCGTGAATTTAATCAAAACCTTGCTTATAACTGCAGTTATAGGATTCATTTTGTTGTTAGTTATAGCATTTTTTTTAGCTCCACCCTCCCAACAAAATGAAAAATCTGATGAAAATGACAAAACAAAAAATGTAATTGATAGTCCTCCTCATTCAATTAAGGCAATTAAGGCAAAAGATGAGCTAGTTGAGAAAGTCCAGAAATATCTTAATGCTCTTGAGATCAACGTTGGTATTGTAGATGGCATTTATGGGCCTAAGACCAAATCGGCTATTATTGAATTTCAGAAAAAGAATGAAATAAATGCAGATGGGAAGGTGACTGAATCCCTATTACTGCATCTCGAAAATGCTTTAAAGGCGAAAGAAAATACAAAAAAATATGTATCGAAAAAGGCCGAAAAACCAATTAAATCAACTCAAACTCCTTCCGTTGCCATAAGGAGTTGGAGTATAGGTTCTATAGTGAGTCTTCCAAAAAATATTGGGGAAGGTGTCTTATTTGCCACTTCAGAATCTGCCCTTAAAAGTCTACGTGACTCCGCAGTGTCCAATGATAGTGAGGGTTTCCTTATGTTGCTTGCAAGTGGAGGCGTTATAGTCTTGGAGGATGGTACCAAAGCAAGGGTATTAGACACTCCTTTGTTAGGTGGTTGGGCTAAAGTTAGAATATTAGAAGGCGATTATAATTTATGGGTAGGTTATGTTTTAATGTCACCCTGACCTAATGTCTCCAAATAGTGAATAATAATCAATGGCATAACCTGTGGGTTGTAGCGATACGCTATAAAACACGCACCCTCACCCAACCGATGATATGCGATTGTTGGAAAAGGAGCTATGAGCAATGTCTGATTGTGGGAATATATTGGTGTGGATAGCGGTGATATCTGGCGGCGCAGGCCTGATAGGAGCGTTGGGAAGTCAAGGTATTGCGTCTTGGTTTAATCTTCATTCAAAGAAGCTTGAACTAATGTATAAATATAAAGGAGAAGCGTACGCTGATTTTCTTGCATCGGTTGCCGAGTTTGCACTAGACCCAAAAAATCCAGAAAAATATCTTCGTTATCTAAGTGTTTATGAAAAAGCACTTGTCTTTGCTTCGGAGGAGGTCACGTCGACTCTTACCGATCCAAATGGGGTAAATATAGTTGCACAACGCCTTCGGAGTGCCAAAGACGAAAATGATCTTCAAAAAATTCAAATAAAAGATTGGCATGATGCTATTACACGCACCGCAGCTGCTATGAAGGCGGATATTATCAAATGCAGTTAAGTTTACGCATAACCTCTTAATGAACCAGACCGGCTAAAAACTCGCCGGCTGGTTATCAAGGAGAGAATACAAAATACAAATGGGGTCGGACCAAGCTAACTATTTGAAAAAATGAGATAATCCTTCTAAAATGAATCCATTTTATGGCTTAAATTAGCAATTTTGACCTAAAAATTACCCGCCTAAAAAAAGAGTGCCGAGATGCCGAGAGCTCATAGGCATTACATTCCAGGCTATGTGTGGCATATAACTCATAGGTGCCACAAGAAAGAATTCCTTCTAAAGTTTTCAAGAGATCGGAGACGGTGGCTCGCCTGGTTATTTGAGGCGAAGAAGCGTTTTGGCCTCAGTGTATTAGGCTATATGGTTACCTCAAACCATATACATCTTCTGGTTTCAGACAATGGTAATCGACACACAATCCCCCAATCGATTCAATTGATAGCAGGCAGGACGGGGCAGGAGTATAATCAACGGAAGAAACGGAAAGGGGCATTTTGGGAGGATCGTTATCATGCAACAGCGGTTGAGGGCGATGAACATCTGATCCACTGCATGGTATATATCGACATGAATATGGTTCGAGCCGGAGTAGTAGGTCATCCCAAAGAATGGCCTTTTTGCGGTTACCATGAGATCCAAAACCCTCGGCAACGATATAGTATCATAGATTACCAAAGACTAGTCGCGTTGCTGCAGGTAGAAGATCTTCAGGGCGTTCAACAAGCCTCTCGACATGCCATTGAGGAGGCTCTTGGATCTAAGAATCAGGTGCGGGAACGTAAATGGAGTGAGGCTATAGCTGTGGGGAGTAGACGTTTCGCGGAAGTGACTAAGGATCTACTGGGGATAAAAGCAAAAGGACGGCGAGTACTGGCGGAAGATGGTTCATATGAAGTTCGGGAACCGGCGGCTCTTTACGGGCGTGATTTTGAACCGAAAAATAGCTCTCTAAGGCTCAATAACACCTATTATTGGAATATTTATCCTGATATATTAACAACATAGCCTGGTCCGACCCGGATTGAATTAATTCAACTGTGCATGGTAAGAGCAGCTATGCCAAGACGATCACGCATCGATGCACCGGGGGCTCTTCATCATGTCATCGGCCGAGGAATTAATCGCCATTAAAGCGGGACGCTCTTTAATAATTCAATTGATATTCATGCTGACTGACAATACAAACATACCATGCCAAGGACAGCGAGATTAGATGTACCCGGCGTTCTGCACCACGTCATGATTCGGGGGATAGAAGGAAGGAACATAGCCAATGTCGGATTTTCCGTTGAAAGGGGAGAATCAATCGCAAAAGAAGGTAAGTATTCTCTTGAAATAGAAGGTATGTAATTTTTAAAGAGCGTCCCGCTTTGATAGCCTTATTGTTATCACTTTTTACGCCTGGTCTGGGGCAAATGTACAATGGGCGATTAAAAAGAGCTACTGTCTTTTATTTGGGTGGGTTGCTATTGACGATATTACTTTCACTTTCAGGCCTCTTCTCCAACTTCTATGGAACGATCTTATGTTTGGCTATTTTAGTTGGGTACATGATCCTCGTAATGCTAGATGCGTTTCTGAATGCCATGAAACTACAAATTTTTACAACAAGGAAATACAATCGATGGTATTTTTATTTTCTGATAATCCTGACACAAGCTTTCTTGATAAATCCTTATACCAAATCCACTATCATACCTATCAAAGCATACAGAATGCCCGCAGGTTCCATGGCCCCGACATTGCTTGTAGGTGATCATTTTGTGGTGAATAAGAAATATTATCACAACGAGAAACCTAAAAGAGGGGATATCATAGTAAAGCGGGACGCTCTTTCAATAAAGCGGGACGCTCTTTCATAATTTAAGTGACATTCATGATAGGGGCACGTGCTGAGTGTGCATAAAATAGCTTGATCATCATGGTGAGGCAATTTCAACAAGGACATCTTTTTCAATCTCCCGGATACGGTAACCGGCGAGTTTCCCTTTACGAGAACACAGGGAGAAGTACAGGAAGGAAAGAAGGCGCTTGTAGCAGCGGACGTACATTAAATTATAAGATTTATTAATGAAAATGCTTCCTATTGTAACTCTATCTGCCGACCTGCTTCTGAGACAATGTCTCAATTTAAAGATTCATTACACTACAGGCAGTAAATTGATTTACGTTAATCATTACCTTTTCCGTACCACCTGTCAAGGCATTTTGATGAAGACGATTCACCTCCTTTCTCAGATGCCGTTGTTGTTGAAGCTTCTCTTTGCGGCGGGCCACAATGGCCTCTCTCAACCCCCTGTGACACTGTGCGGGGGTGACATAATCGATGCCTGAATGGAGATGCTCATGATTATACCAAGGGAAGTATCTGGTAAAATATGCAATAGCCTCCTCACGGTCCAAAAAGCGGCATGGATACTGAGGAGCTGTTTTCACTGTGCCAAAGAGCGACTCCACAAAGGGGTTATCATTGGGGGTTCGTGGTCTGGCAAAGAGCTGGGGCATATGATGATCCTCAAACATCCTTTTGATGGACTTGGCTTTCATCTGACGGCCCCTGTCATTGATAATCTCAGGGCGTTGATCTTCAGGAAGATCAAGGATATTTTCATTGATAAGACCTTCTTCGAGCAGATATCGGGCTTCTAAAGCCGTTTGTTGAAGCGGGACGCCCTTAAAATATTAAGTTGACAATATATTAGAGAATAGGTACATGGGAATACATGCCAAGACTAGCCCGACTAGACGCACCTGGTGTTTTACATCATATTATGATCAGGGGGATAGAGCGTCGAAAAATATTTATGAATTAGGGGACGTAGTTGACTATGTTGACAAAATAATATAGGATTCCGAAAAAGAGAAACGTGAAAATGAGAAAGAAAACAGGAGACAGAAAGGATGCCCAGACAGGCGAGGTTGGATGCACCCGGCACGCTTCACCATGTGATCATCAAGGGATTGAGAAGAGAAGGATCGAAGGCTGTGGCATTCCCGTTGCAAAGGCAGATCATCAGGTGAGGGGCTTCCGCTTCTCCCGTTTCCAAGATTCTTCATCGAAGAAAGCGTAATTCAATAGTCAACAATTTCCCATGTTTTACTCCGCCCTCTTGAGCCGCCATAGCCTCGGCGAAGGCACGTGCCTTCGGCTCGTACTTAAGTCAGTGTATAGTTACACCCAAAGGGTTCATCCTGATACGCTTCTGATACAAATTTATTGTGCGGACTTCATAGTGTACGAGAAAGATGCTCCTAGCAATTGAACACAAGGGGGTCGTTACAGGACAGGCATAGAGGGGAGTTTCATCTCATACGTTCACGCCCATGCCAGGCGTACAAAATAACATTCTGTGGACAAGCCGCATATGTTTGCGTCCACTTTAGATAATTAAAAATATATGGTATAAAGGACAAAATTCCAGGAGGAATAAAATGAAAGAATTTAGTGTAATAATAGAAAAAGATGAGGATGGTTTTTTTGTTGCCTCCGTTCCTGCTCTCCGTGGTTGCCATACTCAGGCCAAATCACTTGATACCTTAATGAAGAGAATAAAGGAAGCAATTGAGCTTTGCCTTGAGGTGGAAGAACCAATATCCAATGAATTTATCGGTGTCCAAAAAGTGGCAATAAACGCATGACCACATTCCCATCAATAACTGGTAGCAACCTTATCCGAGCTCTCCGAAAATTAGGTTTCGAAGTAATACGTAAAAAAGGCAGCCATCATTTCCTACAACACAAAGACGGTCGATGCACAGTTGTTCCAAAACATCGAGGGGAGACAATTGGTAGGGGTCTACTTGCTCAGATCTTACAAGATTGTGAAATCACTAGGGACGAACTACAGAAAAAACTTTAAGCGAATCGGGTAAGGGGGAGCTTCTCACTCCCCTCCCCATCCGCCGCCGTTAAAACTATGGCGGGACAGGCACCATTAGCCTTCGCAGAGGCTTCGGCGTGACACGTCCGCCTTCGCAATAGTGCCATGGCGGGACAGGCCCCTCGTGCGGGTCCCCTCTAAGCGGGCGAGCCCTCCAGCGGGCGAGCGCAAAGGGGCGCTTCACGAAGACTATCGGGCCGTAGCCGGATAAATCAGCCTTTGGCGGATAAAGGCATCAACCCACAGTTCTTTGAATAAAATCGTTGCACGATTTTTTAAAGCGGTTTCACCGCACTATTAAAAGGGTTCACATACAGGGGACTTTGCGCCTGAGGCGTACAAGCCCTCCAAAGCAGGGCACTCCATTAGTTCACGCCCATGCCGGGCGTACACAAATAAATTCAGCGGACGCAAAAATCCGCGCCGCTGATTTAACCGTTCGGCTTAAGAGTCATGATTCGGGGGATAGAAGGAAGGAACATATTCCGCACCACTAAAGATCGCAACAATTGTGTTGAAAGGCGTGAGAATCTCTGCCCCGAGATGCAGATACCATGGTATGTGTGGGCATGTATGTCCACTCATGCTCACGTTCTTTTTCGGACCGGGACCGAACCATGATCCAGACTCATGAGACGACTCCTTACCGGCTCTGTCATTGGATGTAACCATCGACATGGCCGACGAGGCCACCTCTTTCAGAACCGTTACAAATCTATTATATGCCAGGAAGAACCCTATCTCCGGGAATGAGTCCGCTATATTCACCTCAACCCCATTCGAGCAGGCAGTATTCAAAGCCTCGATGAGTTACAGACCTATACCTATTGCGGCCACAGTGTGGTACTGGGGAAAACGAAAAGGGAGTGGCAGGATGCAGATTATGGTCTTGGCTATTTTGGAAACAGTACGGCTCAAGCCAGACAAGAATACGAATCCTTTGTGAAAGCCGGTCTTAACCAAGGTTGAAGGGAAGAATTAACCGGTGGATTGATTCGCGGTTGTGGCGGTTGGACTGAAGCCCGAGAAGTTGTGAAGAGCGGTATTCATATTATGAGCGATGAGAGAATATGAGTTGATTCGGATTTTGTTGATGCAATCATTTCACACTCTGATGAGCAGTATGAGCGAAGCTAGAGACTGAGGCGGCAGGGATATGATCTGGACCGAATAGCCGTGAGGGTTTCGGAACTAGTAGGCATGAAACCGGATGAGGTTTTTTCAAAGGGTCGCCAGGATAGAAGAGTTAAGGCAAGGAGTCTTTTATGTTTTTGGGCTGCCAGGGAATTGGGCCTGCCGCACACAGCCCTGGCCAAGAAATTAGAGATGAGTGTAGACACTTATCTTAACCCCATACGAGAAAGAAAATATGAAGAGCCGTAATGTCCTGAATGCGTTCTTTTTATCCAATCCCTTTTATCGCGGCATGGCTGAGAAGATTATTCTAGTTGGAACAGGAATATGCGGCGTGGTTTTTTCTTGGAAAACATTTCCTGTTTTCCCATTATCACATATGTTGGGTGGTATTCTAATCCTCCTGGCTTATGTGTTTCATCAGTGGGCGCACAAGAAGCATAAGCAGGCTCATGAAGAATCGCAGGAGATAGAGACTATTGTAACCACTGGGGCCTTTTCGAAAATTCGCCATCCTTTATATCTCAGTGTCATTCTCATGAACATAGGAATTGCTCTTGCCTTCGGAGTTATGGTTACTTTTATTGTAGCTTTGCTGACGATTATTCATTGGGCCTTAACCGCATTAAAAGAAGAAGCGGCTTTAATGAAACAATTTCCAATTGAATATGCGAGATATAAACAACGAGTTCGGTGGCGTATGATTCCATGGATATTCTGACGGGGAAGGGGTTTACTCGCGTTTTATTGCTGCGCTAAGGCGCCCCACCTGAACGCTATTCCGCTGCGGCCTTCAGCCTTGCTTCATAGCGGGAGGTGAGCTTTATCGTTGAGCCTGTCGAAAAACTCCAAAACCGTTGTTTTAGGGTTCATAAGTAATTGATTTTATTACATGCGAAATGGACAAATTGGCTACTTTTGGACATTTTCGACAGTCTCGTTATGCAGTTACGTATAAAATAGTCCGCTTGACATATTACGCTCAACATAATATACTAGTTATATGATTAAATCCTTCGCTTGCGGAGATACTGAAAAGCTCTTCAACGATGAACGAGTTCGTCGTTTTCAGTCTTTTGAGCGGCAGGCAAGGAAAAGGCTTATGGTTCTTCATGCTGCTCCCAGCCTCGAAGCGTTAATGCTCAATCCCGGAAACAGATTCCACGCTTTAAAGGGAGATAGAAAAGGACAATATGCCATTGGTATCAACAAGCAATGGCGGGTCTGTTTTAAAGCGGGACGCTCTTTAATAATTTAATTGACTTTCATTCTGATTGAGAATAAAAACATGATATGCCAAGGACAGCTAGATTAGATGCACCCGGCGTTCTGCACCACGTCATGATTCGGGGGA
>Ga0315545_1003866_pt1 | contig 12577 bp, 12 predicted proteins | sample SalMarSW160210MG_FD_203096 | JGI IMG/M metagenome (GOLD analysis project Ga0315545, IMG submission 203096) | Salt marsh sediment microbial communities from the Plum Island Ecosystem LTER, Massachusetts, United States - Salt Marsh Sediment SW1602-10 ... | reverse complement strand
ATTCTTCGGTCAGCATCACGATCTGCTGGAAGACATGCAGGGCGAGCTGGATATCATCCATGAGCCGTGACCTGTATTTCCGCTGAATGGAGAAGAAGTAGGTCAGCTCATCCCCGAAAATTTCACCGATCTGTTCCACGATCCGGTTTGCTTTTTCCGTTTCCCCCAGTTTATAGTACCCTTCAGCCAGGGATACTGCCCAGAAATTGAACGGAACCCGTTCGTTCGGAACGATCTCCATGCAGTAATCCAGCACCACACGGGCAGAATCCATTTTACCCTCTTCGATCAATGCCAGTCCAAGCCTTCCAAAGGAGTTTCTCAGGTTGGATAACATCCTGCAGTTGTTCTCATCCAGGTAAACATCCGGATCGTTTGCATTACCCCATTTGAACCGGTTCATCATGTTGTCATACATGATCCGGGTTTCAATGCGCCCCAATGCAAGTTCTTCGTTTCCGGCTTCAATCGGTACGATCCGGTATGCCATCCCTTCTACCTGGAAATAGTTCTCAATGCCCATATAGTGTTCCCGGGGAACCGTAATGGCAATGTATATGGGTCGTATCCAATCGTTATACGCCATGAGATCCAGGAACAACAAATGATTCTTGTATATGATGTCATCGTTATACTGCCACCTCATTTCAGGAACGATCCGGTCTGCCGACCATTCGGGTACCACTCCCTTCCGGATTACATCTAGCGAATCGATGGTGAGCCTGAATTTATTCGTGGGAAGGAAATCGACCATTTCATTCAATCCATAGGGTGAACGGATCCGGGTCCGTGGATCATCATTGGCTACAAAATCCATCAGTTCTTTCAGGTCATAATAATCCTTAATCCGGTTTTCAACCAGGACGATATCCCTCGTTCCCTGGATATACTGTTCTTTCTCAAGTGAAAACGGTATCGGATCGGATTCATAGGCTTTCCGTTTCATCTGGTCGGCATACCAGTCTGCACCCAGGTAGCTTAAATTCACCACCCGGACATCAGTCCTGATCCCTTCCACCTCCTGTGCATACCACAGGGGAAATGTATCGTTATCGCCATTTGTAAAAAGAATGGCATTCGGTGCACAGGAGTTGAGGTAGTTGGCGCCAAAATCTCTTGCCGTGTACCTGCCTGACCGGTCATGATCATCCCAGTTCTGAAACGCCATGATTAACGGAACAAGGAGGAGACAAACCGACACACTAATGATCGCTCCGGGAAGTGGTTTTATTTTTTTCGTGATGAAATGGTAAATGGCGGTCACCCCCAGTCCGATCCAGATGGCAAATGCATAAAAGGATCCGGCATAAGCATAATCACGTTCCCTGGGTTGATGGGGTGTCTGGTTCAGGTAGAGGACAATGGCTATCCCGGTAAAAAAGAAGAGCAACAGAATCACCCAGAAATCCTTTTTGTCCTGCTGATACAAATAATAAACGCCAAGCAATCCCAGCAACAGGGGCAGCAGGTAATAGGTATTACGGGCCGGGTTGTTTTTATACTGTTCCGGAAGGTTATCCTGTTTACCCAGGCGTGCTTCATCGATAAAACGGATCCCGCTGATCCAGTTACCTTTCAGGTTATCGCCATGCCCCTGGATGTCATTCTGCCTGCCCGCAAAATTCCACATGAAATAGCGAAGGTACATATAACCCAGCTGGTAGCGGAAAAAGAAGCGCAGGTTCTCCCCGAATGTTGGTTTGGTCATTTCCTGTGTTGATCCCGATCCGGTCCGCATGGAAACCTTCGTCCCCTCAATCTTTCCCCAGTATTTATAATCTTCCACGTGCACCGGATCACGGCTGTACATTCTTGGGAAAATGGTAACGAACTCGGGAGCGAAAACGTATTCCAAATCCCGGTTGGTGACCTCATAACGCCCATCCATTTTTGTATAGGTCTTCTTCCCCGGTTTGATATCGATCAGCGGTGCGCTGTAGTATTGTCCGCGGATCAGCGGTCTCTCCCCATACTGCTCACGGTTCAGGTAATACTGCAGGGAAAAGAGTGTCTCCGGATTGTTCTGATCCATGGGCGGATCAGCCAGCGACCGGATAAGGATCAGTGTAAACGATGAATAACCTATGATGATGACGGTAACACAAAGCAGTATGGTATTCAGGATCACTTTTCCCTTCCGTGATGTATACCATATTCCCCAGACTAACCCGCCTGCAAGTAACAGCAAATAGACCGTGATCCCTGAGTTATAGGGAAGCCCTATGCCATTCACGAATGCCAGTTCAAACCATGAACCGAGTTTCACAACCCAGGGTATGATCACATACATGATCCCTCCAAGTAAAATGATGGCTAGAAAGGAGGCAATGATGATCCCGTTCCGTGTAGGTTTAAATTTCTTGAAGTAATAGACAAACACAATGGCGGGTATTGCCAGCAGGTTCAACAGGTGGATGCCGATGGACAGGCCCATCAGGTAAGCGATGAAGATCAACCAGCGGTTCGCATACTTCTGGTCGGATGCATTCTCCCATTTCAGGATTGCCCAGAAAATAATCGCCGTGAAAAGCGAAGATGTTGCATACACCTCTCCCTCGACGGCTGAGAACCAGAAGGTGTCGGAGAAGGTATACGCCAGGGAGCCTACCAGTGCACTCCCCAGTATGATCACGGTTTGACCGGTTGATAACTCCATCCCTTTTCCAATAATTTTCCGGGCAAGATGGGAAATGGTCCAGAAAAGAAAGAGTATGGTAAACGCACTGGCAATCACCGATATCGTGTTGATCATTTTCGCCACATTCGAAGCATCATTCCCCGCAAAAAGGGAGAAAAAACGTGCAACCACCATGAAGAGCGGTGCTCCGGGCGGATGACCCACCTCCAGCTTATAGGAGGAAGCGATAAACTCACCGCAATCCCAGAAACTGGCTGTCGGTTCCACGGTAAGCGTATATACAACCAGGGCGATGGCAAACGCCACCCAGCCACCGATGTTGTTCAGTAAGCGATACCTTTGTAGCATAAGGTTTATTTAGAAATTATTAAATTATCTCAATTTGCTATCTAATATATATGGTTCTTTTTATAATTAAATCCCCCTTAATCCCCCTTTTGAAAAAGGGGGACAATCGGAGAGTCCTATTAAGACTCGTCCACTTTGTCCCAAAGGCATGCTTAAGGCATTTTCGGGGTTATATTTTTTACAAAAAAGGTGTGTTTATAATTAATATACAAACCATGGGAAAAATTAAATTTCCGTGTCACAAAATTGTAATAAGGTTCCAACCGGGCTGAGATACACAGGTTGTCAAGAATATATATATCCTGCAACAATCTGAATATGAGCAATTCCCGGTTCGGCTCAAGGTAATCCGGATGTTTAAAGGTTGTTGACCTTGAATTGTACAGGGCGCCTCCATGGTTGGAAATGTATTTATCCCCGTTCCAGTAGCTAACCATCAGGTCAAACAGTTTGGTTTTCAGTGCCAGATTCAGATAGAAAGCGTATCCTTCCCGGTAGGCATCCCGTTTTTCAAAAGATAGATCATCGTATACCACCAGGTAATCGTCCGTTTTTATGCCATGAAAAAATGAACTTTCCGGGAATTTCAGGTATCCGCTTATCCCGAAGGTTGTATTAAATAAGGTTTTAATGGGAAGGGGTGACACATCGATCTGACCTCCCCGGTGCATTCCAAAGATCTGGAAGGGTATCTCAAGATCAAACCGCTCATGTACCAGAAGCCGGTATTTTGTCACCAGCCCCCCGGATAGTTCTTCCTGGTCGGGATCTCCTTCGTACAGCATGTTCTCCCAGTTTATCCATAGATCGGCAAGAAACCGTTCCCTGTTGTAAATCACCTGAACACCATTTTCCAGCCGGTTTGTCATGACCCGTTCAAAATCATAGATCGGTTCGATCAACTGGTGTTCCAGGTTTCCATGCAATGTCCCAAAAAGAAAACGAAGGGACTTCCACCCGATATCAACGGTAAATGTTGGAGCAACCTTTGAGTAGTTGGTGGTGCCAAAATCTTTCCATGCAAAAACACCGGCTGTAATGCTGATCTGTTCAGCAGGGAAAAAGACCAGCTCAGGCATGATCTGGTAGCCAAACAGCGTGTATCCATCTGCAATTCTATCAAAGTATTCGTTGTTCTTGGTAAAGCCCAGGGTGGTGAGATTGATATAGATATCATTTTTCTTCTCAGCCTGATAGGTCGCCGGAAGATAAAATGGCTGATTGTTCAACTGAGCGGATGATTCTGCTGATATCAACGGGATGAACAGCAGAAAAAGGAACAACCATCGGGCAGGTTGTTTCCGGGTTGTAATGCTTTTCCTATGCAGGGGTTCTTTTGGCATAATATAGTAATAGGCGACTTAAAAAGTCGCCCTACATTGTATAATTATATACCGAAACCTTACGATTAAACCGATAGTATGTAGGTCGACTCTCTGAGTCGACTAAAGATCATAAAAATATATACAAATTAAACATTTTAAAATGTTACCTATACTCTGAAGAACTACATGACTATCGGATCGTTCTCCAGATGCGCTCTGACGAGCACAAGGGTGTTGTCTCAAAAGTCAAATTTTTGGTCATTCTGTCCAAGGGACTCCCTTGGACAGAATGACGATCTCTGGGACTTTTGAGACAACCCTAACGACTCTTCCAAAGGAATGCCTTCGGCAAGAGAGTCGTTCTCCATAAATAAGCAACCAAAAAAAGATCACTGCCGTGTACCCACAAACCGCCACGGTTTATTTATCCATGGTTCACCGGCATAATCGATCCCTATTCTTTTTGTTCTGACAATGTCAAACTTTTCTGTTGCATGTTCAAGCCAGATCCGTTTCGATGTTGCCAGGTCCTCTCCATAGAAAGAACTGTCTATCTGTAATCCCCGGGTTAATTTCCCGGGTCCGTCAAATCCTTCAACAGCCCGTATCAACACGGCCTGGGGAGTGTCCTGTTCTCCGGTAACAAAATTAAGCATCCAATACATTCCATAGATCAGGTAGACGTAAATTTTACCTCCTGCATGATACATGACCTCGGTCCGGTTCGTCCTCCCTTTGCTTGCATGACAGGCAAGGTCTTCTTTCCCGCGGTATGCTTCCACTTCAAGGATTGTATACCTGTAAAGGGAGCCATTGTCGAATTGCCTCACCAATGATTTTCCCGGCATTTCCGGGGCAACATCCAGGACATCCCTGATATAAAAATTGTGCTCCAGTCGCTCTCTCTTCATGCGTCCTCCCGGTTTCAGTAGTCAATTTTATCTTCCTTTTCAGCCCACATCTGAAAGGCACGCTTACCCTCCTCGTGCAGCATGTGTGTTGCCGGGATCATCCGGCTCTTTTCCTGTTTCATCAGTTGCTGATGGATCAGCAGGTCATCAAATCCCGCTTCTCTGGCATCCATGCGGGTATTTGCATACACAATACGATCTATACGAGCCCAGTAAATAGCCGAAAGGCACATCGGGCAGGGTTCACAGGAGCAATAGATGGTGCAACCGCTCAGGTCAAACGTATTGAGCTTTTCGGCTGCTTCTCTGATGACATTGATCTCCGCATGAGCCGTCGGGTCGTTTGATGAAATAACCCGGTTCCCTGCAACGGAGATGATCACACCATCTTTTGTAAGAACAGCACCAAATGGTCCTTCACCATTCTCCACATTGTTCTCCGATAACCTGATCGCCTGCTGTAAAAATTTTTCATCCGTGTTCATCTTTCCAACTTTTGAACCTTAAATTAAACAACAAACTATAACCATTTATTATCCCTGGCAAAAAGAAAGAGGGAATAAAAATAGGAGAAAAACGTGGCACCTGCATGGGTTTCCAGGGTATCTTCATTCAACATGGATAAGAGAGCGACGAAAAGAAACATCATAAACCAATAATCGTTTTGCTTGTGTTCATAAAAAACCGGATAGATTAATGCACCCATACAGATCAGAAAACCAAAAAGGCCAAAGGTGATAAAGAACGTGATGTACTGGTTATGTGCGCGTAACCTCCACCGGTCGCTCAATAACGAATCATTTTCATCATATTGTTCATCGAATGCTTTCTGGAGATCACCCGTACCCACACCAAAAAAGAAATGATCCCCTATTATCTGGAATGCTGTCCGTAGATATTCAATCCTCTGGGTAACCGAATGACCGCTGGGATTACCCCCTTTCCGGTATACATCTATTTGCCAAATCATTTGATACAACTGGTATTCCAATCCACTCCCATGCCAGTACCTGTAATTGGTAATCCCCTGTTGGATGCGCTGAACATCCTCACCGGTCAGGTATGATATCCCAACAGAATCTTTCCTCAGCCCTTTTGAGGTCAGGTACCGGATCAGGGTATATTTCAGGTACTGTTCCCGTTCGTCCAGTCCAGCATAATCGTACTCGCTCCTATTATTCCACTCCTCTGCCAACTCCTTTTCGCAAACATACATCCATATATAGTTCCCATTCTCCACCTGCTTGTTCTGATAATTGTGTTCGTATGGATTTCCGTTTGCCGTGAACTGTGCAATACTCTCCGGATCGGGTTCATCAATCCGGTAAAATTGAATGATCGCTCTGCTGATAAGGGCAATAATGATTAACGGTAGCGTAACCAGTGCAATGATCAGGAAATACTTTAACATAAAATTAGTCAGTCTGCGAATCATTATCAGTGAAAAAACAAAACCAACGATCAGAAGAATAAGAATTCCGGTCAGGGATTGCAGTATGAAAACGAAAACAACGAGCCAAACAAGGAGGATCGAATAGGCAATGATCTCGATTTTTTTGTTCTGTTTATGGAACGCATACAACAAATATCCCATTGAAAAGATGGCAATATTGATCAGCAAACTGAACCGGATGTGTGATATAAAAACAGAGATATCCCTGATATCATCAATTACTTCACCCGAATAGCCAAGCAGGATAAAGCTGCTAACCAGGGATCCAACCGTAACGCCACCCACAAAAAAGAGGATAATCGCCTTCAGCTGACCGGATGTAAGCGACCGTGAGGTTCCCATGATCAGGGGAAGGGCTAAAAGGGGCGATTTAATCCGGATATCCTTGAATGCATATTGAAAATCGGTTGTGTTGAGCAACCAGATAAGGTGAACCAGAATGAGGGTGCTAAAAATAAGAATGCTCTTCCGGTGTTGCAGTATCCGCTGTTTGCGTTTAAAATCCCCTTCAAGTATCCAGTTTCCCAGCAGGATAAATATGGCAACACTCATCCCGAATTTAGACAGTGGCAGGCAAATCCCCAAAAGAATAAGTCCTGCAAAATATATGTTATCATGATTAAATATCCTGTGCCGGAACATAAAACGGGATTTATCAATCAGGCCACAAGTTACAGATAAAATGGTACAGATAAAATATCCGCAATATTGTTGTATTAATAAAAATAATTGTATTTTTGCAGACCACAAATTCAAGGGATTCAGAAAATTGTATTCTGACAGTTACTAAAACGCGGGAAGAAAGTGGATACTACAAGTTATAAGACGGTTTCAGCCAATAAAGCAACGGTCAACAAAGAGTGGGTTATTGTAGATGCAAAGGATCAGATTCTGGGAAGATTGGCATCGGTTGTTGCTATGGTGTTAAGAGGGAAGCACAAACCCAGTTACACACCGCACGTCGATTGTGGCGATAATGTTGTTGTGATCAATGCCGAGAAGGTTCGTCTTACGGGCAAGAAGTGGACTGATAAGGAGTATTTCAGTCATTCCGGTTATCCCGGAAGTCAGAAAAAAACCAGTCCGGAAGAGTTGCGTGCCAGGAAACCCGCTGCTGTGGTTGAAAAAGCTATTAAAGGGATGCTTCCAAGGAACCGGCTTGGCAGGTCGTTGTTCAGAAACCTTCATGTTTATACCGGTCCGGATCATCCGCATGAAGCCCAACAACCCAGGCAAATCAATTTAAATTCTATTAAATAATCAGGTATGGAAGTGATCAGTTCTACCGGAAGAAGGAAAGCTGCTATTGCCAGAGTATATATCAGTAAAGGCAAAGGAAAAATAACAATCAACAACAGAGATTTTGAAGATTATTTTGGTACCAAACAATTACAATATGTTGTTCAGCAACCATTAAACCTACTTGAAGCAAAGGATAAATACGACATAAAAGTTAACCTTGACGGCGGCGGGTTTAAGGGTCAGGCTGAAGCCCTGCGACTTGCCATTTCCAAGGGGTTGGTGATGATCAATCCCGAAGATAAACCGAAGCTTCGTGCCAATGGATTCCTTACCAGGGATCCACGCGAAGTGGAACGGAAAAAACCTGGTCGACCCAAGGCTCGAAAAAGATTCCAGTTTAGCAAACGCTAACACCGGGTAAGTTTAGTATCTAAATCATCAGGACTTCCATGGTTGATTTTTCAGAGCTACCTGGTGATTGACAAATCAAGAAAGTAAACTTAAATTAATTTCATACATGTCAAGAACAAATTTTAAAGAGTTGCTCGATGCAGGAGTTCATTTCGGGCATCTGAAGAGGAAATGGAACCCAAACATGGCTCCCTACATCTTTATGGAGCGAAATGGAATTCATATCATCGATCTGGAAAAGACGGTTGCAAAAATTGATGAAGCAGCAGCCGCTATGAAACAAATAGCCAAATCGGGCAGGAAAATACTGTTCGTTGCTACCAAAAAACAGGCAAAGGAGATCGTTGCTGAAAAAGTAAAAAATATTAATATGCCTTATGTTACCGAGCGGTGGCCCGGTGGCATGCTGACCAACTTCCCAACCATCCGGAAAGCGGTCAAGAAAATGGCTTCCATCGACAAGATGGCATCAGAAGGGACCTTTGCCAACCTTTCAAAGCGGGAGAAACTACAGATCACCAGACAGCGGGCAAAACTGGAAAAAAACCTTGGCAGCATTGCCGATCTTACACGCCTTCCGGCTGCCCTGTTTGTTGTCGATGTTTCCAAAGAATACATTGCCGTCAGGGAGGCAAAACGATTAACTATTCCTGTCTTCGGTATGGTGGATACCAATTCCAACCCTAACTCCATCGATTTTCCAATTCCCGCTAACGATGATGCGTCAAAATCGATAGCACTGATCGTAGATATCCTTGCAAACGCAATTCAGGAAGGTCTTGAAGAGAGAAAAATGGAAAAGGAGAAAGAGACACCCTCCAAAGAAAAAAAATCGGATAAGAAACCGAAAGATGAAAAGACGCAGGAAAAAGAGAGCAGTACAAAAGGTGTAGAGGAGGAGGAAACTACGGATATTAAAAAAGTTGAATCAAAAGGCGAAGAGGAAGAGAAGGCAGATATAGAAGAAGATGTGGTGGTGGAGGAAACTGCTGATAGTAAAAACCCTGAATCCAAAGGTGAAGGGGAAGAGAAGGCAGATACAGAAGAAGATGAAGAACAAAACGAAAAATTAAACTAACGTAAATAACATGGGCCAAATTACAGCAGCTGAAGTTAGTAAACTCAGAAAAGCAACAGGAGCCGGCATGATGGATTGCAAAAAAGCTCTTGAAGAGACCAATGGTGACTTTAACAAAGCGATTGAAATAATCAGGAAAAAAGGACAGCTGGTTGCCAGCAAACGTGCCGACCGCGAGGCTGGAGAAGGTGTTGTTCTTGCTAAAGTTACCGATAACCGGAAAAGGGGAGCCATGATCGTCCTGAATTGCGAAACTGATTTTGTGGCTAAAAACGAAAACTTTATTGGTCTTGCACAAACCATTCTCGATAAAGCGATCCATGATAATCCTTCAACGCTTGATGAATTGAAAAGGACCAAACTCACCGACAGAACTGTCGAAGAGACCGTGATTGAACAGGTGGGGATCATTGGAGAAAAACTTGATCTTTCCTATTACGAAAAAATCGAAGCACCGGTTGTTGTTACTTACATACATCCCGGAAATAAACTGGCATCCATGGTGGGCTTGAACCTTGAGAATGCCGATGCCCAGGTTGGAAAAGATGTGGCCATGCAAATTGCTGCAATGAATCCGGTAGCGATTGATAAAGAAGATGTCCCCCAGGAAGTGATCGATAAAGAGATCGAGATCGGTAAAGAGCAGGCACAAAGAGAGGGGAAACCCGAAAACCTGCTGGAGAAAATTGCTATGGGTAAACTGGGTAAATTTTATAAGGAGAGTACACTGCTCAACCAGGAATTCATCAAAGACAATAAAAAAACGGTCAGGCAATATTTGCAGGATGCTGATAAAGAGCTAACAGTGACCGATTTTAAGCGGTTCTCCCTAACCGACTAACCGGTAATCGCCTTATACTTTTTATTCAATCTCTATTTATAGGTCTATAGTTGTCAGTTCACCCAGGGTTGCGCTCGCCCTGTGAAATACTGCTTTGTAGTAAAAGATTTGCTTTTATTTCACAGGGCAAGCTTACCCTGGGCTATTATCTTACGCCCCTTCGGGGCTTACAACCGGATAGATAAACCACCAAAATTCTCATTAGGATTCTCCTATATGAATTATTTTGAGCTTTGGACAGAATGACCACTTTCCAGACTTTTGATTGGGTTCTTTTTTTATTTAATTTAGCCCGTGTCCCATTGAATCCGAAACAATCATGATGAAATACAAAAGAGTATTGCTGAAGTTAAGTGGTGAGGCGCTTATGGGAGATAAGCCATATGGTCTTGATGTCCAGCGCCTGACAGAATATGCGGAACAGGTTAAAGCGGTTGCCGATCTTGGAGTTCAAACAGCCATTGTCATTGGTGGAGGAAATATTTTCAGGGGATTAAAAGGAGCGGGGGAAGGATACGACCGGGTAAAGGGTGACCAGATGGGTATGCTGGCAACGGTTATCAACGGGCTTGCCCTTCATTCCGCCCTGGAACGTGTGGGTGTGAATGCCAAAATGATGACCGCCATCAGGATGGAGCCTGTAGGAGAAGCTTACAGCCAGTCGCGGGCTGTTGAAGAACTCACACGGGGGAACGTGATCATCTTTACCGGCGGAACCGGTAATCCTTATTTTACAACCGATACTGCTGCAGCCCTGCGAGCTGTTGAAATCAAAGCCGATGTACTGCTGAAAGGAACACGCGTTGATGGGGTCTATTCTGCTGACCCTGAAAAAGTGAAGGATGCCATACGATTTGACGAAATAACTTTCGATTTGGCATATAAGAAAAATTTGAAAATCATGGACCTGACGGCGTTTACTCTCTGCAGGGAAAACAACCTTCCCATCGTGGTTTTCGACATGAACCTGCAAGGGAATCTTCTAAAAATAGTCCGGGGTGAGAAGATCGGGACAATCGTCAGCAATTGATTCATCATTCGTAATACATTTTTGATTTTTTCGATTTTTATTAAATTTGTTTCTTCCGGGATCATTCAGTTCAATCATTAACTAATCCGATAATCATGAATGAAGAAGTTGATTTTTGCTTAATGGAAACCGAAGAGAGAATGGAGAATGCCATTAAACACCTCGAAGGAGAACTTAGGAAAATCAGGGCCGGAAAAGCAACTCCCAGCATGCTTGACGGTGTTTTTGTTGATTACTATGGAACCTCCACCCCACTGAACCAGGTATCAAACATCAGTACACCTGACCCAAAGTCAATCCTTATTCAACCCTGGGAGAAGAATATGCTTTCACCCATAGAAAAAGCAATTCTGGCAGCTAACATCGGGCTGACTCCTTTGAATAATGGAGAGATTATCCGTATTACGGTACCTGCACTAACGGAAGAGAGACGAATGCAACTTGTAAAACAGGTGAAAACGGAAGGAGAAAATGCAAAAATCAGCCTCCGCAATTCGAGGAAATGGGCAAATGATGAACTCAAACGAATGCAAAAAGAGGGATTATCAGAGGACCTGGAAAAAAATGCCGAAGATGAAGTTCAAAAACTGACCGACCAGTACACTGAAAAGATTGATTCCATCCTGGAAATTAAAGAGGCCGATATAATGAAAATCTGAAGGGCTATTTGATTTGCTTTGCTTTCCACTGATTGTATTCTTTCACCACACACCCGATATCATCGTATTGGATTTCCTCTTTTAACAAGCGGTCTGATAACTCCTTGTAATCCTTAAAATATTCTGCCAGTTCTATCCTGAACCGTTCCGGGTCGAGCCGGTAAATCTGATCTTCCATCATGAGATAGAAGAGTGGCATTTTCAAGGGATCCGGATCTTCCGCTTCAATTTCTACCAGGGCATCCGGATCGTTTCCGTTAGTTCCTTCCCACTCAAATGAATAATCCAGATACATCTTTACATAACCGTTCACCACCCGTTGTAACAAATAATGCCCATTGTCAATCTCAACTTTTTCGTAATACCTTCCCGGAACACAGAGGGCCTGTATCTCTTTTACTTTCACCTTACGAAATTCCTCGTTATCCTTCAATTGTATCCGGATCTTTTTCATGTGTGAGTAATCATCCTGAATCTCCACAGAACATCGAATAGTATCACCTTCATTATTAATCATATAACACCTCGAACATTGCTTTTTCGGTAGTTGCCCGAAGAGTGATAATGCAAGCACAAACCATGAAATTAGTGTTAATATCGCTCTGTTAGTGGTCATCACTCGATGCTTTGAACTAAATATA
>Ga0315545_1003864_pt1 | contig 12594 bp, 2 predicted proteins | sample SalMarSW160210MG_FD_203096 | JGI IMG/M metagenome (GOLD analysis project Ga0315545, IMG submission 203096) | Salt marsh sediment microbial communities from the Plum Island Ecosystem LTER, Massachusetts, United States - Salt Marsh Sediment SW1602-10 ... | reverse complement strand
GCTGCAATTCCTGCTCGATGCAACGCCTCCTGAAAGTCCTGCAGTGAGCGTGGTATCCGCTGACTGTGATTCCGCGCTGCTCTCCTGGGACGGCTATGTGCCTCCCGGTGACCTGGCAGGGTTCGAAGTGTACAGGAAGGTCGGTGAAGACTTCAGCAGCATCGAAGGGCTTTCTGCGTCCGCGTATGTGGACAAAACAGATCGAAGCTATGAGCTCACATCTCTTGATTTAAACATTTCTTATTATGTTGCGATTGTTGCACAGGATAACGTCGGCAACAAGATCGCAGCGGTTGATACAGAGGAAATCTACATTGGAATGCAGGTCCCGCCGCAGGTGAGCATCCAGGTCGGCCCCGGAGTGGATCCGGATTCCGCGGTGGTGTCCTGGCACGGGTACGATACCGCGGGCCTGTGCGGGTTCGCGGGTTTCAGGATCTACTATGAGGAGTCCGATTTCGCCTCTGTCGCCTCGCTTTCTCCGAAGGGTATCCTGAATGCCGGCGCCAGGGAGTTTTCCATAGGAGGGCTTGACCGGTTCAAGACGTACTACTTTGCGGTGGCGGGGTACAACAGCGCGGATGAGTATAATCCTGACGTGGTGACGGATGAGTGGACAGACCCGTATGTGGGAGAGATAGCACGCGACATCACCATCGGAGGCGGAGACCAGAAGGAGATTACTGTCTATCAATTGATGGTGGTTACTTCCGGGGCGATTCTGACCATTGAGCCGGGCACAACCCTCTTCTTTGCGCCCGGAGCAGGCATCGCGGTGCAGTCCGGGGCGCTGGTTGCCCAAGGCACCGCGCTTCATCCCATTGTGCTGACATCCGCGAATGAGAAGGGAGGTTCGAGCCCCGCACCCGGAGACTGGGATGGAATAATGATTAGTTCAGGAGGCAGCGGTTCGGTTCTGCGTCACATGTTCGTCAAGTATGGAGAGGGACTTGTTCTCGACGGCTCTTCACCAACGGTCCAGGCGCTCAGCGCGCTGCACAATGTTCCATACGGGCTTGTGCTCAGAAACGGAGCCACCCTGAGCACTTCAGAGGCGCTGCTCATGTACAACGGAATCGGAGCGCGAACAGAGGACAGTGCGCAGCTTGACATCAGCGGGTCTGTGATTAAGCTGAATGCCTCATCCGGAGCGGTCGCGGCAGGAAGCGCCGCCATTTCGGCTGAGGGGAACTGGTGGGGCGCAATTGACCAGGCTGCCATCGCGAGCATGGTCGACGGAAACGTGGATTTCGATCCATATCTGAGCTACGAGCCGCTTCTCACTCCTGCAATCGGAACAGCAGACGGCCTGACCCGTGTCGGGACCAGGGATGTTACCCTTCGGCTTGCATGCCGCACTGCAGAAGAGATGCGGGTGAGCGAGGACTCTATATTTCAGGATGTGTTCTTCGATGCATTTGCTGATACTTCACCCTTCACCCTTTCTCCCGGAGGCGGGGACAAGACGGTATTCGCGCAGTTCAGAAGCTCGACCGGCACGGAATCCGTCCCTGTTTCCCTTTTGATCACCTATGTTGCGGAAGGGCCGGTGATACAGCTTTTCAGTCTCAGCGAAGGGCAGGTCATACACCGGCCGCTGACTGTGGCGGGTGAGGCGACCGCGGCCCTCGGCATGGAAAAAATAGAGTTCTTTGTGGGCGACATACTCGAGCACGGTGCCCAGGGAGCATCATTCTCACATCTGTGGGATGTGCGCGGGCTCGAAAACCGCATATACAGGGTAAAGCTCGTGGCAACGGATCAGGCGGGGAATTTTTCAGTCTCTGAGAAAAATGTGGTCCTGGACGTCACGCCTCCTCCTGCACCGGTGATCACCGAACCGGTTGACGGTCTCATCGTGAGCAGCGGTCCTATAACAGTACGCGGCAGCGCAGAACCACGTGTAACCGTGCAGGTGACGAGAAACGGGTTCGTGGTAGGTACTGAGGCCGCCGGGGAAGACGGCGGGTTTGAAATCGGGGAAGCAACTCTTATAGAAGGATCCAACGAAATTCTTGCAACAGCTGTTGATGAAGTCGGCTCGAGCTCTCACTCAAACAGCGTGAACGTGGTTCTTGATTCCGGGCCGCCAGCTGCGCCGGTGCTGGCCGAGGCTTCTGTAATCCTCGGCAGAGGAGTTGATCTCAGCTGGCAGTACGCGGAGGAAGGAGAGAGGCCTTCGAGCTTCAGGGTGTACCGGCATAACAGCTATTTTACGGACAGCGGCGAAGCAACGTTGATATGTGATGATTATGGCGCGTTACGATACCTGAACACAGAGGTTTCGGACGGCACGCACTATTACGGAGTTGTCGGGCTTGATGAAGCCGGCAACGTCAGCGTACTTTCAAACGTGATGGAGGTGGTGTACGACGGCACGAGACCGTCTTTTGGAATCAGTTACGACAGGGTTTCCCCAGTTGGGGTGTGTGATGTGGGGGTCACGGTACTGAGCTCAGAAAAGCTGTATACGGCACCGGCTCTGACGATTACGCCCTTCGGGAGCAGATCTCCGGAAGCTGTGGCTCTGACTGAAGTCGATGAGCTCACCTACAGCGGCGTGTATCAGGTGTCCGCTGAAACGCCGTCTGGAAAAGCAGGGGTACATGTTTCGGGAAGGGATATCATCGGGAACAGTTTTTCAGGAACTCCCTCGGGTGTCGATTTTGTGATCGACACGGACGGGCCCGTGGGGGCCGTTTCCGCAGATGCAGACGAGCCTGTGCAGGTGCTCGCTGAACTGGACGTAGCTCTCACACTGAGCCTGAGTGAGTCTCCGCAGAACAATTATATACCGATCCTGAGGTTTACACCGCCCGAGGGCGGGGTGGTGAATGTTGCACTGACAGGCGCGGGGCAGACATGGACTGGAGTGCTCCACCTGTGGCCTGACATGGGAAGCGGAAACGGGCGTTTTTCCATGGAGGTAGAGGATACTCTCGGCAACCCGGGAACGCATTTCAGTGCCGGGGAGTACCTCGAGATCTACAATACGGAATATCCTGAGGCGCCGGAAGCACCTGCGGAATTGGCCGCTGTGCCGAAGCCCGGAGGGGCGGTCGACCTGAGCTGGTCTGATGTGGAGAAGGCTGAGGCCTACCGGATGTACCGTTCAAGCGGAGACTGTTCCGCGGCTCCGTCTGAGTTTGTTGCGGACGGGATTGCTGGGGCTTCGTACTCAGACCTGCCTCCATCCGATGGAGAATACTGTTATGCGGCAACAGCCGTAAGAAGGGGAGCGGAGAGCGGCATGTCCGATTTCGCCGCTGCAGTATCGGACCGGCTCGCGCCTGATCCGCCGGAAAACGTCACGGTTTCTCTCGGAAGCAACGGGGTCGTGATTTCATGGCAGCCCCCAGCAATGGGTGAGACACCGGACAGGTATCTTGTGTACAGGAACGGATCCGTAGTCAGGTCCGTCACCGGAGGGCTCACTGCAGTGGACCACCCGCCTTTGGGCGGCTCGTACGAGTACGCAGTGGCATCGGTGGACGCGGTCGGGAACGAGCAGATGAGCGGCCCGGTCTTCTTTGACATGAGCGTTGGTGCAGTGAGCACGCTTGAAGTTGTTCTGTCGCACGGGGACGTGCCCAGTCTCAGCTGGGAAAGCAGTGACCCCGGCGTTGTGGGATACAATGTCTACAGGAGCGGAATGAAACTCACCGCTGAACCAGTGGCCGTGCCTTCATACACAGACAGTTCCTATTCCGGCTCCTCGCGTGTCATGTACGAGGTGCGCGCCGTGAATGCGGGCGGTGAGGAGAGCCCGTCCAGAAGCGTGGAAGTGTATCCCATTCTGATCGAAGCTGCGGCCAATCCCGACGAAAACGGCCAGTCTCGGCCCCTGGTTCTTGATTACTTCGATATCCACGAGATATCTGTCGAAAACAGAGAACCGCTGCACGGCTTTCCGCTGGGTGCACTCAAGCTCTCCATGACTGTCGGTGGTGATGAACAGTTCAGCCTTACGAGGCAGGTAAATCAAACCGTTTCCGCGGGCGGGCACCATACCGAGAAAGTGGTGATTCCGTGCGGCCCGAGCTATGAGGATCATTTCCTGAGTGTGGCTGCGGTGCAGACCGACGGCGCCGGAAACAGCGTCTTGTACCAGCGGGACTTTATCTTCATCGAAGTCACGCGGGAGGGGAACACCCTCCAGATGAGCGCCGACAGTCTTCCTCTTGCCGGCGGGTACGTGACGATCAGCCTTTGCATACCAAACACAGGGCACGCGGATATGGACGTGGTGGTGAGCAGAAAAAACAGCTCCGAGCCCGGGGACATATCCGTCGCGGTCCTGAATGAAGAAGGGCTGGAGATCAGCCGCGGCTGGTACACAGGATTACCAGAGGGAAGCGTTGTGCTCCCAAACGGCACGGCCTACGCACGGATAGGCTCTGGAGAAGTTCTGTGTGTGGATGTTGATGTTCTGGTACCTGAAGCCCTGGATGAAGGTGCGGTGATCAGCTTCGAGGGATTGGTGGATATTATTTATTATCATTACGGCAGCGGAGAGCAGCTCGTTTCAGGAGGGCTTCACGGTGTCATGGATTCCGGAATCACGAAATCAGAGTACTACGGTACGGCCCAGGCGGACCAATCTGTATACTCCAACGATGAGGTCGTTCTCATCACAGGCCAGGCAATTGACCGGGCCACCGGAACCCCCAAGCCTGACAGCGACCTGAAGATCGGATTTTTCACCCGCGGGTTTGCCTGGTTCAGAGAGGTGACCACAGACGGCGATGGGAATTACAGCTACGAGTACAATCCCACTCTCGGACTGAGCGGTCATTTCATTATCTGGGCCGCGCATCCTGACGTTTACGACATCATACACCAGGACGAATTCGACCTGTACAGGATCTACTGTATGCCGAGCACAGCCGACATCCGCATGTCAAAAGCCGACACATTCGGCTTCAGAATCTCGCTGTACAATCCAGGTGACGCTCCGCTGAATGGATTTACCTCCACCTTCAGAGCTTACACGGTTGATGGTGAGGGCAACGAAATAGATGAGCCCACAATGAGCGGTGAGGTGCAGTACGGTGATGCATTCGTGCTCGGCCCCAAAGAGAAGAAAAAGGTCGACGTTTCGCTGACTGCGGCAATGGACGCCCCTGACGCGGTTACGGTTGAATACAGCTTTGTCTCCTCACAGGGGGCATCTTCGGCCCTGACCGCGTCGGTGAGCCTTCTCCCCGCCGTTCCCATCATATCTGTGGAAAAGCCGTCGGTTGGGTATGTGGACGTGAGCCTGGATCGGGGAGCCCTGCTGAGTGTTTCGGTCAGGGTTTCGAACAGGGGGCTGAAGGACCTGCTCGGCGTGGAGGGTACCCTGCCGGATGAGGTCACCTGGATGACCACGAACCTACCGAGAAACGCGGAAGGGAAGATCCAGCTCGGTGACATCCGTGTCGGAGAATCGAGAACCTTCGATGTGGTGTTCTCACCGCCCGATGATACGGAGTTCGGCTACCATCACGACAGTATCATGCTCAAAGGCACCAACTCAGAGCAGGAATTCGAGATAAACCTCTATGCCCTGGTCACGTCGAGCCTGAGGGGATCGGTGTACTTCCATGTGGTCAACATATTAAACCGCGAGGTGGAAGGGGCCACCATCCGGATGAGAAACACGGATATTCGCGAAGAGACCGCACCGGCCAGAACCGACCTCAACGGTGAAGCCTTGATTACCGACCTGCAGGAGGGGCTGTGGTCGTGGCAGGTGGTGGCGCAGGGCCACGCCAGTCTCACGGGAGTGGTCGAAGTGGTGGCCGATCAGGTTGTTTCTGTCGAGCCGATCCTTTCCCGAAACCTCGTGACCATAAACTTTTACGTTGAGCCCGTGCCCTTCACGGACCGGTATGAGATAAAAATCGAGCAGACCTTTGAAACGCACGTACCGATTCCGGTTCTTATCCTGGACCCACCCTTCTATCAGTTCGAAGTGGAGCCTGGATTCACGACAACCGTTATTGTGAAGCTCACAAACTACGGCCTGGTGAAGGTACGCGATCTGACGATCTCCTCACACGATATCGGTATCGCCCGGCAGTGGCCGCTCATTGAGTATGTGCCCGAGCTCGGCCCCATGCAGAGCATGGAAATCCCTTATCACATCGAGTACTACGGTGAAGGGGAAGAAGGGCTTTCCGAAGAAGCCACGGAAGAAGGCGTAATAAAGAAAATGATAGACTGCTGGAAAGAAGCGAAGAGTTTCTTCAGCAATCTGAAGGGGCGGGCGCCCTGTGCGGCGAACGAAGAAGTTGACGTTTCGGTTGGAGTAAAGGAGCTGTTCAAGTTCTGCGACAAAACCCTCGGCAAGCTTGTTCCGGCAGTCGGAGCGATTGGATGTGAGAATATTGCATACGTTTTGTACTGGCTGGGATGCCTGTTTGCGGATTCGACGGATGAGCCCTATGAGGGAACAGGTGAACATCTCGAAGGGGTGAACTACCTCACGAAAAACGGAAAACCGGGCGGTTCTTACCCCTCCTTCTCCGGCTCCACTGGGCCTCCCTGCTTTGTGGCAGGTACCCCCATCCTGATGGCTGACGGAAGCGTAAAGCCGATCGAGGAGATCCGGGTAGGAGACGAGGTGATGGCCTTTGACGGAAAATCCGATACGGTGAAGAGGGTCCATAAGCGGGAAAGCGACCATGTGCGTGAGGTCTGGTACCGTTCTGAAGAAGGTGAGCAGAGGCGCCTGGAAACCACAGACGGGCACCTGCTCTGGATCGAGGGGAAGGAATGGGTGCCGGCCAGAAAGGCGGAAGCTGGCGACAAACTGATGAGCCTCGGCGCGTGCACATGGAAGGTCGAGCAAAACGAGCGTTTTGAAAGATCGGCAACCGTGTACAATTTTGATGTTCACCTGTACAGGTCCTACTTTGCAGGAGAAGTTCTGGTGCACGAGCGCTGCGGGGTGATTGAGGAAGAGCAGGACAACCAAATTCTGCTCCAGGTCGAGGACTGCGGCTGCGGTGGGGGAAAAGATGAACAGTAAACGGAACAGAGAAGGTGGAAAGGTATGAAGACTCGATGGGGAGTAATGCTGTTGCTTTTTTCTATGCTCCTGGGCTGTTTTTTTCTTTCGTCATCCCGGGGAGCCCATGGAGCACAGCAGTACAAAGGGCTCTGCGCGCGTGTGAAGATGGAGATCATACAGGAGATGACCCTCGAGCGGGTTGGATTCCTGGCGACGCTTGAAATCACCAACAACGAAGGGGATGCCTCCATCACAGATTTTTCTGCGGCTCTCACCTTTGAAAACCCGGAACTCTCCGAAGAGGGGAACCCAAATGACGCCTCGGACCTGTTTTTCGTTCAGCCGCCGGAGCTTGCGGGCATCGATGACATAGGCGGGAGCGGAGTGATCCCTCCCACGAAGACCTCGGTGATCCGGTGGTTCATCATACCAAAGATAGCGGCCGGGGGCACAGAAGCCACGGGAATCAGGTACAACATCGGGGCACGGCTTGCCGGATCGATTTACGCCAAGGAGATCGCGCCGGAGGTGCTCCAGGTCATTCCGGACGTCGTCACTGTCAGGCCCGAGCCCCAGCTCGAGATTGCCTACTTCCAGCCCAGGGATGTGGATGGAGACGACCCTTTTACCCTCGATGTGGTGGAGAGCCCCATTCCTTTTATTGTGGGCTGTCTGGTCAAGAACGGGGGGTATGGAACCGCCCACAATGTCAAGATCGAATCCCAGCAGCCGCGCATCGTGGAAAACAAGGAGGCGCTTATACTGATCGCGCAGCTTCTGGGCTCAAGGGTGGATGACGATCACACGGATGAAACGAGCCTCACCGTAAACCTCGGAAATATCGAGCCGGGAAACTGCCGCAAGTGTGCCTGGGACATGATAACCTCTCTCTCCGGTGAGTTCATTGAGTTCAACGCCTCCTTCACCCATGCTTCAGAGCTGGGGGGTGAGGAGACTTCCATTATAAAAGAGCTGAATGCCTATTTCATTGCTCACGAGGTCAAAAACGACCAGCCGGGCAGGGACGAGATTCTGGATTTTCTTGCGGACACCGACAATGACGAGGAGATGCTTCCAGACACCCTCTTTGAGTCGGACTGCAACACGCTCCCGGTGAATACACTCACGGACGTGAGCGCTACCGGGAACGGCCTTTCCGCCACTGTTACGGCTTCTGCCGATATGGAGGGGTGGGTCTACATGAGAATGGATGACCCTGCACAGGCCAAGCTTCCCATCGAGAGCGTGGTGCGGTCGGACGGGAAACTGCTGAGCCCTCATAATTGCTGGACGAATATCAGGTACGAAAAAAATACAAATACAAAACTTACCTATTTGAACATCTTCGACTTTGTTGCGCTTGGAAGCTACCAGTACGCGGTCACCTACAGCCCGATTGCGCAAGACAATGACCCGCCCGAAACCCGGATCCGTTTTTCCGGTGAAGTGCAGGAATCAGAAGGAAAGTACTACATACTCCCTGAAACCCAGATCTACTTTACGGTGGAAGATGCGAGCCCCGTGGGCACCTATTACAGGCTTGACAGTGAGGTGGATTTTCACCCCGCACTGCCCTTCACCATTTCAGAGGGAGGCGAGCACACGATCGAGTACTACTCCCGCGACAGCGCGGGAAACGAAGAGGCCCATAAGTTTGCGGCCCTGGCGGTCTCCGCCGATTATCCGGATATCCAGAGCTTTACGCTGGCTCAGGAAGAAATTTTTTATCCCGGAGATTCGATCTCCGTGCTCCCCAGCATCCTCGAGCTGAGCTTTGAGGGACTATTGACCTCGAGCAGGCTCGACGCAGAGATCGATATCTTCAGAGGGGTGGCGGGATGGATAACGTTGAGCGGGGTCCCCTCCTCACCCACCTCGTCTGATGAAGCCACGATCATGGTCGGCGGTGAGAATGTCGACTACTACCGCTACCGCCTCGGGAACGGATCATGGAGCACTGATATACCGGTGAATGTCCCCATCGTGATCTCAGGTCTGAGCGAGGGAACAATTGACCTCTATGCGGAGGGGCGGAGCAGGCACGGAGCCTATCTCCCCGATGAGCACGCGGTGCACGTAAGCTGGGTGGTGGATTCAAATGCTCCCGCGACATCGGTGAGCGGCACTCCACAGACACCCTGCCGCGGAACAGGCGCAACTCTCCAGGTATCCGGAGCGGATCTCTACCGCTACACCATAAACGGCGGGTACTACAGGCCTGAAGAGGATGTAAGCGAGCCGATTGTAATAACGGGGCTTGATGAGGGAGAGCACATTGTATCAGTGATCGGCAAATATTCCGGCGGCGAATGGCAATCACAAGATTTTCCGACAACGGTGAGCTGGACCGTTGACCGGCTCTACGGGTACGACTTCTCGAGCCTCCTGCAGATTTTTCATGTCGCGCTTGATGATGTGGGCGGGGACCTCATCACCTATGAATGGGATGGGAGGGATGAGGGCGGCACGCCGCTCCCTGCGGGCTGGTACACGGTGCGTCTCACTGTGAAGGACGATCTGGGGAGGTCGGCCTGCGGCGTAAGGCTTGTCAGAATCGGTGATCTGATGCCAGACGGGAGCCCGGTATGGGACGGGAGCGTTGCGGGTCAGAAAAACGTGTATGCCTTCGGCGAGTGGGCCGTCTGGCAGGACCAGCGGGACGGCAACTGGGACATATACGCCCTCAACGTAACAGAAGAGGGAGGCTCTCCTTCGCCAGTCGTCCAGGGCCCACTGAACCAGGAGAGGCCAAAAACAGACGGCAGGTTCACGGTCTGGGAGGACCGCCAGCCTGACGGGAGCTGGGACATCTGGGGAAAAGAGATCGCAGGCGTTGAGCCCGCTTTTGCCGTAACAGAAACTGCGGACCACGACGAGCAGAAGCCCGCGGTCTACTGGCCGTGGGTTGTGTATCAATCAAGGCCCCGGTATGATCCAGAAGCGCCGTGGCAGCTCGTGGTGCATAACCTCGATACGGGAATTACGGAGGAGCTGGACCCGAGCACTGAGGACCAGCTTGATCCGGCGATCTACAGGGGAAAAATCGTCTGGCAGGATTTCAGGGATCCGGGATACGGTGAGATTTATCTCAAGGATCTGAAGAACGGGAGTGTACGGAAGATAACGGATGATCCGTACAGCCAGTACCACCCTGCGATTTATGAAAACTGGATCGTGTGGTCCGACAAGCGCAACACACAGAGCGATCTCTATGGGTACAACCTCTTTATGGAAACGGAGGTGAGGCTCACGGATACGGCTGAAAGTGAGACCAGGCCATTCGTGAACGGGAGCTGGGTGGTGTACGAGGAGGACTCTCAGGGAGTGTCTGCGGTAAATTTGAGGATTCTTCATTTTTCCAACCGGGCGTGCATAAATCTGACGAACGACCAGACGCTCAAAGAGAAACCTGCTCTGGCATCGGGAAAGGTGATCTGGCAGGCCGCTCATAATGGAAGCAGCAAAATAATGATGGGGTCTCTTCCGAATCTTCAGGCGGTTTTTAAAAACTACAATGCTGTCGCCGTGACAGAAGGAATGGCGAACCGCCAGAGTGACGCCTTCACACTGCTGCGGTTATGGAACAGCCAGGCGGGGGTGCAGGGCATCATGCGGTACAGCTCACTCGTGCCTGTTCCTGTGGTTGAATCCGCTACATGGGAGAACGGGGCGCCTTCAGGGGCCAATTTCAACCTGGACCCCGGGGATTTTGTGTGGGTTCGGTTTGCCGACGCAAAAATCCTCCATCTGGGGCAGGGAGGCGGATGTACCGCCATAGATCTATATTCAGGAACGAATGTATTCAGTTACTGGTGTTTTCCAGATCGGTACAGCGCCTTCTCCTTGATACGGGAGCTCGGCGAAGATAACGTCCGGTCCGTGCGGATGCTCGACGCCGGGACCGGCGCGTGGACTGTGGCGGCGGTAGAGAACGACAGCATTATTGGAGAGGATTTTGCCATTCCGAGGGTTGCCGTTCTGATGCTCGAAATGAAAATGCCTGTTGATGCCTGGACACCCGGAGGGTGAGTGCGTGAGGGAGAAAAGAATGAAGAAATTGAGTGTGTTCTGCATCGTGCTGAGTGCCGTTTTTTTCTTTGGCTTCGGGGCCTGTTTCGGTATTTCCTGCGAAGAGCTCAGTGGGCTCATGGAGCGTGATGAGCAGCTTACGCTGATTGACTGCCGCGATAACGCATCGTTTAAAAGCGGGCACATTTCCGGCGCGATCAATATTCCGGCGCGGCTCTGCGGGATAAAAAGCCTCCCGCAGGTGGGAAGGATTTTTGTGTACGGTGACGGTGTCGATGAACTGTCTGTGCTCGAGGCTTTTGAAGCATTGAACAGAAAACCGGGCATACAGGCGGAAATGCTTGATGGAGGGTTTCTCAGGTGGGAGGCCCTCGGGTACCAGAGCACACGGGCCAAGGGGTTCAGGGAGGAACAGCTGCCCTACGTGAGCTATGAGGACCTGGAAAAAATGGTATTGAACAACCCCGATGTCGTGCTCCTGGACGCACGCGATCAGGTTGCGCAGGCCGAGCCCGGCCAATCAGCAAGGAGCCTTCGTACGGACATTCCGGGGGCCGGCCCGACAGATCTCACCAGTACATTTCCCGGGGCGCGGGTGGTGCGGCTCTGGAGCAGTGTGAATACACGCGGCAGTCTTGCGGGCCCGCAGTGGTCAGGTGAATTGACGGTAAATAAGGGGGAGCATTCAGAGCTCTATGTGCTGATTGACAGCGGGGATGGGACCGCGGAAGAGGTCGCGAGGAAACTGAAGGCCGCTGGAATCAGACGGTTTGTGATCCTGGCCGGGGGTGAGGAAAGCCTGGTAAGGGGGAGATGGCGTGGTTCGGAGAAGTAAGAAAAAAGGACGGGTCATGAAAGAAAAACGCAGGTTTCTCGTCTGTTTCATATGTTCGGCTGTATTCGCACTGAGCCCGGCGGTTTTCGCCTATGCGCAGATCACGATACAAAACGTACAGCTCGCGGATCTCACTCCAACCGGCTTTTCTGTACTGTGGCGGACATCAGAAGCAGCCGACCCAGGAATCGCCTTTTATTCTGATGCTGCAGGGACAAACAGAATCTTTATGGAGGCCGAAATACTCGCCTTTCCGCTGCGGGGGGGGGATCCGGAAATCGTTGACGAGTATCAGCAGGAAAACAGCAGGGAGATAATCCAAAACAGCTCGAAGCAGCTGGGTCTGATGAAAATCGCTGTCCGCGGCCTTCAGCCAGACACGGCCTATTATTATAAGATATCTGCGGAAAAAGACGGCACGGAAACGGCCTGGTGGCCCGACGCCGGCGCTTCTACAGTGACAACGGCGGGGGAAAATGCCTTTGTCAGTGACTCGAAACAGCTTTTGATCACGCTTGTCGATCTTTCGGGAGGGCTTGATGCGACCGGATGGATCGTCACTGCGTCCACCGCTGAAACGCTCTTTCCGGTTTCATCCTTCGTCGGGGACGGGGCGGGAACAAACCAGGCGTATGTAAACCTGAACCAGCTTTTCGGCGCAGACGGGAAAAACTGGACGCCGACCGGCACAAAGGACGTACTGCTCACCGTTCTGGACGGAGACCAGGTGCAG
>Ga0315545_1003860_pt1 | contig 12600 bp, 12 predicted proteins | sample SalMarSW160210MG_FD_203096 | JGI IMG/M metagenome (GOLD analysis project Ga0315545, IMG submission 203096) | Salt marsh sediment microbial communities from the Plum Island Ecosystem LTER, Massachusetts, United States - Salt Marsh Sediment SW1602-10 ... | reverse complement strand
CGGGGTCAACTTTGCGTAAAAAATCCATGGCTTCTCCTCTTCTGCTCTGATAAAGTCTACAACTGCGCCTTTCTAGTGTCAACAAGGGGGGTGGGTTAACGGTTTTTCAGCCCCTCCCCCTTGTTAATCTTTTCCCGCCCGCCGCCCTTTAAGGTAGAAAGGGGGCAAAGCCCCCTTTCAAACCCCCAAAAGCGGGGTAGGGGTAATCCCTACAGGGGGATATATAAGGGTTACCACCCTTATAGGTTGGGTTTTGGGTGGGTCAAAACAACGTTCGATAGCAAAGGTGGGGTGGGTGGGAAGAAGGCTTGGGAGGGGTGGATAAAAGAGGGCCTGGATTCCCGCCTTTGCGGGAATGACAGTGTAGTAGCGAGGGTGGTACGAAAGATTCGGGGTGTACGCCCTAATCCCCACTTCCTTGTCAGCCATCACCATTGTTGTTATACTAACACTTGCCATGGAATACGAGACCGTTATCGGGCTTGAGGTCCACGCCCAGCTCCTGACCAAGAGCAAGATGTTCTGCCGCTGCAGCACCGATTACACCAGCGCCCCACCCAACACCCACGTCTGCCCGGTCTGCCTGGGCATGCCCGGCGTGCTGCCCACCATCAACCAGCAGGCGGTGGAGTTTACCGTGATGATGGCTCTAGCCCTGCACTGCACCATCTCCGAGTCCACACGGTTTGACCGCAAGAACTACCCCTACCCCGACCTGATGAAGGGCTACCAGATTTCGCAGTCTTACGCCCCCATCGGCCATCACGGCTGGCTGGTCATTGATGTCGATGGCAAGGAGAAGAAGGTGGGGATAGATAACGTCCACCTTGAGGAGGACGTGGCCAAGCTGTTACACCGCACTGTCCCGGGCGAGGGCTCTTACAGCCTGGTGGATGTCAACCGCTCCGGTGTGCCCTTGATGGAAATCGTCGGCGAGCCTGACCTGCGCTCCCCCGAGGAAGCTCGGCAGTACCTGATGATGCTGAGGAGCATGCTGCGCTACCTGGGTGTCTCCGACGCCAATATGGAGGAGGGGAGCTTCCGCTGCGATGCCAATATCAGCATCCGCCCCGAGAACAGCCCCGAGACCCTGGCCAAGGTCGAGGTCAAGAATATGAACAGCTTTAGGGCGGTCTACCGCGCCCTGAGCTATGAGGAGGAGAGGCAGCGAAAGGTGGCGGCGGCGGGCAAAAGGCTCTTCCAGGAGACGCGGGGTTGGGTGGAGGACAAAGGGGTGACCGTTTCCCAGCGCTCCAAAGAGTATGCCCACGACTACCGCTATTTCCCCGAGCCCGACCTGGCGCCGCTGGTGCTGGATAAGGCCTGGGTGGAGGAGATAAGGGCAAAACTACCCGAGCTGCCCGAGGAAAGGCGCGACCGCTTTGTCGCCCAATATAAACTTTCCCTCTATGACGCCAAGCTGCTCACCGCTTCCCGCGATATGGCCGACTACTTCGAAGAGTGCCTGAAAACCGGTCAGGAGGTAACGCCCAAGGAGATAAGCAACTGGCTTTTGGGCGAGGTGAGCCGTATAATAAACGAGAGCGTTATCGACATCACCGAATTTAAGAAAAAGGTAAGCCCGGAGCGACTGGCCCGCTTAGCTAGGCTGAGCTCGGAGGAGAAGATTAGCACGGCCACAGCCAAGTCGGTGCTGGGGCAGATGTATGAGAAGGACGAGAGCGCCGACGATATCATTAAGGCGCAGGGCTTAAGCCAGATAAGCGATACTGAGTCCATTGAGGTTGAAATCAAAACGGCGATAGAACTTAATCCCCAGGCCGTCGCCGACTATAAGGCGGGCAAGAAACAGTCCCTGAAGTTCCTGGTGGGACAGGTGATGAAAGCCACCCGGGGTCGTGCCAACCCTGCCGTGGTCAACCAGTTGATGGAGAAGAAGTTAGAGGAAGGATAAGCATGGAGGATTATTTCAGTGTAGCTCAGATTATACTATCGGTAGCCTTGATATTAGCCATTCTGCTCCAGGTCAGGGGCGGGGGGCTGGGTGGTATCTTCGGCCAGGCCGACACCGTCTATCGCACCAAGCGGGGCGTGGAGAAAACGCTTTTTCAGCTCACCATCGTCCTGGTAGTTCTCTTCATTATCATCTCCATAATAACCCTGAAGATAACCTGATACGTTAGCAGAACCCGATTGCCTACGCTCACCCAAAGCGCTGCGAAGATTGCATCTATGCGAAGGAGACGATGAATGAAGCTGAAGGTATGGTTTGCCGAGACCCGGCCCCAGTTCCTGCTGCTTTCCGTGGTGCTGGCCTTCCTGGGTAATGCCATCGCCTGGTATGACGGCTATTTTCATCTGGGCTACGCCCTGCTCGCTTTCCTGGGGCTTCTGCTCTGCCACATCAGCGTCAACGTGCTCAACGACTACTTCGACTATAAGAGCGGCATCGATCTCAGGACCAAGCGCACCCCCTTCAGCGGGGGCAGCGGCGTCCTGCCCGCCGCCCGGATGAAGCCGCGGCAGGTCTTATGGCTGGGGATGGGCTCACTGATTCTGGCGGTGCCCATCGGCGTCTATTTCATACTCGTTAGCGGCTGGGCTTTGCTGCCGCTGCTATTGGTAGCCGCCCTTTGCACTGTGCTCTATACCCCCTTTTTGACCCGCATCGGCTGGCCGGAGTGGGCGCCGGGGTTGGGGATGGGCTTTCTGCCCGTCCTGGGGACGTACTTTATCCAGGTCACCGACTACACCGGCCCGGCCTTTATCGCCGCCGTACCCTCGGGCATACTGGTGCATAACCTGCTGCTCCTAAACGAGTTCCCCGATATCACCGCCGACCGGGAGGCAGGCCGCCGCACGCTGCCCATCACTCTGGGCAAGCAGGGCGCCTGGATTATATATTCCGTCCTGACCATAGCCGTCTACGTCTGGATAGCCTACTGGGTGGCAGTGGGGGAGATGCCCCTCTTCTCCTTAATCGCCCTGCTCACCCTGCCCTTTGCCCTCAAGGCGATATGGGGCGGGCGAAGCTATAATGACATGAGCCAGCTGGTACCGGCCATGGCCAATAACATCCTGGTCGTCCTGCTCACCCAGTTCCTGCTGGGTGCCGGCTACATCCTGGCAAGGGTCTTTTAATGTCCGTCGACCTGGTGCTGCTGCACCCTCCCAGCGTCTATGACTTCCGCCAGAAGGCGATTCTCTACGGGCCCGTCGCCGACCTGATTCCCTCCTCTTCCATGTTCGAGATGTACCCCATCGGCTTTACCAGCCTCGCCGAGTACCTGGGCAACGCGGGCTACCGGGTGCGCATCGTCAACCTGGCGGTGCGCATGCTCAGCGATAAGAGGTTCGACGCCGGGGCGATGATAAAGAAGCTCAAGGCGCCCGTCTTCGGCATCGATTTGCACTGGCTGGTAAGCTCCCACGGCGCCATTGAGGTCGCCAGGATAGTCAAAGAATGCCACCCTAAATCCAAGGTGGTTTTCGGCGGCCTTTCCTCGAGCTATTTCTATAAAGAATTAATAAACTACCCTGAGGTCGACTACGTGATGAGGGGCGATTCCACCGAGGAGCCGCTCAGGCAGCTTATGGACTGCGTCAAACACGGCGTTGAGCCCGATAAGGTGCCCAACCTGGTCTGGAAGGACGAAAAAGGCGAGGTTCAGGAAAACCCCTTCACCCACATCCCCACCGACCTGAGTCACCTTATGGTGGACAACTACGCCGAGACGGTGCGCTCGGTGATAAGATACCGCGACCTGGCCAGCTACACCCCCTTCCCGGGCTGGAAGGACTACCCCATCACCGCCGTGCTCACCGGTAAGGGCTGTAGGGAGAACTGCGTTATCTGCGGCGGCTCCGCCGCCGCCTTCCGCAGGTGCTACGGGCGGGAGAGGCCCGTCTTTCGCTCTCCCCAAGCCGTGATTCGTAGCGTGAAGCAAATCGAAAAGTTCAGCACGGGGCCTATCTTTATCCTGGGCGACCTGCTCCAGCCCGGAGAGGATTATGCCGAAGAGGTTTTGCGCGGGGTGGAGGGGGTCAGGAACCAGCTCATCCTGGAGCTCTTCAACCCCGCTCCGCCCGGATTCTTAAAGCGGGTGGGTGGAGCCTGCCCCAACTTCTGCCTGGAGATTTCCCCCGAGTCCCACGACCCCGTGGTGCGCAAAGCCTCGGGGCGCAACTACTCAAATGATGATTTAGAGCGGACGATTGCCGAGGCTCTTAAGGCCGGATGTGCGCGCATGGACGTCTTCTTTATGATTGGGCTGCCCAGGCAGACGCCCCAGTCGGTGCGGGAGACGGTGGCATACTGCGATTACCTGTTTCAAAGGTTTAAGGGCGATGGGCGGCTTTTCCCCTTTATCGCCCCCATCTCCCCCTTCCTCGACCCGGGCAGCCTGGGCTTCGAGCAGCCCAAACGCTACGGCTATAATGTCCTCTTTAAGACGCTGGAGGAGCACCGCCGGGCGCTGCTGGCGCCCAACTGGCGGGACTCCCTGAACTACGAGACGAGGTGGATGAGCCGCCAGCAAATTATGGAGAGCGCCTACGAGGCGATACTGGGCTTAAATAACTTAAAGGCGAAATACGGCATTATCTCCCCTGAAATGGCTGAGGCCGGCGAGAAACGCATTAAAGCGGCCCAGGCGATGGCACAGCGCATCGACGAGGTCATGGCCGGGGAAAACGCCGAAGAAGAACTGGCGCGCTTAAAGCCAGAGATAGACGAGATTAACGCTTTCCCCGTCGTGGAGAGGCAGCAATTGGAATTGATGAGGGGTGGGGTGGGGCTGAGGTTCTGGCGCTCCTTCTGGGGGTGGCTGACGGGGAGATAGCTATTTCAAAGGGTTATTCCCAGTTCTCTAAATACTTGTTTATTTATTTAGCCCTTGTTCTTCCAGAAAATGTTTCAATTTCTCAAGCCGCTTTTCCAGACCAGGGCACTTTGCCCCTTCGACATTCCTTGGGTGGAATAGCGCAAAGTGCATACGATCTTTATACATTCGCCCTTGAGGCTCAAACGAAGACACGCTTTCTGTAGGAAAGAATTGATGTAAGGCTGGAGCACCCAACGTCACAATCACCTTCGGTTGAAGCAAGATTATCTCTTGAGCCAGCCATTGACGGCATGCTATTATTTCATCATGAAAAACTCCCTCGTCAAAATGGTTCAGAGGATATGGACGGGGTTTTTTATCAGGGTTGCACTTCAGGATGTTAGTTAAATAAACGCTTTCAATAGGCAAATTTATTTGATTCAGCCATTGCCTTAAGATTTGCCCAGAATAGCTATTATGTGGAAAGGGTTCGCCTTCAAGCTCTGCGCTCTGTTTAGGGGCTATGCCTATGAACATCACCCGACTATCCTTTGATAGCTTGCCTGGTACCACCCGTGTCCGATATTCTGCGAGGACGCAGTTCTTGCACAACTCAATTTTTTCTTGTAAATCCCGAAGGTTATTAATTGGAGTCTTCATAACGCACCTCCGGAAATTTAATTTTTATCGCTTGCGCTTACTGACCGTTCCCTTAGGGGTATCCTCTAATATAAATCCCTTCTTGTCTAAGAATAGCCTGACTTCGTCTGCGAGTTGCCACTTTTTGTCTTTTCTAAACTGCTCTCGTAACTCAATAAGCTCGCCGATGGTGGTCTTTCTGGTATTAAGCTGCCAGCTCTTGGCTTCGGCGGTCGAAATCTCAATGGCGGCATTGGTATCCACCGCCTCTTCGGTCAGGGTCAGCCCCAGCACTTCCCGTGCCAGAGATACGAGAGTGCCTTGAGCCTGGCCAATGCTAACGCCCGCATCGCCAGCCTGATTTATGGCGTTGGCTAATTCAAAAAGGCTGCCAAGCCCTTTAGCGGTGTTGAAATCGTCGTCCATCGCCTCAACAAACTGCTGGCGGTAAGACGCGGCGTCAAAAGCCTTCCCGCCACCGGGGTCGTCCCTGGAGACCGCCCGTAGCAGCCTCTCCACCCCCTTCTCCGCCGCCTCCAGCCCTTCTTCGGAATAAGTCAGGGGGCTGCGGTAGTGGGAATTTAAGATAAAAAGGCGAATCGCATCAGCGCCGTATTTTCCCAACGCTTCTTTGATGGTGACCAGGTTGCCCAGTGATTTGCTCATCTTGTCTTCGCCCAGCTGCACCAGCCCGTTGTGCAGCCAGTACTTGACGAAGGGCTTCTTGCCGGTGAAGCTCTCCGACTGGGCGATTTCGTTCTCGTGGTGGGGGAAGATTAAGTCCTGACCGCCGCCGTGAATATCAATCTGCTCGCCCAGGTACTTTAGCGACATGGCGCTGCACTCAATATGCCAGCCCGGCCGCCCCTCCCCCCAGGGGGACTCCCAGAAGGGCTCGCCCGGCTTGGAAGCCTTCCAGAGGGCAAAGTCCATGGGGTCTTCCTTTTCTCCGGCGCCGATGGCGCACTCGGCCGACATCATGGCGTCCAGGCTGCGGTGGGAGAGCTTGCCGTAGTCGGGGTCTTTCCTCACCCGAAAATAGACGCTGCCGCCGGCGGGGTAGGCAAAGCCCTTGTCAATCAGGCCCTGTATGACCTCAATGATTTTTGGTATTTCGCCGGTGGCTTTGGGGTAGACGTCGGTTTCCGCCTTAATGATGTTCAGTGCTTCCATATCTTCATCGTAGCTTTCGGTGTATTTCTTAGCCAGCTCGGCGGGGGGGATAGCCAGCTTATTGGCGCGGTCGATAATCTTGTCGTCGATATCGGTAACGTTCTGCACGTATTTGACTTTGTAATCGCGGAACTTGAGGTAGCGCCGGATAACGTCGAAGATGACATAGCTCATGGCGTGGCCGATGTGGGCGTCGTCGTAGGGGGTGACGCCGCAGACGTACATCCTGACCTCGTCGCTAAGGGGTTGAAACTCCTCCTTTTTCCCGGAGAGGGTGTTATATAGCTTCATTTCTTGGTTCTTTCCAGGCGTTTTTCCAGCTCGGCCACCTTTTTCTCTAAGGCTTGCAGCCTTTCGCCCACGGGGTCGGGCAGCCTCTCCATGGTATCGGTGTCGGGGTTGCGCACTGACACCACCCGCCCCGGCACCCCGACCACGGTGGCGTTGGCCGGCACCGAGCTCACCACCACCGAGCCGGCGCCGACCTTGGAGTTTTCGCCGATGGTGATGTCGCCGATGAGCTGGGCGCCTACCCCCACCACCACGTTATTGCCCAGGGTGGGGTGGCGCTTGGCCCGCAGGTGGCTGGTGCCGCCCAGGGTTACGCCCTGATATAGGGTAACGTTATCGCCAATCACTGAAGTCTCGCCGATGACCACGCCCATGCCGTGGTCGATGAAAAAGCCCTCCCCGATGGTGGCGCCGGGGTGAATCTCAATGCCGGTGAGGAAGCGGCTGATGTGGGAAATGAATCGGGGCAGGAAGGGGATGTGCCATTTGAAGAGGGTGTGGGCTATGCGGTGGAACTGGCGGGCGTGAAAGCCGGGGTAGGCCAGCAGAATCTCCAGCGTGCTCACCGCCGCCGGGTCGTGCTCGAAGGCGGCTTTGATATCCTTGCTCAGGCTGCGGAAATATCCCATAGATTTAATCTCCTGCAATCAAGGCTACGGCGCGGGCTTCTATCCACTTTCCCTTGCCGATACAGCCCAGGCCGTTGGTGGTGCTGGCCTTGACGCTAACCTTGGCTATATCTATAGCCAGCGCCTGGCTCAGCCTTTGCCTCATCGGCTCGATATAGCCAGCCAGCTTGGGCGCCTCGGCGATAACCGTGGCATCAATATTAACGATGTGCCAGCCCTGAGCCGCCAGCTTATCACCTGTCATTTTGAGCAGGCTCAGACTTGAGATGTCCTTGTACCGGGGTTCACCCGGAGGGAAATGAGTGCCGATGTCGCCCAGGGCGGCGGCGCCGAGCAGGGCGTCAATGATGGCGTGGGTTAGGGCATCGGCGTCGCTCCAGCCGTCGAGCCCCTTACCGAAGGGTATCTCCACTCCCCCCAGAACGAGCTTTCTTTGCTTAACCAGTGGGTGGACATCGTAGCCGATGCCGATTCGCAGCTTCTTTTCCATGTATTCCTAAAACCTCTACCGAGGTGGAATAGCTACAATATAGCACAAAAATTCCCATCCCGTATAGCTATGCGGTGGGCTGGTTTACGGGGCTTGACAGCTTAAGCAGCAGTGCTTAAGATTGAGCCGACTACGGCGAAAGGGGGTGAAAACTATGAGGAAAGTGCTAGGAGTGCTGTTAGTCACCTGCCTGCTGGCAGCCACGCCCTTCATATTCACTGCTTGTGAGGAGGAAGAAGCACCGTCAGAGGGGCAATTACCCACCTGGGAGGTGGGGGATGAGTGGGTCTGGAGCTATGTGATGTACGGGGAAACCTACACCCTCACCGAGGAGATAATCGGGGAGGAGAGAGTGGAGGGCCGGGATTGCTATGTTGTGGATATGTCTTTCGAACCCGTCTTAAGCTATACCCAGGATAGCATGGTCAGCACCGTTACCGGCATGAAGTACTGGTCGGATAAAGCCACCGGTATTTATGGAGTCAAGATGGAGATGTCGGGTAGCTATGACGGAACAGACTTCATTATGACCACGATTTCCAGCTACAGCTCCTGGGAGCCTCTATTCCCGCTAGAGATTGGCAAGGAGATAGAGACGGAGAAGACCGACACCCAATATTTTGACGATACCCAAACCGGAGAGCCTACGGTGACCACTGAAAAATATAGGGTGGATAGTAAGGAGACCGTCACCGTTAGCGCCGGGACTTTTAGCTGCTGGAAGATAGTAATTGAAGATGGCGCCGGCAATATTACCCAGACTGTGTGGTGGTCAGACCAGGTCAAGAGCATGGTTAAAAGTATAGACGCAGACGGCAACACCCTGATGGAGCTTCTGTCCTACTCGGTTAGCTAGTTTCTAAGAGCTGCCGGGTTTTCCTAAAGCCTTGGCGATGAGCAGGTCTTGGGGAGTGGTTATCTTTATATTATCATAGGAGCCCATGTAGAGTTTAACCTTAAAGCCCGCCTGCTCGGCCAGTGCGGCGTCGTCGGTGGCTTCCTTCGCCTGCCGGTAGGCTTTGGTTATTATATCAGAGCGAAAGACCTGGGGCGTCTGCACCGCCCACAGCTTTTGACGGACTGGCGTCTGGCGCACGATTCTATCCTCCCCGGCGACCTTGATGGTGTCGGTGACGGGAACGGCGGCGGCGGCGGCCCCCGTCTCTTTAGCCACTTTCAATCCTTCCTTGATTAGCTCAATGGTTACCAAGGGACGGGCGCCGTCGTGAATGATTACCCAGTCGCAATCTTTAAGTTTTTGAAGCCCCGCCGCCACCGAGTCCTGACGCCTCTTGCCCCCAATGCAGACCTCAATCGGAGTCGATATTTTTTCCTCGGCTATCAGCTTGCGACAGGCATCCAGGCTTTTCTTATTGACCACCAGCACGATATTGTCGATTGAATCACAGCTGTCAAAGACGCTGAGCACGTAGGATATAACCGGCCTGCCCCCGAGCGGGGCTAAGACCTTATCGATGCCCTTCATGCGCCGACTTTCGCCGGCGGCGACAATGATTGCGGAGACTTTTATCATGGTTGTGCCTGCAAACTAACTTGGTATTGAGGTTGCCCTCCATCCACGCCAAAGATTAGCAGTGTAGGTAACTCCTTGCAGGATATATAGTAGCTTTGTGTCGGTGTAGCTTCGTTTGCAGCAAATAATAGCCATAATGTGCCATCACTAGACTCGTTCTCCCCCGTAGGGCCCTGTAAAAAAGTTACAAAGGTTCCGACAGGAGGTCGCTTTGATGCACCATGATGTAAGCTCGGTGATACACGGTCCTTCTCATTTATAGGAATCCCAACAACAAATGGCACCCATGTTCCCGCACGTGGTCTTACTTCAATTGCATGCTGTTCATTGTTTAGTTTATGTATTATAAGGTCATATGGCTTTATTTCAGGTTTAGTGATATCGGGCTGTCGTTGCTCTACCGATGCTACTATCCGCTCTTTCCAGGCAGGGTCGGTAATGCTCACAGACAGCCTTATATTAATACCTGCTGGAATAAGCTCTCTATCTACTGGCGCTGGGAAAAGGGCTATCACTGGGAATTCGCCGCCGCGCGTGTGCAGAGCACGGTCTAGGGCGTATGCAAACTCCTCTTTGCAGGCTTCGCTACCTAGACTGTTTTGAGTTGCGTAGAGAAGCCAACCATCAGATTTTGAGGGGTCTTGAATATGAGACTCAATCTGTTCCCATAGGCGCTTTCCTGCAGTAAGATTCCATCGGTCTAGCTTAACATCTAGGCCTTTCCTGATTAACTCTTGGGCTACGAAGTCAACATCGCCATCTTTATTATCGTCCCAAGCATAAGTAATCCAAATTGATTTCATTTAGTTTGCCCCTCCCGTACTCTTCCCCACCAACCCCAGCCTTATCGCCTCTTTCAGCGTGGCGGCGGTCAAAAGCTCGATGCCTTTGGGGGCTTTAATCTGGGCGCTGACTTTGGGCACCAGGCAGCGCTTAAAGCCCAGGCGGGCGGCCTCGGCTACTCTTCTTTCTAGCTGTGAGACGGCCCTCAACTCGCCACTCAAGCCCACCTCCCCCGCCGCCACCAGGGCCGGGTCGACGGCTATATCGCGGGCGCTGGAGGCAATGGCCAAGGCAATACCCAAGTCAGCCGCCGGCTCGCCTACCTTTAAGCCGCCGGTGACGTTGACGATAATGTCCTGGTTGCCCAGCTTCAGGCCCACCCGCTTGGTCAGCACCGCCGTAATCAACAGTAATCTATTAAAATCAACACCGTTGGCGGTGCGGCGGGGGAGGCCAAAAGAGGTGGGGGTGGTCAATGCCTGAATCTCAACGAGCAGGGGGCGGCTGCCCTCCAGCGTGGGCACTACCGCTGAGCCGACGGCCTCCTCCAATCTCTGGGCGAGGAAGGCCTTGGAGGGGTTGTCCACCTCCATAAGTCCCTCCGACTTCATCTCGAAGACGCCGACCTCGTTGGTGGAGCCGAAGCGGTTCTTCACCCCGCGCAATACTCGATAGGCGCTGAAGGGCTCACCTTCGAGATACAAAACGACGTCAACGATATGCTCCAATACCCTGGGTCCGGCGATGGTGCCGTCCTTGGTCACGTGCCCGGCAACGAAAACGGGCACGGCGCCGGGCTTGGCCCAGTGCATCAGCCTCAGGGTGCACTCCCTGACCTGGCCGATGGAGCCCGCCGCCGATTCTAGCTCGGGGAGGGAGACGGCCTGTATTGAATCAATGACCACCAGCGAGGGCTCCAGCTGTTCCAGCTGGCTTATGATAGCGTTGAGGTCGGTCTCGGCCAGAAGATAGAGCCTCTCACCGCTTACCCCCAGCCTTTCCGCCCGGAGCCTTATCTGGGAGAGCGTCTCCTCGCCGGAGACATAAGCCACCTTGCCCCCGGCCTGAGCCACCGATGCCGAAACCTGAAGGAGGAGCGTGGACTTGCCGATGCCGGGCTCGCCGCCCATGAGCACCAGCGAGCCGGAGACCAGCCCCCCGCCCAACACCCGGTTGAGCTCGTTTAGGGGTAGGGGGAGGCGGTCGGAGTTGTCCTTAGCCACCCGGGAAAGCTCGCGGGGTGGGTTGGAGAGGTCGGCGATGGGGGCGGGGGTTGTGGAGACGACGGTTTCCTCAAAGCTGTTCCATTCCTGGCAGTTGGGGCAGCGCCCCAGCCATTTCAGGCTCTCCTTGCCGCAGTTGCGGCAGACAAAGATAGTCCGCCCGCCGGATTTGGGTCTGACCATAGCTTGACTTTAGCCCATTTTGGGTGGTAATGCAAGAGGAATATTGTTAGCAGCGTAGGTAAGATTTACCCACCCACCCCGCCCTACAGAAGTGTCACCTCTGTAAACTTCTCGCCCCACCCCGTCTTAAATGTCATTCTGAGGGAGAGTAGTGACCGAAGAATCTCAAGAGACCCTTCGCTCCGCTCAGGGTGACAATAAAACTGTCATTGCGAGCCGAAGGCGAAGCAATCTCTCCCGGGGGTTGGCTAGAGGAGCATGCCCAGCAGTATGCCGGCGACTACGGAGGTGGCGATAGCCCCGGCCATATTGGGGCCCATGGCGTGCATGAGGAGGAAGTTCTTAGGGTTGGCTTTCTGCCCCATCTTTTGCACCACGCGGGCCGACATGGGAATCGCCGAGACGCCGGCGGCGCCAATCATCGGGTTTATCTTATCCTTTAAGAAGAGGTTGACCAGCTTGGCGGCCCATATACCCCCGGCCGTGCCGAAGGAGAAGGCGACTACCGCCAGCCCGACTATAGCCAGGGTCTGGCCGGTGAGGAAAACGCTAGCCGGCATTAATGCCCCCACCGTCAGGCCGAGGAGGAAGGTGAGCACATCGATAAAGACCCCGCCCGCGGCCTGGGCCAATCTATCGGTAACACCAGTGACCCGCAACAGGTTGCCGAACATAAACATGCCGATAAGGGGCACCGACTTGGGCACGAGCAGGGCGGCGACGATGAAGACTAATACGGGGAAGAGTATCTCTTCCAGCTTGGAGACCTGGCGCAGCTGGGGTTTCATAAATATGGCGCGCTCTTTCTTGGTGGTCAGCGCCTTTATTATCGGAGGCTGAAGTATGGGCACCAGCGCCATGTAGGAATAGG
>Ga0315545_1003856_pt1 | contig 12611 bp, 12 predicted proteins | sample SalMarSW160210MG_FD_203096 | JGI IMG/M metagenome (GOLD analysis project Ga0315545, IMG submission 203096) | Salt marsh sediment microbial communities from the Plum Island Ecosystem LTER, Massachusetts, United States - Salt Marsh Sediment SW1602-10 ... | reverse complement strand
CGTAGAGCGTCACGACCCGGTCGGTCGCGCCGTCGAGCGTCTTGAACTCGCGGTACAGCCCGCGCCGCCGGAGCGTGTCGAGTTCCTTGTTGATGAAGTCCATGCCTAGCGTCCCATCCAGCGGCTCAAGATGACGGCGCCGACGTGGGCGCCGAAGCCGTAGTTTAGCACGAGCGCGTGCCGGCTCGGGCGCTCGACTGCGGCATTCGGGGTGTAGTCGAGGTCGAGGCCCGGGTCAGCCTCGTCGAGGTTGATCGTTGGCGGCGCGACGCCGGCCCGCATGGCGCCGAGCGCGATAATCAGCTCGACACTGCCCGAGGCGCTGAGCAGGTGGCCGGTGACCGGCTTCGTCGAGCACACCTTGACGTTGCCCGCATGCTCGCCCAGCGCGGCGCGGATGCCGCGCGTCTCGACGAGGTCGTTGACGCGCGTCGCCGTGCCGTGCGCGTTGACGTGGTCGATCTGATTGGGAGCAAGACCTGCCGCGTCGAGCGCGCGGCCGATCGCGTGCGCGACCCCGGCGCCGTCGGGGGCGAGCGTGATCGGGTCATGCGCGTCCGAGACGATCGCCGAGCCCGCGACCTCGGCGAGGATGTCGGCGTCACGCGCCTTGGCCGACGCGAGGGTCTCGACGAGCAGTACGCCGGCTCCCTCGCCGATCAGAAAGCCGCAGCGGTCGCGCGCGAACGGCCTGATCGCGTGCCGCGGTTCGGAGCCGTCTGGGGCGAGCACGCCCATTCGCTCGAACGCGGCGACCACCAGCGGCGTGAGCGACGCCTCGCTGCTCCCCGCGAGCGCGGCGCGGCAGCGGCCGCTTCGGACGAAGCGCGCGGCCATGGCGACGCAGTCGAGGCCCGTCGAGCACGCGCCGACAAACGCCAGCCGCACGCCGTGACAGCCGAATCGCTGCGCGATCGCGTCGCCCGGCGCGTTCGGCAGCGCGTGCTGGATGAACTCGGCGGGAATGCTGCCGGGACCCTCATCGAGCAGTCCGCGGTGGACGCGCTCGACGAGGCGCATGGCCGGTTTGCCGGTCCCGACGATGACCCCGAGCTCCGACCGCATCTCGTCGGGCACGGCGGCCAACGCCTCGTCAGCGGCCGCGACGGCGAGCGCCGTCGTCCTGTCCACCTCGCCGAGCGACGGCGCGTCGGCCGGGCCGCCACCGATCGCACGCCCGTCACCGAGCGTGACCGTCGTGAGGGCCGACCGGCCGGCAAGTGCCGCGTCGACGACCGGGCCGACGCCTGTGCCGCACGGGGTGACGGCCCCGCAGCCGGTGATCACGACGCGTTGCTCGTCGGTGAGATCCCAGTATCGCATCAGAGCCGGCCCGGGCGGCTGTCGAGGTTGAACACCTGGCCCGACACGTGGCGCATCGCGGCCAACTGGACGATGAAACCGCATATCTCGTCGAAGTCCGACGGGCGGCCGAGCGCGTGGTGGGCGACGATCCTTGGGATGTCTTCGTCGCGCACGCCGCCCGTCATCGGCGTGCGCATGAAGCCCGGCAGCACGACGTTGCAGCGGATGTTCTTCGGGCCGAACTCGCGCGCCGCGGCCATCGTGAGCCCGACGAGCGCGGCCTTCGACGCGCTGTAGGCGCTCGCGCCGCGCAGCCCGTGCTGGCCCCAGTACGAGCCGATGTTGATGATGTGGCCGTCGCGCTGGCGCAGCATGCGCCGCGCGGCCGAGCGCATGCAGTGGAACACGCCGGTAACGTTCACGTCGATGGTGCGATGGAAGACCTCCGGGTCCATCGTCGCCAGCAGCCCCGGCGGCGAGATGGCGGCGGCGTTGACCAGCGCGTCGACTGTTTCGAGCTCGGCGTCGAACTGCCCAAACACCTGCTCGACGGCGGCCGCGTCGCGCACGTCGCAGCAGGCCGCAGCGAGCGGGGCGGCCTCAAGCGAGCGTGCCAGCTCGTCGAGCGCATCCGGCTTGGTGTGGCCGATCAGGCCGAGGCCCCATCCCGCACGCGCGAACGCGGCCGCGAGCTCGCGTCCAAGCCCCCCATGCGCCCCAGTGATCACCGCGATTCGCGTCTGCGACACGTCGGCCACCTCCTCACGCAGTAGCGCGCGTGCGAACCGTCAAGCCAAGCGCGGCGACCATCTCGACGTCGTCCTCGGGCGGGCGGCCGAACGTGGTGAGGTAGTTGCCGATCATAGTCGCGTCGGCCCCGGCGGCGAACATCTCATGCTGTCTGTCGTCGAGGATCGCCTCGCGGCCGCCGCAGACGCGGAGGCTGGTCCGCGGGAAGATGAAGCGGGTGACGGCGATGATGCGGAGCGCCTCGTCCGGCGAGAGCGTGGCGCGGCCCTCGAGCGGCGTGCCCGGGATCGGGATCAGGAAGTTGACGGCGACCGAGTCGACGCCGATCTCGTGCAGCGACATCGCCATGTCGACCCGGTCGTCCCACGTCTCGCCCAGGCCGAAGACGCCGCCGGAGCACACCTCGAGACCGGCGGCGCGCGCCGCGCGCAGTGTTTCGAGTTTCTCGCAAAAGACCTGCGTCGTGCAGATCTCCGGGTAGTAGCGGGCCGAGGTCTCCAGGTTGTGGTGGTAGCGGCTCAGGCCGGCAGCCTTGAGGCGGCGCGCGTGCTCGAGCGTCAGCGTGCCGAGCGAGGCGCAAACGCTCAGCGCGCCCGGCGCGGCGATCCTGCTGACTACGGCTATCGCTTGGCAGATTTGCTCGAATTCGCCCTCGTCGTCCATGCTCGGGCCGCTTGTGACGATGCTGAATCGGCATGCGCCCACGGCGGCGGCCTCGCGCGCGGCCGCGACGAGCGCGTCGGTGCCGATCAGCTCGTAGATGGGCGCGCCGGTGTCGTAGTGGGCCGACTGGGCGCAGAACGCGCAGTCGTTCGGGCATCGGCCCGCCCGCGCGTTGACGATCGAGCAAAACTCGATCTGGCCGCCTGTGAACGGGCGAGTGAGTGCGGAGGCGCCGGCGACGAGATCACCAAGCGCCGCGTCCGAAGCAAGCGTGAGTGCCTGCTCTCGGGTGAGCCAACGGCCCTCGGCGGCGCGGTCAGCGAGCGTGAGGATCTGGTCACGGGTCATGTTCAGCGGCGCCAGGCTGGTGAGAGTGATTGTTCACCAGCCTACGCTGCCTGGCTGAACAATGCAACGCTATTCGGCGGGGGTGGGTCTGTCGCCCGGAGCGATCGGCTCCGTGCGGATCTTCCTGATGGCTCTGCCCGTGAGCTTCCAGGTGCCGTCGAAGTCGCGGTAGTATGCCTCCCACACCTTCCAGCTCTTGCCCACGGTCGTCAGGGTCCTGAACGTGACGACCTGGAGGCCGTCGCGCTCCTCGGCGCCGACGATCTCGTAGCGCATCTTCTGGAGCTCGTCGAGCTCGGCGTCGCCGACCCGGACCTTCGCCTTGGCCGCGGCGAGCGCGTCGGTGAACTGCTCGTAGGTGAACACCCGGCGCATGGCGGCGGGGAAGCGCTCGTAGATGCCGCGCACGTCGACGTGTGCCAGGAAGGTGTCGACGTCGCCCGCCGCGAGCGCATCGAACATCAGGAGCGTCGTCTCAGCGGCCGTCAGCTCGGGTTCGGCCGGAGTTGGGTCGTCGTTGGATGCCGAGTTGCTCCCGCCGCATCCGCACGCGAGGGCGCCGATGGCGACGGCGAGGAGTACCTTGCCCATAGGTTGCGATCTCTTCATGCTGGCTGTGCTTTCGTTCTCAGGGATAGGGACGGTTGCCGACTGGCGGATATTCTAGCCCAGCGCCGGGTCGGGCGTCGAGCATCCGCTGGTGCAGCTCTCAGTGCCTCGGCGCGGGCGCCCACTACTCGTTCAGCTTCTGGAGCCCCTCGGCCGTGATCTTCCAGGTGCCATCGATCTTCTTGAGGGGGACCTCATGCTCCTCCCACTCGGCGTCCTTGTCTTCCTTCGTCTTCACTGTGACGATTGTGGCGTCACCGTCGGCCTTGCTGCCAAGGACTTGGTACTCGAAGTCTTCCTTGGCTTCTCTCCGCTCGACGTTTTCGCGTAATATCTTCCTGAACTGCTCATATGGCATCTCGGCGCGCATCTCCTCGCGCACGGCCTGCTCGTAGAGGCCCTTGAGATCGAGGTGATCGAGCATCACGTCCGCGTCACCTTCGCGAATTCCCTCAAGCATCGCTTCCGCCGCCGCCTCGGCGCTTTCGGCCTCGGGCACACGGCGGGCGATCGGGCCGCGGCGGCCGTAGCCGAAGTCGAACTGCCGCATCCCCTCCGGCGTGATTCGCCAGCCGCCATCCTCCTCGACGAAAGCGATCTCGTGCTCCCGCCATTCGCCATCTTCGCCGTGCCGGACCCTGACTTTGACGAGCACGATGCTGCCTGTGATCTCGTACTCGAAGTCGTCGGCCGGCTCATCGCCGAAGGCAGCCTCAGCTTTCGCCTCGAGGCTCTCGACGAACTCCGCGAACTCGGCAGTCTCGTCTTCCTGTTTGACCGCCTCGTCATGCAGTGCGCGCAGATCGAGTCGCTGGACGAACGCCTGCGCGTCGCCTCGCTTCATGGCCTCGAGCAGCTCGGCCGCTATCTCCTTGGCCGAGGCGCGGAGCGACAGCGATGTGTCTTGGATGTCGACTGTGGGGCCGCCTTCGACGCTCGTGGTGACCGCGGCGAGTAGTGCAACGAGAAGCGCCCAGATCCTCAAACGAGCCATGATTCTTCCTCCTCCAAAAGGGGCCTGAGGGCACGCGTGTACATATCTTAGCGATTGGCGCGTCCAACGCAAGGCGGTTGCGGCCGCGGCGGAGTGCGGCGGAAGAACGGGCATCCCGAAAGCGGGATGCCCGTGAGTGGTCTTTGCTCCGATGCTTCAGTCGCGGGGCGAGCCTACTCCTGCTCGCCGATCTTCTGGAGGCCCTCGGCCGTCATCTTCCACTTGCCGCCGATCTTCTTGAAGGCGATGTCGTTTGTCGCCCACTCGGCGTTCGCGTTTTCTTTGACGCTGATGGTGACAATCACGAGCTCACCCTGCTTCTTGCTGCCCGTGATCCTGTAATCGAAGCCTTCGGACGCTGCGAACGCCTGCTGCATCCGCTCCCGCAGTTGAGCGACGAATCCCGCATAGCTCAGCTCGGGCCTGTTCTGGTCGGGTGCCAGCTTCGCGTAGGCGCCGCGGAGGTCGATCCCGTTCAGAAACGGCTCCGGGTCGCCCGTCTTGAGGCCTTCGAACATCGCCTTGGCGGTCGCCTCGGGGCCGGCCGCTATGTCTTGCCCGCAGCCGAAGCCAACGAGCAGTGCGGCTGCGATTGCGAGAACCTCCAGAGGCCTCATTGCCAGCTCCTCGAAGGAAAGCGGGCGCTCCTCGGTTGAGGGCGCCCGCGTGTTCTTGCTGCACTTCGCGTCTTGATCAGTCGCCGAGCGCGACGAGGGACTCCATGGAGATCTTCCACTTCCCGTCGATCTTCTTCATCGTGACGGTGATCTCCTCCCACTCGGCCTCTTTGTTCTCTTTCGTCTTGACCTTTACGGTCGCGGTGTCGCCCTCTTCTTTGACCTCGATGATCTCGTACTTGAATTCCTTGTTGGGCTTGGCGTCTGTTTTGCCTTTTTCCCGGAAGTCCTTTTCCCACTCGTCGTACGTGGGCACCTCGGCACCATAGGCCTCCATCTGCTTCTTCTGCATCTCATAGAAGCCCTTGAGGTCCATGTGGTCCATGATCGTGTCCGAGTCGCCGCTCTGGACCGCCTTGAGGATTTTCTCTGCGGCCCCCTTCGCGCCGCCGCCGGCGCCGCAGCCGATTACCAGAGCAAAAACGGCTAGGATTACTACGCACCAGACCTTCTTCATGACTCCAGCTCTCCCTTCTTCGTGTGGAATCCCTACCTTACGACCCTAGTATGGAATGTACACCTCCTCGAAGAGGCTCGGGGTAATCACGATGCGCCACGTCCGGCCGACCTTCCTGAGGGTCATCTCCAGCGTTCTCGTATGCTTGTCCGTCATCTTGATCGTAACACGCACCCGCGCGGTCTCGTCGGTCTTCTCAAGGTACTCGATCTTGCGGACTTTGAAGAACGAGAAGTTGCTGCGCGCCCGCTCGTCGCCGAGGAAGCTGATGTTGTAGCTGGTGATGTGCTCGGCCACCTCGATGAGGAACTTGCGCCGGTCTCCCTTGAGCCGCTTGCCGAGGGCGCGTTCGCTCGACTCCCAGTCGATAAGCTGCTCCATCCTGTCCCACTGCACGCGCTTGATCATGCCGACGAACCGCTTCACCACGTTCGTTGGGGTATTGAGCAAGCACCCGCTGAGCACACAGGGCGCCAGCGCCAGCAGGAAACCGATTCGGATGGCACGCCTGAACACTGACCTGCTCCTCACGCTCGTTGGCCGATGAGGCTTTCAGGCCTCGGCGAATGGTGACGTGGCCCCTCGGTGGTGTCAAGGGCCTGTTTCATCTGCTCGATGCTGCGGTCGACGGCGCCCGTGCATGCCATCACCGCCTCCCGAGCTCGGCGGCCCATGGCGGCGGCACGTTCGGGATCGGCCAGCAGCTCGAGGATCGCGGCGCGCAGCTCGTCGGTGTTGTGGACGACACGTGCGCCGCCGGCCCGGATCAGCAAGGTCGCGGCCTCCTCGAAGTTGTCCATGTGCGGGCCGAACACGATCGGCCGGGCGAACACGGCGGGCTCGATCGGGTTGTGGCCGCCTTTCTGGGTGAGGCTCTTACCGACGAAGACGACTGAGGCCACCTTGTAGAACTTCACCAGCTCGCCGAGCGTGTCGATCACCACGATCGGTGCGAACGGCCTGTCGCCGTTCGATAGAGCCGATTTGAGGTTGTACGGCAGGCCGCGCCGCTCCAGGTACGCCTGGATGCGCGGCACGCGGTCGGGATGGCGTGGGGCGAGGATCAGCACCAGGTCGTCGTGGTCCTGGCGCAGCCGTGCGTAGATGTCGGCCAGGACCTCCTCCTCGTAGTAGTGCGTCGAGCCGGCCGTCAGGATCCGCGCGTGGGCGGGCACCTTGATCTCGGCGCGGATGGCGGACTCGTCGAGCGAGTCCGCCTCGATCATCGTGGCCCCATCGTACTTGAGCGAGTGGGTCACCTGCACGCGCTCGGGCGGTGCGCCGATCTCGATGATGCGCCGGGCGTCGTCGTCGGTCTGCATGCCCATCGACGCGAAGCAGCGCAGCACGCGGCGCATCAGGAACCGGAAGCGTCGATAGCCCCGATACGAGTGGCGCGAGATCCGCCCGTTGATCAGCGTGACCGGGAAGCCCATCCGCTCGGCGTTCCAGATGAAGTTCGGCCACAGCTCGGTCTCGATCAGGCAGATGAGCACGGGCCGGAACAGCCGGAGCACGCGGCGCACGATCCACGGGTAGTCGAGCGGGAAGAAGATGAGCAGGTCGTCGCCCGACGGCGCCCCGTCGGCCAGCACCTTGCTGCGGCACACCTCGTAGCCGGTCTTGGTGGTGGTCGAGATCAGGAGCTGGCACCCGGGGAAGTCCTGCCGGATCCTGTCGATGAGCGGTCTCGCGGCCAGCACCTCGCCGACCGAGACGGCCTGGAGCCAGATGATCGGCTTGCCGCTGCGTTTGGCCAGCACGTCCCCGGGGATCGAGCCGAGCTTCTGCCGCAGGCCGAACCAGTACTTCTGGGCGGTCAGCAGCCTGTAGGCGAGGAAGCCCGACAGGACAAAGGTCAGGATGATGATTGCCACGTTATACAGGAAGGCCATGAACGGCTCGCCCAGGCTCAGATTGTGCCGGTTCGGTCACAGGCGAGGGCGGCCGGGCTCTCCTTCGGCCGGGCCTCGCGTTCAGAAGCAAGTCTAGCACGGCGGGGCGGCAAGTCAAGCTCTGGGGTGGGCGCGCTGGTAGGCCTCGCGCATCGCCGCGTCGGACACCTGCGCGTAGAGGGTCGTTGTCGAGAGCGCCGCATGGCCAAGCAGCTCCTGGATGTCGCGCAGGCCGGCGCCGGCCTCGAGCAGGTGGGTGGCGAACGTGTGGCGCAGCGTGTGGGGCGAGACGCCGGCGCTGAGAGCTGCCTGCTTGACGTAGCGATCGACGATGCGCGCGACGCTCCGCGTCGTCAGGCGCCCGCCGCGCAGGTTCAGGAACACGGCCTCGCGCCCGGCATCGAGGCCGCGGCGCGCGGGGCGGCGCTTCGGGTGCTCGAGATAGGCGCCGAGCGCGTCGCGCGCGGGATCGCCCAGGATCGTGAGCCGCTCCTTGCGGCCCTTGCCGCGCACCGTGACGACGCCGGCGCGCAGGTCGAGCCGGTCGTGGTCGAGGCCGACGAGCTCGCTCACGCGCATCCCCGTGCTGTAGAGCACCTCGAGGATCGCGCGGTCGCGGACGGCCGCGAGCCCGTCGCCGCACGGCGCCTCGACGAGCCGCCGGACCTCGGCCTGGCCGAGCCAGCGCGGCAGCGTGCGCCCGCGCGGGTCCCGCATGCTGCGGACCGGGTTGCGCTCGATGAGGCCGCGCTCACGCAGGAACTCGAAGAACGCACGCAGCGAGGCGATCTTGCGCGCGATCGTCGCCTTGGCGCGCCGGCCGGTGTAGAGCGAGGTGAAGAAACTGCGTACGAGCGCCGGGTCGATGTGGCGCGGCTCGTAGTCGGGTGCGAACCGGGCCAGGAACTGGGCGAACGCGGCGAGGTCGCTCATGTAGTTGCGCACCGTGTGCGGCGACAGGTGGCGCTCATCGTCCAGGTGGCGGCGGAACTGATCGAGCAGCGCGTCCATCGTCTATCTCCGCGCGGCAGGCGTGCGTTATGCCGGTCCAGTGGTGTGTGCCTACCGCAGCCGTAGTATAGCTCATGGCGAACGTGTGTCACGCAGGCGGTTGCTCGGTTCGCGGCCTCGCGACAGCGCGCGGACGGATCGCGCAGACGGGCGCTATTCCTTTGACTTGGCGCGCCGGGTGGCTTTCTTGGCAGGTTTCTTCGACCCAGCGGCTTTGGCCGTCTTGGTTGCTGTTGACGGCTTGGCCTCGCGTTTCGGCGCCGGCCCGGTCGTTTCCGGCGCCTCGAGGGTGTCGAGGTTGGTGGTGGTGAAGTCGCACTCGGGGTAGTTCGAGCAGCCGTAGAACGAGTTCCGCTTGCCGCGTCGTGGCACGAGCTTGCCGCCGCAGCCCTCGCGCGGGCAGTCCACGTCGGTGGCGATCGGCTTGGTGAACCGGCACTTCGGGTAGCCGGTGCAGGCCAGGAAGCGGCCGTAGCGGCCGACCTTGACCGCCATCGGCTTGCCGCACTTCTCGCACGTCTCGTCCGTTTGGGGCTCCTCGGCGGGGGCAACCGTGCCGTCGGGCTGTCGGGTGAACGACTTGACGTTGCGACACTTCGGGTAGGCCGAGCAGGCGAGGAACTCGCCGTAGCGGCCGTGGCGCACGACCATCGGGCTGCCGCACTTGTCGCACGTGATGTCCGTCTCTTCCGGCGGCTTGCGCTCCTCCTCATCGTCGTTGAGGCTCTTGGTTTCCTTGCACTTCGGGTAGTCCGAGCACGCGAGGAAGAACCCGCGGCGGCCGAAGCGCTTGATCATCGGCGCGCCGCACGCGGGGCACTTCTCGTCGACCTTCATCTGCATCTTCTTCGGCGCCTGCTTGAGCGCCGCGGCGAACGGCTTGTAGAACTCCTTGAGGGTCTGGACCCAGTCGGCCTCGCCGTCCTCGATTCTGTCGAGCCGGTCCTCCATCTCGGCCGTGAACGAGACATTGAGGATGTCCGGGAAACTCTCGACGAGCATGTCGGTGACGACGAACCCGAGCTCGGTCGGCACGAAGTGGCGCTTCTCGCGCCGCGTGTAGGTGCGCGACTCGATCTTCGAGAGGATCGCCGCGTACGTGCTTGGGCGGCCGATGCCGAGGCGCTCGAGCTCGCGCACGAGCGTCGCCTCGGTGTAGCGCGCCGGCGGCTTCGTGAAGTGCTGCTCGGGGTCGAGCTTGAGCAGGCGAAGCCGCTCGCCCTCCGTGAGTGGCGGCAGGAGCACGTCCTGCGGCCCCTTCTCGAGCTTGGTGGCCGTTTTCGTCTCGAGCTCCTCGTCGGAGATCTCGATGTAGGCGCGCAGCCAGCCGGCGAACTTCATCACGGAGCCGGTCGCGCGGAACTCGGCGCGGCCGGCGGTGATGTCGATCGTCGTCGTGTCGAACACACCGGGCTTCATCTGGCTGGCGACGAAGCGGCGCCAAATCAGGGCGTAGAGCTTGAGCTGGTCTTTGTCCAGGTACGGCTGGGCTTGCGCCGGAGTCAGCTCGACCATCGTCGGGCGGATCGCTTCGTGCGCTTCCTGGGCGCCCTTGCGCGAGGTGTACGCGTTCGGCTCGTCGGGGAGGTACTCGGGCCCGTACTCGGCCGGGATGAGCTTGCGAACGGCCCTGATCGCCTCGGCGGCGACGCGCGTCGAGTCGGTGCGCATGTAGGTGATCAAGCCGACGTGACCCATCTCGCCAACCGCGACGCCCTCGTAGAGCTGCTGCGCGAGCACCATGGTCTTGGTGGTGCTGAAGCGCAGGTGGCGGAACGCTTCCTGCTGGAGCGTGCTCGTGATGAAAGGCGGGATCGGGTGGCGCGCCTTCTCTTTCCGCTCGACGTTCGAGACGACGAACCGCTCGCCCTCCAACTCCGCGACGATCTTGGCCGCGTCCGGCTCTTTCGAAAGCTTCGCCTCCTTGCCGTCGAGCTTGCGCAGCACGGCGTCGAACGCCGGCGGCTTCTTGCCGCGCAGGTGCGCGGTCACCGACCAGTACTCCTCGACTGTGAATGCCTCGATCTCGCGCTCGCGCTCGCAGATCAGCCGCAGCGCCACCGACTGGACGCGCCCGGCGCTCAGCCCGGGTTTGATCCGCTTCCACAGCAGCGGGCTGATCTGGTAGCCGACGAGGCGGTCGAGGATGCGGCGCGTCTGCTGCGCGTTGACCAGGTCCATGTTGATGTCGCGCGGATGGTCGAACGCGGAGCAGACGGCCCCCTTGGTGATCTCGTTGAAGGTGACGCGCCGGACGGGTGTTTTGCCCTTGATCTCCTCGGCGATGTGCCAGGCGATCGCCTCGCCTTCGCGGTCCGGGTCGGGCGCGAGGTAGACGGCGTCGGCCTTTTGGGCCGCGCGCCAGAGTTCCATCAGGAACCCTTCCTTGCCCTTGATGATCACGTAGGTTGGCTTGAAGTCCTTCTCAACCTCGACGCCGAGCTCCTTCTTGGGCAGGTCCTTGACGTGCCCGACGCTCGAGACGACCTCGAACTTGTTGCCGAGGAACTTGTTGATCGTGCGCGCCTTGGCCGGCGACTCAACGACCACCAACGATGTGCCCATCCATATCCTCCGGGCGACGCTGAAGCGTCGCCGTGCGTTCCTTCCGCTCGCTTACAACGGCCCGTGCGCGGCGCGTGTTCCGTTACGCGCCGAGCCGGACGTAGTACTTGCCCGGCAGTTGCTTGACTAAGTGCTTCATCTCCAACGAGAGAAGCGCGACCGAGACTTCGCCGGGCGGCAAGCCGCAGCCCTGCACGATCTCTTCAATATGACGCTCTTCGTCACTGAGCGCGTCGTAGACGGCCACTTCGTCCCCATCCAGACGCGGCCGCGGGCCCTCAGCGGCGCGCGCCGAAGACGAAGCCTTCGTCGCGCGCGGCTCGGTTTGAGGGAACAGGTAGTCGAACTCCGAGAGCACGTCTTCGGTGCTCTCGACGAGCTTGGCGCCCTCCTTGATGAGCCGATGATTGCCCTTGAAGGTCGGCGCATCGACCCGGCCCGGCACGGCGAAGACCTGGCGGTTCTGGCTGAGCGCGTGCATAGCGGTGATAATCGCGCCGCTGTTCGCCGGCGCCTCGGCGACGATCGTGCCGAGCGTCAGGCCGCTGATGACCCTGTTGCGGATCGGGAAGTTCGTTTTCGCAGGACGGCATTCCATATAGAACTCGCTCACAACGGCGCCCGACTCCGTCACCTGCTCGGCCAGCTCGCGGTTCTCGGGCGGGTAGAAGCTAGCAAATCCGCTGCCAAGCACGGCGATGGTCCGGCCGCCGCCGTCGAGCGCGCCGAGGTGGGCGGCCGTGTCGATGCCGAGCGCCAGCCCGCTAACGACCGTGAACCCGTTCGCGGCGAGATCGCGCGCGAGGCGCGACGCGGTCGTCCGCCCGTAGTTGGTCGCGCGGCGCGAGCCGACGATGGCGATTGCGTGCTTGTCGCGTTCTTCGAGCGTGCCCTTCACGTAGAGCACAATCGGCGGGTCGTAGATCTGCTTGAGGTTTGTCGGGTAGGCGTGGTCGTAGTACGAGATGAGCTGGAGGCCGGCCGCGGCGGCGCCTTCAAGCTCCTTAGCCGGGTCGGCCAGGTGCTCGCGCCAGTGGGCAATATCGCGCGCGATCTGCTCGCCGATGCCGGGGACGCCGCCCAGAGCGGCCTCGGAGGCACTGAGGGCGGCGTCGGCCGAGCCGAACCGCTCGATCAGCAGGCGGATCTTGACCGAGCCGACGTTCGGGAGCGCGTTTAATATGATCAGGCTCTCGAGCGGCGTCACGGGCCGCCCCCCTGGCCTGATCTGTCGGCACGGCGCGACTCGATTGCGGCGGTGAGCGCGTCCGGATCGACGTCCGGCACGATCGACACCGTCCCGAGCCGGTCGAGCAGCACCATGCGCCGGCGTTGCT
>Ga0315545_1003855_pt1 | contig 12611 bp, 9 predicted proteins | sample SalMarSW160210MG_FD_203096 | JGI IMG/M metagenome (GOLD analysis project Ga0315545, IMG submission 203096) | Salt marsh sediment microbial communities from the Plum Island Ecosystem LTER, Massachusetts, United States - Salt Marsh Sediment SW1602-10 ... | reverse complement strand
ACGAGAGCGCCCGCGTCGGCCTCCTCCAGGATGGAGACGATGTTTTTCATGTGGGCGGAGAAGGTGGAGAGGTTCTGCGAGATCGATTGTTCGTCCCCGATGTCGGTCCGCACCTCGGAGACGAGGGGGATCTCGCTATCCGGGGAGGCGGGAATGGGAATGATCGATTGGGTCATCAGCGTCAGAAGGCCGAGCGTCTTTAGGGTCACCGTCTTACCGCCGGTGTTCGGCCCGGTGATCACCGCCATCCGGGTCCGGTCTCCAATGGAGAGGGAGATTGGGACGACCTGCTCCCGGTCGATGAGGGGATGGCGGGCGTTGCGAAGCGCGAGGGAGCGGGAGAGGCGGGGAAAGGAACAGTGATGGGCGATCGCGTAGGAGGCACGGGCGAAGAGGGAATCAAGGTGAGCGAGGATCGCCCGGTTGTGCAGGAATGAGGATCCCTTCTCTTTGAACCCCTCGGTCAGCTCGCGCAGGATCCGCAGCCGCTCATCGTGAATTTCCCCGTCCAGGGTAGCAAGGTTGTTGTTCTCCGTTACGAGCGTGGTCGGCTCGGCGTACAGGGTCTGACCAGTAGCCGAACGATCGTGAACTACGAACCCCATCGCCCCGACTGCCCCGCTCTTGATCGGAACGACCAGCCGCCCGGCGCGGCGGGTGATCACCGCTTCGCTGATCAGTTCAGGGTTACGATCGATCAGCGCGCGCAGCTTCTTCTCGACCCTCTGTTCGAGAGTTCTTCGCTTCGCGATCAGGCTCTTCAGCGTTGGAGAGGCATCGTCGCGCACCGCGCCGGCCTCGTCGATGGCCCGATGGATCCTCTTCGCAAGATCGATCGCCTCGAAGAGACGCTCGGCAAACCGGCGTAGGGACGGGAAGGCCTCTTGCGTGGTGAATACGGCTCGGATGCGCCGGGTTTCATCGATCGTTCGCAGGACGAGGAGGAACTCCTCCCCAGCGAGAAAGGCATGCTCCTCGGCCCACCTGAGAAGGGGGGCAAGGTCCTCCACCCCGTGAAGCGAGAAACGCCCTTGCTCCTCCAAGAAGGAGATCGCCTCACCGACCTCGGCCATCCCTTGCTCTATCGCCTCTCGATCCGCGAGTGGGACGAGGGCATCGATCGCCTCCTCGCCGAGAGAGGAGGAGCAGAATCCCTTCAGAAGGCGCTTGACACGATCGAATTCGAGATCACGCAGCGTTTTGTCGTTGGCGATCGCCATCTCTATGTTACAGCGCCCCCTCTGGGAGAAGATTTCTCGCCGTCTCTACCATCTCCGCGATGATCGTCCCCACTGGTTTCACCTCGGTGATGAGCCCGCTGATCTGACCGGCCATCAGGGAGCCGCTCTCTGTATCCCCGTCGTAGACGGCACGGCGCAGGCCTCCTACGGCCAGGGCTTCAAATTCCTCTCGCGGCCGCCCTTCATGCTCGTAGCGGGCGAACTGCTTACTCAGCTTGTTCGCAAGGGTGCGCACCGGGGCACCTATGCTCCGCCCGGTGACGATCGTCGCGCGTCCGTTCGCCTTCAGGACAGCCTCCTTGAAGTTATCGTGCACCGGAGCTTCGGCGGAAACGAGGAAACGGGTTCCCATCTGAACTCCTTCCGCTCCGAGTACGATAGCCGCAGCGAGCCCACGGCCATCGCCGATCCCCCCGGCAGCGATCACCGGAATCGATATAGCATCGACCACCTGAGGAACGAGGACGATCGTCGTCACCTCGCCGACGTGCCCCCCGGATTCCGTTCCCTCGGCGATGACTCCGTCCGCACCGGAACGCTCCATCCTTTGAGCAAGCGAGACAGCGGGGACGACAGGGAAGACCTTGATCCCCGCTTCTTTCAGCCGATCTATGTACTTCGCTGGGTTCCCAGCGCCGGTCGTCACCATGGGAACGCGCTCACGAATGACGATCTCCACCTGCTCATCGATATCGGGGTCCATCAGCATCAGGTTGACCCCGAACGGGCAATTGGTCTTTTCTCGCACCTCGGCGATCTGCGTGACCAGGAGATCGGGCGGCATTCCGCCCGAGCCGATCACCCCTAACCCACCGGCCTCAGAGACCGCCGCGACGAGTGGGGCACGCGACACGTGTGCCATCCCTCCAAGGAGGATGGGATAACGAATACCGAGCATCTGACAGATCCGATTCACTTTTTGCCCCCTTGCTGACTCTTACAAAGATGATACCACGCCGCGTGGAAAACGGACAGGGACCAAAGAGGGGATCTCAATAAATGAGTTTATCGCCCGTGGGGATCCAGGCTTGGCCAGGCTTTTCGATCGCGGACGTAGCGATCGAGCCAATCCTTGATCAGGCGAAAGACCTCTTCACGGTGCTCACTCAATCCGTGGTCTCCCCCCTCGAAGAGGACGAAGCGAAACGGGTGTCGACAGCGGTACAAAGCCGCGGCCATACCCAGGGCTTGCATGGGGTGGACCCGCCAATCGGCACTCCCGTGCAAGAGAAGGATGGGTGTGCTCTTGCAGAGTCTCTCCGGCCACCGGATCGCCGATCGTGCAGTTAAGACCTCTCCTCGATGTTCCGTGTACCCGGGGATAAGCTCCTTAAAGACACCCTCCTCCATATCGGGACGGCGTCTGGCACTCAAGAAAAGGTTTGCTTCGCCCGCATCAACGATGGCGGCAGCGATACGATCAGTCTTGGTAAGGGCAATATAAGTCATCATTCCGCCACGGCTCCGTCCGTACATCCCAATCCGAGACGTGTCGGCCTGAGGGAAAGAGCCGAACAATGGAATAAGGTTCAAAACATCGTCCACGTCTGCACCACCGAACTCCTCTCTTCCCTCACCGCCCATGTTCCCGCGGTATTGGCTCGCCACTACAACGTATCCCCAACTAGCGACCCGGCCGATGAAGAGCGCAGCTTGCTCCTTGATGACAGCACCGAATTCCCTGTTTCCGCCGCGATTGTAGATGAGGCAAGGGAACCCTTTCCCTTCTTTCGGTGCGGCGCGGATCCCGGTTACCTGTAATTCATCGCTCATGTAGGTGATCGTTCGAATTTCTACTCTCTGCAGCACAGCGCGGATCTCTGGGCTACCCTCTTCCCAAGCTGCAACTTCCTCTTCCGTAAACGTAATAAGGGAAGAGTCGATCAAATGGCCATCTGACAAAGCACCTTCTGTAGGCGTGGACACTAGCGAACCCCGAGACAGGTCAGAAGATTCTTCCCAAGGACACGCTGCAGCGCATTTTCAGTCAATCCCGCACGGCGAACAACTGCAATTTCATCCCGCAGAGGGTCTGAGGAATCACAGGAGCCAAAGGGGTTATCCGAGCCGAATAGAACGCGCTCCTCTCCTAAGAGATCGATTGCGCGGGCGATTGCATTAGGACTCCTTACAGTGGAGGTCTCGAAGTACACTCTCTCGTCGTGCTGCAAGCCAAGCAAATTGTCCTCTACCCCTTCCTCCGTATTTATAACCCGACGCCCCATATGAGCGACGATCAGTTTCAATCTTGGAGCGATACTCAAGATGTGCCTCACCTGCTCGGTGACGCTTACCCCACGGGCCGAGCTAAGATGGGCGATCAGTGGAACCTTCGCCTCGGCAAGACATGGGTAAATTTGATCGAGATCGAACCTCTCCGGGGAGAGAAGGGGGTGCTGCTTGAACCCCATTGCTCCTTCCTTTAGCCAGTGATCCACATCATCTCCCAGAAGAACAAACGGGATAATTCGTGCAGGATAAGCCCGGTATGAGTCTAACACGTATTGATTGGCAAGGATTGGATCGATCTCAGCGAGAGGGAATGGAAAAGATACCGCACGGCTCACGCCATTCCGGTCCATCGCTAACACTAACGTATCCACCCGATGTTCCTGCCTCTCCTGGAACGCCGGGAGTTTGAGCTTCTCTTCAGGGATCTCGGAGACGATAAACTCCTCCAGTCCCAGGTGGGTATGGGTATCAATGACGAGCGAGTCTTCTTGACGATGGATGGCGTTGTGGTCGGTCATTGCACTTTTCTCCTGTTGTGTTAATTACTTAACTTTGCGCATTCGCGGATCAAGTACATCCCGCAATGCATCCCCCAATAGTATCCAGCCTAATGCATAACTTAGGATCGCCAACGCAGGAAACAGGACCGTGTACCAGTATTCGAGCGAGTTGTTTCCCGAACCGATCATCCACCCACGCGCGAAATTGATGAGCTGGCCCCAATCGGCGTAGCCGGGCTCCGCACCTACCCCAATGAAGCTGAGCGCGGCGACGACGAGGATGATCCGCCCCATTTCCACCGATGCGAGCACGAACGTGGGCTGAATCGAGTTGGGCAGTATATCGTGGAGAAATATCCTCAGATTTCCACCGCCTATCGCCTTCGCGGCAAGCACGTAATCCTGTTGTTTCACCGACAGCACACGGCTGCGCACGAGCCGAGCATAGCTCCTCCAGCCGAAGATGACAAGCGCTATGATGACCTTGTCCAGGCCCTTGCCTAACGCGATAGTCATCACCATGACCGCAATGAGGAAAGGAAGCGACATTAACAGATCCACCACCCGCATAATCAGTTCATCGACCACGCCCCCGATGAATGCCCCCATCCCTCCGATTAATACCCCAACCACAGCAGAGCAGCTAACCACAATGATGCTGACTATCAGCGCTGTGCGGCTGCCCCAGATCACCCCGTAGAAAATGTCGTACCCCCCACCGGTGGTGCCGAACCGCGCCTGCGAGGTGGGAGGACTGGGCAAGGAAGAGAAGCTCGTCCGCTCAATCTGATACGGGTTGCGCTGGCTCTGTGGGGTAGTCGGGGGGCAGATCACCGGAGCCAATATCGCGATCACCATCCAGAACACGACCAACAGCAGCCCGATCACACCCAGAGGAGTCCTCAGCAAACGTTTCCATGTGCTCATCTCAGCCTCACTCTCGGATCCAACACCGTGTACAGCACATCGATGATGAGGTTCATCAAAACTATGCTCGCCCCGATCACCAGCGACACCCCAAGTATTGCAGGAAAATCCAGCGTGGTAGCGGCGGTGACGAGGAACATCCCCATCCCTTTGAAATTGAACACGCTCTCCACAATCACCGCTCCTCCCAACCCCCTCACGATAGTGGTCCCCGCCTGGGTAATGTATGGTAAAAGCGCATTCCTGCGCGCGTGCTTATTGATCACGACCTTCTCCTTTAACCCCTTAGCGCGGGCAACTAACACGTAGTCCTCGCCAATTGTCTCCAGCAGAGATGAACGCATCAGGCGAAACAGGGTGGTCCACATACCGAACGCCACCGTCAGCGAAGGCAGAACGATGTGACGTATCGCATCAAGGAACACATCCAGCCGTCCGTTGAGCAGAGCGTCTATGGTGTAGAAGTTGGTATAGATCACAAAGGCATTGGAGGCAACCAGGTTCTGCGCCCACAGGCTTAGCCGCCCCGGCGGGAACCACCCCAACAATACATAGAATATCACCAAGAATAAGAGCCCCAAGATAAACTCGGGGATGGCAAGCGAGACTGTGGATACAACGCGCAGCGTTTGGTCCAACGGCCGTTCCTTATGGGTGCCGGCGTACGTCCCCAATGCAATGCTTCCCCAGATAGTCCATACAATCGCGAAAAGCATCAGCTCAATCGTTGCGGAAATATACTTGCTGAGCGCTGCGCTCACCGGCATCCGCGCCGATTGTGACCAGCCCAGGTCGCCCTGGAGTAGCGCCTTGAGCCACGCCCAGTACTGCTCGAATATCGGCTTATCCAGCCCGTAGCGATGCACGAGCTCCTCGAGATCTATGTTGCGTATGACATCTGGGTTGCTGCAGAACACCGCCAGACGATCATAGGGAGATAGTGCCAAATTAAATGAGAAGATGACCATAGACAAAATACCGAGAATTACGGGGAGAAGAGCCAGCCGCTTGACTACATAAACCAACATAGATTATGCTACCTCAGGCTATTTCCATCCAGATTTACTATCCGAGCAATTGGGCACATGGCCGGGCCATATGGCCCGGCCATGTGCGATAGGCCTCTTTACTCGTCGAGGCTCTTATACATCGTGTAGAAATCCAAGTTCATGGTTACAAGCCCTGGCTTGAACCCCTGTACCCAATCCCGCATCACCCAGTTAGTCGCATCCTGCCAGTATATCAAGGCAAGGGCGTCCTCGTAGCACAGCCGCTGAAGCTCGTACGCTGCGGCCTTGCGCTCCTCCGCGTCAAACGACTCGATGACTTGCTCCGCCAGCGCGTCGTAGCGCTCCTTGGCGAGATCGCTGTACCCACAGATCCCGGCGTAGTAGCCCTGGGAGTACATTTGGTCGTCTATCGCCACGAACGGATCCGGCACGGCGGGGATGATCCCGAACAGGCTTACCGGCATGCTCCCGTCCTGGATCAGCCCCATCATCGTCGCCCAGGGGACGGCCTGGATTTCGATCCGGAACTTGGGGTTCAGCGCCTCCACGTTCCGCTTCAGGATCTCCAGCATGCGTTGCCGATGGGTCGAGCCAGTTGAGTAGATGGCGGTGAACTGGAAGCCATTTTCCCATACCTGCCCATCCCACGCCTGCTTGAAGTACTCAACCGCCTTCTCCGAGTTGTAGGAGTATTGCGGGTTATCCGGGTTGGCATACGGCATGCCGATTGGGATTAACCCGTACGGCTTGAGCGCCATGCCAAGATACACGTCCTCGATGAACAAGTCAGGATCGAAGCTGTAACAAAACGCCTTGCGCACGTTTATATCGGAGAAGAAATCGTGTGAGATCCCGTTCCCATCGAGCTTTCCGCTCCCGATGTACTTTGTCGACTTGATATCGAAGTGGAAGTTAAGCTTCATCAACCAGAACGAGGGAAGCATCTCCTCAAACTTGAGGCCGGCCACGCCTTTAAGTTGAGTTAGCTCCGCCGGCATTACCCTAACTAGATCGGCATCGCCCGCACGAAGCTCAAGCAGTTGGGTGGAGGTGTCCGGCACGTATTTGCGCACTACGCGCTTAATCCGGGCAGGGCCCTCCCAGTATTCTTCGAACCGCTCCACGACGACCCGGTCGTTGGGCGTCCACTCGACCAGCTGGAACGGGCCGGTCCCGTTCATCTTGGCAAACAGCGGATCATCCTGCACAGTGAGCCCCATGTGCACTTGTCCCGTCTCCTTGGTGCCCGGCCAACAGCCCTGCTCGATGGACCAACGCCTGCACATCACGCCCAGGCAGGCGCCGTTATCTGCCATCAGGGTGACAAACGGGGCGAACGACCTCGCCAGATGGAACACGACGTTCTGGCCGTGTACCTCTATGGCCTGATCCAGTCGATCGAACGCCGCATCGTACCCGATAAGGGCGACCACCTCTTGGAACGATCCGTTAAGTAGCGCTGTGGCAAATGGGCGCACTGTGTCAGCAGGACTGCCGATCAATAGAGCCCGTTCATAGGTATACTCCACGTCCGCGGGCGTCAGCACGTCCCCGGAGTGAAACTTGATCCCTTGGCGGATGAGGAAGGTTATCGAGGCCGTCCCATCGTCCGCGACCACGATCAGCCCGTTGTCCAGCGACGGAACAACCGTGGCTAGACTAGGTAGTAACTCCCCTGTCTCAGTATCATATTTGAGTAAAGAATTAAACACGTTTAAGGGCAACTCCATAGACGCACTGGATATCATGAGGTGCGGATCGAGCGTCTCAAAATTATCTGCGTCCACAACAATTATCGTATCCGGGTTATTGATCTCCTGAGCTACAGCCAATCCCGCGATCAGAAGCACAGTTAACCATACTATACCGGCACAGCCAACTATTCGCTTTCCCATTTCATCCCTCCTTTGTAGATGGTAATCGTTTATTCCCTTTGGTACATAGTTTCTTGCAACCTGCGCACAACACACCTGCTGTTTCTTTAGCACCTCCTTTAGCTAATTAGGGAAGACGTATCCTTTCTACGTCCCTCTTTTGCAACAGCTTGAGAAATTCGTCTTTGCCCACCACGTCCCTCTGCGCTTGATTGGCAAAAAAGCGCAGGTCGAACCGGTTGGACAACGCTTTGTTAATCTCTTCAATCCACTCTTTCACACGAGCGGAGGAGATGTTTCCATATAGCTTATTCCCCACTGTAGATGCCCACTCTCCGGCTATGGAGAATGATAGGAGCGGTCCGTAGTCCTCAGTCTCCGTATCGATCCCGCGGAAATTGACAATTCCGTCGTCGAACAGGAAACTTCCGTCCTTGGAAAGCACAAAGTGGTGATTCACGCCTTCCTTCACACCGCCGCGGTCGAAATTGACCACAACGTGAGGAATTTCGCACATCTCCAGGACGGCGGCAATCATGTGCGCTTGGCTGACGCAGTGGCCTGTACGCGAGCGAAACGCATCATCGATCGTATGCTCCATCAGGCCGCATGGCCACAAGTGTCCCCACGACTCCAACCGCCATGCGTTCTTCCATCCGTGTGCTTCTTCTTCTCTCACAACAGCGGTATTTAGGAGGTACTCACGGCTAAGACTTCTCATCCTCTCTTCCAGTGATCCCTCTCCCCCTGCTATTTCACAAAGATAGGCCGTCGCAGGGCTGATTGAGTTTGCAAGCCGGTCGAATTCGCGGATAAGTCCTAGCCTCCTTGAGATATCGATATCGAGGTCCTCCTCAGGAACAAAAGACTTCCATGCTTTGGCATAGGGATGGAACCGCCACCCACCGGCACGCACAGAAGCGAGTGCTGCCATGTGAAGCTGATCAAGACTGTCAAGCGAAGTAACCGCTTTGAGAGAGGCGATTAGTGAGTGTTCCCACTCCTCTTCTACCGGGGCGGACTCGCTCGTTGCGAGGCGTTTTACCGCCTCCGCTAATGGTGCGCTCGCCCTGCGGTCGTCTCGTTCCATAAGCGGATACCAGACAGCGCTCTCGTTGAAGATCAATACCGGACTTCCCTCTATGGAGAAAACTGGATCACCCGTGCGAATTGAGATAAGTTTTTCTTCCTGCAGGAGGTAGGCCTCTTCGTTATCACAGTAGACAAGGAACAACTGTTGTAGGTCCGTCCCCGCTTCCTTCGCCTGGAAGTAGGCGATTTCCGCCAGCTCTAATCCGGTGACGACTCTCCCCTCTGTCTTGAGAGTGAGTGGAAGGGGGCCAAGGCGTTGGTCGAGAAACGGAAAAAATGGCTCTGGATAGATTCGGCGTACCTCGGTAAGGCGATACTTATCAAGCTGTAAACTGGCAAACGAGAGTGAATGTCCATCCTCGATCCCTTCATACCCCTCTCCCTTCTGGAAGAAGTCATGCCCGTACTTCATGTGGCACCAACCGAGTGCAGTTGGTTCGTCGTAGGACTCCCTAAATCCTTTAATCGACCCCGCTCCCTCGTAAAACCAGTTATCCCCGACAAGATAGGCTTCGGGGTGTCGCACCGCGAGCGTTCGACTGGCATAGAGAGCGTACTTTGCGTACGGGTCACCCTTTGCTCGTCCGACCAACGTTTCCCATGCTTTCTTGTGCATTTCATGTGCTCTTTTCGTCATTTTTTTTCCTTTGTAAAATCGCCCACTGTGCGGAGCGCGCAGAGCTGGTACTTACCTTCCCGAAGCAATTCTATCGTCTTGGCAAGAGGAGATACCAAGAGGGCCTTTGTTGAGCAGGCACAGACACATGCCGGATCAACTCCGCGTTCAAGCCTAGCCTTACAGAGATCACACTCCTCGGTTGCAAGCGGGACCACATCCATCTTCATCTCTCCCTCACTACACTTCACTGGGCCAAGGATGTTCACATGTATGCGCTTATTACCGTACTCCTGCGCACACGCAACCTCACAGGTGTGGCAGCCTACGCAACGATCCGTGTTGGCAATGAGCGCCAATTTCCCACTCTTGTGCCTTCCCCCCTTCTTGGTCTCCCGCACAATGCGCACAGGCACCCGCCGATTACTCGTTGACCCAGAGATCGGATCGGAATCGACATACGGAGTGAGATCGTTCGATGAGCGCCAGCCACCATTGGTGTACGGCTGCCCGTACCCGTAGGCAAGCATTACCACATTCTCATCAACCCCCCCACTCAACCGGGCAAGCGCAGGAATGTGTCCCCACGTGGACTCTACGTGCACCCGATCGCCGTCCTTTACTCCCAGACTTTCCGCCTGATTGGGGTGAATCTCGAGGAAAGGCGCTGGCTCGATCTCATCGATCCAGGGAAGAGTACGAAACTCCGTGTGAGTGTGGATGCCAAGCTTAAGACCCGTCCCACACAAGAGTGGGTACTCCTCGCTGGCCTGCAAGGAGGGGGGAAGTGTTTCGATCTGTGGCAGAGGGTCGTAGTCGAACTCTTCGAAGCGTGAGGCGTAGAGCTCGACCTTCTTCGATTGTGTAGGGAATCCGGTGTGACCGTGCGTACGGTAGAGTTCCTCAGGAGCGTAGTGCCTGATGTACCCTTCCGGGTGAGTACGGAGATAATCGACCGTGATCCCAAGCGGGCCGAGTTCCCAATCGAAGGCCTCCTCCACACTCTTCCACGGGAAGGCCTCGTTCATCCCAAGCCTGCGGCCCAGAGCAAAGATCAGATCGAGATCAGAGCGACTTTCCCCCACAGGTTCCACGACTTGTTGTTGCAGACAGATCAGGTTCATGCGCGTGCTCGGGCGGTACCGGTAATAGAGGAGAAGGTCGCGTTCGAGAAAACTTGCTGCAGGCAGCACTAGATCGGCGATCTCGGCGGTTGCTGTCATGTAAAGGTCATGCACCGCAATGAAATCAATCTTGTGTAGAAGACGCCTTGTCCGTTCCGTGTTGGAGTTTGCCGCCAGAAGCGCGCCTCCCTGAACAACGAGCGACCGGATCGGATAAGGCTTACCTGTCTCCAGTGTCGCAAACAGTTCCTCATCATGAAGGGAGTTCCCTTGGCGGAAGTATAGGGGATGCGTGGAAATCGAGCGTTTCTCCCAGTCCTTTGTGATCGCATGACGTGCCTGTACATCGATGAATGGCAGCGCGGGCATGAGTTGATCTCCTCCCTCGATATTCAGGCTCCCCGTAAGAGAGGGGATCAGGCATATCGCACGCACGGTCTGCGAGACATTCGAGTGCTGGTCGAGCCCGTTCCCTTCTTTCATCACCGCTGGCGTACTCTCAGCGAACATCCGGGCTGCGCGCACAAACCGCTCCATCGGGACCCCGGTGATCCGGGCCACTTCATCGAGATCGATCGTCGCCAGGTAGTCTTTCAACTCGTCAAACCCGACTGTCCAATCGCGTACAAACTCATTGTCGTATAGACTCTCCTCGACGATTACCTTGCTCATTCCCAGGGCGAGCGGAAGGTCGGTCCCAGGTTGTGGTTGCAGCCATAGGTCTGCCTTGGCCGCAGTCTTCGTGAAGCGGGGATCGACGACGATCAGTTTCGCGCCACGTGCCTTGGCGTCCATTATGCGACGGGCGTAGTTGGTGAGCGACGTATAAACCGGGTTGAACCCCCATAAGAGGATGCACTTTGCCCGGTCGAAATCAGGCTCCGGGACTGCCCCGTAGGTAGCAACGTGAGCAATCGCTCGCGGAGTGAAACAGAGGTGCGCATGCGTGAGAACGTTCGGCGAGCCAAACGTGTTCATAAATCTGGTAACATAGTTCATCGTCGTTACCCAACCAGGAGCGTGGCCGCGGTGGTAGGCGAACGCTTCAGGCCCGTATTCATCTCGTGCCTTCTCTATCTGTTTTGCTAGCATGTCCAACGCCTCATCCCAGGAGATCTCTTCCCAATCTCCAGCTCCCCGGGGCCCAACGCGACGAAGCGGACGGGTCAACCGATGCGGATCAGTGACCAGCTGTTGTGAAGCAAGCCCCTTCGGACAGATCGTCCCGCGATTGACCGGGTGCTCTTTCATCCCCTCGATGTGAACAATCTGCCCATCATCTCGGGTCACATCGAGACCACAGTAGAAGTAGCACATCTGGCAGATAGTCTTTATCGTTTCCACTCTAAATCCTCCTGGCCTTTCCTCATCCCAGTGAAGAGGGCTCGCGTCGGTAAAGCCCAAGCGCGTCCATGAGGCCCCAGCAGAGATATGCGGCACTCTTTGCCAAGAAAAGGCAAGGTACTTTGCATACCAATATCATCCTAAATCTCATCATGTTTGGTGCAGCAATGATCGATGTATGTCCAGTCCGCATCGTCAGAGGCGAAGCCCTCTCGTTCCTTGGCTGTCGTCTGTTCGAGGCAGAACTCGCAACAGGAATCCCCGTCGGGGAGTGCCTTGGTATGAGCCAGTTTAAAGTCAGGGTTGTACGCCATGTACTTTGCTGGATCGACGTAACAGTAGAGCCTACCAAGAACCTCCTCCCCGTACTGTTTCCACACCTTCGCCATCGCACACCCGTAGGCGCGGAATCGCTTCTCTCCGCCAACTTCGACCTCTTCGCTTCCTGTGTGCATTCCAAACTCAGGAAGGCTACGGCTCTTCCCCACCCCATAGTTCTCAGGGGTGAGAGGGAGTCCCTCGTTCAATACAGCCGCCTTTACCTCTGTTCCGATCATCACCCCGTACGCCTTCACCGCCTTGAGGATGAGCCTTCTCCCCTCTTCATCCCCGAACTCATTTACGAGCGTCCTGGCGAAGGCCAAGTGGAGG
>Ga0315545_1003853_pt1 | contig 12611 bp, 11 predicted proteins | sample SalMarSW160210MG_FD_203096 | JGI IMG/M metagenome (GOLD analysis project Ga0315545, IMG submission 203096) | Salt marsh sediment microbial communities from the Plum Island Ecosystem LTER, Massachusetts, United States - Salt Marsh Sediment SW1602-10 ... | reverse complement strand
GACACCCAACCCAAGGAGGCGGCGGTCAGGGTCAAAGACGGGAACGTTGAGTTCACCATCGGCGGGGTGGCTAAGGGGTCGGGTATGATTCACCCCGACCTGGCGACCCTGCTTGGCTTTATCACCACCGACGCCGCCGTTGACAGGGCTTTACTACAGAAGGCATTAAAGAAGGCGGTGGACGCCTCTTTTAACATGATTTCCGTGGACGGCGATACCAGCCCCAACGACATGGTGCTGGTGATGGCTAACGGGCTGGGGGGTAATGTCCCCGCCGATGTTTTCGAGTCGGCGCTGGAGCAGCTCTGCGTCTACCTGGCCAAGCTCATCGCCGGCGACGGGGAAGGGGCGACCCGGCTCATCGAAATGACGGTAAGCGGCGCTACTAATGCGCTTGAGGCGAGGACAGCGGCCAGGGCGGTGGTAAGCTCTGCCCTGGTCAAGGCGGCGGTTTATGGCGCCGACCCCAACTGGGGGCGCATTATGGCGGCGGTGGGGCGGAGTGGGGCGGATGTGCAAGAGTCGAATTTCGACCTCTATATCAGCGAAATACAGGTGGTAAAAGCGGGCAAAGCCCTCCCCTTCGATAAAGCGGCGGTCATCAAGCTGCTCAAGGGCGAGGAAGTACATTTCAACCTCAACCTCAACCTCGGTTCCGGACAAGCCACTGCCTGGGGTTGCGACCTGTCACCCGAATATGTAACTATTAATAGTCAGTATATGACATAAAGGTCTGATAATGGACAAGGTTATTGTAGTCAAGCTCGGCGGCGCCACCCTGGGCAACCACGATACCACCCTGGAAGACGTCGTCTCCCTCCAGCAGCAGGGCTGGTCGATGGTCGTTGTCCACGGCGGCGGTAAGACGATAACCAGCTGGCTGGAGCAGCGCGGCCTCGCCACCGAGTTTATCGACGGCGAGCGCGTCACCGACGAAGCCGCCCTCGAGGTGGTGGTCTCGGTGCTGGCGGGCCTGGTCAACAAGGAAATCGTGGCTGACATCGACGCCCTGGGCGGGCTGGCGATGGGCATCAGCGGCGTGGACGGGGCTTTCATCCAGGGCAAGATTAAGGATAAAAAGCTGGGCTATATCGGCGAGGTGGTCAAGGTAAACCCCGCCCCCCTCCAGGCATTACTGAAAGCCGGCTTTATCCCCGTGGTGGCTCCCGTCAGCCTCAATACGGGCGAAAGGGCGCCCGGGGAGCGCGGCGTGCTCAACATCAACGCCGATGTCGTCGCCGGCGAGATTGCCGCCGCTATCGGCGCCGAGAAGCTTATCTTCCTCACCGACGTCGTCGGCATCTGCGATCAGCAGGGCAGGCTGGTGCCCAAACTGACAGCCGCCGAAGCCGAGGTGCTGATGGCTTCGGGCACGGCTTCGGGGGGTATGATTCCCAAGGTCAAGGCCTGCTTGAAAGCCTTGTCGGGCGTACTTAAGGCGTGTATCATTATAGACGGCAGGCAGCCGCACGCCCTGCTCAACGAAATCGAGGGCAAGGGCACTAGCACCACCATAAGGAAATAGACTTGCTGTCATTCTGAGTCCTTCTCGGAAGGACGAAGAATCTCAGGAGACCCTTCGCTCCGCTCAGGGTGACAGGGGAGAATCAGGGTGGCGTGGGTGTTAAGCGGGAGGGGTGCTGGGCATATATCGCACGATGATGTATAATAGGAGCTTCTTAATACGGGAGAGGTAGACTAAAATGACCGACTGGCCGGCGCTGGAAAGCCGCTATTTCATGCACGTTACCGAACGCCTGCCCCTGACCATCGTCAGGGGAAAGGGCGCGCGCGTCTGGGATGAAGACGGCAAAGAGTATCTCGACTTCGTCGGCGGCTGGGCGGTCAACAGCCTGGGGCACTGCCACCCCATCGTGGTCAAGGCCCTTACCGAGCAGGCGCAACTGCTCATCCAAGCCTCCAACCAGTTCTATACCGTCCCCCAGCTCCGCCTGGCTCAGCTATTGGTGGAAAACAGCTGCCTGGATAAGGTCTTCTTCGGCAACAGCGGCGCTGAGGCTAACGAGGCGGCCATCAAGCTGGCCCGCCGCTATGGGCAGCTAAAACTGGACGGCGCCTACGAGATTATCACCACCCTCGGGTCCTTCCACGGCCGCACGCTGGCGACGGTGGCGGCTACGGGGCAGGAAAAAATGCAGAAGCCCTTTCCCCCCCTCCCCACCGGCTTCGTCAACGTTGCCTATAACAGCATCGGCGCCATCAAGTCGGCCACCACCAAACACACCTGCGCCGTCATGATAGAGCCCATACAGGGCGAAGGCGGGGTCAACCTGCCCGCCGAGAACTATCTGGCCGAGGTACGCGCCTGGTGCGACCAGAAGGGCATCCTGCTCATCCTGGACGAGATTCAGACCGGCATCGGCCGGACGGGCAGCCTCTTCGGCTACGAGCAATATGGTATCGAACCTGATATAATGACCCTGGCTAAGGGGCTGGGCGGCGGCGTGGCTATCGGGGCTATTTTAGCCAAGGATAAGGCGGCGGTGTTCGTCCCCGGTGAGCACGGCTCCACCTTCGGCGGCAACCCTCTGGCCTGCGCCGCGGGCTACGCCACCCTTAAATTCGTTATCGATAACGATATCTCCGGCAAGGTAAAGACGGTGGGCAGCTATCTTATTCAAGGCCTGGCCAAACTTAAAGAGAAGTTCCCCTTCATCACCGAGGTGCGGGGGCGGGGGCTGCTGGTGGCGGTGGAGTTTAAGAGTGATTTCGCCCAATCTTTTGTGTTGGACTGTCTTAAAAAGGGCTTACTGGTCAACCAGCTAAAACCCAACGCCGTTCGCCTTATGCCTCCCCTCATCATCGGCAACGGGGAGGTCGATGAAGCGCTGGGCATTCTGGACGGTGTCTTGTCGGCTAAATAGCTTTAGGGAGGTGAGGTGTGGCTGATAAAGTAGTGCTCGCTTATAGCGGCGGCGTGGATACATCGGTAGCCATCAAGTGGCTGCAGGAAAAATACAACCTGGACGTTATCGCCTTCAGCGTCGATGTCGGTAACGAGCCTGACTTCCCCGCCATACGGGAGAAAGCGCTGAAACTGGGTGCGGTTAAGGCGGTGGTCGCCGACGCCAAGAAGGCGTTTATCGACGACTTCGTTTTCCCCGCCCTCAAGGCTAACGCCATGTACCAGGGGCAATACCCCCTGGCGACAGCTTTAGCCCGTCCCCTGATGGCGCAATTGCTGGTGGAAACCGCCCTTAAAGAGGGAGCAGAGTCCGTTGCCCACGGCTGCACGGGCAAGGGCAACGACCAGGTGCGCTTCGATGTCAGCGTGGCCGGGCTGGCTCCCGAGCTTAAGATTTTAGCCCCCGCCCGCGACTGGGAAATGACCCGCGACGAAACCATTGACTACGCCAAACGCCACGACATCCCCCTACCTGTTACCGCGGAAAGCCCCTACTCTATAGACCAGAACCTCTGGGGGCGCAGTATCGAGTGCGGCGTCATGGAAGACCCCTGGGCCGAGCCTCCCGAGGACGCCTTCATCTGGGTCAGGCCCATAGAAAAGACCCCGGATAAGGCCGAATACGTCGAAATCGAGTTTAATAAGGGCATACCCATGGCCGTCAACGGGCGCAAGATGGACGGAATTTCCCTCGTCCAGCTGGCCAACGACCTGGCCGGAAAACACGGCATCGGCAAGGTTGACCACATCGAAGATAGAGTTGTCGGCATCAAGTCGCGTGAGGTATACGAGGCTCCCGCGGCTATCCTCCTCATCCAGGCGCACCGCGCCCTGGAGTCGCTCTGCTTATCAAGAGAGCAACTGCGCTTTAAAGAACTCGTTTCCGCCGAGTACGCCGACCTGGTCTATGACGGCCTCTGGTTTACCGCCTTCAGGGAAGACCTGACGGCTTACATAGAATCATCCCAGCGCTTCGTCAGCGGCGCGGTCAGGCTAAAATTGCATAAAGGAAGCGGCGAGGTGGTGGGGCGGAAGTCTCCCTACGCGCTCTACCGCCACGAGCTGGCTACCTACGATAAGGGAGACGCTTTCGACCAGAGTGCCGCCGCCGGCTTCATTCACCTCTGGGGGCTGCCCGCCCGCATACAGTCGCGGGTGCAGGGCAAAAAAACAAAGGAAGGCTGAATATGAGCCAAATAAGGGGTCGCTTTGAGAAAAAGGCGGATAAACTGGTGAACGCCTACACCACCTCCATTCCCTTCGACTGGCGTCTCTATCCCTACGACATCGCGGGCAGCATCGCCCACGCCCGCATGCTGGCCAAGCAGGGCATTATTCCCGATAAAGACGCCGAGGCTATCGTCAACGGTTTGACGGCGATTCAGCGCGAGATAGAACAGGGCGAGTTCCAGTTCAGGGCGGAGCTGGAAGACATCCACATGAATATCGAAGCCCGCCTCATCGAGATGGTAGGGGAGGTGGGGGGCAAGCTCCACACCGCCCGTTCCCGCAACGACCAGGTGGCGCTGGATTTGCGCCTCTTTGTCCGTGACGCCATCGCCACCACGCTGGCTCAGCTCGAAGACTTGCAGCGGGCGCTCATCGCCCTGGCCGAAGCCAACAAAAAAGTTATAATCCCCGGCTATACCCATTTGCAGGGGGCGCAGCCCATCCTGCTGGCGCACCACATGCTGGCCTATTTCGAAATGCTAAGCCGCGATAGCGCCCGCTTCACCGATTGCCTTAAGCGCACCGATGTTATGCCCCTGGGCAGCGGCGCCCTGGCCGGCGTTGCCTATGATATCGACCGCCAGTTTTTAGCCGATGAGCTTGGCTTTGACGCCGTAAGCACTAACAGCCTGGACGCCGTCTCGGATAGAGACTTCGTATTGGAATACCTGGCGGCGGCGAGCCTGTGTATGATGCATCTCTCCCGATTAGCCGAAGAAATTATTCTCTGGTCCTCCGCCGAGTTTGGCTTTATCGAATTAGACGAGGCTTATGCCACCGGCTCCAGCATCATGCCCCAGAAAAAGAACCCCGATGTCGCCGAGCTGGCGCGGGGCAAGGCGGGCAGGGTCTACGGTAACCTGATGGCGCTGCTGACCACGATGAAAGCCCTCCCCCTGGCCTATAACCGTGACCTGCAGGAGGATAAGGAAGCCCTCTTCGACAGCGTGGAAACACTGCTCTCCACGCTTGAGGTCTTTACCGGCATGCTCAAGAGCCTAAAGGTCAATGCCGAAAACGCCCATCGTGCCCTTGAAGGGGGCTATATTCTAGCCACCGACCTGGCCGATTATCTGGTCAAGAAGGGCAAAGCCTTTCGTAGCGCCCATGAGATAGTAGCCAAACTGGTGAGCTACGCCATAGAAAAAGACAAACCGCTTTCCGGGCTCACCCTGTCCGACTACAAGAAGTTCTGCTCGTTGTTCGAGGACGATGTTTTCTCCATAACGATAGAATCCTCTCTCGCCGCCCGCGACGTTATCGGCGGCACCGCCCCAAAGCAGGTGGCTAAGGCTTTAGCCGCCGCCAAGAAATCGCTCGGAGCCAGGGGTGGCTAATACTAAAGTGAAGCTCGCCCCCTCCATCCTCTCCGCCGACTTCGCCCGTTTGGGCGAGCAGGTCGCCGAAGCCACTAAAGCCGGCGCCGACTACATTCACATCGATGTCATGGACGGGCACTTCGTCCCTCCCATCACCATCGGCGCGTCGGTGGTAGCGGCTATTCGTAAGTGGACTGATTTACCTTTAGACGTCCACCTTATGATTGAAGCTCCTGAAAAGCAGATTAACCAGTTCGCCGAGGCCGGCGCCGATATTATCACCGTGCACATTGAAGCCTGCCCCAAGATTAAGCAAATCGTCTCGGTAATCAAAAGTCTGGGGGTAAAGGCGGGGGTGTCGCTCAACCCCGAAACACCCTTGAGCGCTATTACCGAAATACTGCCCTCATTGGATTTAGTCCTGGTGATGACGGTCAATCCCGGCTACGGAGGCCAGCCCTTCATCGAAGCGACGCTGGATAAAATAGCCAAGCTGCGCGCCGAGCTGGATGCAAAAGGCCTGGCTGCCGAGCTGGAGGTGGATGGGGGCATCAACGCTCAAGTTACGCCGAAAGTGGTCAAAGCGGGGGCAAGGGTGCTGGTGGCGGGGGCGGCTGTCTTCGCCTCGGGGCGAACGGTTAAGGAGTCTCTGGCTGAACTTCGGGCTGTGTCTTAGCCAGCTTGTGCTGGGTGCGCAGGCACCGGGTGCAGAGGTTCATCCGTTTCGCCTTGCCGTCTATGGTGATGGTGACGGGGTGAATATTAGGCGTCCACTGCCGGTTGGTGTGGCGCTTGGAGTGGCTTATATTATGGCCGAACATCGGCGTCTTACCGCATAAATCGCACTTCAAGGTATTTTCTCCTTTGACTATTGCCCGAATTTAGGGTAGAATTTCGCTCGTAAATAGTAATACAATATAGTAACATAGCCAGGCGATTCTGGCAAGGACGATAGAATATGACGCCAACCAAGTCTATCGATGGTCAGGACCTGCGGGAGATGTTCGCCGCCGCGGCTAGCTGGCTGGAGAAAAGCTCCGCCGATATCGATGCCCTCAACGTCTTCCCGGTGCCCGACGGCGATACCGGCACCAACATGCTGCTCACCATGCGCTCCACCGTGGAGGAATCCCAGCTGGCTGCCGACCACAGCGTCTCCAGCGTAGCCAAGGCTATGTCTAAAGGGGCGCTGGTGGGGGCGCGGGGCAACAGCGGCGTCATCCTGTCCCAGATTTTCAGCGGCTTATCCCAGGCCGTGGACGGCAAGGACGCTATTACCGGCAAGGAGCTGGCGGACGCTTTAGCCAAGGCGTCGACGGTGGCTTACGCCGGACTTAGCAACCCCGTGGAAGGCACCATCCTTACCGTAATCCGGGAGGCGTCGGAAGCCGCCCAGGCGCATGCCGCCACCGTCAGCGATGACATCGTCTCAATCGTCGAAGCCACGGTCAACGCCGCCAAAGAATCGGTGGCTAAGACCCCCACCCTCCTCCCCGTACTGATGGAAGCGGGCGTGGTGGATGCGGGTGGGCAGGGGCTCTATACCATCCTGGAGGGCGTCCTCCACTACCTCAAGGGCGAAATGGAACAGCTAAAGCTGCGTCGTCCCTGGATGGTAGCCAGCAGCATACCCCTCACCGCTAAAGCCCCCCAGATGGTGGGCGCGGAAGAAGTCCCCTACGGCTATTGCACCAACTTTGTCATAAAGGGCGAGGGGCTCAACCCCGACAAGCTCCGCAAGCGGCTGGAAAAGCGCGGTCAATCGGTCATCGTCGTCGGCGATGACTCCGCAGTCAGGGTTCACATTCATACCCTCGACCCCGGCGACGTTGTGAGCTATGTCGTTCCCCTAGGCACTTTGCACCAGATAAATATACGCAATATGGACGAGCAATACCGCGATTTCATCGAGATGCAAAAAGAGAGAATGCCCGCCGTCGAGGTGGCCATTGTGGCGGTGGTAGTCGGCGAGGGCCTGGCTAACGTTTTCACCAGCCTGGGGGCAACCTTTATCGTCCCTGGCGGCCAGACCATGAACCCCAGCACCAAGGACCTGCTCCAGGCTGTCGAGGCGGTGGTTTCGGAAAAGGTCATTATCTTACCCAATAATAAAAACATCGTGCTCACCGCCAACCAGGTGCAGTCCCTGACCAAGAAAACCATCGAGGTCGTCCCCACCACCACCATACCCCAGGGCGTGGCGGCGCTGCTGGCTTTCGACTACGAGGCCGATATGGAAACCAACGCCCAGAACATGAACAAGGCGAAAGCGGCGGTAAAGTCCGTCGAGGTCACGCGGGCGGTGCGCTCAACAAGTTTAGGCGGGCTGGACATTAAGAAGAAACAGGCCATCGGCTTTCTCAACGGCGACCTGGTGGCTGTGGGCGATAAGCCCGACGCCGTTGTCCAGGACGTGCTGGCGCGGTTGAATCTGGACGAGGTTGAGGTAATTACCATCTATTACGGGGACGACACCACCTCGGCTGAGGCGGAAGAGGTCGGCGACGCCCTCGATAAGCAGCACTCCCAGCTTCAGGTCGAGGTAGTTCAAGGCGGTCAGCCTTACTATAACTATATTGTCTCCGTGGAATAGAGGGGAGGGTTAAATGACGGTAAAGATTGTCACCGATAGCCTGGGTGACATACCCTCCGATGTGGCCCAGGAGTTGGGCATAACCATCATCCCGCTCACTGTCCACTTTGGGGAGGAGGTCTATCGGGACGGCGTCGACCTGACCACCGAGCAGTTCTACCAGAAACTGCTCAAGAGCAAGGCTTTGCCCACCACCCAGATAGCCAGCCTGGGCGTTTTCGTCCAGACCTACGATAAACTGGCTGAAGAAAGCGATGAAATCCTGGTTATCGCCAATTCCCAGAAGATGAGCGCCAGCCACGAAGCTATGGTAGAGGCCGTCGGCAAGATGAAGCGCCCCTGCCGCGTGGAGGTAATCGACTCCCAGTGGACGGTTATGGCGCAGGGCTTAATCGTTATTGCCGCCGCCAAGGCGGCTAAAAAGGGAGCCGGCATTGACGAGCTTGCGGCTCTCACCGAGAAGAATATCTCCCGCGCCGATGTCCGTATGGCTTTCGAAACCCTCAATTACCTGGAAGAAGGCGGCCGCATCGGCAAGGCACGCGCCTTTTTGGGCTCTAGACTTAAGGTAACCCCCATACTGGGCATAAGGGAGGGCGAAACCTTCCCCTTCTCCCGGGAACACTCCCGGGCCAGGGCTATAGACCACTTATATTACTTTGCCACCAGCTTCAGCCACATCGACGAGATGGCGGTGGAACACGCCACCACCCCCAAAGAAGCCGACGCCCTGGCTAAACGACTCAAGTCGCAATTCCCCAAGACGCATATCTACCGGACCATGGTGAGCCCGGTAATCGGGGCGCATGTCGGCCCCCGGGTGCTGGGGGTAGCCGTGCTCGGTGACAGGGGGTAAAGATTACGGTCAGGATTATTACCGACAGCACCTCCGACCTGCCCGTCGAGGTGGCTAAAGAGTTGGGCATTACCGTTGTTCCCCTCTACGTTCACTTCGGCGATGATGCCTACCATGACGGCATCGACCTCACCACCGACCAGTTCTACCCCAAAATGGTAGCCAGCAAGGTCATGCCCACCACCTCGACGCCGGCGCCGGCCGATTTTGTCCAGGAATACGACAGGCTGGCTAAAGAAAGCGACGAAATCCTGGTCTTAACCATCTCCCGTAAGCTCAGCGCCACCTACGACTCGGCTAAGAAGGCGCTGGACGAAAGGAAAAGCCAGTGTCCCATCGAGCTTCTCGACTCGCGCCTGGCGCTCATGGGACTGGGCTTGGTCGCCATCGTCGCCGCTAAGGCGGCGAATCAGGGCGCTAACCTCAAAGAGGTGCTGGCGCTAACCAAAGAGAACATTCCCCGCCTGGATATGCGTATCGCCTTCGATACTCTGGAATACCTGAGGCGGGGCGGGCGCATCGGCAAGGCGCAGGCTTTCTTCGGCTCAATGCTCAGGGTCAACCCTATCCTCACCATAAAAGACGGCGAGGTCTATCCCGCCGCCAGGGAACGCTCCCGGGCCAAGGCGGTAGACTATCTGGTCAACTTTGCCGCCGGCTATTCCCACGTCGAAGAGATGGCGGTGGAGGACGCCACCACCCCCGACGAAGCCGATATGCTGGTGGAACGGCTGGGGGCTAACTTTCCTAAGGAGGATATCTACCGCTCCAAGGTAAGCCCGGTAATCGGCGCCCACGTCGGTCCCCGGGTCCTGAGCGTGATGGTACTCGGGGAGGTAATCTAAGTGACCGTCGGCATTATCACCGACAGCGTGTCCGACCTTTCCCCCCAACTGGTGAAGGAGCTGGGCATTTCAGTGGTGCCTTTGAGAGTCCGCTTCGGCGAAGATGTCTACCGCGACGGCATCGACCTCACCCCCGACCAGTTCTACACAAAGCTCAAAACGAGCAAGGTCTTCCCCAACACCTCGGTGCCCTCGCCGGGAGATTTTGTCCAGGCCTACGATAAAATGGCCGAAAAAACCGACGAAATAGTGGTCATCCTGGTTACCTCGCGGCTCAGCGCTACCTACGAAGTAGGACGGCAGAGTATAGAGAAGATGAAGCGAAAGTGCCGCGTCGAGCTGTTCGATTCCCGGACGGCGACCATGGCCGAGGGCTTTATCGTTATGGCGGCGGCTAAGGCGGCGCAAAGCGGCGCCAGCCTCGACGAAGTGATAGAGGTCGCCCGCAAGGCTGCCCCCCGCGTTGACTTTCTGGCCGCCTTCGATACCCTGGCATACCTGAGGCGGGGCGGGCGCATCGGGCGGGCGCAGGCTTTCCTGGGCTCGCTGCTCAGTATAAACCCGCTTATCAACCTCAGAGAAGGCGTGGTCGAGCCCGCCGGCAGGACCCGTTCCCGCTCAAAGGCGATTGACCGCCTCTACGAGTTCGCCGCCGACTACGCCAAAATCGAAGAGATGGCGGTGGAGAACACCGCCTGCCCCGAAGATGCCGAGGCGTTAGTCGAACGGCTGGGTGCTATCTTCCCCAAAGAGCGCATCCACCGCTCCCGGATGACCCCGGTCATCGGCACCCACACCGGCCCCGGGCTCCTGCTGGTGGCGGTGATGGGGGATAAGGACTGAAGCCATGACGGTTAAAATTATCACCGATAGCTCGGCGAGCATTCCGCCTGACGTGGTCGAGGAGCTGGGGCTTACCATAATTCCCTCGATGATTCACTTCGGCGAAGATGTCTACCGCGACGGCGTCGACCTCACCACCGAGCAGTTCTACGAGCGGCTGACCACCGACAAAACTCATCCCACCACCTCGGTGCCCACCCCTCAGTCTTTTGTCGATGCCTACGAAAAGCTGGCCGAAGAAGCCGATGAAGTCGTCGTCATCACCATCTCCCAAAAGCTCAGCGCCGTTGGCGATGTCGCCCGGCAGGCTATGGGCCTGGCGAAAAAGAGACCCCGCGTAGAGATAATTGACTCCACCTGGGCGCTTATGTCCGAGGGGCTGATAGTCGTCACGGCGGCAAGGGCGGCTAAAGACGGCGCCAGCCTCGATGAGGTAATGGCTCTGGTGCGCCGCAACATCTCCCGCACCGACCTGCGCATGGCTTTCGACACCCTGAAATACCTGGAGCGGGGCGGGCGCATCGGCAAGGCCCAGGCTCTGCTGGGCTCGATGCTCAAGATAAACCCCATTCTCTGCCTCAAGGACGGGGAGATTTACCCCGCGGGCCGGGAGCACTCTCGCTCCAAGGCGGTAGAGAACCTCTATAACTTTGCTAATAGCTTCTCCCATGTCGAAGAAATGGCCATAGGGGACGGCACTACGCCGGAAGAAGCCGACAGGCTGGCGGAGCGGCTCAACGACAAGTTTCCCGCCGAGCGCATCTTCCGCTTCAAGGTCACGGCGGCAGTCGGGGCGCATGTCGGCCCCCACGTCCTGGCGGTAGCCATCCTGGGCGACAGGTAGCGATTTTTATCGCGGGGAGAGAACTTTGGCGTTGAATATCGAGTCGCTGCGCAAGATTCTGGAGCTGGAACGGGATAAGGGTTACACCGATTCGGCCGTAATCGGCGGCCTGGACAAATTCTTGCACCGCTGGTCGGGGCAGGCAATAGAGTCCATCACCAACCAAAAACTTCTCGCTCAATTCCGCCGCCTGCGCCTCGACGACTCCAAATACGCCGCGATGACTCCGCCCCACCGCCAGCGCTGGATAGAGGAAATATTCGGCTTTTTAGCCGAGTTTGGCGAAAAGCCCGCCGAAAAAGTCGAAGCCCAGCCCCCCAAAAGCGTTAAGCCCCCCGCCCCCCGCAAACGTCCTGCTCCTGTAAAAGCGCCCAAGATAGTCAGCGGCTCCCTGGATTCAGCCGTCACCAGCCTCAAGGGGGTGAGCACGGCGATGGCGGCTAAGTTCGAGCGCCTGGGGGTAAAGACCATCCGCGACCTGCTCTATTTCTTCCCCCGCCGCCACCTCGACTACAGCCAGCGCCAACACATCGCCGAGCTGGCCGAGGGCGAGGAGCAGACGATTATGGCTAATGTCTGGCAGGCTCAGGAGACAAGGCTGGGCGGTCGGCGCAGCACCGAGGCTATTGTCGGCGACGAGACGGGCAACGTCAGAGTGGTCTGGTTCAACAACCCCTATATTGCCAAAAGCCTGCCCACCAACGCCCAGGTAGTCATCAGCGGCCGGGTGCGCCTCTTCGGCGGGCGGCATGTCTTCGAGTCCCCGGAGTGGGAACTGCTGGAGGACAAAGAGCTGGTTCACACCGGGCGCCTGGTGCCGCTATATTCTTTGACCCAGGGATTGAAGCCCCGCCAGGTCAGAAAATTGATGAAAGCGGTGGTAGATAGCTTTGTGGACAAGGTCGAGGACTTTCTGCCCCCGGAACTGATAAAACGCTGTAATCTACTGGAATTGCCGCAAGCCATCGCTCAGGCGCACTACCCCGAAGACGAGACGGCCAAGAATAACGCCCGCTACCGCCTCGCCTTCGACGAGCTCTTTATCCTGCAACTGGGGGTGCTGGGCAAAAAGCACGAGTGGCAGGAGAGCCAGCCGGGCAACCCCCTCAGCCCCCAGCCCGCCCCGCTCGACGCCTTCCTGAAATCATTGCCCTT
>Ga0315545_1003850_pt1 | contig 12619 bp, 7 predicted proteins | sample SalMarSW160210MG_FD_203096 | JGI IMG/M metagenome (GOLD analysis project Ga0315545, IMG submission 203096) | Salt marsh sediment microbial communities from the Plum Island Ecosystem LTER, Massachusetts, United States - Salt Marsh Sediment SW1602-10 ... | reverse complement strand
CCTTCAACTGTGCCTTTGTACGTTCCAAATCCTGTTTAGTTACAGTATGTTTGCGTACAGATTTCAATTCTTTCCACACAAGATCGATGCACTGTTGAACATGAGAGTTGTCTGTTCCTATGTAGACTCCTGCCGAACCTGTGTCTCTCATCATATTAATAAAACTATAAACGGAATACGCAAATCCATATTTTTCACGTATGTTTTGAAACAATCTGGAGCTCATTCCTTCGCCCAGCAGCGTATTTAATACCTGTATAGCAAAGCGTTTTTCACTTTTTATGCTGTGCCCTATGGTACCCAGACAAATATGAGCCTGTTGAATAGGTTTATAATACTCGTTTAGAACATAATTCGGTTCTTCAATAACTGAATCGAAATTCTTAATTCTTTTCGATTTCGAACTCTGTGGAATATTCTTAAGATATCGTTTCGCCAATTCAACAACTGTTTCATGTTTAATATTTCCTGCTGATGCAACAACAAGATGATCCGATGTATACTGATCCGATTTATATTGGATAAGATCTTTTCTTAAAAAAGAAGTAATAGATTCTGCTGTTCCAATAATCGGCATACCGAGTGGATTTGCTTTAAAAATTGCTTTCTCTAAGTAATCGTGTATAATATCGTCGGGATCGTCTTCCGCCTGTTTTAATTCTTCCAAAACGACATTTTTTTCCTTTAAAAGCTCTTTCTCAGGAAATGTTGGCGAAAGAGTCAAATCTGAAAGGACGTCAGTCGCCAGTTCCAGATGCTCATCCAGTACACGTGCAAAAAAACATGTATGTTCTTTGCTTGTGAATGCATTCAGATATCCGCCGACAGATTCGATGCTCTGGGCAATTTCCTTCATATTGCGTTTTTTTGTGCCTTTGAACACCATATGCTCAATGAAATGCGAAATGCCGTTTTTTGCAGGCAATTCGTTCCGTGAACCTGTTTCAATCCAGAATCCCAATGAAAGCGAACGCACGTGTGGAATTGCTTCAGTAATAACGCGAACACCATTCGGAAGAATTGTTTTCTGATATGTTGATTCGGTTTTAATGGAGGATAATGGATATAATTGTCTAAATGTTTTTTGTTTTACCTTTTGACTCACGGAACTCCAATGAATAACGCGTCGGAAATTTTGATGAAAAATAAGTTTCTTTTATCAAGATATTGCATTTTTGACGGATAGTCAAGAAAGTCTCTCGTAGAGTCCCTGCCTGCGGCAGGCAGGCGGTTCGTAACCGGACATATATCGGTACATTTAATTTGTCCAGATAGGAGTTACCTGCCCCGTTGCCTAAACGGGGGACTCTACACGTACCTCGTAGAGTCTGGCGCCTCGCCAGCCGGAGGCCTGAGAATGTAACACTCGAAGAGTGTTTCCTTATTTTATTAAATCTTTCGCCCCTACGGGGTTTATTTCACTTTTTTAATTCCAGCTATAAATATTACGTCCCTGTGGGACTATAAAGCTTTTCAAGTCAGCTTCGTCAGGAGCGTAATATTTATAGAAATAGATCTGAAATTATTTTTCAGCTCCATAGGAGCGGCATAATGATCTGAACAAATGAAGACTGCTGATGCTTAATCGTCCATCGACGAGCTGCTTTCCCGCCTTCTGTGCGGTGGGGATTCTACGCTCGGCTCGCAAACGTTTTTTCACACCAAACACTTTGGGTTTCGTATATAATTAGCCGCGATTTTTAATCGCAGGCGATGATGATTTGTAGGGTCCGGTTCGCAACCGGACAGATATCGAAACATTCATATTATGTCCATCTGCGAGATGGACTCTACGCGCAACCTTATAGATCACTTAGGGTTTCGTTTAATCAGCCTTTGAATTCATTCAACGGCTTGTTTGTCATAATCATGCATTATTTCTACTGTTTGACGCCGTAGGCGTCATACGTTTATAGAACCGTAAACAAAGATAATATACAACTCCATAGGAGTTGAACTACGGTGTTCAATTGTTATTTGTTTTGGGATTACAAACATACAGCTCCTACGGAGCTGATAATGTTTCTATAATTCAACACAAAACCCTGCGGGTTTCGTTTAATTAGCCGTTGAATTTATTCAACGGCATCCGATAGATCTGTTTGACGCCGTAGGCGTCATACGTTTATAGCCGTAAACAAAGATAACATACAACTCCATAGGAGTTGAACACCTACGGAGTTCAATTGTTCTCGTGTTTTTTTGGTTACAAACGTTCAGCTCCTACGGAGCTGATAATGTTTCTGTAATTCGCCGCTAAATCCTTATGGTTTCGTTTAACAAGACGTCGAGTTTATTCGACAGTAATAAAAAAAAAACGTTTTATAATCGATGGCGATGATGATTTGTAGGATCCGGCGCCACGCCGGGCAAATAATATCAATTTCAATTATCCAGAAGTGCAATTCTCGGAGAAAAAAAGTCCCCCCTGCCAAGGGGAACTTTAGGGGATTGTTTTAACCTTCCATTCCCAAACAAAGTTTGGAAATGAGAATTAATACTGTCCGAGAGTCCAACTCTCGGACAACAGAGAGAAATAATGGTTTTTACTTTTATAGGGATGCACGGCCGTGCGTCCCTATTGTAGAATTACTCACTAAACTAGATGGCAGGCAAAATAACTATTTTGTTTGAAGATTTATATCCTTATTAATTTTCCTTCAACTGCCAATCTGATTTCTTTTTTTCATAATAATACTGAACACGATTAGATTTTATTGCAAGAATTCTTACTCCCTGTATCGTGTCTCCACGCTGCAAAAAGAACGTTTCCCCGGATTGGTCTTCCAGAATCGCCATTTTGCCCGACCGTGCGTCAATTATCCCTTTCAATTGAAATGGCGGAGGATTCCAGGTCTGAGTAACGGATTTAGGTTTGATATGTTTCGTGGTGTTAATTTTCGTGGGACGAAATTGAAATGGATTCCGGACACTTTCATCATACACGAATTGTACTGCGTTTTTATCTCTATTCTTTATCAGATTACCAGCATTCACGATCTCCTCATCTCCGCTGAAATAAAGCGCTGAAATAACCTGATATATAATAAGTCCCCAGACAATTATTAACGCACCCACCAATAACCGCAATATGTTCTTATTAGTCTTCATTGCAGAACATTTTTCGAAAGAATAAACGCCTTTCCTTGAACGTATATGACCAGCACGGCTGAACCTGGACGTTGATTTACCGCCTCTACTTTCATTATTTTTATAGGTATTGGTCCGGTTTCGAGAGATGAAAGATACGCTCCGAGCTTGTGATACGATCCGACAAGTTCAAGGATGAATCCGAGTTCGACCATTTGGCCGATAGGACGGGTTTCCATAGGTGTGATCAGACGCAGAAACAAATTCTTCTCCTTTGCCCGTGCCTGAATTAAGCGTACAACTCCGATCTGGCTTTGCTCAAATCCTTCGTTTGCCCGCATGACCTGCGTTGTAAGAACCTTCTTTTTAGTCCGTAAATCCATAGTCCGCTGCATAAGATCCTCAGGATTTAAAACACTCTCTTCCTTCTCAGATACTTCATCGTATAATCTAAACGCACATGACCACCGGTCAGCAACTTCCGTAAATAGGAGATAGACAAATAATATCCCTATTAAGGCAATTCCTATTTGATATTTTCGTATGTCAGTCAATTTAATTTTTAAGCTCTACTGCTATTTCAAATGTAACGGCATTCTTTCGAAATGGGATCAACATCTCATTCTGCTGCGGACTGCCCGATCGAATTAAGCTTGCTTCATAACCAAGACCGTTTAAATTCTTCAAAAAGTCGGTTGCTTTTTCACTTTTGTGCGTATATCCAAAGAGAGATAATCTCGGTGCCCCTTTTGTCTCAGTATCCAGCTTGAATTTATACAGCCATAGCCCTTCCGGACTTGCACTCGCAATATTCTGCAATACCTTTGCAATATGTGAGGAACGAATAGAAGTATTTGCCTCACTGAGTTGTTTTTCAATATCGAGTGTTTGGGTTTCCAATAGAGTCAATTCAGCATAGGAACTGCCGTTTGCCGACAGCTGCTCATCTAAATCACTTGACCGCCAGTTTAAGTATAATTCAAGAGCAAAAGGAATCAACAGCAGGGCGATCAGGACAGCCCCAGAATATAATACTGCTCTCTGGAAAAATGATTTATATAGTTTAACTCTGATTCGATTTGTTTCTTCCGCCGGAAGAAGATTAATCGGACTTATATCCGGATTTAATGCTTTTAGCGCTAATCCGACAGGCAGACAATATTCCGGAGATAATCCAAGCGGCTGAATGAGCTTTGCATCAGCAATATTTATTTTTTCCACTTTTTCACCGGACATATAAACAGAAGTATTATCAGGCGGCTTTTTACTAAATGGCGTTACCGTTTGATATGTGCGATTCCTTCGCCCCTGCTTAAATTCTGTAACGTTGGTTGAATCGTCCGTAGCAAATAGAAATATTTCTTCCTTCTCTCCGAAGTTCTTTTCTAATTTTACAACATTGCATGCATCGCGGATTCCCGCGCCGAGGGCTATTAATTCAAGTCCTGCAGTTCGAAAGAAGGACTGGTAGCGTTCGATTTCTTCTTTACGGACAAATGTAATTTCTGCACGCATTTCAGAATCAGTACGCTCTAATATTTCTGTACAATGTACAATACTCCCCGAGCTGAGTGGAATCCGGAGCAGTTTTTCCTGATTCTCGTTTATCCATTCATCTATAGAGTGTATACCGGAAGGAATTATGGTTTCAACTACTTTAACACCTAACGAACGAATGCTTGCAGCTGCATAGCGTGTAGTAATGCCAAGTTCAGATATTTTTTGTTTGAGAAGATTAGCTTTTTTTAACCACTCCTCTGCCGGATCTAATTCCAGCATGAAATGATTTCGGACATTATGTTTTGATTGTGATTTTTGGAAAGATATTATCCGCTCTTCTAATTCAACGACACGAATATAGCTATCCGTTAGGTCAATACCGAGAACACGCTTAGCGCCGGCTAATTGACGCAAGCTGAGATGATTTATCCGAAAAACAGAAATATACACTGATATTACACTGTTTAAAAATGAATATAAAAATACTTCTATTACCACTCGTTTTCTTGTCCGCTGTCTTTTTGGCGGAAGCTCGTGGGAAAAGAAGTAAGTTGTTTACGGCTTAAGCTGCAATTATTGAATATTACTTTAATCTGTGGCTAAAGCCAAAGATTGTTTTCAAATATATCCACGAAGTAAACCTGCCTGCCGCAGGCACGGCGTCGTGGCAATCTATCTTTTCGCAAAATCAAATGCTCATTCTTCATGTATAGGCAAATCAACGTTATGAAATGCTTCGCCGTACGAAATATGCGGAGTTATGTAAATAACCAGCTCAGATTTATTCGTGCTGTGCGTTGTTGACGAGAATAAATATCCGAGTAATGGAATAGAACCGAGAATAGGTACCTGCGATCGAGATTCGGATTCCGTCTCCTGCACCATACCGCCCAGGACAATCGTTTCGCCTTCTTTGATGACAAGCGTAGAAGACATTGCCCGTCTGTTGATAGTTGGCGGTATGCCGCCTACCGGCTGTCCGACAGGTGATTTAAAATCAGGTTTTAATTCGACTGTTATCTGTCCATCAACGCCTACATACGGAGTGATTTCTAATTTTGTGTCGGCATCCACTGTAGTGAACTGCTCACTCGTCGATAAATAGGTTTGATTAAGGTTCTGCTGGAACGGAGTTGTCGTTGTCAATTTAAAATAAAACGTAGTTCCGATGCTAAGCATCGCAGGATGGCCGTTTAGTGTTGCGAGCAAAGGTCGTGATTTAATATTGGCTATCCCCTTCTGCTCCATCGCTTTTAGATTTAAAAAGAAATTCGCCGGAAGCCTGCCGACGTTTGCGGCACCTGCAGCTTGTAACGCATTAGTAAGCTGGTTGCCGGAAAACATAATATCGATTCCCGGAATAAGCCCTTCAGTGCGTGAGAATGATGTTGCGGTATCGCCGGAACCGAGATATCCTGCATTGACTCCGAGTTCAAGTCCTTTTGTACGATCAAAATCGACAACAAGCGCTTCGATGAGCACCTGCGCTACAGGTTTGTCTATAACCTGGAGATACTCTTCTGCCTGGGTGATAACATCATTGGGACCCACGATAACAAATCCGTTATGTTCCTTTATGACCTTTAATACTGCCTGTGAAGTAATCGATTGCGGTATTGATTCCAATATTTTTTCCGCACGCAAATATTTTAGACGAATAAGCTTCGAGGAGGTCATGGTCTTATTAGTTTTTTCACCGATGAAATATATTCCTTCCGATAATCGGTAAGTAAGGTTTGTGTTGCGTAGAAAAAGATCAAGAGCGTGTGCAAGCTGAACATTTGTAGCACGGGCAGTTATACTTCCGGTAACCTGATTGTAAAACACTATATCGGTATTCAGTTGACGGCCTATGTCGTTCAGCACTCGATCCAATGGTGCATTGGTAACGTCTATCGAGACCAATGAATCATGCACGCTGACCCAATACGGCCCTGCTTTTGTGCTTCCGCCCTGAGCTTGCTGGCCGACAAAGTAATCCAGCCGGCTGACTGCATAAATTCCATTTTTTTTCTGAACGGCAAAACCGTTATTGTTTAAAAGTTGTGTAAAGCCTATATCGAATTCGATATCACTCAGCGTGCCGCTAAGACTTCCAGATGTTCCGCTTATGATAAGTATATTTTTATTGCATTTTTTCTGTATCTCCAGAATTACAGCTTCAAGATCGTCGTTTTTAAGTTTTACAGAAAGCAGATTATTTTCATAATATACCCATGGTACTTTAGGAGGCAGCGGTTCTGCTTTTGGCGGAGGAGGCAGAGGCATAATTTTAAAAATACCGCCTTCCAAATCGAGAACAAGATTATTCTGCTCGCAAATGAATTTGACTGCATCGTACACCTGCACTTTCGCCAGTGAAATTGTAGCACGCTTATTGACGTTATTATCGACAAACAGATTCAAGTTGTGTTTTGCTGCCAGTGCACGGAAAATGTCTCTTACATCAGTATCACGGAAACTCAAACTAGTGGTGTCGGCAGCACCGGTCGGAAGTATTAATGGCTTCTCAATTTTTGGAACAACGATTTCTGTTTGACCTACAGATGTGTCAGGTGGTGCAACAGGAAATTCAGGTTGTTGAGGCGTCACAGAAATCGCGCCAGGTGACTCGGGATCTTCCGGAATTACAGCTGTTTTAACTGGTTGTTGTATACTTGGCTGATGTGCAGGTGGTGCTTCAGTTGGCCGGGATATATCCGGTTTTTGCATGGTTGGGACAGGCCTTCGCGGGATTCTTTTTGGCTTTCGCGAAAGTGTATCTGCCTGTTGAGCTGCCAGACTGAATGTACATATGCACATAATAACACATAATCGTAACGGTCTCATAATTGCCTCAAAGATTGGTGATGCTGTAATATATAAAAAAAAGGATTAAATATATCAAAGATAATTGTTGAAAAAGTGCCGATATTCCTCAAAATTTTTAACTTTACCCTGCTTTTCTTCTGTAGTTCACAATTGGTGGTATAGAAATAGTCAGCAGATAAGCCTATGAGCCGGAAAATATGGTAGTCGAAACCTTTAGGTTTCGTTTCCCGATCACCTCGCTCCCAAGCTCTGCTTTTGGAGCGTTGCTTATGGAAGCTTTGCTTCCATTATATATTTTCTTTGATGCCGTAGGCGTCATACGTTTGTAAAACCATAAATAAAAAAGGAATATACAACTCCATAGGAGTTGAACATCTACGGCGTTCAGTTAGTATCATGTTTTTTAATTACAAACGTTCAGCTGTCCCCCATACGAAGGGGGAATTTCATGTGGTCGCTTTTTGTATATAATCTTCCGAAGGTTCGCAGAGCTATACAATAATAACCTTCGGAAGGTTTTCCACTTGAAGGTTCTCACTTCTCATCCCGCAGTCTCCCTTATTACCTCTTCAAGCGATGTTTCGCCTCGTTCTGCTTTCTCGACTGCAGCCTGGCGCAGGCTTAGAAGTCCTTCTTTCTGAGCATGCTGGCGCAACTCATTTGCAGTTATATTGCGTGCAATCATCTCGCTTAATCCATTATTAATCGGCAAAACTTCGTAAACTGCTGTCCGTCCTTTATATCCAAAACGATTACAAGACGAGCAACCTTTAGGAGCATAAAAATCATGCTTTGTTTTCTTATCCAATCCCAATTCCGATAATTGCTCTGCAGTAGCTTTAGTAAGCTCGCGGCATTTCGGACAAAGTTTTCTAAGCAATCTTTGTGCAAGAATCATTTTTACTGATGATGCAACTAAAAACGGCTCAACGCCCATATCGATAAGTCGTGTTATGGCTGAGGGCGCATCATTTGTATGAAGCGTTGAAAACACAAGATGACCTGTGAGCGCAGCCCGTATGGCGATTTCCGCAGTATCACCATCGCGGATTTCACCAACCATTATTACATTAGGGTCCTGCCTGAGAATCGATCGCAGCGCCGCGGCAAATGTCAGTCCGATATCAGCGCGAACATGCGTCTGATTGATACCGGGAAGGTTGTATTCAATCGGATCTTCAATTGTAGTAATGTTTATTTCCGGACGATTGATATGATTAAGCGCAGCATAGAGCGTCGTGGTCTTACCGCTGCCGGTCGGACCTGTCACAAGTACCATACCATACGGCAGGTGCACAATTTTCTTAAACACATCCAAATCGCGCTTCTCAAATCCCAATTTTTCCAGATCGAGTTGAAGCTGTGATTTATCGAGAATACGAAGCACAACTTTCTCGCCAAAATCCGTCGGAAGCGTGGAAACGCGGATGTCTATGACACGATCTCCTTCTTTCACGCGAATACGGCCATCCTGCGGACGCCGTTTTTCTGCTATATCCAGGTCGGCCATGATTTTCAAGCGAGAAACAAGCGGTTTAGATTTATCAAGTGATGGATGAAGAATTTCATGCAGAATGCCGTCGATGCGGTAACGGACACGGAATTTACGTTCGTATGACTCAACGTGAATATCGCTTGCCCCCATTCTTACAGCATCTGAGATAATACGATTCGCAAGATCGACAACAGAGCCATCGGACGAAAGTTCTTCCCGTCGTTCTTCATCTTGTACTGAAATAACATTCGAATTACCCGCAGCTGAACGGGACATTTCAAGCTCCGAAACCCCATACAGGCGGCGAATGGCATCGGTAAGTTCGATATCCGGAACAATCTTGGCTTTTACACGCTTGCCAAGAAGAAACATCAAGTCCGGAACCAATGAAGATGCTGCCTCTTCCCTCATGGCAATTACAACTCCATCGTTTTCAATACTCAACGGAAGTACGGATAGCTCAACAGCCGTCTGTTTTGGAATGAGTCCCAGTATTTCAGTCGGAATTTCTATTGTCTGTAGGTTAACCATATCTGTATCCACTCCGATATTGTTTCCTGGAAATAAACAATTACACAAGATGCAGCGGCAAGAAAAGAACCGAAAGGGATTTTAAAATCGATTTCGGATTGCGGATTGTCGATTGCGAAATGCGCATTTCCTTTTCTGCTTCTTGTTAATGCATATATTGTTCCAAATACTGCCGCAAACCATAAAACGACAAGAAATTTTGGGAATCCGAGAAAAAGTCCGATAACACCGGCCAATTTTACATCTCCCCATCCCATTGTTTCTTTTTTAGAGATACGATTTGAAAGAAGAAGGATAGCTGCAACAACTATCATAGAACCTATCGATGAAAGTATTGTATATAAAAGCGTTTCATAATATGCGAATGCTCTGATAGCAAAACCAATGATAAATCCGGCAATTATAATACTGTTTGGGATAATAAAATGTTGCAAATCGATAATTGCAATAAGAAGCATTAGCAAACAGAAAATCGATGAAATGGCAAACTCATATGTGAGATTATATTTGAAGAGCAGTATAATAATAATTCCTGCGCTTGTTATTTCAACGAACGGATATAAAAGCGATATATGTTCTTTGCAGTACCGGCACCCGCCGCGGTTAATTACATAACCGGCAACAGGTATAAGTTCATACCACTTCAAGCGGTGATTACATGAAGGACAAAATGAACGTGATGCAAATATTGATATACCGCGTGGTATACGATATGCGCACGCATTGATGAAACTTCCAAGTGCTAATCCAAGCAAAGATGATATGATGAGTAATTCGAGCAATATTTAGCCTATAAGCCAATGAGCATTTGAGCCAATGAGTTTAAAGACTATAAGTCTTTAAGTTTAAGAGTCTTTGAGTTATTTACAGCACTAATACCTTTGACAACTCATCTGCGTATTGGCTAAACTGCTCACTACTGTTTTATAATGAAATAATATCCATTTTTTTTATGAACACCTCTTGCATCTCCCCCTATGAGGGGGAGAGAATTTTCTACTCTTATAAAAATAGTGACATCACACACCTTCCCCTTTCAGGGGAAGGGCGGGATGGGGTCATTATTAATCAAGCACGTTTAAGAAATTTAAATCCAATACTTCTATGACCCCCTCTTGCATCTCCCCCTATGAGGGGGAGAGAATTTTCTACTCTTATAAAAATAGTGACATCACACCCCTTCCCCTTTCAGGGGAAGGGCGGGATGGGGTCATTATTAATCAAGTACGTTTAAGAAATTTAAATCCAATACTTCTATGACCCCCTCTTGCATCTCCCCCTATGAGGGGGAGAAATATTTTTCTTTTCTTTGCAAGCTTTTAATGCTCCGTATTCTCTCATAAAAGGCAGACTATTTATTTTCTCTTAAGAATGGAAGAGACTATACCCCTTCCCCTATAGGGGAAGGTTGGAATGGGGTCATTATCAGTCGGGCACTTTTTCCCTGATAACCCCGGCCTGATCTGCCTCCCATACATTGAACGTGCCGTCATTATCAAAATCAACGACAGAAGTTGCCTGGGCTACAAAACTCTTTTCGTCAGCCGACACAATATCGATCTTATAACGAGCCTGTCCGCCTTCGCTGATCAATTTAGTTTGTTCGAAACCGATATCAGGCAATGCAGGCGAGTATCGATCGTACTCAAACTTATAGCTTTGCTGTAATGTAATAACCTGTTTCAGCATCAGTTTTGCTTCAGTTGTTTTGGCTTTTGTGACAAGCGGCAGTAATTTCGGCAGAGCGAGCAAAACCAGCACTCCGATGATGACGAGAACAACCATGAGTTCCGTTAAAGAAAAACCATGGTTACGTTTAAATATTTTCTTTAAGCTGTCCATAAAAACACCTCATACATATTTTATCAGACTTATGTCTGGAAAATCATTGGAAGGATATATTAATATTAGGGCTTTTTATGGTTTGAGTCAATAAGAAATGATTATAACGACAAATATTCTTTGTCGAAAAACCATTGCAGAGGATTATTTATTATGTAATCGTGGATATTATTTCCAAAAGGGATGGCATTGCCATAATTCTTTTTCATTGCGGATTATGTGATCGTAAAAACGCGGTTGCCAAACAGGATAATATGGTAATCTTTTTTCATTGATACGTTTTGTTGATGCAGATTTAAATCCTGCAATTATTGATCCCAATGATTTTGGTTTCCTTTGTAGACGCACAACCGTGCGTCCCTACATTGGTTTTATTAAATATTTTGTCAAGATAGAAGCAGCCTGCCCGCCATTTGTGTGGCGGGGACTTTACGCCTATCTGTTACATAATAAAATCAGGCACCTCGTTTTCTGCCAGGATGATAATCCTTACAGAAAGGATTATTTCGCCCCTACAGGGCTTATTCCACTTTTAATTCCAGCTATAAATATTGCGTCCCTACGGGACTATAAAGCTGATATTGGTGTTGGAATTACAGGTGGTTTTATAGACGCAGGAGAGATTTATACAAAATTCGAAGCTCCATGCTTTTCAAGTTAACTCCGTCAGGAGCTTAATATTTATAGAAATAGATCTGAAATGATTTTTCAGCTCTATAGGAGCGGCATAATGATCTGAACAAATGAATACCTCTGATGCCATCCCTTAATTCTCCAGCTGGGAGCTGTTTACCCGCCGGCTTCATAGCGGAGACTCTACAAAAACCCGTAGAGTCCGACACCTTGCTGGACATATGATAGATATATCTCCATCATCCGATAGATCTGTTTGACGCCGTAGGCATCATACGTTTATAGAACCGTAAATAAAGATAACACACAACTCCATAGTAGTTGAACACCTACGGAGTTCAATTGTTATTTGTTTTGGTATTACAAACATACAGCTCCTACGGAGCTGATGAGATTTATATCATTCAACGCTAAACCCTTCGGGTTTCGTGTAAAAAAGCCGTCGAATTTATTCGATGGCAAGGAATTAGGGCTTTTTAAGGCCGGACAAGCTGAAAAATTGAAAAATATTTCATATATTAGCTTAAATTTATTTATGAGCAATTATGACTCTTATTAAAACAAAATATCATGTAACAATAGCACGGAAAGATTGGGAAAAAATGAAAACCAATCCGGCCGTGAGTGAGGCAATAGAACTCCTTGAGGATGTTTCTGATCTCGAAAAAGCAAAAAAAGTTCGCGGCAAAAGTATGACCATTGAACAATATAAAAAAC
>Ga0315545_1003848_pt1 | contig 12621 bp, 8 predicted proteins | sample SalMarSW160210MG_FD_203096 | JGI IMG/M metagenome (GOLD analysis project Ga0315545, IMG submission 203096) | Salt marsh sediment microbial communities from the Plum Island Ecosystem LTER, Massachusetts, United States - Salt Marsh Sediment SW1602-10 ... | reverse complement strand
AGGACATATCCCATCGCTGGTTCACGACGGCGAAGATCGCGGCTCTAGTGATACCACTCCACTCTTCCTTATGACCACAGGCATCTGGCGCAAATTGACCGGCCAAACCGATTTCCTTGATACCGCCGTCAACAAAGCTATGCAATGGATGCAATACCAGAGCCCCTGCGACCGCGTCATCGTCGCGCAACTACCCACAAGTGACTGGCGCGATGAACAATGGGTTCTCGGCTATGGCCTTTACGTCAACACAATCGTTTATGCCTACTTGAGACTCTTCGGTAAGCACGCCCGCGCACAACGCCTCAGCGAAGAAATGGGAAGGTTCACCATCAAGGGTGAACGACAGCAGCGACATGTGCACGAGGGTCTCGTCCTCAGATACAAGCCCTATTATGCGATGTGGTCTTACAAAGTCTACAAGAGCGAACGTTTCGACCTGCTCGGTAACAGCCTAGCTATCCTTACCGGAATTGCGCCCCCCACACGCGCGAAAGAGCTCGTCTCCTGGATTGAGACAGAGTGCGCTGCTTTGCGCAAAAATGAAGACCTCGCTGTCGACCTGCCCCCCAACTTCTTCCCATACGTCCGACCCGAAAATCCAGATTGGCTGCCAAGATACAAAAAATACAACCAGCCCGGCGAATACCACAACGGCGGCGTGTGGCCTTTTATCTGCGGCTTCTATGTCGCCGCCCTGGTCGCGGCGCACCGTTTCCAGCTTGCCAATAAAAAGCTGCTCGCCCTCACTGAGCTTGTCCGTCCCGCCCGTGAAGCCAATGTAGAGTTCGGCTTCAACGAATGGTGTAGGGCACAGGATGGCACACCTCAGGGCGAGGATTGGCAGACCTGGTGTGCTGCTATGTACCTTTATGCAGCAGCTTGTGTCGAGCAAGGTAGAACGCCTTTCTTTGATGAGATCCGCAATGTCTCTACGGATGTAGAGCAATCTAATCCCGAACAAAGCCAATAATCCGACAATTCCATTATTAGCTCGTATTGCGTATTGCGTACAAAGAATCTTGTCTCCTGTCCGCTGTACGCTGTACGCTATTTTTCTAAGATGAGACCGATCAACTCGCTCGCCTAAAAAAATCTACAGAAGATTCATTGGTTTATCCGAAGGTTAAGTTATAGCGAATGTTTGTGCTCAATGGCCGAGTGTCATTTTTTCTAAAGATTAATAGCCTTTAGAAGGAAAATTATGAAAAAACTATATTCAATTGTAAGAATTGTATTAGTTGGATTCTTAGTCACGAGCTTTTCTGACATAAGCTTCGGACAGCAGGAGTCTCCTGAAGAGAGAGTTTTAATCAGTTTCAAAGAGGGAGTTGGCCGGCGAGCTGCCGAACAACATGAAATATGGGTGCGTAATTTTGGTGGTGACGTCCACCATTCGTTTCGTTTGTTACCTCTCGTATCAGCCAAACTGCCCAAGAACATGATTGCCGAACTAAAGGAACACGCGGAAATAGTTTATGTCGAAGAAGACATTATAATGCACGCGATCCAACAGGAAATCCCCTGGGGTGTAACTCGAATAGATGCAGACATGGTATGGAGTACAAACACAGGTTCAGGCGTAGACGTGGCAATCCTGGATACAGGGATAGACTATGACCACCCTGACTTAGTTGACAACATCGCTGGTGGGGTCAATTACACTGGATTGTGGTTCAGAGATGGCAGCACACACAAGTTTTACTGGGACGACAGGAATGGCCATGGCTCGCACTGCGCAGGAATAGTCGCAGCCTCAAATAATAATATAGGCGTAGTAGGAGTTGCACCCGGTGCAAGTCTATGGGCTGTGAAGGTCCTGGGCGATGACGGCAGCGGCTACGTCAGTGACATCATCCAAGGTTTAGAATGGTGCGTAGAGCATGGGATAGAAGTTGTTTCAATGAGCTTTGCTGGAGATTATAGTGAATCACTGGAAAATGCCTGTAGCACAACTAATGATGCCGGCGTACTGTTAGTCGCAGCAGCAGGTAATGAGCATGGCGGCGCTGTGACTTATCCTGCTGCGCATAACTCAGTTATCGCTGTCTCCGGAACAAGTGCAAGTGATAGTATAGCAGGTTTCTCAAGTGTCGGCCCAGAAGTTGATTTTGCAGCACCTGCTGTAAATATAAAGTCTACATACAAGAATGGCGGATATGCCTCCAGCAGCGGGACTTCGATGGCATGCCCGCATGTGGCAGGAGTTGCTGCTTTGGTTTGGGCCAGTGACTCAAGCTTGTCCAAAACCAACGTCCGCTCCAGACTTCGAGAGACTGCTGAAGATCTGGGTACTCCCGGAGCAGATAACCTATATGGATATGGACTGGTTAATGCTGCAGCAGCAGGAGCCGCTGGCGAACCACCTTCGGTAATCACTTATAATGCCACAACAAATATTATTCACAACTCGGCTGCCTTAAACGGCGAATTAAGCAATCTGGGCACCGCCTCATTGGTAAATATCTCATTCGAGCATGGAATCCCCTCTGAAAGCTACACCGATGAGAATAGACCACAGAGCATGACCGCAGCGGAAACTTTAAGTACTATATTGAGCGACTTATTGGCTGACAATACCTACTACTTCAAAACCATAGGTGATGGAACCAGCTATGGTGGTGAGATGAGCTTGACTACCGAGGCAGGCGTAGTACTCTCGGAAGCCATCGATGCCGCAATGAATATTGCTGCTCATTACTCAGCCACCTTGAACGGCGAATTAATAGATCTGGGCACCGCCTCATTCGTGGACGTCTCATTTGAGTATGGAACCTCCAGCGGAAACTACACAGACGAGACCAGCCCACAGACCATGACCGCAACCGGGACTTTCAGTGCCACTTTGAGCAACCTTGACCCGGAAAGCACTTACTATTTCAGGGCCAAGGCGGCAGGTGATGGAACTAACTATGGCGATGAGATGAGCTTTACTACCGGGGCAGGCGTAGCACCCTCGGTAGCCACCGATGCTGCAATAAATATTACTCATAACTCAGCAACCTTGAACGGCGATTTAAGCGCTCTGGGCACCGCCTCATCCGTTGACGTCTCATTTGAGCTTGGAACCTCGCCTGGAAGTTACACGTACGAGACCAGCCCACAGACCATAACCGCAACCGGGACTTTCAGTGTCACTGTGAGCAACCTTGTTTCGGAACGCACTTATTATTTCAGGGCCAAGGCGGCAGGTGATGGAATCAGCTATGGCAGCGAGTTGAGCTTTACTACCAGAGCAGGCGTGGCAACTTCGATTACCACCGGTGCCGCCACAGATATTACTCATAACTCAGCCACCTTGAACGGCGAATTAAGCAATCTAGGCACAGCTTCATCTGTAAATGTTTCATTTGAGTATGGAACCTCCAGCAGAAACTACACCAACCAGACCAGCCCAAAGACCATGACCGTAGCCGGGACTTTCAGTGCTACTTTGAGCAACCTTAAGCCGAAAAGTATTTACTATTTCAGAGCTAAGGCCATTGGTGACGGCACAAGCTACGGTGCCGAGAAAACGTTTACTACGAAGGAAGCACCTTCCGCTCCGACTGCGTATGTGACTATTGACATGTCAAAACAAACCTTCTGGATATGGTGGATCGCGTCGGCAACCGTTACGATTACTGACGATCATGCAGCATCTATTCAACGTGCGAAGGTAGAGGGTCGTTGGAGCGGCGTTTACGGTGGAAATGTCTCCGGTACTACAAACTACTACGGTCAAATATCCTTCGGTACAGGTTTTATCCAAACAAACGGTATAGTCACGTTTACCGTTGATAAGGTTACAAAAGATGGGCACGAATACAACCTTTCAGGCCAAATCGAGGACAGCATAGCCGGACCATAAAAAATTTGTTCGTTGTTCGTCGACGAACTCTGAACTACACACTCCGAACAATTTTACACATGACGTCACTGCTTAAGGCCAAAGAATTCAAGCCACTTGTCCGTTTCGCTCTCGGTCAATCCTTGTCGTTTCTCCTCCGGCTCTTTTTTTGGCCTTTTTCGGCTTAGCTGCTTCTGGACTTCTTTCCAGAAGACTTCACTTTTAACCGTGGTTGCTTTTCGCGCAAGCGCTGCTTTCCGTAGGCGCCTGTCACTACTAACAATAGTCAATCGCCCCGGAGCTGTGCTTAACTTTATTTTTCCCTCCACAACTGTATCCGTATCAGTGCCAAGGCCGGCAAACAAAACTTCGAGATTGCTTATATTGTTGAAGGAGGCCTTGTCAGGCGGACCTGTCCCATCAAAGATAATCTCTCCCTTCTCACCGGTCAGCTTCATATACTTGCTTAATATCCGGCACAGGTGAACTTCGCTTAGGCCTTCATGGTCCTCATCCAACTGCCGAATCGCCCACAATAGATTATGACCATCAATTATAAACATCCTACATCTCGCATAAAACCGAAACTCGAATATCGAAATCCGAAATAAATTCAAATAACAGAAATTCAAAAACTCGAAACGTTTTGATCATTTGAGCTTTTGAATTTCGATATTGTCTCGTATTTCGGGCTTCGGATTTTGAACTTTGCCGCTATGCTTCAAATCTGACTTCGCCGCCGACGATTGTCTTTTCAACCTTGCCCTTAAGCTTCCAGCCATGATAGGGGCAGTTCCGGCTCTTGGAGATGAACTTTTTCACGTCAACCGTCCATTCGGCATCCGGATCAATAATGGTCACATCACCTTGCTTGCCCCGGCTCAATGTCCCCTTATCAATCCCGATAATCCGCGCAGGATTGGCCGTCATCAACCGAATTAGACCTGGCCAATCCAAGATTCCCGGCTCAATTAGGGCCTTAACATAAAGCCCCAGGGCACATTCTAAACCGGCAATGCCAAAGGGAGCCGCAAGGAATTCCAACTCCTTTTCGCTTTGCAAATGCGGGGCATGATCCGTAGCCAAGGCGTCAATCAATCCATCAGCAATCGCCTGTTTCAGAGCCTCGACGTCACTGGTCCGCCGTAGAGGAGGATTAACCTTGTAATTCGTATCGTACTCAGCACAGCATTCTTCCGTCAGAAGTAAATGGTGCGGCGTCACCTCGCAGGTTATAGGCAAAGACTCCTTCTTGACGGCGCGCATCAATTCAACTGATCCAGCAGTCGAGATATGCTGAGCATGGTAACGGACACCGGTCCTTTTTATTAATTGAATGTCCCGCCAGAGCATTGCCTCTTCTGCCAGTCCATCGATTCCAGGCAAACCCAGTATCGTCGCGTGATAGCCTGCATTCATGACACCATTGCCGGCAATCTTATCATCCTGACAATGCTGAGCGATAACCACATTAAACATCTTGGCATACTTCAGCGCACGGAGCATCACCGCCGGGTCTTGCACGCCGTTGCCATCATCTGTGAAACCAATCGCACCGGCCTCAGCCATCAGGCCCATCTCTGCAAGCTCAACACCCTCTCTGTTTTTTGTGATGGCGCCCATCACGTAAACGTGAGTTTTTCTTGTCTGCCTTCCCTTTCGATGAACGTACTCCACATCAGTTTCATTTTCGACTGCGGGGTTCGTATTAGGCATGCACACGACTGAAGTAAATCCCGCTGCAACCGCCGCCTTAGAACCACTCGCTATTGTCTCCTCCTCTTCGTCCCCCGGCTCACGAAAATGAACGTGAATGTCAATCAAGCCTGGAACCACCAACTTATCCGCAGCATCGACAACTGTTCGGCAGTTTTCTGTCTTCTGTCCTCTGTCTTCTGTCTTCCCCCCAACCTCTGCGATTTTGCCATCGACTATGAGCACATCACATTCTTTGTCGATGTTGTTCGCAGGGTCTATTACCCGGCCGTTTTTTATCAGAAGCTCCGCTGCCATCCTTTATAACACCTCACTTGTGCCACGCTTAGTCCCCCACCATCCATCTATGTGGGTTCTGCGCAAACGCCTTCTACCCACACGCTACGAACATTTACCAGAAATACAGAGGAATTGGAAGAAGATTTTGAATTGATATTAGGTACTCGTCCTGCGTATGCCATATTGCCTGAGGTAAGCTTGATTTTGACTATCTCCGCAGAGAGGAACGATCGCTCATTCAGCTTGTCATTTCGAGAAGTCCGCCAAAGGCAGATGACGAAGCAATCTCAAAATAATCCGGATTCTATGTGCAATCCTTATTCTATGCGTTTTTTCAGCAATGCCAATCCACCGAAGCTGAGCAGCAACAGTGTGGTCGGTTCGGGTATAGCCACGGCACCGGGAGCGGCTTCAACCAGAAGCGTTACTGTCGAACCCGATGGATCCCAATTATTCATTAGCCACCAGTATGGTATGTGGGCAGTGAAACCGACCATACCAATTCGATCCACATCTGTTGATGTCGATGAAATTGCAGTCGTTGGCCTGTCTGGGGCGTACCCAATAACTTCAGGGCTGTAACCCCAAGTGGAGTCCATGTCGATTATTGAGCCGACGATAAGATAAAGACTGACGCTGGGTGGAGGAACAATATCGTTAACAGAAAGTAGCGTGAATTCTAGTACAAAATTATCATAAATACTTATGTCAATTCCTACCAACGAACCGGCGCCGCCATATTTAGAAGAAACACATTCCAATGAGCTATCCGGAGTTTCGTTTCCAGGGTAATGGATGTCGAATTCGACACCTGGTCCGGGGACATCTCTTCGCTCCACGACGGTTGCCGTAGGAGGCGGGTAGTATAGGTTTCGGTTGTACCAGTCCAGTGACAGCAAGCCGGCATCATTCAAGGTCACATTCACACCCATCACGGGAATAGCACAGAACCCTAACACAAACACCACCACCATTTTTAATACAAAAAAAGATTGATTTCTCATTTAATCCCCTCCTTTGGCATGTCTGGCTTATAGAATAACCGGGTTTTTATGGAGAAAAAGCCTGGAAGCAAATAAAAAAAGCCTTTCCATCACTCCTCCTTGAATATAGTAGAATGTATACTTGATCGATAGGAAAATGTCAAGAAAAATTTTTCGTCTTGCGTATGTCGTATTGCGCTGTGTAAGCGCGGTTCTAACTATTTCCGCAGAGAGGAAAGATCGCTTATTTAGCTTGTCACTACGAGAAGAGCAATCGGGCCAGACATAGAAACAATCTCGTTTTACGCGTAGGTATTTTCTCTTTGTACTCTGAAAAACTTGGCTTGTCGAAAATCATTGACCTATTCAGAAAGACTGGGCTACAAAGGCAGGTCTTTCTGTGTGCAAGAGATGTCTTTAATAATCCTTGAATCTTTGTAACCAACCCGGCCAGTTCGGCGGTACACCTCCATTTCCAGCCAGGGTCCAGGGACCGGCTGTGTTAAATGATCTGTGCCACTTCAGCGTCCATACCTCCTTAACACCAACTTTTCTGGCGGAGAAATCCAAAAAGGAACAACATACGAAACCACCATGTCGATTTATAGCACAGCGGGAAATGGTGTCGTTGGTCCAGGCTGCGAACTCATCCTCAGCAGGTGGATCGGTCTCTAACGGCCAGAGGTCGAAACGCAAGGCATCTATGAACAGAGGTGCCTCTGCTGCACCGCGAATACTCGCAGTCCTCCAACCTTCCCTTGCAGATACACCCCCTTGAAATCTCTGATTAGGAGGTATGCTAAGAACATAACCATTGATACTATAGCTTCCGGATATCCCGTTTTTACCTGCTGTGTATGTTTTATTGGTAATAATGTCAGTGTGATTCTCTTTTTCTATACCCCATGCGTTGAAGATATTAAGATTGGCTCCAACCTCCGATTGTGGTTTTTGGGCCGTCGGGCATAACCAGATTTTATTGTTCTTCCAATCCTTAAGCCGGTCTTCGAGTTGCCAGGGCCACCAGAACCCGTAATTTCCGCCGTCGGCTAAGCCGGACCAGAATTTGCCATCGTTGTCTTCCGCATATATACTGGCAATAAGGTTCCACTGCTTGAGGTTCGCTAAGCACCTTACTGCTCTGGCCTGCTCCCTTGCTCGTCCCAGTGCCGGAATCAATATCGCCATTAATAAGGCGATAATAGCAATCACCACCAATAGTTCTATTAACGTAAATCCTCTTCGTTTATCCTTATTAACATTCACTTTACTAACACTATTTGTAAAATGCACACAAGCGTCTTTTTTTATTCCCTTAGCCCTGCATTTTCCGGTACTTAACTGTACTTTACCATGATATAAATATACATAAAATCTTGTCTCATTTCCATAGTCTGAATATCCATATACATATTACCTCCTATCAGGATTGCCAAAGGAAAATTTATTTCATATTGCGTCCCTTCGTCTACGCTCAGGACAAGCGTGCGTATCGCGCATTACAGCAGGAAAAGGTCTGATTGTCCCCTGCAGACTTTCCAAGAACTTATTCCTTCTTTTCACAGGAGGAGTCAAATGGATTCGCGCATTGGAGCCAGTCTCCAACGAATATTGCAAAATCCAGCAGATCGACGTAACAGTCACCATTCAAATCACCGGCTAAGTCCCTTTCGCACTTGGATATTGTAAATGCCGCATCGCTCATATCACCGACAGCCGAATTGTTCAGATCGCTTATTCTTACAAGACATCGATTGGACTCCACCACTGGCACGGCCCACTCGCAAGAGCTAGTATTGTCGACAATGCCCAGTTCATGCCAGCTCTGGCCGTCATCCAGAGAGTACTCGATCCTCACATGGCTCATCTGAGCACCTTCAATTGTTCTCCAAACAACAGTGTCGGTGACTCCCGCCACTAATCTCTCCTCACCATTTGGCCAGAGTACTATCGGCCTGGGTGTAACCATATAACTCCACACCTCCTTGGCCAAGTAACGGCCCGGAATCATCAGGAGCTTATAGTTGCGTTCCATCCAGGTAACCGTCACATTAAAACCGTCAACTTCAACCAGAATATAACCGTACTTTTCTGCGTGGTACAACTGCTCCACGTTATAGCTGGTGTTGTTGCCGTCATAGGAAGATGACCACTCGTAAGGAGTTGCCCCGGCGGTTCCGACGATATACTGGTGAACATCATTGTCCGGGTCACAGTCGCAATCATGGATGTGGGCATGGTCATAAAAGTGATCGTGACCACAGAAGTACATTCGTACGCCAGCATTTGTTAGGCTCACCCAGAACCGGTCGCGAGCGGTCGGAACATTATCCAGGCAATCTGTATGCTTTGCCCTGAATGCAGGTTCATGACCGGTTACAAAAATATGCGGGTTCGTATTCGAAGCCAATTGTGCATCAAGCCACGCTTGGTTTACTTTGTGGTGTGCTATGTGATCAAGACCGGCATACTCGTCAAGTACGACAATAAACGCATTCTTGTGTGAGAACGAGTACGTCATATACCTCTCACCAACAGGACCATTATCTGGCAACATCTGTTCCGGATAAGCGTTATTGCCGAAGACGTTGAGCCAACGCGTCGCATAGTAGTCATTCGGGTCAAGGACCGGACGAGGAGAGTAACCCCAGACGTCGCCGATCTCATGGTTGCCACGGCAGACGTAGACCTCTATACCCGCATTGTAAACCCGCTTCATTACATCTACCCAGCCTCTAAGCTGGGCCTCGAACTCACTTGTAGTGACGGACGCTCTTCCATAAACGAGATCGCCGGAAAACAAAACAAAGTCCACATCTCGCCTTACAATCTCAGCAGCAAGCTCCTCCAGAATACGTCGATTGATACCACCATCTGCACCTCGGCTATCACATGTGACAATGAATTTCCATGATGAATCCGCAAGACCTATCGAACAAAATATGGCAAAAAAAAGAAAGACCAAGAAAAAGAAGGCTACACTTCTGCCCTTTATTGTGCCGAGTCGACTCGCAAGCTCAGTCCGTTCAAAAGCCAACACCGATTGTATACCAGGCTTCTCTTGCATCTGTCGATACTGTCAGCCTATTAAGCTCATATAAAAAACAGGACTCTTTGCTATGTAAACTACGCAGGTCCGTCTTGGTGTTTTATGTGCCACTCCGCCTGACGATCCCTGTTGTCCAAAAGAACTTGCAGATCATTAGCGTCGATTGTACCGTCGGTATTTACATCGCCGAGTAGATAACTTTCAGGCGACTTAAGACCGGCTATCCAGTTTTCGAGCAGAACAGCAAAATCCAATTCATTCACGATGCCATCTGCATTGAGGTCGTGCCAGAAAATGCTATCACTGTTCTCGCTATCTCGTACACCCCAAGCCAAACCATATTTTTCTATACCACCACTCTGAGTTTGTTCATCGATGTCACTGTATGACACAACAATTTCGTAATCCGTGTATTCAGCCACTGCTTTGCAGAAGATGTGCTCAACATTATCAACCCTGCTGTCGCTGTAATCGAGCAAATAACTGTTGTCAGGATTGTCAAGGTCAACAGCCCAGACTTCGAGGCGTAGATTGCTGTCCTTGCTCCGGATCGCATCAAAAGGATACATCTGTTCGTAGTGTCTGTTCCAGACAAGCGTGGAGGCAATGTATTTGCCCGCATGTTGTGGCATTGTGATCCGGTATGTATTAGTCTGAGCTGCGCTCCTATCAAGCTGGTTTAAGTCCCAACCTCTCGGCGGTACACTGCCAGGCTCACTACGACCGGCAATCAAGTGCTCATAAGCACTAACCGCATTGAGCATACCAGCACCCTGAATATAATCGAGTGGAACAACGTGGTCATCATCGCTTTCAAGACGTCCCTTGTGCCAAAAAGGAAGTTTCGTTGCCGAATTCATCAGTATAGCCTTTATCACACAGTTCCCACCGTCAGGCGATATGGCCAGGCTCAAGTCTGGAACCTGTTTGGCCTTTTGAACAAGCAACCCGATAGCTCCTGCAACCACCGGCGTTGCGAAGCTCGACCAATTGCCACTGAGTTCATACGCCTCAGGACTGTTCATATCGGCAACAAGGCAATTACCGGGCGCGATGATATCAGGTTTACATCTGCCATCCGACGTCGGGCCCAAGCTCGAATGCTCCGGATACACCAGAGAGAAATTTGCCAGATTTGTCGCAAGGTCCTTGGTTCTTACAGAATCAACAACACCAACGCCAATGACATTGGACCCGGCAGCGGGATAAAGTGGTGGATCAAAAGCCTCTGAGCCATTGCCTATTCCCGCCACGACAATATGACCGTGGTTGGCAGCCAAGGATTCAATGCCACGCGTCCACCAATCTTCAAACTGGCTGCCGATTCCCGTCACGATAACATCCGCGTCCAGTTGCAAACGATGAAAAACATTATTAATTAGAAAATGCCAGAACTCATAAATTTCAGCCTTTGCATCGGGAGCAGCTCCTTCATAATAGAACTGTCCAAGATAAGTGTTGAATGCGTGCGAGTCCCTGCCGAATAAAATAGAGCAGATAGCCGTCGAGTGAGGCGAAATCCCCGAAGGCAATTCACTTCCATCGTGGAAGGCAAAATGCTCCGCTTCGAAGCAGTTGTGCCGAACATTTGGACGATAATCGTTTTGCGGCTCTCCATCAATATATGTAATGCTGCGACAGATAACAGCGAACTTAACACCCAAACCTGTCAGGTTCGGCTCGATCTGCCTGAGGGCATAGATCCCTGCGTGGTTTAGGCTCTGTGGCTGCAGCTCATTTGAGTCACCTACCAATTCGCCACTGGCAAGCATACTGACAGGGCTCAACAAGATTGCTGCCGCCCAGGCTATAAGACCTGATAAGAGAGTATTTTTATCAACAACTGTCATCAAATCACCCCGGAGATGCCACGAATCCCAGAAAAAGGCGGATGTACCCTCCCAGTTGCAGAACTCCTAAGCCTATAAATTCACACCTCCAAATTATTGCCAGTATAGTACCATATTCCTGTCCCGTTTTCAAGTAAATTATCCGGCTGAATCTTACGAAATCGCCCTTTTCAACACTGAAAATACCGCCTGTAAAATCCCCCGCTGCAACCCTTGCCTTACCGGACTTAGGCTGGTATACTCACGCCGATATTTGAACTGCTCTTTGGTTAGAGGTGTGCCGCGATTATGAAAGTGATTCTAAACTCTTCACAAATCGAGCAAATCATCGAAGACTTAGCAAATGAGATTGCTGCTGATATTCCCGGCGAGCTAAATATTGCCACCATAGGTATTCGCAGCAGAGGAGAAGTGCTTGCCCAGAGATTATCCAGCTTACTGTCGAAGAAGCTGGGCAAAGATGTCCCGTGTGGAACATTGGATATAACGCTTTACCGTGATGACCTGAACTCACCGCAGAGTAGTGCTCAACCGCGCGTACGAACCACCGAGATTGGCTTCGATATAAATGATAAAATTATTTTGCTGGTTGACGACGTGCTGTATACGGGTCGCTCTACGCGTGCAGCTATGGATGCGTTAATCGATTTAGGCAGGCCGAAAACGATAAGACTTGCGGTCCTCGTCGAAAGAGCCGGTCGGGAATTTCCAATCCAGGCTGACTACACAGGCTATAAAGCTGATGTCGCCCCGGGAAGGCTTGTTCAAGTCAACTTTGTTGAATCTGACGAAAATGACGAAGTTGTGATCGAATAAACGCATCCACGCATTTACGCATATACACAATATGGCACTGATAAGAAAAGCCAAAGCATTCTCCTGGACGCAAAAGCATCTGCTTGGACTACGGGAGCT
>Ga0315545_1003844_pt1 | contig 12629 bp, 11 predicted proteins | sample SalMarSW160210MG_FD_203096 | JGI IMG/M metagenome (GOLD analysis project Ga0315545, IMG submission 203096) | Salt marsh sediment microbial communities from the Plum Island Ecosystem LTER, Massachusetts, United States - Salt Marsh Sediment SW1602-10 ... | reverse complement strand
ATGACTCACGTGGGTCGGCCACGTGACAAAGAAACTGGTCGTATCAAGGTTGAAGACAACACTTCAGTTCAACCGGTCGTCGAGTACTTAGAACGCAAACTGTATACCAAGTTTGTGGTACCCCGATTTCCTGTTGATCCAGAATGGGGAATCAAAGAGATCGACACCTCCATCAACTTGCATATCAGAGACCTTCTCGCTCACAGGATTGGGGGCATCTATTTGCCCAATACCCGCTGGTTCCAGGGAGAAGAAGACACGGAAGAAAAAAGGAGACGCTTTGCCCTGCAACTGGCCGGCCTTGCCGATGTCTTCGTCAATGACGCTTTTGGCTCATGGCAGGCCCATGTGTCCACGTTTGACATCACCAAATATTTGCCAAGCTTTGCGGGTTTTCTTCTTCAAAGGGAGCTCATTAACCTCAAGCATGTCCTGGAACCCCAACGGCCCTTTGTCGCTGTGGTGGCTGGAGCTAAATATGATACAAAAATAGGCCCACTCAGACAGATCTATAAGAAGGTTGATCATCTGATATTAGGCGGAATTATTTACAATACCTTTCTATGCGCTAAATACAATATTCGTGCCCACGGAGTAAGCGATTCTGACATTAAGGCGGCAAAAGATCTAGTAAAGCAAGATAGTAAGGCAAAGAAAGTTGTTGAACTTCCTCTTTTGGTCGAGTCAGACATAATTGACAGGCGAGTGGAAGGAAAGTATCGGACTATCAGCATCAAGGACTTCAAGAAGGGCAGCGAATATGGTTACTTCTTGGATGTGGCCCACGAATCGTTCGACACTTCTGAGGTAACCGAAGTCATCGGCTCTGCTAAAACAATATTTGTGAATGCAGTCATGGGCCTTACTCCTCACTTTTTTGAGGGTTCAGAGAAATTAGATCGGACTATTGACCAAAACCGTCATGCCCAAAAGTTCTACGGCGGTGGCGATACCCTCCAGGAGTTCAAGAACCTTAGCCCCGGCTTGTACCTTGCTGCTATGGATAGTGCCCAGTATTATTTCTTTACAGGGGGCGGGACTGTCCTTAAAGCCATTGAGGAGGGTACACCCTATGGTCTTGAGCCGGTAAAGGCCTTAATAAAAAATGCAGGGACAGATCCAAAATAATCAGGCCTGCCTGTGAAGGATTTCGCTTTCGGAAACAACCATTGCCTTTTTATATCTTCACTGTTGTTTGTGAATAAAGTTCATTAAGGTTTCAGAATACGATTATTTTCCCGGCTCCACCATCAGTGTATTTCTTCGGGTACAGAGCCTTTATCTCTGCTTTATGTTGAGTGCAATGGGTAGGACAAATCAGTTCTAAGTCTTTAAATAAGTCAAATTCATTGAACCCATGTAAACCACCAACAATTGCATGAATCTTTCCAAATTGTGAAGCTGCTTTAAGAATATGTGCCATCCTTGGATGGGAGCATCCTGCAATTATAACTATCCCTTCATCTATTTTGACCGCCATAGATTGTTCTATATGATCGATTTCTCCTGTAGAGAAAACATTCTCATGTATCTTCAAAGGCTCACTCACCGAAACTACCTCCTTTCCACCCCGAATTCCCCTGAGTGAAGGAGGAACATAAATGGTAACATCGCTTTTCACATTAAGAAAGGCTGAAAGACCGCCTACATGATCAAAATGGGCATGTGAAATAAAGATTTCATCAATAGTGGTTGGATCAATGTTAAGCTTTTCCATATTGGAAAGAAGTATGGAGCCGTTTGTTCCAGTATCAAAAAGAATTCTTGTTCCGCCGTGGAGGGGTACTTCGACCAAACAAGAGAATCCCCAATCAGCCTGAAGACCCTTTTTGTAAACATCATTGTCATAGAGTATTGTAATCTGCATCTTTTCCTCCCACTGTATTACGACAGCCTTTGTTCTGCGCCTTGCTATGGTTTTGTAGTTAAGCCCTCTAAAAATATGTATGCCATCATGGGTTTCATATACCCGAAATTTGTTTCACCTTCAAGCACATTAACCGGGAAATAGGACAACATCGTAGCGAAACATGCCCTATTGATTTTTATAGCTTCTTGCTTGGACTTTGAGGATACCTTTGGTAGAAATATGCTGTGTAGTTTTTGAATTTCATGCAGAATATAATTTTAAACATTGGACTCATTAATAATTGAAAAACTCGTAAAAAGTCTTTTTCGAGCGATTTTGGCCACTTTTGGAAAAAGATTCATACAATGCTGAGCATTAAAATCGCCAAACTGCCCGTCCGCCTCGGCTGAGGCCTCGCGATGCCGGGCGGGTTTGAGGAGCATATGTATGTCTTTTTTTGTCAAATGCCCAAAACAAAGGCCAGTTCAGGGGCGTTTCAAAAAGGTGCATATGTACGGAGCAATAGAAGACAAGGGCACGTTGCTTTGCACCATTTTGAAACGGCCCACTACTGTGAATGTATAGGGCATTACAAAAAAAGACATACACATGCTCCTTCTCAGGCCCTTAGGCCGAGTTTTTGGAATGTAGCGAAGCATTTAATGAATCCCAAAATGGGCATCATGAGCAATTAAAAGGACTTTTTACGAGAACATCATGATTAAGTGCCTAAAAATCGTCAATGTAATTGGCAATCGGAGCACTGAGTTTGATTTTCTGTAACTGCCTTGTTATGATTAAATGTTTTCTAACAAATCAAGATAATTTTTAGTAGACCTTTAAAAAGCCTCAGGATAAACTCGAATTAAGGCTACGCTATACAGATAACAATCAGGGATAGGGGGAAAGCACATGCACAGAAAAAGAATCAAGACTGACCTTCTGGTTCATGACCTTAAGGGTCCCCTGGCAGTTATTGAAACAGGGATCACTTCGTTACTACAAAGACGAGAAAAATATGGGCCCCTTACAGAAAAGCAGGAGCAGGCTCTAGCGAGAACACTGAGAAACACAAAGGTCATTCAATCTCTGGTAAATGATATCCTGGAATTGGGAAGGTCCAGGGAAGGGGTAGTAAGCTTAAAAAATCTAAAATTTTCAGATTTAATAGAACAGGCCTTGGTAGAAATCTTTGACTTGGTTGACCGCAACACATCAGAAAAAATAAAAATCTGCGCTGATCTACCTCAACTTAGGGAGACATTAGAAGAAAAGGGTCTCATGCTCTTTATGGAAGAAGCTCTTTGGTGTCAGGAGGTCTGCCTGGATGAAGCAAAGATAAGGCAAATCCTCAGGAATCTCTTGATTAATGCCTTAAAATATAGAAAAAGCCGGGTGGAATTAGAGGTCGATAAAAAGGATGTTTATCTTGTTTTTTCTGTCAAGGATGATGGTGAGGGTATACCCGCAATCTATCATAAAAAGATTTTTGAGAGCTATTTCCAGATGGATGTAACAGATTCTTACACTGTCAGGGGACATGGGTTGGGATTGGCTGGCGTCATGATTTTGGTAGAGGATATGGGTGGCGAGTTATTTCTTGAAAGTGATAAGGGAAAAGGTGCAAAATTTTTAGTAAAGCTACCTTTATAAATTGAGCCCTCCCCCGCTCTGAAAAACGAAAAGAGTTCATTTAATATTTTATGAGGGAATCCCAAAACTCAGGGTCTTCATCTTTCCAGTTTGGACCGAACCTTCTATCACAAAACCCGCTAAGCCTTTCGTACCACTTAGCCCATACATTTTTTTTCTTATCCCGGGCTTCGATAATATCAGCCAGGAATATATCTATTTTGTTGATCTCATCTTTAGGCACATAATATGATGCGCCTTCCTTAAAAGATTTTTTCAGGTTATCCTTTGAAAGCGCATGAGCCGTGAGCATCAAGGCTGGAATATCTTTTTTGTTGGCAATTTCTAAGAGTTCATACCCCCGGACTCCCATGATATCCAAAACAGCGATGTGGTAAAAATTGGTCTCAAGAAGCTCTTTCGCTTCTTCAAAAGTTGAAGCCCTATCAATTTTGCACATATCCAGAAGCTCGGTTAATAGCTCAAGAATGTCCTCTTCGTCATCTACAATCAATACCCGTTTTCCTTTAAGAATTTTTTTAGGATCCATTTCCCTTCCTCCTCTAGTTCACAATAATTGTAACACGCAGATTCTTTTAGTCAAGTTGTTCCTTAATAAATAGCTAACGCAGCCTAAACCGTGCATTACTGTGACGATATTTTGTCTTGACAATTTGCTCAACTGCAATCTAATGTAATGAGTAACAAAAATCATTGAGAAAAGAAATTTACATGTCTTTCTTAGGTCCCTTCATTTAAATAAACGAAAGGAGGTAAGGCCTAAAATGACTTCAGATAGCCCCTTGAAAGATAAATTCATATTGGTTGTAGATGATGAACCTGATGTCCTTGAAACCGTGGAGGAAGAGCTCGATATGTGTATGCTTCGCAAGGCAACAGATTATGAAACTGCCATGCAATACCTATCGGGTTACACCTTTGATATTGTCATCCTCGATATCATGGGCGTAAACGGTTTTGAACTTTTAAAAGACGCAGTTTCAAGAGGATTTCCTACAGTTATGCTCACTGCTCACGCCCTTTCCCCAGAATCATTAAAAAAATCTATAAAGCTGGGTGCTGTTTCTTTCTTACCAAAGGAAAAGATTCCAGAACTCAGATCATTCCTTGAAGATGTAGTCATTGGTGGTGGTAAACCAGTTTGGCATAAGCTCTTTGATAAACTGGGCAGCTATTTTAAAAAACGCTTTGGGCCTGATTGGCAAGAACGAGACAAATTTTTCAAAGAGTTTGTAGAAGAGTTGAAGGAAAGTATCAAAGACCAATCCTAAATCTCACCCTCACTTCCCCTGATTAAGGTTTTATTCTTACCGATTTGATACAATTGATGATAGAATATTATAGTTCCCTGCCATTAAATTAGGACGCAGATCTTTGCAGATACATGCGGATAATAATTTTTTATTTCTTAATCCAAAAAATCTGCGTTAATCTGCGTCCAAAAGGAATTTTCTATACTATCAAGATAGGGCAATATAGGAGGATTTATTAATGCGTTTTTTTAAAACCGTTCTGGTTAGTTTGCTACTCCTTGCATCCTCAGACTTTTGTATGGCTGACAATTCGGCGTCACATATCAAAATGGATGTCAAGGAGTTCCATCTGGAAAACGGCATGATGTTTTTAATCGTGGATCGACCTACAACACCTCAGGTTGCCTGCCGCGTGGCGATACGTGCCGGTTCCGTACTTGAGGAGACGGGAAAGACCGGAATCGCCCATTTGCTTGAGCACATGATGTTTAAGGGCACTAAGAATTTTGGTACCCTTGATCAAAAAAGGGATATGGAGCTTCAGGGCCGTATTGAAGCCGCATATCAGGCAGTACTCGCTGAGCAGGGAAAACGGAATCCAGACCAGGAGTTGATTCGGGAGAAACTCACCGAGATGGATAGGCTTCGAGCCGAGGTGCAAAAAATCTACATCCCTCAAGCCTTCTCCTCTCAGTTGGGCAAAAACGGCGCTGTGGGCGTTAATGCCTTTACCACTAAAGACCAGACCCAGTATATAATGTCGGTGCCATCTGATATGCTCGAGCAGTGGTTCTCGATAGTGAGCGAACAGCTATTCGAACCTTCCTGGCGTGAGTTTTACGTTGAGAAGGAGGTAGTACAGCGGGAGTGGGCCTTCCGATATATTAACAGCCCAGGAGGCGCTGCCTGGCTTGATCTTAACGCAACTGCCTATAACGCACACCCATACCGAAATCCAACAATCGGCTGGAAATCGGATATGGAAAAATATAGTACCACTGATGCGATAGCCTTTCATAAGAAATACTATAATCCAACAAACGCCGTGTGTGTGCTCGTGGGGGACGTAAGAGTGGAAGAAGCCAGAAGGCTGGCAAAGATTTACTTCGAGCGGTATCCAAAGGGAAAAAAGAGCCCTGAAATCGTAACGGCAGAACCTACACAGCACGGCCCACGCAAAAATATTCGGTTCTTGAAAGGCGCCCGCACACCATTGGTCAGAATTGGTTTCCATGGCGCTCGAATGAAAACCAAGGACTTCTATGCGCTTGATGTTATGACCATGGCCTTAAGTCTCGGCCGTAGCGCCCGCATAACCCAAAACATCATAAATAAGGGTCTGGCTGTCGAGGCCTGGGCATATAACCCCGATAACCGTTATGGCGGAATGATCATTCTAGGCGGCTCCCCTAATGAGCCTGATGAGGTGAAAAAGGGGGACCTTAATAAAGATGAGAAACGTCAGGCTTACGTGAACGCGTGCCACACACTTGAGAATACACTTATTGCTGAAGCCGAAAAAATGAAACATGAATTAGTTTCTGGGCGCGAACTCAAAAGGATTAAGAAACTCAACCAACGCGAATTTCTGGATCGAATGCGAAATAATGAAGAGCTGGCCAGCACCCTGGCGACAATAGAAGTACAAGCGGGCTGGGACTATCTTACCGATTATCTTAAACGAATCTCAGAGGTCACACCCCAAGAGATCAGAAAGGCAGCCAGAAAATATATCCGAATCGAAAATCAAACAAGCGTGTATGTGATCCCAGGGGGAAAACCAGATCAACCGGCACAGAGATACACTGAAGTCCGATCCATTGGGATTACCGGAGCAACAAAGATTGTTAAACCCGACACGTTTCATAACAACTCGACCTACCACACGCCTGTGGACTGGAAACATCCGCTTTCTTTCGATCGGGTTCCAAAAAAAATCGTATACCCAAAGGCCCAGACCGCCACAATCAAAAACACACCAATCTTCTATTTGGCCGATCGTGAACTGCCCCTGATTGATCTCACCATTCTCGTTAAGGCAGGTGATGTCGATATTGTTAATGAGAAAACCGGTTTGGCAGATATACTCAGCAATACCATAATTCAAGGCGGTACCCAACGCTATTCTCCTTCTGAGCTCGCGCAGGTGCTCGACGAGAACGCCATCCGTATATTAATATCCGTGGCTGAGGAGGCATCAACTATACACCTTTCGGTTATGAAAGCGGACTGGGAAAAAGGGCTCGACCTGCTAAAAGAAATTCTTACCAGACCAGCCTTTGACCCCACAGTACTGAATGTGGTCAAAGAGAAGGAAATAGTTTCCCTTAGCAGGCAGGGTGAAGATGCGCATACCGTGGCAATGCGAGAGGGTATGATCCGGCATTTCGATGGACACCAATACGGCCGCGATCCACTGATCGGCATCAAGACAATCCCTGATATTAGTAGAGCCGACCTCACTGCCTTTATGAGGAACTATTTCGTGCCTTCCAACATAGTTGCCGCAGTATCAGGCGATATAACCTTTAAGGAGGCTAGAGCAGGTCTGAAAAAGCTCCTTGAAGCGCTCCCCCAAGGCCGGTCCCCTGAACGCAATCTTAACGATCCAAAGGAAACTCTACCTGTTCTGACCCTCATTTCCAAGCCCGGACAGGTGCAATCCCAGGTTGTTTTAGTACTGCCAGGTTTCAAGCGCACTCACCCTGCATTCTGGAAGGCCCGCCTCTTAACAGATATTTTTGGCGGCAGCGATTCCCTCATGTATACTCGCCTGCGGGACGACTTGGGGCTCGTGTATTCGGCTGGTTTCTTTCAGACCTATAAATGGAATGCGGGAACACTTATTGGGTACATTGGTTGCAAGGGCGATAAAACGAGCACAGCGATTATGGAGACATTGAAGATAATGGACTCCCTTCGGAAAAACGTTCCTGAAAAAGATCTGGAACTCAAGCGACTTGATGCCTTAAATAGCTTTGTCTTTAACGTAGACACCCCAGCCCAACTGGTTGAGGTATACAGTCGCTATTATATGAGGAGTGAACCCCTCAACACACTCGAGAAAATTCAGGATGCCTATCGACATGCAACCAGGGAAGAGCTTCGCGAACTCGCCGTGCAATTGTTCGACCCGAGCAAGATACAGATTTTTATCGTTGCGGATAAGATGACCCGAGTGAAAACAAAAGACGGAGCTGAGCGTACGGTGCAGGAAGATCTTAAATCGCTCGCAAAACGAATTGGTCTTCCCTATCGTGAAATAGCGTTACGATGAAAAAATCTCATTCGGTGTAGAATTTAGGGGAGACTTTGAAGAAAAATCCTCAATTCTGATAATAGATCAATGATGAAAATGTTCAATTAAAGAAAAAAGGGTGTTCCATGGAAATCCATCATAAGGCCAAAATTCTCATAGACCTGGAAAAGCTCAACACTCTTAATACAGATGGCTGTCCCGCTTGCGGAAAGAATTTCGAGCTTGGAGAGCCCGTGGTTTTAGCCTGCGGCAAATGGGAAGGCGAACGGTATATCCATGAAGATGAGGCTATCTTCGATAAAAAGACAAGCTCTTATTACGAAAAAAGGTATTATAAGGAAACTTTCGGTTAAGTTCTGCACGGCATTCGTCAGTCAGGGGTCAGCTTTTAGCAAATGCCAGAAATCACAGGCTACCATCAGAGTGGAGCTTGAACAGGGGCTTAGTAACGTGCCAATTTAACAGTGGAGCCTGGATAATAGTTTTCTAGAAAAGCTGAATGCTGATCGCTAAACGGCTATAACCTCATGGCAAGATTCTTTACTGCCTCCATGTACTCCTTCATGCCCCTCAAAAAGATGTCATTATGATTAGCTCCAGGAATCTTAAGCAGCCTTTTATCCGTCGCAGGACATGCATCATAAAGGGCCTGACCCTCAGTAAAGGAAATAATATGATCATTCTCCGCGTGGATGATCAATGTGGGCTTATTAAATGTAGTTATCTTTTCAACGTTACGAAACCCATCTTCCTCTTTTATCCCCAATGCTTCCATCTCAATGCCTAATAGCCTCAGAAGGGGGCCGGCATAGGCAAAACCACTTTCAATAATGAGGCCATCTATGTGGTCCATATAATGTGCTGAAAGCTCGAGAGCGGAGGCGCTGCCCAGAGACCTACTCATTACGATAAAGGGGCCTGTAAAAACTCTATCTTTAAGCCATTTTTGTACATAGTTAAATATTATATGAGAATCTTTCATCATGGAAGTAATCGTTGGTGTGCCAGTAGAGCGTCCATAGCCTCGATAGTCAACTGGAAAAAAATTGATTCCCATCCTCATATATAATGGCCCTATGTCATCATAATCAGCCACGATCTCACCATTTCCGTGAAAGAAAAGTATAGTGGGAGCATCTTTTCCTACCAGATGAAGCCGTGCACCTATTACCACATCCTTTTCTACCTGTATGAGTATATCCTCGGTAGAGGAAGTGGTCCTGGGAGAACCCCACTCTGGTCTGGGATGAAAAAGAAACATCAGAATATCCGGCCTATCCAATAATGAATAATCCATCTTTGAAATATTTATCATTTGAAATGTTTCCTGTTTGCTGATATAGAATAAAATAGAAATGATATACTCGTCAATTGAAAAATAGGGTCAAACCTTTACTATTAACTAAGAATTTGAGGCCTAAGAGAGAGTAAACCCTAAAGGAGAAACGCGATGATGAAAAAGTTATTGCTATCAGGAGCCTACTCCCCTATTCCAACCCCCTTTAACGCCAAAGGAGTGGTAGCACACGATAAGCTGGCTGAAAATATCGCCAAGTGGAGCAACACATCTCTCGCTGGCTTGCTTGTTCTCGGTTCCAACGGGGAATTCACGTACTTAAGCGATGAAGAGAAACTCGAGGTGCTAAAAACTGCCCGTCAGGTTATCCCTAAAGATAAGCTATTCATCGCCGGCACCGGCTGTGATTCAACAAGGGCCACATTAGAACTAACAGAGCAGGCGTCTGCTATTGGAGCAGACGTGGCCATAGTTATCACTCCCAGCTATTACCCATCCAAAATGGATGGCCATGCGATGCAGCGACACTACCTGGAACTGGCAGAACGCTCATCCTTGCCCCTACTCCTTTACAACATGCCCGCTAATACAGGCGTCGACCTTTCTGCAGAAACGGTGGTGGAGTTGTCACAGCACCCCAATATTGTTGGCATCAAAGATAGCTCAGGGAACGTAGTCAAGTTAGGAGAAATCATTAGGGCTGCATCTCCTGGTTTCAATGTCCTAGCTGGCTCAGCAAGCTTTCTCTACCCAGCCCTGATTCTGGGTGCAGTGGGTGGAATTATGGCACTGGCCAACATCGCCCCGGAGCAATGTTATCGCATCTATCAATATACTCAAACTGAGCGGCATGAAGAGGCTCGACAGTTGCAGTTAAAAATGATACCCGTTAACATATCAGTAACAGCACAGTTTGGTGTTCCTGGTCTAAAGCTGGCGCTGGATTGGCTTGGTTACTACGGCGGGCCCCCTCGTTCTCCTCTCGCCCCGCTGGATAAGACTCAGCAAGCTACATTACGCACAACACTGATTGAGGGAGGAATACTGAAAGCCTAAGCCAGGTAAAAGCAGGGCCAAGCTTACTAAAAAAATCATGCCGTTTTACATAGGGGCATCTGCTCTCTCAACTGACATTGTTTCTCTGGTGTCAGGCTTGTCTCTAATTTCCAACTAGTGCTAGCATATTCGTCTTTTTTCTTTATAAGAAGCCACTCGTTGCCCTTTCGGCTTCCTTTGAGCAGCGTGAAGGTGAAAGCCCCTTTGAGTTTTCTCCCTCTAAGAAAAAAGGTGATGATTTCCTTTTTCAGCTCAATGAGTTCATAGGACCCTTTGTCCCAAATTACCACTGTACCAGCTCCATAGTGCCCTTTTGGGATAATTCCTTCAAAATCAATATATTCCAAAGTATGATCCTCTACCAATAACGCCAACCGTTTTTCAGATGGATTCATGGATGGGCCTTTTGGAATTACCCATGACTTTAGAACCCTCTCTAACTCAAGGCGAAAATCATAGTGGAGATGAGTAGCGTGGTGCTCATGAATGACAAAACGGGGATTCATGTGAGTTTTGATTAGAAAAAAAGTGTGTTATGAAAAAAAACTTAAGATTTGCTTTTCGAATCGCCTATCCCACATCACACAGCTCATTGTTACTTTTCTCAAAGCAGCCCTGTGACTGAGAGTTTTGTCTTTTAACACGAAATAAGGGAGGTTTTGGAGAGATTCTATCTCAATTCTTACTCATCAGATGGTTTGCCATCTTTTCTAAACCATCCAAGCTGATTTCGAACATTGGAAAGATCTGCCTTACAACATTAATTGACCTTGTGTAGTTCCACTCAATTGATGATTTAGGATTAAGCCAGACAGAATGCCGAAAGATATTGGCCAGAAATTGTAGCCTCTCTATGCTGGGCTTACCACTCCTTTCCTCTATATGTATTGATCCATCTGTGGCCATTATTTCATAGGGGGCCATACTTGCATCTCCTACAATAATAAACCTGGTTTCCGGGTCCATCCTAGCAAATTCGTCTACTGGGTGTGGTTTTGAATGCCTCGGAGGATCTGCCCACAGGTAATCATATATAGTATTGTGAAAGAAAAAGGTCTTCAGATCCTTAAACTGACTTCTTGAATAATCAAAGAGGCTCTGAACAATGCCGATATATGGATCCATCGACCATCCACCATTATCTATAGCCAAAATAATCTTGAGTCTATCTTTTAGACTCCGCTCAAAGATGATCTCGATCTCTCCCGCATTTTTCATAGTTTGATAGATGGTCTCATCAATGTTGACCCGATCCTTGGGCCCGGTGGGTATCATATTTCTCAATCGCTTCAGGGCCTCTCCCATATGGCGACGGGTAAGAGGGCCTTGTTGAGAGTAATCCCTATATCTCCTGTCCATTGCTACCTTGACAGCAGATTTATTCCTGGACATGCCCCCAACTCTCATACCACCAGGATGATATCCAGAATGCCCCACAGGAGAAGTCCCTCCAGTACCTATCCATTTATTTCCGCCATGGTGAGCTTCAGTCTGCTCTTTTAATCTTTCAAGAAAATAGTCAATGAGCTCTTCCGGGCTTAGGTGAGCAAGAGATTCTTCATCAATCCCAAGGGCATCTGCAATAGCCTGTGGATCTTTCAACCAAGCATCTAAAAGGGCCTTGGCCGCCTCGGTTAAATCAAAGTTAGTAGGATCAGTCAGCTCAACCCCTTTAAAATGATGGGCAAATACTTGATCAAAGAGATCAAAATAACGCTCACTTTTTATAAGTATTGAACGTGCAGATATATAGAAATCATCAACGGAGTTGATCAAGCCTTTGCTTAGGGCCTTCTGGAGCCTCAGAAATGAGGTGGGTGTAACGGGCACACCTACCTGGCGCAATGTATAAAAAAACTCAGTAAACATATTTTATAACCTAAACCGTGAGACAGCCCTCTGGGCTACTGCATAATCCGGGCTTTTCTTAAATAAGACACCAAGATAGGGGATATCGCCTTTTATCAAGTCCTTCACCTTGAAATCAGGATCGGCATGCATTGCCCTGATCCAATTTATGAGTTCCCTTGTTGCCGGCTTCTTTTCCACTTCCTTAAACTCTCTGAGCCTGTAAAAGGCGTTTACAGCGCTATCGAGCAGATCCTGGCTTATATCATGAAAATGAACCTGCACAATCTCTCGCATCATATCAGGCTCAGGAAAGGCTATATGATGGAAATTACATCTTCCTAAAAATGGGTCTGAGAGATCCTTTTTTGCATTAGATGTAATAACTATTACCGGCCGATTCTTTGCGCTAAT
>Ga0315545_1003837_pt1 | contig 12648 bp, 13 predicted proteins | sample SalMarSW160210MG_FD_203096 | JGI IMG/M metagenome (GOLD analysis project Ga0315545, IMG submission 203096) | Salt marsh sediment microbial communities from the Plum Island Ecosystem LTER, Massachusetts, United States - Salt Marsh Sediment SW1602-10 ... | reverse complement strand
TTTTCTTTTGCGGCCGCCGGCAACTCTTTCTGGCTCTTGACCTCCCCGCTCTCATCCAGCCAGCGCACCTCAGTGGCTATTAGCTGACCGCGCAGCAGGGCATCAACCGCCTGGCTGACATCAGGATGAATGGCTACCTTGTCCCGGTCCTGAATTTCGACAACGATATCAAAGGTAGGCGGTGCCTTACGCTCTAGTATAGACTTCTGGGTACCCCTCCGCCTTGCCTCCTCATCACCCAGGGTTACCGCCTGGATGCCTCCAATCAGGTCGGCAAGTGTGGGGTTCATCATCAGGTTTTCCAAGGTGTTACCATGAGCGGTGCCTACCAGTTGAACACCACGTTCAGCGATAGTTCGGGCGGCTAAAGCCTCAAGCTCGGTGCCAATCTCATCAATGACGATTACCTCGGGCATATGGTTCTCCACAGCCTCAATCATAACCGCATGCTGCATGGTAGGGGTGGTTACCTGCATACGGCGGGCATGACCTATAGCGGGGTGGGGAATATCGCCATCGCCGGCAATCTCATTCGAGGTATCGACGATGATGACTCGCTTATCCAGGTCATCGGCCAGCACCCGAGCTACCTCGCGGAGCATGGTTGTTTTACCCACGCCGGGACGGCCTAAAAGCAGGACACTCTTGCCCAACTGGATAAGGTCTTCAATAACCTTTATCGTGCCAAATACGGCCCGGCCCACCCGGCAAGTCAGCCCGATGATGCGCCCTTTACGATTGCGGATGGCCGAGATGCGGTGCAGGGTGCGCTCAATGCCGGCACGGTTGTCGTCGCCGAAGCTACTGACCCGGGCAGCTACATAGTCAATATCCTCCTGGTCAACTTCTTTGGGGTTGAGAATTACCTCCCGGAGTGGAAAACGGGCTTCAGGGGGACGACCTAGGTCAATGACTACCTCTAAAAGCTCACTGATGTCCTTCTGTCGGCGTAATGGCTGGCGAATATGTGTCGGCAGAATATCAACCAGCGCATCAAGGTCGTCAGTAATTACCTTCTGCAAAACTACACTCCAGATTTGCGGATTCCGGAGACTATGTCCAGAAAATATTGGTGAAATCGCAGGTCGCTGGTCAGTTCGGGGTGAAAAGCAGAAACCAGTAGCTTGGCCTGCCGGGCAGCGACCGCCGTGCCATCAGCTAACCTGGCTAGTATTTCCACTTTACCATTGGTCTGTTCAATTACTGGAGCTCGAATGAATACAGCGGGAAACGGCTTTCCCCCCAGTACTGGTATCGAGATCTCGGTCTCAAAGCTTTCCCTCTGCCGGCCGAAGGCGTTGCGGCCAACAACTATGTCCATGAGGCCCAGAGGTACGACATCCGAGTCTGAAATTTTACTGGCCAAAAGTATCATACCAGCACAGGTGCCGAATATAGGCAGCCCGCTCCGGGCGAGATTTCCCACCTCATCCACCAAGTTATAAGTCAGCATCAACTTGCTTATGGAGGTACTCTCCCCACCAGGAATGATTAGCCCATCCAAACCAGCCAGTTCTTTGGGTAAGCGGACGGGCAAAGTATCGACCTTCAGTTGGCGCAACATATCTATGTGCTCAACAAAGGCTCCCTGCGAGGCAAGGACGCCAATTTTCATGTTACCACCCTCTAGGCGCCAGCAGTTCTTCGGCAGGGATTTGCTTGATATCCAGCCCGGGCATAGCTTCTCCCAGGTTCTTGGAGACCTCGGCAATAATCTTGGGTTCCTGAAAATGGGTAGTAGCTTCAACTATGGCCTTGGCTCTAACCTCGGGGTTAGAGGACTTGAATATACCTGAGCCGACAAAAACACCGTCAGCACCAAGCTGCATCATCAGGGCGGCATCAGCGGGGGTGGCCACCCCACCAGCGGCAAAGTTAACTACCGGCAGTTTGCCCGCTTTATGCACCTCGGCCACCAGCTCGAAGGGGGCTCCCATCTCCTTGGCCTGTGCCATCAGCTCTCCCTGAGGGGTATTGGCCAGTTTACGTATGCTGTCCGTTACCGCCCGCATATGCCTGACCGCTTCTACAATATTGCCGCTGCCGGCTTCGCCCTTGGTTCTAATCATAGCCGCCCCCTCCCCGATACGCCGCAACGCCTCACCCAAATCTCGGCAGCCGCAGACAAAAGGAACCTTAAAGTCATGCTTCCAGACGTGGTGGCTTTCGTCAGCCGGGGTAAGCACCTCTGACTCATCAATGAAATCCACCCCCAGAGCCTCGAGCGCCTGGGCTTCCACAAAATGACCGATGCGGCACTTGGCCATTACCGGGATAGAGACCGCCTTCATGATGGCTTCTATAACAGTCGGGTCAGCCATGCGGGCTACACCCCCGTCCGCTCTAATATCGGCGGGGACTCTCTCCAGCGCCATCACGGCGCAGGCGCCAGCCGCTTCAGCAATCTTGGCGTGCTCAGGATTGACCACATCCATAATCACCCCGCCCTTTAGCATCTGAGCAAGCCCGGTCTTGACCTTCCAAGTGCCGGTTTCCATACCTTTCTCCTCACTACGGTTTAAACTACGACTTTTCACACCTGTATTTTACTATTGTTTGGTCTATTTATCAATTTAAGGCTTAAACCCCGATGGCGACAAAACTAACCGAAAAAATTTCGGGGAAACAATTCGAAGCTGGTTAGCTACGAGTATTTGTTTCCAGCGTTATGTCAAGTCAGCCTCAAGCGAGCGGCCTTCTGGCCGGTATGCCGGGGCGGCGGGGGTAGTGCTCCGGGGTGGGTGATAATTTATCAATCACTACCAGGTAGCGTTCGTTGGGGAGAGAGGTTAGAGCAACCTTTTTTACCTCACGCAGATTGCCGCCGAGAAGGCTGATTGCCCTACCCGCCCGGTCTATCTCCTCGTCGATATTGCCCTTCTTCTGGGCGATGAAGCCGCCGCCGACAGAACAGAAGGGCAGGGCCAGCTCCGCCAGGGTTGGCAGGGCCGCCACCGCCCGGGAGAGCACTATATCGAAGTTTTCCCGGTAGCGAGGCTCGCGGGCAATATCCTCCGCCCTGCCGACCACAATTTCAACATTCGCTAGCCCCAGCTCCCGGACAATGTGGCGCAGGAAGTCGGCCTTCTTGGCCGTCGCCTCTAATAAGACCAGCTTTATTGCGGGGAAGACGATTTTGAGCGGGATTCCGGGCAGGCCGGCGCCGGTGCCGACATCGATAATACGGAGGTCTTTTTCAGCCGCCTGCGGCGGCCAGGCCAGCGTCACGGTGAGTGAATCCAGAAAGTGCTTTAGCTGGACCTCTTCGTAACCGGTTATAGCGGTGAGGTTTACCCGCTTATTCCAGTCAATCAGTTCGTGGTAGTAGCTCTTGAACCGCTCAAGCCGGGCGGGGCTAAGCTCCAGCCCCAGCTCTCCCGCTCCCGCTTGCAGTTTTTCCATTTTAGCCATTATAGCACCTTTAACCCCACTTTAAGGGCGGCGGGCGGGAATAGATATAAAGGGGGGTTGACAAAGCAGAGAGATGGCGCTAGCATTGTCCGCACTGGGACAGATAATAACCGCATGAGAACAGAACCCCTATAGCCTCGGTTTGGAGGTTTACGGGATGAATCAAGGGCACCAGCCACCGCCATAATTTAGCGGTCCCGGTGCCCTTTTTATTTAACAAAAAGGAGGTAAAAGATGAAAAGAATAATCACAGTGCTGGTCGTAGCCGTATTGCTGGCGGTTATTGTGCCGGCCGGGTTAGGCTGCCCAAAAACGCCTTCAGAGTTTGAGGCGAGCGGCACTATGAAACAGATTGCGTATATTATGGACCCCAACCCAGAGATGGAAAATGGCAAAATTACCTTTGAGGGAAGCACCTATTTTTTTGATGTTCACGGGACGCTGGAAGGTGTAATCGTGGTCGACGGTATTATGGTAATTGACACCACGACCGGAATACTTACCATGGATGCGATAGGGACTTTCACCGGAGAGGTAGATGGCAAATCAGGCAGCTATTTTTACAGTGCAGCTGGGACTGGCCATTTCACCAGTCCAACGGGAGACGCCGGTGAAATCACCGGTGAACACACTATTATCAGCGGCACGGGTGAACTAGTCAACCTGCGCGGTAGCTTACATGTAGAGAATACATTTGATAAGACGACTGGAATGACCGAAACCTATTCGGGCACGCTCAGGTTCGAGGAATAAAGCGGAACCGCAGTAGTATGCGGCGGCTGGTGCCCTTTTTATTTAATAAAAAAGGAGGGAAAGAACTTGAAAGGAAAACTTGTATGGCTATTGCTACCCTGTCTCATGGTGATAGCCCTAGTCATGCCATCGTGTGGGGGTAATCCAGCCCTGGAAGTTGCCAAAAAATGGGATGCCGCAATGGATGATGCCTCGATGAATGGCAACGTAGACGCTCTGGATGAAGTCGAAGACCCCGATGTAGTTGTTCATCCGATGGGTTTGCCGGACATGGTGGGGCGGGAGGCGCACAAGGCGATTTACGCTTCCGAATGGTATGTTAATTACCAGCGTGAGACTATGGATATAACCGGAAGCGGCGACACCGCGGCAATCCGGTACACCGAGCGTTGGACGTTCTCGAAGGAACTGCCGGGGTTTCCCCCACCTACCGGTAAAGAGCTGAATTATGAGGCCGCCGTATTTCTTCGTATAAAGGATGGCAAGGTTGTTGAAGTATTCATGATTTGGGACACCATGCGTTTTAACCAAGGGATCGGTATTGTGCCGGAGACCCCAATGCCAGGCCAAACACCAGCTTCGATAACAACGCTCGAGACTGAGATTCTTGTGGATGGCCTCGTATTTGGAGAATGCCCGCGCTGGCACAATGGTAAACTATGGTTCTCTGATATGCATGCACATCAGGTAATGACGGTTGACCTGGACGGTAAGACCGAAAAAATTGTTGAAGTGCCGAACCAACCTGCCGGACTGGGATGGCTTCCCGATGGGCGTTTGCTAGTGGTCTCGCAGACCGACAAGCGGCTTCTCCGACTCGACCCTGACGGCCTCACCGAAGTCGCCGATTTGAGCGGGCTCGCCTCCGGCACCTGCAATGACATGGTGGTCGATGCCCTGGGGCGGGCCTACATCGGAAATTTCGGGTTGGATACAGACTTGAAAGTGTTTAAGGTCGGACCGGCGGAGATTATCATGGTCACGCCGGAAGGAGACACGCGCGTTGTGGCTACTGATATGATTTTCCCGAACGGGTCGGTCATAACCCCTGACGGACGCACACTTATCGTTGCCGAAACCGCTAACTCAGACCTTATTGCCTTCGATATCGACTCTGACGGCTCCCTATCAGGAAGGCGGGTCTGGGCTAAACTCGAGAGTCTCGAGAGTAATGTATTCCCCGATGGCATCTGTCTTGATGCCGAAGGTGCCGTCTGGCTGGCGAACGCCGCCGGAACCGAGGTCATACGGGTCCTTGAAGGCGGTGAGGTGACGCACCGCGTAAAGACGTCAAATTTGGCTTTCGCCTGCATGCTCGGTGGACCGGACGGCCGCACGCTCTTTATCTGTACAGCCGAAACATTTGACCCCGATGAAGCCAGGGCTAAAGCTAGCGGCCGCATAGAGACGGTAAAGGTAGATGTCCCCGGCGCGGGTCTTCCATAACTCGCTAGAGGCTAATCCAAACCGGTCAGCATACTAAAGCCGTGCGGTGGTAAAGGAGACGGGAATGACCGGCACCTATTCGGGTACGTGCTGGTTCGAGGAATAAAGCGGAACCGCAGTAGTATGCGGTGGCTGGTGCCTTTTTTATTTTGAGCAAAGAGATGTAAAGAGGCAAAGCCTTTTTGGGCGGGTGGGTATGGGAAGATAGACGATGGGGGGTGGGGTTATGACTACGGGTGAGGAGTAACAGCCAATATCGTGATTATGCCTCTAGAAGGACCGTAATACCAGAAGACTCTGTAGGCGGCTGGCGTCTTTTGCTGGGCATATGCCTCAAAAACTTTCTCCTCTTTGGGGCCCCTCAAACTCAGATACGGGTGAGTCTCAAGACTGTTGTGCCGGGGGTTACTCGCTAGGAACTTGATGGTCTTCCTAACAGCTTTGTAGCGTTTCTGCTGGGATGCGTCATCTTTAAGCCGATTGTAAGCCCCACGCGCTTCCTCGGTCCATTCTAACTCAAACAAAACCTTTGACCTTATAGAGTATCAAGGTCAACTTTGGATACCCTGCCTTTGGCCGCATCGGCAAGACCCCGCCGAACCGCTGCCAGGGCATCCGGGTTGTTGAACAGCCATGCTTCTGAAGCCGGGACGGTTACCTGCGGGTCAAGCACAATCTGACCAAGGCTATTGCTGTATATATGATAGGTAACACCTTCCAGCACCGGGACTTTAGATAAAACTACCCGCTTTTTGACGTCTAGCTTCACGCTATCCGCGACCCTTTGAAAATTTTTATCCCTTATTATCATAACCATCGTAACAACATCATAACACGGGTGGGATGATGTGTCAAGTGGGACTGTCCCACCCACTCACCCTACAGAGACTTTGCCTCTCCCACTTTGGAGTCAAATCCCCCTTAATCCGCTATTCTTCTGGGAGTAACATTTTCTCCAACTATGTGATAGAATCCAAAAACGGCTGATTGCATTTCGATATCCGTGATGAGACCCTGACAAAATATAAGGAGTAAAGAATGAAAGTAGTTAAAATGCATACTACGCTGCTGTCCCTGCCAATGAATATGCCCGTGTTCTTCGGAAAGGCAAACCCCAGAATAAATCCGGTAATAGTGCAATTAATGACAGACGAAGGATTAGAGGGGTTTGGACTTGCTTACGCTTTCAATGATTCCCAGGTAAATTCGCTCAAAGCCAGTATAGATGACCTTGAGGAAGTGGTGATTGGGCAGGATATCTCCCGCTGGGCGGCAACATGGAAGGACCTTCATACAGCCCTGAAACATGCCGGACAATGGGGTGGCTACGGGCTGAATGCCATTGGTGCGATTGATATAGCTTTCTGGGACCTACGGGCAAAAGCATTGAAGTTACCACTAGCCCGCTTACTCGGCGGTTTCAGAGACAAGGTACCAGCCTATGCCAGCAACTGGCTATGGGGTTTTCTGACCACAGACGAGCTGCAGAAACAGGCCGCTTCACTGGTCAAAGATGGCCACCGCGCCATGAAAATGAAGATGGGAGGCAAAACACATAAAGAAAATGTGGAAAGATTCAGGGCCATTCGCGAAGCGGTTGGTAATGACGTCAGCATAATGGTTGAAGGCCACTGGTCATGGACAGTACCGGAGGCCATCAGAATGGCACGGGCACTCGAGCCCTTTAACCCTTACTGGCTGGAAGACCCGGCGGGACTGCATAATGGTGATATCTGCCTGGAGGACACAACTGCACTTGCCCAGATAGCCGCTGCTGTGGATGTACCGGTCGCCGCCGGCGAGACTTTTTCAACCAAGTACGGCTTCCGCCGTATCGTTGAAGACAAGGCTGTAGATATAGTTATCGTTGATGTGTTACGTGCTGGCGGTATAACCGAGTGGATGAAAATCGCCGCTCTGATTGAAGCGTATAACCTACCTGTAGTCAGTCACTGTCTCCATGATATCTCCGTACATATGATTGCGGGCATTCCCAACGGACTTATAGTTGAATATATGCCGTGGTGGGACATAATCTACAAAGAACCGCCCCGGGTAATAGACGGCTATTTCGAGATATCCGACAAACCCGGGATAGGGCTCGAGCTAGACCCCGAGGTAATCAAAAAGCAAAAAATAGCCTAGCAGGGTGCGGGACTAAAGAGAGTCAAAGGGGCAGAGCCTTTTGGGCGGGTGGGTATGGGAAGAAAAACACCGGCTAAAAACGGGGGGTATTGACAAATTATGCTTCTCGCAATAAAGTACATTTAAAAGAAGCTGAGTTATCAGGAAGTAACATGGTCTCTATTGTCCCCATTCTTTTCGGAATTATAATAGGTATTATAGTATGTATCGTATCAGACCCTGTATCAGGTCTGGGAATATGCCTTTTAATCGAACTTGGTATAATGATTTCTTGGATAGAAGAAGCGGGAAAGAGTGAAACTTAGCCTATAGGAAATACTATCCCACTTCCCTATCCTACTTCCCTTTCTAAGCTATAACTACGTTCCGCATGCCCTGATTTATGGCATTGATTATCATAAATGATGGGTAAGCGGGCGGGAATAGATATAAGGGGGGTTGACAAAGCAGAGAGATGGCGTTAGCATTGTCCGCAAAAGAACAAACAACGAGCACTTGAGAACAGAAACCCTACAGCCTCGGCTTGGAGGTTTACGGGATGAATCAAGGGCACCGGGACCGCTAAATTATGGCGGTGGCTGGTGCCCATTTTATTTAATAAAAAAGGAGGGAAAAGATGAAAAGAATAATTACATTATTGGTCGTAGTCGCATTGCTGGCAGTTATTGTGCCGGCCGGGTTAGGCTGCACAGAAACGCCTTCAGAGTTTGAGGCGAGCGGGACTATGGAAACGATTGCGTATCTTGAGGACCCCAACCCAAAGATTGAAAATTCGGAATTGACCATGAGAAACACCCAGTCCTGGGAATTCCATGGCAGTCAGGAAGGCGTAAGCGTGACCGACTATATTATAGTATTTGACACCACGACTGGAAGCTACACCATTGATGGGATGGGGACTTTCACCGGAACGGTGAACGGAAAATCAGGCAGCCATTTTTGCAATATAGCTGGGAGTGGCCAGCTCACCAGTCCAACCACCAGTGAGGGCACCAGTGAAAGCACCATTATCAGCGGCACGGGCGAACTGGCCAACCTGCGCGGCAGCTTACATGGAGAGTTTAGATCTGATGAGACGGGAATGACCGGCACCTATTCGGGCACGCTCAGGTTCGAGGAATAAAGTTGATAGCTTAATTTTTGCATTTACGCCCCGCCTGTGCTATATTCAAACTGTAACAACTAAATAAAACCACCGCTAGGGGTGCTCAGGGCTGAGAGGCAGTTTGAAGCCAACCCTAGGAACCTGACCTCGGTAATGCGAGCGGAGGGAAGCGGTAGCGACTTAGACCAAGGGTTTATAGTTTAGCGCCGAAGCCCTTGGTTTTTGTTTTTGGGAGACAGCGATGACTCAACTGGAAATAGCCAGAAAAGGGACTATCTCCCCGCAGATGAGCCTGGTGGCGGAGAGCGAGGGGGTGGAGGCGGAGTTCATCCGGCGGGGGGTGGCCGAGGGAACTATAGTTATCCCGGCCAATCCCGGGCACAAAAATCTCGTTCCCGGCGGCATCGGGCGGGGGCTAAAGACCAAGGTCAACGCCAATATCGGCACCTCCTCCGACTTCGGCGACATGGACACTGAGCTGGACAAGCTGCGGGTGGCCGTCGACTGCGGCGCCGACGCCGTCATGGACCTTTCCACCGGCGGCGACATATCCGCCATCCGGCGGGCGATAATTACAGCCAGCCCGGTAATGATAGGCACCGTGCCCATCTACCAGGCCGGCATCGAAGCCGTAAACAGGCGCGGCGCCATCGTCAAGATGACCGTCGACGACCTGTTCTCATCCATAGAAGAGCACGCCCGGGACGGCGTGGATTTCATCACCGTACACTGCGGCACCACCCGCTCCGCCGTCGACCAGCTAAAGGAACAGGGAAGGGTGGCCGACGTGGTATCGCGGGGCGGGGCCTTTCTCATCGGCTGGATGCTGCACAACCAGCGTGAAAACCCCCTCTATGAGCACTTTGACCGACTCTTAGAGATAGCCAGGGAGTTCGACGTTACCCTGAGCCTCGGCGACGGCATGCGTCCCGGCTGCCTGGCCGACGCCACCGACCGACCCCAGATAGCCGAGCTGCTGGCCATAGGCGAGCTGGTAAGCAAAGCGCAACAGGCCGGCGTCCAGGTGATGGTGGAGGGGCCGGGGCACCTGCCCCTGAACCAGATTGAAGCCAACGTCCAGCTGGAGAAGTCTATCTGCAAGGGGGCACCATTCTATGTCCTGGGGCCGCTGGTGACCGATGTTGCCGCCGGCTACGACCATATAACCGGGGCTATCGGCGGGGCCATTGCCGCCGCCGCCGGCACCGATTTCCTGTGCTACGTAACCCCGGCCGAGCACCTCTCCCTGCCCGACCCCGAGGACGTGAGGCAGGGGGTTATCGCCTCCCGCATCGCCGCCCACGCCGGCGACATCGTCAAAGGGGTGAAAGGTGCCGCAGAGTGGGACAAAAAGATGGCGGTGGCTCGAAAGAAGCTGGACTGGGAGGAGCAGGCCAGGCTTTCCCTGGACCCCGAACTGGCCCGCCGGGTTCACGGCAAGCACAGCTCCGTGGGCAAGGCCTGCAGCATGTGCGGGGAATACTGCGCCATGGAGTTAGTTGAAAAATATCTGGGGGTATCGGTAATCAGGTGCTAATGCGATAAAAACGGAGAAACAGATGGAACTTGATGATATAACCATATCCCGAGCCATAACGGAAAGCTTTATGAAAGACTTCCGGGAGGCGATGGATGTTGAGGTAGCCATCGGCGGCGCCGGGCCTTCCGGTATGACCGCAGGTTACTATCTGGCCAAACAGGGAGTAAAAACAGTCATTTTTGAGAGAAGCCTCCGCCCCGGCGGAGGGATGCCCGGCGGGGGGATGATGTTCAATACCATCGTGGTGCAGGAGGAAGCCAGGGAGATACTGGATGAGCTTGGCGTCAGAACCAGAGAGTATGAAAAGGGCTACTATACCGCCGATTCCGTGGAGGCATCATCAGCCATTTGCCTCAAAGCAACTCAGGCGGGAGCCAAGATATTCAATTTGATGAGCATCGAAGATGTAATGATAAGAAAAAACGACCGGATAACCGGCCTGGTATTGAACTGGAGCGCGGTTAATATGGCCGGGCTGCACGTCGACCCCCTCTCCATACGCTCCAAGGCGGTGATAGACGCCACCGGACATGCCAGCGAAATATGCCACATAGCGGTGAACAAGCTCGGCGTCAAGCTAAGGACAGAGGGGGGCGGAATACTGGGTGAAAGGTCTATGTGGGCCGAGATAGCCGAAAGGAAGATAATTGAGAATACCAGAGAGGTCTACCCCGGCCTGATTGTGGCCGGTATGGCAGCCAACGCTGTTTACGGCGGCCCCAGAATGGGCCCTATCTTCGGCGGTATGCTTCTCTCCGGGAAGCGGGCGGCTGAGGTCGCCATGGAAATTATAAAAAAGCCGGCGGTCAGCTAGTTAAACTAATAAAGATTGGGGAGGCAAGATGGACAGTGCCAGCCAGAATCTGAATCTGAGTGAGGCGGCCAGCAGCTTTCTGGCCAGCCTGCCCGCCGGAGAAGGCGAGAAAAGCCAGCAGGCGGTCTATGGATTCGTGCGCTGGTACGGCGGTAAGCGCACCCTGGCTGAACTGACCGCTCACGAGGTAGAAAATTACGCGGCGCGATTACCGTCGTCCCAGGTCGGTAATATCGAGCAGGTAAAAGCCTTTCTGGCCTACGCCAAGAAGCGGGGCTGGAGCCAGACCAATCTGGCGGCTCACCTCAAGACCAAGAAGGGAAAAGCCAAGCTGCTTTCCCCATCCCGGCGGCGGCAGTCAACAAGCAATCCTCTAACCCGGCAGGGGTATGCTGAACTGGAAACCGAGATTGCCAAACTCAAGAAGCGGCGGCTTGAGGTTATCGACGAGATACGCAAAGCGGCAGCGGACAAGGACTTCCGCGAGAATGCGCCCCTGGATGCCGCCAGGGAGGAAAAGGGGCACCTGGAGGGGCGTATCATGGAGCTGGAAGAGACCCTGAAATCGGCCACTATTATTGACGAGACCAAAAGAGCCGGGCCCAAGGTGAGCGTGGGTGACAGTGTTATCCTGATTGACCCGGCTTCCGGCGAGGAACTGCGCTATACCGTGGTCAGCCCCCGGGAAGTAGACCCGGTCAAGGGCAGGATTTCGAGCCATTCACCCATAGGTAAAGCCATTATCGGCTGCGCCCAGGGAGAAACGGTGGAGATAACCGCCCCGCTGGGCAAACTGTGTTACCAGGTCAAGCAAATCGAACGCAAATAGCCAGATTAACCGCTAAAGAAATCGTCTCCCCTACAATTGAGGTATTGACAAAGAGGTCAATGCTACTTAAAGTAGTTAGGCAAGATTTGAGGGCTAAAGATGGTCAGATGTCGTAACTGTGGACAGAAAACCGAGGGGGATTACTGCCAGTGGTGCGGTTACCCGATACTGCGGGGCCGCCACCGGCGGCAGCCAAAGCCAACCCCTGAGGCTATCAGAGAAGCCGAGGATACCAAGGAGAAAGCCCGAATAGAAGCCGACGAAGCCAAGGGAGCCAGGAAGGCCGAGGCTAAAGCAATAAGAGAGGCCGAGGAGGCCAAGGCCAGAGCCAGGATAGAAGCCGACGAAGCCAAGAGGGCCAAGGAGGCCGAAGCCAGGGCAATAATAGAGGCAGAAGAGGCCAGAAAAGAGGCCGAGGAGGCCAAGAATACGGCCAGGATAGAAGCCGAGGAAGCCAAGAGGGCCAAGGAGGCCGAGGCTAAAGCAATAAGAGAGGTGGAAGAGGCCAGAAGAGAGGCCGAAGAGACCAGGAGAGAAGCCGAAGAGGCCAAGAATAAAGCCAGGATAGAAGCCGAGGAAGCCAAGAGGGCCAAGGAGGCTGAAGC
>Ga0315545_1003836_pt1 | contig 12653 bp, 10 predicted proteins | sample SalMarSW160210MG_FD_203096 | JGI IMG/M metagenome (GOLD analysis project Ga0315545, IMG submission 203096) | Salt marsh sediment microbial communities from the Plum Island Ecosystem LTER, Massachusetts, United States - Salt Marsh Sediment SW1602-10 ... | reverse complement strand
AATAGGTAACTCCACGCCTACCAGTTCACCCTTATAGCTTGATACCTCTAATGACGTGCCTTCTTTTAAGAAGTTAACAGCATCACCCAGTTGGGTAGTACTAAGGGGCATCTGCTCGTAACTTTCATCATCCATAAAGTAATATAAATTACCCTCATTATAGAGGTATTGCATCCGGCGATAGTCAAGCCGTGCCCGAATGAATTTCTCGCTGGATTGGAAAGTTCGCTCAATAGTATGACCGGCGCGCATATCACGAAGTTTGAGCCGAGCCAGTGCAGTTCGCTTCATCTTAATACGCTGGTAGTCAAGAACTTGATATAGTTCTCCATCTAGTTCAATGGTAAGTCCCTTCCTTAGTTCGCTACTATTTATCATTCCCAACCTTTCTAGCCTTTGAAATTACTCTGGGTTTGCCACTTTCCATTACTGCTAAATCCTCAATCCTTACTCCTCCCCAACCGGAAACATAAATGCCAGGCTCAACAGTGAAAACCATACCATCAACAAGATTATCCGGTGAATTGGGGCTCAAGCGTGGCTGCTCGTGTGGTGCAAGCCCTACACCATGACCTAAACTATGCCCAAAGGCTTCACCATAGCCTGCCTCTTGAATAACCGTCCTCGCCACATTGTCAATCTGACCGCCAGTCATGCCCTCGCTAATTATAGCCAGCGCCGCTAGCTGGGCTCCAAGGACAGTATCATATATCTTATTGAAGGTATCATCAGGAGTACCAAGGCAGATGGTACGACTCAAGTCACTGGAGTAACCTCCAACCCTGGCTCCAATATCGATTAATACCGGCTCGCCAGAGTTGATGGTGCGTGATGAGGGCTTGGCATGAGGTAAAGCGGAATTTGGACCTGAAGCCACAATAATATCAAAGGGTATAGACTCGCTGCCATTCTCTCTCATATATTTCTCTATTTCCCAGGCTAATTCCTTTTCACTCATGCCTATATGAATTATATCGTGAACATGGTCTATGGCGTTATCACTTATGGCTACTGCTTTGGTAATAAGCTCAATCTCCTCAGGCTCTTTTATAGCTCGGAGGGATTCTACAAGTCCAGCGGTAGGGACAAGCTTTAGTTGAGACTGTGCTTTGTTCAATATATCAGTTAGTTGACGATACATAGTAAAGGTAATGTGTCCAGCTTCAAACCCCAGCTTCCCCAACCCAGCTACCAGTTCAGTGAACCAGTTAACCATATTACCTGAAATTTGAAAAATATCATAGTCGGGAGCTTGCCCTTTGGCTTGCTCTATATAGCGAAAATCGGTAGCTAAGATAGATTTTTGTGGTGTAATCAATAGAAAACCAGCTGTACCATCAAAGCCAGACAGGTAATGCCTGTTCTCAGGCTGAGAGACAAAGATAGCCTCGATATCCTCTTCAGCTAATCTTTGGCGCAACTTCTGCAGTCTATTATCTGTTTTCAACCTCCAAGCCTCCTGATTTAAGATTTTATTTAAATCTAGCCTAATTCCTAACTATTTTGTAACGAGTTCATCAGTTTTGTTTTTCTGTGCCATGGGGTGAGCCGATAGATATACCTTTCTCGCCTGAGTTTTGGTTACATGGGTGTAAATCTGGGTGGAAGATAAGCTAGCATGACCCAGAAGCTCCTGGACAACCCTTAAGTCAGCTCCCCCATCAAGAAGATGTGTAGCAAAGGTATGACGCAGCATATGGGGATGAACCCCCTTATCTATGCCAGCTATATTAGCATATTTCTGTAATAGTCTTTGAACCCTTCGTTCCGGGAGATGCTCACCATAACGATTGAGGAACAAGGCGTCGCTCCTTTTTTTACCCAGAAGCTTTGGTCTGCTCTGGCTAAGGTAAGCACTCAGAGCTATGGCTGCCGGCTGACCCATTAACACCAGTCGCTCCTTAGAGCCTTTTCCCAGGACGCGGATTTCACGGCTATCCAGATTAATCTGCTCCAGATTTAGGTTTACCAGTTCGCTTACCCTGAGCCCCGAAGCATAAAGTAGCTCCATCAAAGCCCGGTCGCGCTGCCCATGCGGCGTGGATAAGTCAGGGGCTTCCAGAAGTCGTAGCATCTCTTCCATCGTAAGAAATGAGGGTAGGCGTTTATCTAGCTTGGGTGAAAAGGTAGTGGCTACCGGGCTGGTGGATATTATTTCCTCACGCAGTAAGTAGCGATAGAAGGAGCGGATAGCCGACAGCTTACGGGCAATACTTGCTTTAACAAAACCCTGCTCCATAAGGTGAGCCATATAATCTCGCAAGGTATGTTTATCCACTTCTTTCAGCGAACTAATCCCTTTGGCGCTGAGAGAGTGAAAGAAGTCCAACAAATCGGTAGTATAATTACGCACCGTATAAGGCGAAGAATTCCGCTCCGCCTCAAGGTAGTTTATATATTTATTGAAGACTTCTTTCACAAAATTAAGTTTACTAGGTTTCCTGTATCGTTAGCAAATGCGTTTATCTTTCTTTTTCAGCTTTAATATTTTCATCTCATCATGAGTATCGATTGATACAACATTATAATCTGAGATAAATCCAATTACTGTTTACACTGGCAACTCTTTCCAAGGTTCAAAAAACTTCTCCAAAGTGTCTTCCAGCATTGACTTGTATTCTTCAATACTTATCATTTCATAAGGACTCCTTTTTACTCCTTTTCAAGTTCTTTCAACAAAAGTTCATTAAGCATTAGGTCAAGGGTTATCTTTGAGATACTTTTCATGATATTTGGAAGCATCTCTTCCTTTTCCAATTTAGACAAATCATTATATAAGACTAGTGAATTTAGGAAGATCGATGTTTCCCATGACCTTGTTATCAACTCTTGTTGCTTCTCTGATACCTGTTGGCGGCGAAGGTAATCATGCAATATGTCAGCGTCCATGTTGATATACACGTCTAAGCTTTGTTCATCGCCATTCGTACTTCCGCTTGGTGCAACTTCGGTGATATCCTCTCCTGCCCAACCCTTTTGAGTCCAAGAAATGCAGCCGTCCATCTCTTCCTTATAAACTAAAATTGGCTCAGGCAATTTGTAGGCTTCCCCTTTGTCTTCCTCTTTTCCGCCGGGGTGGACTATTCTAGTCTTTACGGGGGGAGCATATTCAACCTCAAACTCAACGAACAGAGAATCCTCATACTGTCGTGTTACTTCAATCATACATTTCTGAATTTTACCAGACTTTACATCTTGAGGAGGCACAAGCTTAACCGTTATTATTCCATTCCACAGATGGAAGGAACTTATTATATCTGGACTCATTTTTAGTTCGCCATTCTCGGATGCTCGGTCAAAATAGTCATTCGCTGCATCGGTTTCTAGCTTTAATCGGGCGTAGGAATTTACAGGGATTTGCTTCCTGTAAAGTTTATCCTTCGAGCTGTGAGATGAAATCTTCAGATAAGTGGGGAACCTTTTACCCTGATATTTTTCAATTTCTATCGGTCCAGGCCCCTTTACATCTTTGACTCCACCACCCAGCCCCAAATAATCCAACAGTGAGCGGTTATTTTTTATGAGATTTGATACTACACCTTCTAGAAATTCAGTGTCTTTAGGGTTCTTTATTATTTGCTGCTCTCTACGGAACTGGTTTAATTTTTGAAGTCCTTCATGCCTTTTAAGCTCGTCTGCTAAGATTTCCTCCACTTCTTTGGAGATTTCGTTGTGTCTCATACGCTCTCTTGAAGGCATGAAGGTCTGCTCTCTTATGTTAGTCTCAACATCAGTACAATCAATATGTACTAGCAGGTAATCAGCTAGGTAGTAAAGTTTAGCTCTTGTTTTCAGAAAGGAGCGACCTAATGTTGCGTGTGTCTGACCATTGATAGTGAAAAATATGGCATCATTTTGTGTGGTAAATTCGCTCTTACTGGTGACCTCTTTGAAAAGGGTAATTTCAATCTTTCTTTTTCCAAAATTTCCTAATTCGGCCATGGGGATAGTTACGGCGTCTTCCACGCTGTCTCGGTCATCGACCATTGTTCGCATCTTATTTCCTAACATCAGCTTAGTTCGGCTGTGCCCCCTATAGTCTCTTGCCTCATAGAGCATGATAGGTAGTGCAGGTGCATATAAAAACCTGTTTAGCTCTCGCCAAAGGCCGAATCCAATTATAGAAGGGTCGGGCAAATCATAATTAAACATCTTTACATATGTTCCAGATGTGAAGCCTTCGTTATCTGGAAGTATATTTAAGGTCTCTCCGGGGAACGACAATATCTCTCCATTCTCATCCACACAAAATTCATACCAAGAATTTTTATGTGGGTCTGAACTGGTGACTTTATGAAGCCTAACCAAAGTAAATCCCCATCTATCATCTTGTTTTGAATAAAGTAAGGCCGGTGTTTTCCTTGACAACAATAGTTGGTAGTGGTGCTCTCCACAAAAAGGTAGTACACCCGTGCCTCCCATGTTATACTTACCTTGAACAAAGCGAATCTTGTCCTTATTTCCCTTGTGGAGAGAAACAAAGGTATCCTCAAAATCGCTTGGGGGCTGTCCTTCGCCTGCGTCAACAACAACTATATTTGGTCGTTCTCTTGAACCTTCAGCGATTATTAATATATTAGTTGCTAGCTCTCTTCTCTTTTTGCCCCCAACTTCAGAAAAGTCTCCTTTCTTGATCCCAAAGAATAATTCCACTGCTTCCTGCATTGACTTCGGGGCTCTATTCCCTTCAGGGTTAATACCTCTTAGCTTACATTCCTTTAGAAGTAAGTGGTCAATGCCATTAACTGGCTTTTCAACAAGGGAAGCAACTGGTTCCTGTTGTTGGTTGTGGATAGTATTAAAATTCCCGTGGTAACCACCGTAAGGCTTCCAATTTTGTTCTTTACTTAATATTGAGTCATCATCGATAATCTTATGGACTTCAGCCTCAGAAGATGCTGATACGAGCTTCAATAAAAGACCTTTTACAGCTTTTGATTTCGCATCCATCACAAACCCTCCCGATTTTTATAGTTTAAACCTTTCTTCTTTCCGAGAGTTGAATTTTTCTCTGACTTCTTTAACCTGTTTATTTATGGCTGAGAAGATTTTGTTTATGTCTTCTTCTGAATAGCTATACATTTGCTTATTGGATAGATTGCCAAGTATCCTGAGTTTATTCAGGACAGCATTAGTTCTTAATGTGGCAATTCTTTTAAATCGTTCACCTGGTGTTTCATTATTATTTACTCTGCGCATTCATGAATCCCTCTATAGTATTTATATTTAATAATAGCACGATATTTTCAAAATGTCAAGCAGTATTCTTGATTATTTATTAAATACCGTCATATTTTAGTAAATAAATTAATATATAGCAAGGAATATCAATGAAAAAGTTATGTCACAGCTTTTTTGTGCGGTAAAATATGGAGTTAATATTGATTGTGGCTTTCTTATTCTGCCAGCTTCCCTTTATACTCACATTTGGTGCATTTTGCCAGGTTTTTTCTATATTGAGTGAGGAGTCCGCCACACTTGGGGCAGGGGTGGGGAAGGGGCTTGGAATTGGTGGCAAACCGGCAATCAGGGTAGTTACTGCAGCCATAAAAGGTGCGTTTCTTTTTGCTGAGCTTCTGCACTATCTCGGCACCGCACTCGGGGCACTTAGCACCCGTCTTAACCTGGAAGGATTTAGTATATTTGCACTCAGGGTAACCGCTACAGGCTAGGAATTTTCCATAGCGTCCGTGTTTAACTATCAAGGGCTTGCCACACTCCGGGCAAATTTCCTCAGTTAGCTCATCGGCTAACTCTACCTTTTCCATAAGCAGAGAAGCATCCGAAAGGCTCTTCTCAAAAGGAGTATAGAAATCTTGAACCACATTAACCCAGTCCCTGTTCTCTCTTGCTATTTGGTCTAATTCCTCTTCCATACGAGCCGTAAACTCAATGTCAACAATGTCAGGGAAATGTTTAGCCAGCAAGTTATTAACCACCATGCCTAGCTCGGTAGGCTCAAAGCTCCCATTAGCTTTGGCAACATAGCCTCGCTCCTGAATCGTAGACAGGATTGGGGCATAGGTGCTGGGACGTCCTATACCCCATTGTTCTAACATCTTAATCAATGTGGCTTCAGTAAAGCGGGGTGGAGGATGGGTAAAATGCTGCTCAGGGAAAAGGTCTAGAAGCTCAAGCTCATCACCTTTCTCCAAAGGCGGGAGTAAGGAGCTTTTCTTCTCCTCTTCCTTAATCTCATCTTTGCTCTCGGTGTAGAGAATGGTGAAACCGGGAAAGGTAATAATGGAGCTAGAAGTTCTTAACAGGTAATCAGTTTTAGAATTAGGGCATCTGGCTTCAATATCAATAGTAGTATTATCAGATAGAGCAGCCGACATCTGGCTAGCCACCATTCTTTTCCAGATAAGCTCATAGAGCTTAAATTGAGTCGAAGAAAGATGTTGTTTAAGTAAAGATGGCTCCCGCCAAATTTTAGTGGGACGGATAGCCTCATGCGCTTCTTGTGCTCCCTTTGCCACTCTGATGAAGGAACGGGCATGCGGTGGCATAAACTTGGAGCCATATTTATCACTGATAAATTCCCTAACTTCAACTACAGCCGAGCGGGCTACCCGGGTAGAGTCGGTACGCATATAGGTAATAAGCCCTACACTTCCCTCATCGCCTATAGTCAGACCTTCGTAAAGCTGTTGAGCCACAGTCATAGTCTGCTTGGCAGTGAAGTGGAGCTTGCGCCAGGCTTCTTGCTGGAGGGTGCTGGTAATAAATGGTGGTGCTGGCTGGCGGGTCACCTTTTTAGTTTTTACCTTGGTAACACTGTAGCTGGCTTGTTTAAGTTCATCCCTAAGCTCAGTGGCCTGTTCCTGATTATGAATATCCAGTTTGGTGTCATCAATAAGACCAATCAGCATAGCCCGGAAGGTTTTCGCTTCAGCAGTGGGGATTTTCTTGATTAACTCGGCCTCAATAGTCCAGTATTCTACCGGGGTAAAATCTTTGATTTCCCGTTCACGGTCAACAATAATCCTTAGTGCTACCGACTGAACTCTACCTGCTGAGAGTCCTCTTCTTATCTTCCGCCAAAGCAGTGGGCTAATTTTATAACCTACCAACCTATCCAGGACCCGCCGAGCTTGCTGGGCATTGACTAATTGCAGATCTAGCGAACGGGGATGCTTAAAAGCATGCTCAACGGCTTCCTTGGTTATTTCGTGAAAGACGACGCGGCGGTAAGGTATCCGGTTCTTTTTCATCACCTCAGTCAGGTGCCAGGAGATGGCTTCCCCCTCACGGTCTGGGTCGGTGGCTAGGTATACGGTAGAGACAGTTTTGGCTGCCTCTTTCAGCTCAGTCGCGACTTTCTTTTTATTCTTGGGAATGACATATTTGGGCGCAAAGCCGTTTTCTATATCTACTCCTAACTGGCTCTTAGGCAGGTCTCTTATGTGACCCAGCGAGGCTTTAAGGCTATAGCCTTTACCTAAAATCTTGGTCAGTGTTCTGGCTTTGGCTGGTGACTCAACTATAACCAATTTTTTCTTCATAATAGCTATTCTATTTTTACCCTATATTCCTCCCTTACTTCCCGAGCCAGAACATAATTCATAGTCCCTACTTGCTTTACCAAGCCCTTAAGCTCCATCATAGCCAGGGTGCTGCTTACTGTTGACATTGGCAGACTACTGCTGCGGCAGACCTCATCAATATGGGTCGGTTCGGCACAGAGCTGCTTTAATAACATGGACTCGGTGTCAGAAGCCGGTATAACCTCTTTAATCTCTATCTGGTGAGCTACAGCCGTCAGATTCAATTCCTCTAAAATATCAGTATAGGCACTAACCAACTTCGCCCCTTCTTGGATTAGGTGATTAGTACCTCTACTGGCTGGTGACAGAATACTACCCGGAACAGCGAACACTTCTCTATTTTGCTCCAGGGCTAGATGAGCAGTAATCATAGCCCCACTAATCTCACCAGCTTCAACGACTAGAACCCCCAGGCTCAGTGCACTCATTATTCGGTTGCGCCGGGGGAAGTTATCCGCTTTGGGTCTGGTGCCTAAGGGATACTCACTTATCAGAGCGCCTTGCTGAATAATACTACGAGCTAAATTTGCGTTCTCAGCGGGGTAAACAGTATCAAGCCCACAAGCAAATACAGCAATGCTTCTGCCACCGGCGTCTAAGGCACTACGGTGAGCTATGGAGTCAATTCCTTTAGCCAAACCACTGACAATGGTGATTCTGCTTCGGGCCAGGTCAGCTACTATTTCCTCTGTTACCTGCCGCCCGTAAACAGTAGCCCGACGGGTACCGACCACTGCCAGGCACCACTCATCCTCGGGGAGTATAGAGCCCCGAACGTAAAGGAGTGGTGGATAATCATATATTTCTTTAAGTCGGGATGGATAATCCTCGTCATGCCAGGTAAATACCTTTACCCCATAGCGGTCCAGTTTTTCCATCTCTGCCATCAGAGAAATCTTGGATTGCCACGAGGTAATAGCATGTATTGAGCTGCTATCCAGACCAGCCTGTTTTAAATCAGACGGGCTAGCCTGCCAGGCATGTTCCAGACTGCCAAAGTAATTTTCAAGCTGGGTTAACTTGACCCGACCGATGCCGGGTATAATATTAAAGCCTACCCAGTATTTAATGTCTTTATTACTCATCTCTAAGGCAGTGCCATTCTAGCACAGGGATAAATTGGAGACAATGTTGAGCTTGTTGCGAAATGGGTTTTTGATAGCGCACCTACAAATAATAAAAGAGTAGACAGGATAACCCGACGGCTAATTGTTAAACTGCATTATAGGGCGCAATCCGTATCAATTCTCTCACTAGTGACCTTGAGGAAAGAATTGAGCATTAGATTGGTGATTCCCTCCCTTGACTTCACATAAACTCACCTATATAATCTGCGAACAAGAGTTAACCTTCAACGAAATAAGGGAAAATGGGTGACACTCTGTTCTTAATATTGTTCTGGTCGGGACCTATTGGGCTTGGTATTGGCCTTGCCCTTATAGGCACCTTCGTCTTGTTACTCGCAAAAGCTGATGAGATAAGTAAGCGAACAAAGGCATTTGTTAAGGAAAAGGGACTAGAGAAGAAAAAGGAATAACTACTTCCGGCAAACGCATATTACTTTGTTACCGTAAAAGGCGAGTTCATCGCGGGTATAGACAGAAAAGTCAAGACCTAGAAGAATGGACTGAGGTAGTAATGTCCCTCTAAGCTTCTATAGTGAAGTCAAATCATCTAGCAAGTGGTAGTTTCTTTCTTAAAAGGAAGTGGCGGAGAGGGTGGGATTCGAACCCACGGTAGCCAAAGGCTACACGCGCTCTCCAGGCGCGCCTGTTAGACCACTCCAGCACCTCTCCATCATAGTTAGATAAGAAGTCAGATTATATTCTATCTTTCCTTGTTATAATATACTTCGCTGGTTGGCGGAGAGGGCGGGATTCGTTTATTCCGAGCGAAGTCGAGGAAAACCCTTAATTAGGTTCTCCTTTTTTATCTTAGACCAGCCCTTAATTTGCTCCTCTCGTTTTCTCGCTTCGGAAACACTATCATATTTTTCGCTATAAACCAAGCTTACAGGTCTCCGAAAGTGAGTATATTTCGCTCCGCTTCCTCTATTGTGCTCTTTTAAGCGAGCCTCTAAATCATTAGTAATTCCAGAATATAGAGAGTTATCTCTGCACCTGAGAATATAAAAATACCACTCCTGGTCCATTATTACCCTTTTGATTGCACTCAGGGTAAACTCCTTCGACTCATTTCATTCGCTCAGGGTAAACGGAGAGGGCGGGATTCGAACCCACGGTCGCTAAAGGCGACACCGCTTTTCGAGAGCGGCACCATAAACCACTCGGACACCTCTCCCAGCTTCAAATTCTACCCCAAAACCACCCTCGGAGGCAAATTTGCCGACATTTTGCCGACATTTTTCTGGAGAACTTCATGTTCAAAGCTCTCATCAAATTGGCGTGCCGCCGCTTCCTGAAGACCAGGTAATACATGGCTATAGATATCCAGGGTTGTGGCTACAGTGCTGTGGCCCAGGCGCTCCTGGACAATCTTGGGATGAACCCCTTGCTGTAGCAGGATTGTGGCGTGAGCATGGCGCAGGTCATGAAGCCGCACCCCCCGTAGTCCGATGGATCGAGCGATTTCCTGCAAAGCCCTGCTAACAGTATTGGGCCTGAGTGGCTTGCCATCAGGCTGGGAGAATACCAGGTCCGTGGGTGCCAGTGGCTTCCCAAGCAATTTCCGGGTATGTTCCTGTTTCAGCTGGTGCTCCCAGAGCAGAACCGCCAGTGAAGGTGATAATGCTATCTGGCGCCGGCCGCGCTTGCTCTTTGGCTCTCTGAAGATATATTCTCCATTACGAAGCTGTTGTAGTGTCTGTACCACCGACAGCGTTGACTTCTCCATGTCAACATCGCCCCACCTTAACCCGAGCAGCTCACCTCGACGTAGCCCGGTATAGGCGTCGGTAAAGAAGAGAGCATAGTATGTCGTTTCTTTGGCAGCCTCCAGGATTAGCTGCACACGGTTTGCCCCCACCATAGCTGGTTTCTTGCTCTGTCCATGGGGTGGGGTAACGGCCTCGGCCGGATTGCGGATCAGGATACCTTGCCTTACCCCATACCTCAGGCTTTCATAAAGGATCCTGTGATGCTTATGGACCGTCAATGCCGATAAGCCCCCCTTGCCATCTCGGCGCCCTGTCTCTAGGGCTTGGGCATAGTATTTCTGAATATGGTGTGGTTGTAAAGCTAACAGCGGAAACGAACCAAGGGCTGGGATAAGGTGAACCCTCACGATTTCCTCATACCGTTCACATGTTCTAGGCGCGGTATTTGGACTGGCATAGTCCCGGAGCCACTCCCCAAGGAACTGGGCGACCGTGAGTCGGCTAGACCTGACGTAGGCGCCTTGCTCAAGAGTATGTAATAACTCGTGCATCCGTTGCTGGGCTACCTTTTTAGTACCCTTAACACTCTCAAAGTGCCGTAAGCGCTTGCCTGTCGCCGGGTCTCGGCCAATATCGATGCAAACTTCCCAAGAACCTTTACTTCTTTGTCTAATGCTCCCTTTCATAACTATCTCCTTCCCTTAGGTTTTCAAGACTGTGCCCACTTATTACGCAGGGCACAGCTCACACCGAGTGCGAAGTATCAGCGGGGTCAGCTTGACCGGGTTCAGAATTTCACGGAGTTTCTCAGTCGCGTCTTTCATTGTGCGAACCTCATCTTGTAACGACTCCACCATCTCTCCTCTGTGTAGTTTATTAGCCGCCGAATTACATATGCTAGTTACCTTCTCGGCTAGACTCTTGTCGGTGACGCCGCTGAAATTAAGCACTGTTTCATCTCTGGACCTCACATATACCTCAAAGTAGGGTCCTCTGCCCTTTGATATGGTTTGAAACCAAGAGCCTTCTGCCTCCTGCTTTTTCTGGTGAATGTCTCGCCATATTTCCCTAAGCACTGCTTCCGCCATCTTTTTCGCGGGGTCATCCTCTCTACTTTCCTCCTTGACCCTCAGCAAGAAGTTCGTCTCTCGTTCCTGTTTGAGAAGATTGTTTACCACCTCGCTGGTTTCTTTTCGAAGCTTAGGGACAATCTTGGCACACTTGTCCCGAGTCCCTTTCCACTCCTCTAAGGCATCCCATCGTATTCCTTCACCACGAGTGTGGTCCTGAAGGCACTTAAAAAGCAGCTGGTTCTCTAGAATATTGAACTGCGGGTCTCCCATAAGGAAACATTGCGGGTCTCCCATTGTGTAGATATGCATTTGGGACAGGTTGTAACGCTCCTGGGGCTCGGAGGATACGTAGACCCCACGCCAGAGCAGATTCTGCTGCCATAGCCAAGCAAAAAACTGTTCAGCATTCTTCTCCATATCAGCAATCGAAGATGGTACACTCAGATTGGTCACTACGGACCCGGCCAGTGTGGTGAGTGACTTCAGGTGGTCAAGGAATGCTTTTGCGGCCACATCTTTGCGGGCTTCCCTCAGTACCTCTGGGGATTGGCTGTGCTTCCACGTTTCGTAGGCACGCTTCGCGGTTCGCCGGTTAATCCCTGTCTCATGCTGGATTCTTAACCAGCTGGTACCAAGTTTTTTTAACTTTATCACTCTGTCCAGTTCCTCAGGTGTTAATTCTATTTTTTTCATTGTGTGCCCTCTCCATAGCTGTCATCGGACAATTGGTCAATATGTGCTAATTCTATTTTATTCACGGTCTGCCACCTCCATAGCTGTCATTGGTCAATTGGTCTATTTTGTGTCAAAGAGCTGGTTGCTATTGACAGATGTTTGGTCATACATTATTATACAAGTAATCAAATAAGTTTGTCAAGGGGTTATCATGGTTGAGATAAGAGATTCTTAAAAGAGACGCTATAAAATGCGGGCTGTTGGCCAAGACGGCCTGAATATCGTTGTCTCAATCCCCAGGGTAGTTATCGAGAGAGAAGCAGAAAAGCGCGGTGTGACCGTTGGGGAATTCCTGGAGCAATTTAAGGCGGTAGCTCAGTTTGATAACTTTGAGGGGATTATCTACACCTTTGAGGAAACCATGGAAGAGAAACTGCCTTAGTCAAGCTAAGAGGGAGGAGATTGACAGTGGGAAGTAGCAGTGAGGCATTAGTTCTGACCCCTGATGAGGCGCGCAGGCTG
>Ga0315545_1003835_pt1 | contig 12656 bp, 8 predicted proteins | sample SalMarSW160210MG_FD_203096 | JGI IMG/M metagenome (GOLD analysis project Ga0315545, IMG submission 203096) | Salt marsh sediment microbial communities from the Plum Island Ecosystem LTER, Massachusetts, United States - Salt Marsh Sediment SW1602-10 ... | reverse complement strand
GAGACGCTTTTATATCGTCAACACTTTCAGCTTAAAAGCTCCGGTCAGGCTTCTCTCGCACCATTGGGAATTAACGGGCAAATCCTCGATCCTAACGATACCCAAATACGCTGGATACGCTTCACAAAAGAAAGTGAATTACAGCAAAAACAACTACAACAACTAACTCCGGAGCAACAGGAAGAAATCGAATCACTCAAAAACGAAGACGGCAGAAATGACACATTCAGCTTCGAGAAAATCAACGGCGTCACTCACAGCAATTATATCAGAATCTTCAGGGCGAATGACAATTGTATAAGCTGTCACAATCCGCAGGGTTCCGCCGGGCCTTTTTCCCCGAACGAGCTGATTGGCGTGGTCATCACCCAGAGCCAGGCCGCAGAAATTGGTAAAATGTACCTTCTTAACTGGGTCTGGGTAAGTGTCGCCGGACTAATAGCCGGAATTGGTGCGATTATCGCATTTTACTGGATCTCTCAGCGAGTCATACTGCGACCTATCCGACACTTGCGGTCGATGGTAAACAATGTCGCCGAGGGTAATCTCAATATAAGAAGCTCAATCAAAACCGGCGATGAATATGAAAAACTTGCCATCGCCTTCAATGACATGCTCGATGGTTTGCAGGAAGCTCAGGAAAAACTCCGGCAGGCGAACAAACAGCTCGACGGTAAAATTGTGGAACTTTCCGACCGCAATATCGAGCTTTTCAAAGCCAACAAGCTCAAGAGTGAGTTTTTAGCAAATATCTCCCATGAGTTCAGAACGCCTTTGAATTCGATTCTCGGCTTCGCTCAGGTCCTGCGGGAAAAACCCGCCCTTCTTAGCAAGGACAAAGCGCGAAGATACACGGAAAATATAATCACAGGCGGAAACAGGCTTTTGAATATGATTAACGATCTTCTGGACCTGGCCAAAACAAAAGCCGGCAAAATAGAACTTCACATAGAAAAAACTTCCTTGCCGCAACTCATAAATTCCGCCGTGTCATCGTTCTCATTAGAAACAAAGAGAAAGAAAATCAAGGTCAAAGTCACGGTCGATCCGGACATGCCCGAACTTGTCACCGATGCAGGCAAGGTTCAGCAGATAGTTTATAACTTCCTGAGCAACGCCGTGAAGTTTACACCTGAACGGGGAAGAATAGAAATTCATTCTTCCCTCAAGCCCGACGGAAAAACACTCCGGATCGAAGTGTCCGATACCGGCTGTGGAATAGCCAACGAGGACAAGGAAAAAATATTCGAGAAATTCGGTACTGCAGACGGCTCTCTGACACGTCAATCGACCGGCAGCGGCCTGGGACTTGCCATCAGCGCCGAATTAGCAGCGATGCTTGCCGGTAATATGGGCGTGGACAGCGAGCTTGACAAAGGTTCGACCTTCTGGCTCGATATCCCGATAACTCTGACCAAGGAAGAATCCGGTTCGTCCGAGAAGAAGGAAATCACCTCCGCATAAATCCGTATTTCATAAAGAACGTGATCTACTGGTTCTGTCTCGAATTGATTATCGATCCAGTTCATAGAGGATAAGTGCCGAGGCGATAACAGCAGCGGTTTCGGTTCGTAAAATTCTTTTCCCAAGACTGAATGCCATTATCCCCCTGCCGCCGGCATCGGCGATTTCTTTTTCTGTAAATCCTCCCTCCGGCCCGATAAACAAGGCAATCTTTTCTATCTTAGAATCTCCTGCTTTTATTATTTCTCTCAAAACCGGTATATTAATCTGCGCAGAGCCTATAAGAGAACAATCAAAATCATCGAGTCCGGTCAAAACATCTGAAAAATTAAGGGGATTTTCAAGTATCGGGATTCTGCCTCTGCACGATTGCTCGGCCGCCTCGGTGATAATACTTTGCCATCGTGACATTTTCTTCGCCGTGACTGATTCCGTCCTGCGGACAATACTTCGCTGCGTCACGACGGGAACAAATCTGCATACGCCGACTTCCGTGCATTTTTGCAGGACCAATTCGAATTTCTCCCGGGCCAGAAGGCTCTGATAGAGAGTAATTTGTACATTTGGCTCACAATCTGATTTACTTTTTCCGATAACCTCACCGATAACTTCCTGTCGCTCAATTTTGGTAAGCGACACTGTATATTCATAACCGGTATTATCCAGGATGATGATTTTATCTCCGGACTTCATCCGTAAAACATCCCGAATTTGATGAGCCTGTGAGCCGCCAAGAATAATCCTTCCGCCATGCAAAATATCAGGTGAAACAAAAAATCTGTGCATAAATTCCAGCCTTTACGATATAAAACAAAAAAAACTTTTTCTGTATCTTCGATTTGCAAAGAACTATATTTTCTGTTACAAAAAACAAATATAACCGCTCTTTTCAAATTGTTAAGGAGAAAACTTATGTACAAGAGTATATTCCTTTTATCGGTTATCTTCCTGTCAATTCCAAGCTGCCTTGCTTTCCAAAATTCCGAGCAGTCTCACCCTTTTTCCATCCATGATATGTTAGCCATGGATAGAATCTCCGATCCGAAAGTTTCACCGGACGGCAAACGAATTGTTTTTGTCCTGAGAAAAACGGACTTCGAGGCAAACAAAGGACGCACCGACCTCTGGCTAATCGGTTCAGACGGAGCCGGCCTTCGCCAGTTGACGACCCATCCGGAAGCCGATTCCAATCCCTGCTGGGCGCCCGACGGAAAATCGGTATATTTCATTTCCTCCCGTTCCGGCTCATCACAGCTCTGGCGAATCCCCATCGATGGTGGAGAAGCCCGACAGATAACGCCTGCCATGAGCTTGTCGAATGGGGATGAACTGCTCGATGTGGGAAATTTAATCATCAGCCGCGATGGAAAATATTTAGCTTTCACAATGGAGGTTTTTCCGGACTGCAACGACCCCGCCGAAACGAAGCAAAGACTCGATGAGATCGAGCAAAGAAAATCCACAGGCAGAATTTACGAAAATATTTTCGTTCGTCATTGGGACACATGGAAAGACGGCCGGCGCTCGCATCTGTTCGTCATGCCCGCTTCCGGCGGAAAAGTTGTTGATGTTATGGGTAACATGGACGCCGATACTCCTTCCAAACCGTTCGGCGGCCCGGAGGAGATTGCATTCACACCCGATGGTCTGGGTGTTATTTTCACCGCCCGTGATGTCGGACGCAGAGAGCCGTGGTCAACCGATTTCGATCTTTATATAGCCCCCGTCGATGGCTCACAACCTCCCGTATGCCTGACTGAGGACAAGGAGGCATGGGACACCAATCCCGTCTTTTCTCCCGACGGCAAAATTCTTGCTTACTTAGCGATGACCCGTCCCGGTTACGAATCCGACCGCTTCCGAATAGTTCTTCGTTCGTGGCCCGAAGGAAAACCGAAGATTCTGACCGAAAAATGGGACCGCAGCCCTTCGTCACTGTGTTTTTCCGACGACAGTAAAACGCTATATGCGACGGCGACAAACCTGGGTCAACATTCTCTCTTTGCCGTCGATATACAATCAGGCCGGGTGGAAACCGTCGTAAAAGACGGCACTATCGGTTCGCCGAGTGCGGCGGATAAAAGAATCATCTACACTATGAACAATTTACGCTCGCCTACAGAACTATATTCGGTCAATCCTGACGGCAGTGACGTCCGGCAAATTACTAATATCAACAAGGACAAAATCACCGCAGCCCGAATGGGTGACTACGAGCAATTTACATTCCCTGGCTGGAACAATGAAATGGTTTATTGCTATATCGTCAAACCGGCGGATTTCGAACCAAATAGAAAATATCCAGTTGCTTTCCTGATACACGGCGGCCCGCAAGGCTCGTTCGGCAATATGTTCCATTACCGCTGGAATCCGCAGGCCTACGCCGGAGCAGGTTACGCCGTCGTGATGGTCGATTTCCACGGCTCGACCGGATACGGCCAGGCATTCTGTGATTCCATCCGCGGCGACTGGGGTGGCAAACCGCTCGAAGATTTACAGAAAGGACTCGCCGCCGCACTCGAGAGATATCCATGGATGGATAGCGAGAATGTCGGGGCGCTTGGAGCTTCGTTCGGCGGATACATGATTAACTGGATCGAAGGCAACTGGCCCGATCGCTTCCGCTGCCTGGTCAACCACGACGGCAATCTCGACGAGCTGATGGCTTACTTCGATACTGAAGAGCTTTGGTTCCCCGAATGGGACCATCTCGGTACGCCGTGGGATAATCCCCAGGCTTATGAAAAACACAATCCTGTAAATTTTGTCCGGAACTGGAAAACACCTATGTTAGTCATTCACGGCGCTATGGATTTTCGCGTCGCCGATACTCAGGGCCTCGGCACATTCAATGCCCTGCAAAGACAGGGTATTCCAAGCAAGCTGCTTTATTTCCCGGACGAAAGCCACTGGGTGCTCAAGCCGGCCAACTCCATCCTCTGGCACGATACCGTCATCAACTGGCTCGACCAATGGCTAAAATGATCTTTGATTCCTGAATGTTCCGGTTACGTGATGATATGAAGAGAAGATTTTCATAATATATAGCTTGTGGAACAAAACAGTTTTTGTTATGATAAATTGGTGAATCTCCCGAGCGAAAAAACAAGGATTTTGGGACTGATTCTTTATTCTCTACAACATGTTTTCTGTATCTTCTTATAGTTATTCTTTTCTACACATAGAGCTTTTTAGAGGAATTATTCAAATGAGGATGATACATTTTTTTCTTCTCGCGGGATTGTTGATATCATTTTTGCCCGGCCGGGCATGGTCAAATTCTGCACCAGTTACAGGTGATATAACCACAGCCGAGCCGTCTGCTCGCCCGCCGGGGCGATTGGTCGTTTCGATCCTGTGGTTTGAAGATAAGACCGGCGACCCACAGACTGCGCACTGGCGCTATGCGATTAAGGGCATGCTTTCGAACCAATTCAGGCAAACCAAAGCAGTCAGATTACGCGGAGGAGTCGAGTCTGCAAGGAAGCGGCTGGAGATAGCAAAGGGGGCGGCACTCAATGCCGACCAGGCCAGGAAGATGGGTGAAATCATTGAAGCGCAGCGCGTAATCTGGGGTAGCCTTCGGCACCAGGGTGACGCATGGCAGGTGACTGCACAGGTCCTCAATGTGGCGAGCGGAAAAGCGTCGATTGATTTGACAACGGCCTCGGCGGACTTCTTCGAAGTGTGCGACGATCTGACCGACCAGATTCTCAAGGAATTGAATGTCATACCGTCTGATGCCGAACGTAAGAAAATGGAGCGGCCATTGACATCCTCAATCACAGCTTGGGAGTGGTACTCTAAAGCACATGCGCTGCGAGAAGAGAGTAAACCGCTCCCGGAACTAGAAGACTGCGCACGCAAGGCTATAACCGCAGACCCAAACTTCGCAGAGGCTTTTGGCGCCCTGGCAGCCATGTTGGCGACTCAGGGCAAGTTCGAGCCCGCTGAGGGGGCTGTCCGCCAGGCCCTGACAATTAAACCTGATTACGCAGATGCGCATAGGATATTGGGATTTGTGTTGCTCCATCAGAAAAGATATGTCGAAACTGAAAAGGAAATCCGCGAGGCCAATCGCCTCGATCCTGATAATATCGAAGCGTTGAGCCAACTTGGTGGTCTCCATGCAACTCAGGGGAAATTCGACGAAGCGATTGACGCTTTCAATCAGGCCAAAGTACTGGAGCCGATGAACGCGAGTATACACGCCAGCTTAGGTTACGCCTATACCTTCAAGGGAGATCGTGACCAGGCGATGGAGGAACTCAAGAAGGCCGAACATCTCGATCCCGGAGGCTTGGAAAATATAAATACCGAGCAAATGATTTGCCAGGCCTATGATAGGCTCAACGAGATACCGTTGGCGGTAAAACATTACGATAGATTCATCAGACAGGCAAAGAAACAAGGGCTGAATCCCGAAGTGATTCGGGTTATTGAGCAAAGAGCAACTAAGCTGAAGGAAACGCTGACGGCCACTTTTCTTGAGTATCCGATGCCAAAGGTTTATACCGAGCAGATGCTGCAAGAAACACTCGAAACGAAGTTGACCAAGGAGGAGCTGGCGATGGTGGTTAACCCACTTGCCAGTAACCAAGATATCAAACGCTGGGCTCTGCAGTTAATTGAGGGGGTAAACAGCGAGATGGGCAAGGCCAGGGCAATTTTTGATGGATTAGCGCGTCGTATTTCTCTTATAAACATGCACCGGATGCGGACGGCACAAGAAGTGTTTGCAGCTTGTAATGACCCGAACGAATCATTTAATTGCCAAGAGTCCGCCAAGCTCTATATTGCGCTGGCGCGTGATGCCGGACTCAAGGCATTCTATACGATCGTGGATGAGGATTATAACAGTAAGCCGGTAAGCCACGCTTGCGCCGCCGTGTTTGTGGACGGAAAGGCCCTGTTGGTGGATCTCTCCTATCGTTGGTTCGGCGCGCCACACAAAAAGGTTGTGATTCTGGATGACATGCAAACAATAACAAGCCAATTGTGTGAGGCCGCAGCCACGGAATTGAACAGGTCATTTTATCGGCTGGCTGTCAAGCTACATCCTGATGTTGCCTTGTCTCAATTCGCACTCGCTACGGCACTGGCGAATGAAGGCGAGTGGCAGGAGGCCCGCCGGATGACAGAGGCTGCCCGGCAGCATGAGCCGGAGCACTGGAAGGCTTATTTCATGCAAGGGCTACTGAGCCGCAAAGACGGCGATCTTGATGCGGCCGTCAACTATTTTCGCAAAGTCTCGGCGATAAAAACAGATGATGCCGTTAGCCGATATTGCCTTGGTGATTTGCTCATGGCCCAACTCAAGTTTAAAGAGGCCCGCGAAGAATTTCGTGCCGGCCTGCAGTACGATCCGGAACACTCTATGGCCAAGGGTGCTCGACAAGCAATCGCCCTGATCAACGAATCTCTGGGAGAAGAAACTGCTCAAATCTCAAATGATCCCAATGTATATCTCATAGGTGCGCAACATTACCTGAAAGAAGGATCATATGACCAGGCAATCGTCCAACTCAATAAAGCCCTTTCGATAGATCCCGAACTTGCTGGAGCTTACTACGGGCGCGGAAGGGCCTATTACGAGAAGCAACAATATGAGCAAGCTATTTTGGACTTCACTAAGGTTATTGAGATAAACCCCCAGCATACTATGGCTTATGAAGTTCGAGGGGGTGCCTATGCCGTGAATGGCCAATATGACAAGGCAATCTCTGACTTCACCAAGAATATCGAGCTAAATCCGGAGCATACTCAGGCCTATGGGGGCCGAGGGGCTGCCTATACCGCAAAAGGCCAATATGACCAGGCCATCTCTGACTTAACGAAGGCTATTGAGAAAAATCCGCAAATTACCGAGCTTTACTTGCTCCGAGGTACTGCATATTCTGGTAAAGGAGACTTCAAGAGTGCCATAGACGACTACAATAAGGCAAGCGTGCCTGATTCTCGAATCCCTCCGGCACATTTCTACTGGCGGGGACTGGCATATCTTAAAAATGGTGATAATGACCGAGCGATCTCAGATTTTAAAAGAGCTCTTGAAGTCAACAAAGAAGATACCAAATCTATCGTCGGTCTCGCAACTGCCATTATGAACAAAGATATGCATATACTCGCAATCTCCCTGTTAGGTAGGGCAATTGAGTTAGATTCGCAGTTTGCCGAAGCATACGCTGTACGGGCCAGGGCCTGCTATAAAAATGATCAATTCGAAGAATGCCGGAAGGACGTCAAGGCCGCACAAGAACTCGGCTATGAATTCGAACCGGCCTTCCTGGACAGCGTCCGAAACGCCGCCGGGAACAAGCAGTAACAGTACGTAATAACTGGAGAAAGCCTACTTTTAGAATCTTGCTTGATAGATTCTACTTTTTGATTTAATATTCCAGGGTATGAATTTGAGAACAGAATTATTTCAGGAGTCTTGAAACAAGGTTATATCAATGGATAAAAAGTTTGTCAGAGCGATTTTCCCCGGTTCTTTCGATCCGTTTACAAACGGTCACCTGGATGTCGTCTGCCGCAGCATCAGGCTCTTCGATGAGCTGATTATTGCCGTCGGTCGAAGCCCTATAAAGAACCAGCTCTTTAGTCCGGAAGAACGCGTTGAAATGATCCGCGAGCTGCTTGAAGAAAAGAAAATGCCGGGCGTCTCTGTAGAAAGCTTCGAGGGCCTGACGGTCGAATACGCAGCACAAAGAAAAGCGGACGTTATCCTGCGCGGACTGCGAAGCCTCACCGACGTCCAGTACGAATTTCAGCTTGCGATGACCAACCGGGCGGTGACCGGTATAGAAACGGTCTTTATTATGACCTCCGAACAGTACGGCTTCACCAGCTCGACCCTGATCAGGGAAATCGCCTCATTGGGCGGCGATTTAACGAACCTGATTCCCCAAAACATCCGGGAACGATTGAAAAAACGTCTCAATAAACAACCTCCCAATAAATTGGGGGGCTAAATAAATTGAGGGGGTATTAAATTGTTATGTTCACAATCAGTGTCGAAACAAATTTTCGGGCGTCACATCAGTTGATTCTGCCGGACGGCTCGAAAGAACCTCAACATAATCACGAATGGCAGGTTAAAGCCAGTCTCAGCAGTAACAAGCTCAATAATATAGGAATCGTGATGAACTTTCACAAACTCAGGGAATTGCTCGATAATTCCGTGGCCGAGCTTGATAATACGGCACTGGAAAAGATCAGCCATTTCCGGCAGAACAATCCTACGGCGGAGAACGTAGCAAAATATATATACGATAAGCTTAAGTCCAGGCTGCCAAAGGGGGTAAAACTGCAAAGCATCAAAGTCATAGAGGCCCCGGGGTGCTCGGCAAAATTCAGCGAATAGAGGATTCAATTTGCAGCCGGACATAAAAAATGCCGATTATTTCAATAGAATTACAGAACTTCTTGTTTGACCTATTGCAAAAAACTGCTGTTTTGGTAAAATGATATTAATGTAATGATCAATTCGTTAAAAGGGCCGGCTCGTATAAGCTGTTCTCATAAAGAAGAGTTAATGATGCAGTGCCAGATTTGTAACAAAAACAGTGCTACAATCCACCTGACCGAGATAACCAACGGCCAGCGAACGGAAATGCATATCTGCGAGCAATGTGCCGCACAGCAGGATATTACCATAAAAAGTCATATCCCGATAAACGAGCTGCTGAGTAATCTGCTTGCCGTTGCGCCGAGCGATGATGAGTTATCCGGTCCGACGGAGCAGCAGATTGCCTGTCCGAACTGCGGCTTTACATTGGCTCAATTTCGAAAAGAAGGCGTGCTTGGCTGCCCGCATGATTACGAGGTCTTTGCGAAATCACTGCATCCGCTTATCGAGAAAGCCCACGACGGCAAAACGAATCACTGCGGCAAAATTCCTTCGACAACACCAAAAGATACGAAAAAACAAATGGAACTTTTGAAGCTGCGCCGGCAATTAGAAACAGCCGTGCAGCGCGAGGATTACGAATTAGCCGCCAGGCTAAGGGATGAAATAAAACAACGCGAAATTTATTAGAATATCACGAGAAAACACGATAGTTTTATTCAAAAATGAAACTAACCAATATAAGTCAGGATATAAACGAATGGTTTAGCGGCTCCGGCCCGTTAGCTGATATTGTTATATCATCACGAATCCGCCTGGCGCGCAATCTCGCCGGATATAAATTCCTCAGCCATTGCTCGAATACGGAAAAAACCGCCATACTCGAGAAGTTAAGGGACGTTCTGATGGCGCTCGAGCTTGGCGATAAGGTTTATTATATCAGTGTGGACAAGGCCCCGGCGTTAAGCAGGCATTTCTTGGTGGAAAGACATCTCATCAGCCGTCACCTTGCCTTCGGCAAAGGCCCCCGCGGCGTAGTAATGGCCCAGAGGGAATTTTTCACCGCAATGATTAACGAAGAAGACCATCTTCGAATCCAGGTGCTCAAGGCCGGCTGCCAGTTGTCCCAGTGCTACGAGCAGATTAACCGAATCGACGATATGATCGAGCAAAAGGTCAATTACGCATTCAGTCCCCGGTACGGCTACCTGACCGCCTGCCCGACAAATCTCGGCACAGGGATAAGAGTTTCGGTCATGCTGCACCTGCCGGCATTGAAAATGACAGGACAGATAGAGAAGTTTTTCAACGCCGCAAAAGATATGGGCCTTACCATACGCGGCCTGTTCGGCGAAGGAACCGAAGCGGTTAGCGACCTGTACCAGCTCTCCAATCAGGTAACACTCGGCATCTCGGAAGCAGAAATTGTCCGGCAGTTCGAAAAAGCCATCATACCGGAAATCACGGAATTCGAAAAAGCGGCAAGAGGTCACCTCCTTTCCAAGCAGCCGGATATCCTCGACGATAAAATCTCCCGAGCGATGGCCCTGTTGCAAAACGCCCACTTAATCAGCTCGCAGGAGGCGCTGTTTTTGCTCAGCCACCTGAGATTGGGCATTAATATGCAAAAATATATGGGAGCTTCCACACCGGCGATAGATAAGCTACACACCCTTTGCGAGACAGGCCAGGTGGATAAAACCCGCCAGGTTTCAATCGCTACAATCAACCGCCTGTTCATGCTCACCCTGCCGGCCCACCTGCAGTTGAACTACGGCAAGCCGCTCGATCCGAACGGCAGAGACGCACTCCGAGCAAAAATCATCCGCTCCGCACTAAACCAGGATACACAATAAAGATTAAAACCTGCGATACATGGATGTATCCTGTTAAATATGACTGTAGGATAAAATATTTGCTCTTTATTTTTTCATACTAAAGCGGAAGGAGTAGATATGAATAGATATTCAATCGTTTTGATTATCATTTGCTTCCTTGCCCTGCCGGCAATACATTCACAGGATAAACCTGACACCACCCCCGAAACAACAGAAACAAACGGCTTGAGCATTGTGGTAACCTCTCTTAAAGCTGATGATAAAATCCTTCAGATAGACTATGAGGTTATAAATAATTCCCGACAGGAGATTTGGATATGTGACAGCATTTCTCATAGCTGTAATTTCGAAATATTTATGGAAGATGATAATCAGACTATAATTGTAAGGAGACGGCTTGATGTACCATCAGCTATGGATTGGTTAATTCAACCTCATGGTAGATATATATGTTTGGACTCCGGTAAAAAACGGCGAGAATCTTTGTTATTATCTCTGCCCATTTATTCTCGCAGATTTTATTCAAATGAATCGCATGAAAAGGATGTGCAATTCGCTCCTCATTTAGCAATTGAAATCGGTTACTATGTTGGGAACCTACCAAAAATGGTTTTTAATATGCTTAAAGAAATTGGAACAAGCGCTGATGATAGAATAGGCATTTTTTATTTTAACGGATGGTTTGGAGATGAGTTAAGTTTTAGTAAAAGACATGAAGATATCAGACAAAGAGATGAAGAAGTTTTAATCCCTTATACGCGCCAGAGTTTTAAAGGTGAGAAAGTCTTAAGAAGTGAGGTTGCAAAGATTAAAATACCTTATAAAGAAACAATAAAAAGGATAAAACAGGATACTCCAGAGCTGAGTTCCGTTAATAGAATTGAAATTCGATATGAACCTTCAATGCTCGAATATTTCTTTCCATTTCAGGGTCAGATAGATCTTTTAAGTAAAGAGGAGATAAAACATCTCCGATCGGAGAAAACTATTATTTTTGAAGATCCAACAGATATCAGCCGCTTTTCTAATGAGTTAAAGGAAGTGAAACAAATATCAGGTGGAATAGTCTCTGAGGAGAGCAAAGCCAAAGTGTTTTGCTATCAAGATGGAAACCTTATAACATCATTTGTTGTATATGATAATACATCAATCGAAACCGAGCAAAAACAACGGATCAGGTACGTCCGAAGATTACAGAGCCTGACTATGCAAACGCCACAGATACAACCATTTGAATTACGAATGCAATGTGCATCTAATCTGTCAAACCTATGGCATCGATTGCGATTATATGATATAGCAGTTAAAAAGAGAAAAAGTATAGAAGAATCAATTCAAAGTAACATGAAATCTTTTGATTCAGATAGATCTAAATATCAAAAAAATGATAAAAATGGCAAAACTGATTTCATTATGGAAAACTTGCGGAAAGAGATGAATTTGCATATTGAATCGTTGAAAAAACGCTACAAGGACTTATATAGTAATTCTAAACTGGTATATCCTGATCCAACAAATTGGTGTGATGCCTTAGGATTTGCTTATTCTAAGTCGGAAATGAAAATCCTTATTTGCCCCAGTGCGAGTGAAGGTAAGTGTTATTATGCGATGAATCCGAATTGCGGGCCGAATTCGCCGGGTGATATGGTTTTATTATTCGAGACTAAAGCCGGCTGGAACGAGCACGGCGGACCGGAACTGTTTACCCTCGACAACCACGACCCTCGCGGCGGCTGCGTCCTTCTCAATGACGGAACAGTCAAGTTCATTAGAACAGAAGAAGAACTCAACGCCCTCCGCTGGAAATAAAAAAGACAGAATACAAAGAACAGAAAGCGGAATTCAAAAAGTACAATCATATACTGATGATTTTAAGGGAAACTAGGGGGAAAATAGGGACGTTTACCGAATGGCGGGACTTTAAGCAACATGTTTTAGCCTCCATAGAGATCTTGCTATCTTCATAGACGGATAATGTTGCCACTCTCTCCTGACCATTCGAG
>Ga0315545_1003833_pt1 | contig 12657 bp, 14 predicted proteins | sample SalMarSW160210MG_FD_203096 | JGI IMG/M metagenome (GOLD analysis project Ga0315545, IMG submission 203096) | Salt marsh sediment microbial communities from the Plum Island Ecosystem LTER, Massachusetts, United States - Salt Marsh Sediment SW1602-10 ... | reverse complement strand
TGTATCCGGTTCATCTCAGCGATCTTCAACGTCAGGACTGGGCCGATCAGCGTAATAGCGTGCTGGAATCAGCCATTGATGTTTATAAACGTAATAAAGCTTTACCAATATCATGAGGTAGTACCAAAGATTTAGAAATGATGCATAAGGCTGAAAAGAATTCATAACAAAAAGTTTATGAGGCTGGTGAGTGCGTATTTGTCGAGTACAAATTCAGAACTTTAGGAATTTTGCTAATCTTGATGTCAAACTTGGTCAAAACGCTGTGATAGTCGGTGGGAATAAGATTGGTAAATCTAATTTACTGCATGCGCTAAGACTTGTGCTTGATCCTTCTTTGCCAGATTCAGCCCGAAATCTTCGTGAAGAAGACTTCTGGGATGGATTATCTCGTCCATTGAGGAATGAAGATCGAATTATCATCTCAGTTGATATTACAGATTTCGAAGAAAACGAGAACCAGCTTGCGGTATTATCTGAGAACCTCATTGTGCCGCATCCAATGGTCGCTAGGCTTACTTACGCATGGCAACCTTTACCAGGTCTGGAATATGGCCCCAGAAAGGACGCAGATTATGAATTTTTCGTGTATGGAGGAGACAGACCTGAGAATCGCATCAGCTATGAAGTTCGTCGTCGCCTTCCGATGGAGCTTTTGCCTGCGTTGCGGGATTGTGAAGGTGATCTCGCTCGGTGGACACGCTCACCCCTTCGACCACTGCTAGACAAAGCCGCCGGAGAAATAGATCGCAATGAGCTTGAAAATTTAGCGAAGGGTGTCGACGAAGCTACACAGGAACTTGCTGAACTTAACGAGGTTAAGTTAGTTGCTGAGTCTGTTTCAGATAAGTTGATTGACATGGTTGGTTCGGCTCAAGCATTAGAGACATTGTTACGCTTTTCTCCTACTGATGCTGACAAATTGATACGTGCATTGCGAATCTTCATTGATGGTGGGAAGCGAGGCATTTCAGATGCCAGTCTTGGCTCAGCCAATCTGCTTTACTTCGCGTTGAAAACACTTGAGTACCAGCAATTGGTTGAGGACGGAGAACGAGATCACACCTTCTTAGCCATAGAGGAACCGGAGGCTCATTTACATCCGAATCTTCAGCGGCTTGTTTTCTTAAACTATCTCAAATCACGTGGTGAAGCTGAAGACGAAGGCACAATGCAATCATTCACGATTTTAATGACAACCCATTCACCACACATTGCTAGTGTAACACCACTTAAGGATTTCGTCGTTTTGCGACTTAATCAGGATGGGAACGCTACGGAAGCGATATCAACAGCTGACCTCGACCTGTCTGATGAGGAAATTGCTGACCTTGAGCGATATATAGACGTTAATCGGGGTGAGTTGTTGTTTGCCAGAGGTGTAATTCTTGTTGAAGGCGATGCAGAAAGATTCCTTGTTCCGATCTTGGCGAAAAACATTGGTTGTGACCTTGACGAGTTAGGCATTTCTGTTTGTTCGATTTCTGGTACTAACTTTTACCCCTATTTGATTTTGATTGGGCCGTATGGCCTAAATCTACCTCTGGCAGCACTCACGGACTATGATCCTCAAAAACCAAAGAAAAATGGAACTGCTAGAAATCCTCTTGGCCCTGAGCGAGTAGTCAATCAGATGATGTCTGCAATGGTAGATAAAGAAACATGGGATGCTAATGAGTTTGATGACCTCTTAAAGATGGCCCCTGATAACGGGATGTTCCTTAACTCTTATACATTTGAAGTGGACCTATTCAAAGCTGGTCTTGCCGCTGAGTTCGTTGAAACCATGAATGCTCTCAGCACTAATACTAAGATGAAAGAGAGGATTCAGGGTTGGGCGGAGGATACTGATTCTTTAGATATCGATGCATTTCTGAATGATATCGAGACTGTCGGCAAGGGACGTTTTGCACAACGTCTTGCGTGCATAATAGCTAAATCTAGTACAGAGAGTTGTCCAGAATATATCGCTAATGGAGTGAAGTATGTCGCCGACAGATTCTAGTGGTGCTAAGCCCCTGTATATGCTCGCAGCAGAGCAACTTCGTAAGAATGAAGGACAGTGGCAAGCATACAACTCCACTGGTAACTGTGTCATCCTTGCTGGTCCAGGTGGTGGTAAGACAAAAACGCTCACTATAAAACTTGCTAAGATGCTTGCAGAGGATGTACATCCCCCACGGGGGATAGCTTGCATCACCTACAACAACCAGTGTGCGAGAGAGTTGAAAAAGCGATTATCAAAATTAGGAATTGAGGATGGCAGAAGAGCGTCGATTGGTACGCTACACTCATTCTGCTTGAAACATATTGTGCTTCCTTATGCCCATCTTACACCGTTGCCGAAGAAATACCCGATCACAGTAGCCTCGGCCGGAGAGGCTAAAAAGCTGCAGCAAGAAGCTTTGGACAAAACAATTGGTAGTGAGCGCTGGGGCCCAAGATTCGACAAATATCGACGTAACCATTTAGACAGAACTAAAGCCGATTGGCAGTCAGACGATGAAGACGCTGCACGTGCAATTGAGACGTATGAGTCACTTCTTGACCAGCAAGGGTTGATTGACTTTGATGGGATGGTCCTAATAGGTCTTCACCTTGTACAAAACTATGAATGGATTCGAAAAGCTTTGGCTGCTCGTTTTCCCATACTAGTTGTTGATGAATACCAGGATCTGGGACATGCCCTTGACTGCATCGTACAGTGTCTATGTTTCGAAGCAGGAATTAGATTGGTTGCTGTAGGAGACCCAGATCAATCCATCTACGGTTTTACGGGTGCTGAGCCATCACTTCTTAAACGTCTTGCTGGAAGAAATAATATTGAAACAGTCCAACTACGTTTGAATTATCGTTGCGGATCCTCAATTATCCAAGCATCCGAAGTGGCACTTGGTGAAGAACGAGACTTTCAATCAAGTCGGGATGAACCAGGAGTATTATTTTTTCATGAAAGACCTTCTGGCATAGAAGATCAAGCTGATTTTGTATGTAAGACCATAATACCTGAAGCACTTAAGCGGTATTCTGGACGGAAGCTTGGCGACATCGCAGTTCTTTATCTGGATAAGAATGACGGCAATGTTATCGCTAATTCAGTAAGTGAGACTGGATGGAAATTCATTCGCATTGATAGTAACAATCCCTATCAGCCTTCCCCGGTAACATATTGGCTTGAGGACTGTGCTGCTTGGTGTGGAGGTGCCTGGAAAACAGGAGAGATACCCTTATCTGAACTTATCCACCGATGGCTAGCATTTAATGAAAGTCTATGTACGGACAAGGAACGGCGTATCACGCAGGTCAACTTGGTCAGATTTCTTCAGGGTCACCGTGAACCAAACATGTCACTTAATAAGTGGCTCAAAAGTTTCCTAGCTGAAGGACTTCAAACCACTTTGGAACGAGAGCCCAGACTTCGTGATGATAAAGAAAAAGTTGCGAAGCTACTTGAGATCACATCTCCGGGCGATCCTCTTGAAGCTTTTACGGTTGCATTTTTTGGTGGACAAGGAGGATCGCCTGAGCATTTGAATCTAACAACGCTTCATTCTGCAAAAGGACTCGAGTATGATGTTGTTATAATGCTTGGGCTTGAAGATGGCCGGATTCCATATTACAATGATTCGGATGAAATAATACGTGAAAAGCGAAGACTCTTTTATGTAGGCTTAACGCGTGCTCGGTATGAGGTTCATTTTCTGTATTCTGGTTGGTATTCAAATCAATACGGTCGGGTATTTCGGAGTGGGCGGTCAAGATTTGTTCGTGAAGTAGAAGCAGAATTGTCTTGACAATAGTATCTTTCTATCTGCCTACAATCTCAGATAATACTTTTTAATCATAAACCGGGGATAGTCGTATTTTTGAGGCCCATGGATCATGGAAGGCAAGTGTTCATTGAATGGGACTCGATTTTCCTTCCACTGCAGTAAGGTATACTGTGTAGATTTTCTTGATAATTGGGTTAGTATTTCCGCCTCTGGGGGATTTGAGTAAGCCCGTAGTCCGGGCAATTCTTTAATACTTTTTAACTGGTTTTTGCCCGAACCTGAGTAAACTGGGATTATTGATGCTGGGTGTATGCATAATCACCCGGCTTTCCTTTTTTAGCCAACCGCCGACATGTTTTACAGGGCCTTTTGGCATACCTGAAATATTTAACAGGCAGACAATATTGGCTTTTTATCCGGCCGCATAAGGTCTTGAGCCTGTTATCCGCTGCAGTGCAGTGTGCAGTCTTTATTCTGCCGTTTACCTTTGTATTACCCCGTTCTGCAAATATTTCCCTGAGCCTTTTTCTAACGGCCTGGACACCTTTGCTGTCGAGCAGCTCCGTGGCATCTTCAATTGCTGCTTTCCTTGTAGATGACCGTTTATTCGTGACCGAGCAGCCGGTCTGAAGCTCAAAGACACTCCAGCCGCTGGAAGTATTTGTGTAATTTTTGCTAAGACCAAAAGACAGACCTTCCCACGTGAACAAATAGCCCTGGCACTTTGTACCGTCCGCTGTTCTGAACTCAATTTTATCCATCTTTATACCTCGCTTTCAAAATTGAACATCTGATGTATACAACCGGATAGATGTTATGGTTAATCAATTCTCTAACGACCATAACGTTTAACGTTGTAATTCATTCCCTTGACACACAGCCGAGATCTTTTAACAGTTTATCCAGGATTCTTATTTCATAGGCAAACTGCCGAGACTGCTCGCCGCCAACGTCGATACTGGTAAGGACGTCACCGAGCCGGTCGATGATTTGCTGTTTACTGAGAAGCAACATATTGAATGGTTGGTAACCGTTCACGGGTATAATCGCTGTTTTTACGTCGAAAAAGCAGTTCCTTTGTATTCTGTGTGCCGTTTTAGCGTATAGTATTATTCAAAATCGCAGTTTTCCGACCAGAAAAGGCATTTTAAGGCCGTGAACGGTTACAATGGTTGATATTCATGCTCAGGCTGTTCAACCAGTTTACCTTTGACGCTTTCGAACTGGACGTCATCACCAGCAACAAACTCCTGATGGATACACCTGAATTTGCCTTTGTTGTCCCTGCGGTATTTCTGGACAACGAAACCGATCGTGATTTTGTTGAACTCAAGCGACCCGGATAAATCGAACTTTGTCTGCTTGCCTTCGCTGTCGATTACTACCAAGACAGGCCCGAAGACATCTTCAGCGCGCATCATCTGCCATGCGGTTTCGGCAGCCTTTCTTTTATTGTCAGCACCTACATCGATTGCATATACAACCCTGTACAATAGCTGGCCACCTCGCTCTTTGGGCGGCGGGCTTATTTTGTAATCTTTGCTGCTCATTTCCGAACCTCCTCTCCGAACATCTCAGGTGCGATCTCTGCAAGAGTCTTCGGCTTCCAGAACTTATCGCGTTCCACGGGCAATCCGAGAGGGCCGCGAACGCTTTTCAATTCGGACAGGCTGAAATAACCAAGCTCTTTACACTGGCCGTCCACTAGGCCGAAGAAAGTATCCTTTCCATCGAACTCGGTTGCGTAAAATGTGAAATTACTGTCAGGTGTGAACAGTTTAAGATAGCAGATTGCTTCGCCTCCTTTGCCGTCCTGGGAATACAACGGCGGCAGTTTACTCCGGATTTGTTTTGTTAATAGTTTCATAATAACCTCCAATCGTTTCTAACCTTTACTTTCAGATTCACCTTGGTCGAACTTCCATATTCTGATCCGTTCATAGTCGCCTGCCTCCTGGCTGATTTTTTCTATGGCTTTGTCGACATCTTCTTCGCCGAGAAAACGGAAAAGAATCCGGAGCTTGCTATGAATGAGATGTGAGCACTTCGTTACGAAGTAATCAAAATCGGTAAGTTTCTGATCGAAACGCAGTGGCTCTGCGTCCCTGTCCTGTGTGGCGATTTCCAGAAACAGGTTTCGCAGCATGAACTGCACTTCCTTTTCGCCATCCTTTAGCCAGAAACAATGCCCCAGGCACTGGCCGGTTTCCCTGAACTGTATCTGTAATGCCTTTAGAACCGCCCGTATCTGGCCTATTATGAGTGGTGTCGCAAAACGCAGAAAAGCAGCTATGGCGATAATATCTTTGTGATTTTTCATTTTGGTACCTTTCGAAAAAATGGATGTCTGTTTTGTTGCTGAAAGAATGAATGAGTAAGGCAAGACACTGATGTTCTTGCGTTGGACGTGGGTATTACAGGTGTTCGATATAATTACGGCTGGGAAAACCCAATTGTTAATGAACTGGATTTACAGGCGTTATTGAAGGCCTGAATAGACTGCCCGATTCATTGATGATTGGACAGGCGTGATGATGTGATATTTGATGAAAATGAAACCAAGGACCAACTATCAGCTAAAAAGAGATGATGCATTAAGAGATTCACGCAGGCGATGTGCGGATTAAGCGATTAAAGCACTCGGAGGGTTTTTCGGCTGCAAATCTCAAAAAATATGCCAGATACTGTCATTATGCGACAGTTTTGTTAAATATTTATTGCAATGTTGCCGACATGCTTTATAATTGACAAAAACTGTCATATTCCGACAGCAGATGATAAAATATACGGTTTAATTATGAAAAGATTAACGGAAAAAGTTTTTGAATGCCTTCTATATAGCGATTTCAGCAACGAGGATGTAGTAACACTGTTTCCTGACAGCGAGGACAGCAGATACGGGCTTGTCAAGCGGGCAATTGCCAGCGGGGAAGTGATCCACATCCGCAGGGGCTTGTACTGCCTTGCTCCAAAATATCAAAAGAAAAAAGTCAATCTTTATTCTCTGGCCCAGCGTATCTATGGTCCATCGTATATTAGCCTGGAATCTGCCCTTAGCTGGCATGGCTGGATTCCTGAAGCTGTATATACCCTTACAAGCGTATCATTCAGTAAGTCGAAGGAATTCAAAACGCCGCTGGCGGTTTTCAGTTACAATCGCGTTACGCAGAAAGTATTTTATGCCGGCGTTGAAAGGCTTACCGATCAGGAGGATAACGCTTTTTTGATGGCAACGCCTCTAAAGGCATTAGCTGACTATGTGTACGTTTATAAGAAGGACTGGGCCGGAATTGAACCTGCTGCTGAAAGCCTGCGAATTGAGCGGGAAGAATTTGAATCAGTTACCAATGAACAAATCAATTCGTTAATTGAAAACTACAATAGCCGCAGAATTAAGAAGTTTCTCAAAGGACTGAAGAAGGATTTAGAACGGTGAGCATCAAAATCATTCAGGACAGGTTAGAGTCTTATCAATGCAAAACTGCTTTCGAAGAAGAACAGGCCTTGAGGGAAATTACCCAGGAAGTTTCTCTTGCAGCCCTGTCAAGAACGGATTTCTTCAAGTTTGCTGCATTTCAAGGTGGCACGTGCCTTCGCATCTTCTACGGCACAAACCGGTTCTCGGAGGATTTTGACTTTCTTCTGAAAGAGCGTAACAAAGATTTCAACCTGAAGCCTTATTTGAAAAGCCTCTCGGATGAGCTAAGTGCTTATGGGTACGAGCTTGAAGTATCTGACCGCTCGAAAGCCGACGCAGCGGTTAAAAAGGCATTTATTAAAGATTCTTCTATCGGCAAGGTTTTGCAGTTGAATTACCTGAAGGCCGACAGGTCAATACGCAAGATCAGAATCAAACTGGAAGTCGACAGCAATCCTCCCGAAGGCAGCAATTATGAAATCAAGTATCTGGACTTTCCGTTCGTAAGCTCGGTAACGGTTCAGGACCTGCCGAGTTTGTTTGCCGGTAAAATCCATGCCTTATTGTGCAGAGAATACGCAAAGGGACGGGACTGGTATGATTTTATCTGGTATACGAGCAGAGGTACCGGGATTAACTATAAATTCCTTGCTTCCGCTCTAAAACAACAGGGACCGTGGCAGGGACAAGATTTAAAGATTAACAAGGATTGGATCTTGAAAGCGCTTCGGGAAAGGATTTGTTCTTTGGATTGGAGCCAGGCAAAAGAAGAGATCAAGCGATTCGTTCGGCCTAACGAACTTGCGTCTATCGATCTGTGGTCAAAGGAGTTGTTTCTCGACCGTTTAGATAATTACGCTTCTAAGATTAGTTGAATACGAAAGACATGAAAGAAAAAAATAAACTTGCGTAAGAACCATAATTTTCTTCACTGCTAAAAGAGGTTTTATATTAAGGACTATTCGTGACGGAATTAAAAATTGCTATTAGCACCGTTTGCATTAAAATGCTTGCAGTAACATAAATATTAACAGGAAATAGTGTTGTGCTTCAGCAGCTGTTAGTAAACGGGTTGATCGCAGGCGGCATATATGCCCTTGTCGCACTGGGGTTCAGTGTGATTTACAGAACGGTGAAGTTCTTCCACTTCGCTCACGGTGCGGTCTATGCTGCAGGGGCTTATTTCGGATATACGCTTGCGATTCAATTGAAGCTGCATTTCGTTCTGGCGTTTTTACTGGCGATGGTCTTTGCAGCACTTGTAGGAATACTGATTGACCGCATTGTATATCGCCCGCTTCGCAAGAAAAATGCCTCCAACCTGATTTTGCTGCTTGCTTCTTTTGGAATATTCGTCTTTGTTCAGAATCTTATCCAGCTTATTTACGGTGCTCAGATTTTGTCCCTGCGAACCGGCCCCGTCAAAGAGGGATATCATATTTTCTCAGCAGTTATCACGCCAACCCAGATTCTGATTTTGACCGTGTCGGTATTGTTGATGTTTCTGCTTTGGGCATTTATCAAGAAAACCAAGCTGGGCAAAGCCATGCGGGCAGTCTCTGACGATGCGGTTGCAGCCAGTGTTGTGGGGATAAACCCGGAGAAAACCATAATGGCATCATTTGCGCTGGGCTCGGCTTGGGCTGGAGCGGCCGGGGTGCTGATAGCCCTCGAAACCAACCTTGAACCAACCATGGGTTTTGCTGCGATACTCAAAGGTATCATTGCTTCTATAATTGGTGGTATAGGAAGTATTCCGGGAGCAATGTTCGGTGGATTTTTTCTTGGTATCGCGGAGAATCTTGGGATAGCCTGGATATCGTCGGGCTGGAAAGATGCTATCGCATTTGCAATTCTGATTGTATTCCTGCTTATCCGGCCACAAGGAATAATCGGCGTTAAAAACAAGGAGGAAACGGTCTGATATGGAATACATTCTGCACATTCTAGTCATCTGCGGGATTTACAGCATACTTACGCTCAGTCTAAATCTTATTGTAGGTTATACCGGCCTGGTTTCTATCGGTCACGCTGCATTTTTCTGTATAGGTGCTTATATCTCAGCACTACTGAGTTTGAATTTAGGAATGTCGCCCTGGATAGGACTTATCCTTGCAGGGTGTGGTGCTGGCGTTTTGGGTTTGGTGATCGGAACTCCTTCGCTCAGGCTTAAGGGTGATTATTTGGCGCTGGCAACGGTGGGAGCGGGGATAATTGTTTATCAAATCGTCAAGAATTGGGTTTCAGTAACACGTGGTCCTATGGGGCTGCCGGGAATACCAAGCTTTTCGGTCTTCGGATATATACTTGATGCCACCTGGTCATATTTGATTCTGGTGATATCAATAACTGCAATTTCTGTATTCGTTATCAGGCGTTTGGTAATCGGCTCTTATGGCAGGGTTTTAAAGTCTATCCGTGAAGATGAAACCGCTTCTCAGATGCTCGGCAAAAACACGGTTGGTTATAAGTTACAGGTTTTTGTCGTCGGAGCTTTCTTTGCAGGCATTGCCGGTAGCCTGTATGCCCACTACATAACTTTCATAGACCCGTCAAGCTTCACCCTGCTGGAGTCAGTGACAATTCTTCTTATGGTGATACTCGGCGGGATGGCAAGTATTAGGGGTTCACTGGTAGGAGCTGTAGTCCTTGTAATATTTCCAGAGCTTCTGCGATTCCTTGGTATGCCAAGCTCCGTAGCTGCTCCTGTCAGGCAGATGATTTACGGCTTGCTTCTCGTAATCCTTATGATGAAACGGCCGCAGGGCCTGTTTGGCAAGTTCAGGTTCACGTAATATGAAAATACTTGAAGTTAAAAAACTGAAAAAAGAATTTGACGGAGTCAAGGCAGTTGACGATTTATCTTTCACTCTCAACAAGGGGACTATAACCAGCCTGATCGGTCCTAACGGCGCGGGCAAGACGACTGTTTTCAACATCCTTTGCGGCCTCTGTGTGCCCGATTCTGGGACTGCTTATCTCGATGGCAAACGGATAACCAATTTACCTACTCATAAAGTTGCTAAAGCTGGCCTAGGCAGAACCTTCCAGAACATAAGAATCTTCCCACAGATTACAGCTCTGGAGAACTTAATGCTTGCCACAAAAACTCCTGTTGGCGAAAGCATATCCGGAGCACTAAGCCAGACAAATAAAGTGAGGGAGGAGGAAAAAGAAGCCGAAAAACAGGCTGTAGAATACCTCAACTTTGTGGGCTTAACTGGGAAGAAAGACCAGCTGGCGTAGAACCTCTCACACGGCCAGAGAAAACTCCTTGAACTTGCAAGAGCCTTAGCGACCGGAGCACAATTGCTTCTGCTTGATGAACCCACAGCCGGTGTATATCCGGAGACTAAAACCAAGATACTGAAATTGCTACAGGAACTAAGGGATAAAGGTAAAACCATCCTGTTTATTGAACATGATATGAAGACTGTTATGGGAATATCAGAGACTGTGATTGTGATGAGTTGTGGAGAAAAAATAGCTGAAGGCTCACCGGGCGAGATTAAGAAAAACGAACAGGTGATAGAAGCTTATCTGGGGAGGGATGATGACTCTGCTTGAAGTTAAAAACCTAACGGTATATTACGATTCCATCAAAGCCCTGGATAATATCTCCTTCCGGGTTGAACCTGGAGAGATTGTTGCAATGATTGGGCCTAACGGTGTAGGTAAGAGCACCGCGTTAAATGCAGTCGCCGGTGTAATACCACTTACGGGCAAAAGCAGCGGAGAGATTGTTTTTAACGGGGAGAGAATTAATAATTTACAGCCTTATCAGTTAGTGAAAAAGGGCATCAGCCTTATCTCCGAAGGTCGTCGCATATTTGTCTCCATGACCGTTCTTGAGAATTTGGAAATGGGAGCTTTTACGCTGCATAGCAGAAAAAAGGTTGAAAAACAATTGAAAGTGGTATTTAATGTGTTTCCAAGATTGGCGGAAAGAAGACAACAACGAGCGGGAACGTTAAGCAGTGGCGAACAACAAATGTTGGCTTTAGGAAGGGCTTTGATGCTTGAGCCAGAATTACTGCTAGTAGACGAACCATCCATAGGCCTTTCACCGAATTTTGTAAAATTGGTTTTTAAGAAACTGAAGGAAATAAATGCCAATGGCACGAGCATCTTACTGGTAGAACAAAATGCACGGGTGTCTTTGAAAAACTCAAACCGAGCTTATTTGTTCGGTATTGGAAAAATCGAAAACGAAGGCACCTCTGCAAAGTTAATAGATGATGAGAAAGTTAAAAAGTTGTTACTTGGATAATGCATTTATAGCATTAAGTGCAATGTTTATTCACCGGGTAGCCAAAATAAAAGAGAGGTATTAAAATGAAAAAGATATGGATTGGTCTTATAATCGTGGTAGCTGTAGTTACAGTCGCCATACTTATCTTTACTCGAATCGGAACCAAATCTGAAGAAATTAAAATAGGGGTTATCACTCCTTTATCTGGTAGCTCTGCAAAGTATGGTATCGATATAAAGCGCGGTTATGATTTAGCTGTAAAAGAAATTAACCAACAAAACGGCATAAATGGAAAAAAATTAAAGCTTATTTATGAAGATAGCGAGGGAAAACCAGATAAAGCTGTGGCAGTTGCGCATAAATTAATTCAACAAGATAAGGTTATAGCTGTATTAGGACCGTTATGGAGTTCTCCGACATTAGCCGTAGCTCCGATTGTCGAAAGAAATAAAGTAGTTTTGTTGTCTTCTGGAGCATCATCTCCTAAGGTTACAAATGCAGGAGATTTCGTTTTTCGAAATGAGATTTCAGATGCATATGGAGCTGAGCAATCAGCAAAACTCTATTATAATCAGGAATTTGAAAAGATTGCAATTATTTATATCAATAATGATTATGGTATAGGTGTCAAGAATGTTACTGTAAAAACTTACAGAGAGCTTGGGGGTAACGTGGTCGTTAGCGAAGCTTTTGAGCAGGATGCAAAAGATTTTCGTACTCAACTTTTGAAAATAAAAGAAGCTAATCCTGAAGCTATTTTAATTGTTAGTTATAAAGAGGCAATTTTAATTCTAACTCAAATGAAAGAGTTAGGTATTGATAAACAGATACTTAGTACACCCTTATTCGAAGACAGTGAAATAATCCAAAAAGTGGGAGAATTGGCGGAAGGAGCCATATATAGCTACTATGGAACTTTTGGCTTAGAAGGAAGGAACGGGCAAAGCAAAAAATTCAAGAAAGAGTTTTTCGACACTTACTCTAACGAACCAGGTTATTATTCTCCTCTTGGTTACGACGCTGTTAAAATTCTTGCGCGAGCTATTCAAAACGCCGATTCAGAAAAACCGACCGATATTAAACAAGCCATGTATAAAATAAAAGATTTTCCGGGTGTTTCAGTGACCTGACCCCGTTTTATGTACCACATGTAATTAGAGAGTTATCAACTTTCTCTGTCGTGTATTGCTGGAGCTGAGCCGTAGGCGAAGCGA
>Ga0315545_1003828_pt1 | contig 12663 bp, 9 predicted proteins | sample SalMarSW160210MG_FD_203096 | JGI IMG/M metagenome (GOLD analysis project Ga0315545, IMG submission 203096) | Salt marsh sediment microbial communities from the Plum Island Ecosystem LTER, Massachusetts, United States - Salt Marsh Sediment SW1602-10 ... | reverse complement strand
TCGGCAGTTTCAAAGGTAATATTGTTGGAGGATTTGTATTTGGCTATCTTTCATACATTACCATGAGGGTAATACATCCGGCTTTAACGCTGGTAGTCGTCTACGCTGTTTTAATATTAATACTTCTAATCAAGCCTAAAGGACTTTTCGCGAGGTGATTTTACTTGAACTTAACTAACATGAAATTTTCAACGCTCTTAAAACTTAGTCCTATTATAATTTTTATAGTGCTAACGTTTGTTCCGCTCTTCACCAAGACCTACTATCTGGCGTTGCTCACGAGCGTTTTGTGCTGGATTGGGTTGGCCGTAAGCTGGCATTTCTTTAGTGGTACCACAAAGTATATTTCATTAGGGTCCGCAGCCTTCTTCGGGGTAGGAGTATACATCACGGCAATATTCAGCAAGTCATTACCTTTCCCGGTCGTTCTGCTTTTAGCTGCCGCAATTAACTTCCTCTTTGCTTTATTGGTTGGCCTTGTGACTCTTAGATTGAAAGGCATCTACTTCGCCATACTTACCTTCGGACTCGCCGAACTTCTGAATAATGCCATTTTATTTTGGGAGATGCAGGTAACCGGGACGCGCGGCAGGTTCGTTACCCCAATCGATGTTTATTATCCAATATTAATAATTACTTTTATCATAATTTTATCTGTCATCATCTTAAGGAGAACCAAGCTGGGGCTTGGGTTGAGAATGATAGGTGAAAGCGAGGATGCGGCTGTTCATTTCGGCGTGAACACCACTCTGTATAAGGTATTGGGGTTTGCCGTCAGTAGTATGTTCATGGGTTTACTGGGCGCCGCATTTGCCCCCAGATGGGGATACGTAGACTCCGGCATCGCCTTTAACTCATTATATTCATTTATGCCTGCCATAATGACGTTATTCGGCGGGGCGGGAAGGATCCTCGGGCCTATTGTGGGGGCTATAGTTATTTCACTGTTAGAGGAGTGGTTACTCACCACTTTTAAGGACTATTTCCTGATAATCCTCGGGGGAATAATGATAATTATTATCCTTGCTCTACCGGAGGGCATGACCGGCAAGCTTTTTAAGAAAAATACTTGAGACCGAGAGCTATGCAGATTATGCTATATATATATTGTATCCGACCATCCCGGGAGGTGCTGACATACTTACAATGGTAAAATACCATAAGCCCCGGGGCTGGCCCTGCAAGCTACAACGTCGGGGAAATACCGGCCCTTTAACATACAAATAAATACATATTACAGAGTTAACTTATGAAGCTACTTGAAGGCAAAGAAATATCAAAGCATTTTGGGGGACTCGTCGCCCTTCAGAACGTGGACTTTGACGTACATGAGGGTGAAATTGTTGGTTTGATAGGCCCCAACGGGGCTGGAAAGACCACGCTTTTTAATGTGATAGCCGGAACGTTTCCTTCAACCTCCGGCATGATCAATTTTGAGGAGAAGAATATCACCGGGCTTAAACCCTATAAAATATGTAAGCTGGGAATAGCCAGGACTTTCCAGATACCTAAACCATTTCCCAGCATGAGTGTATATGAAAATATCCTTGCGGTTTCAATTTTTGGATGTGATAAAAATAAAGAGACTTCCAGCGTTAAGTGGGACATCGACCAGATACTGGAAAAATTCGGGTTGGCGGACAAGAGGGAAACAAAGGCCTCAAACCTGGCCGTATTCGAGCTAAGGATGCTTGAAATTGCCAGGGCGTTGGCCACGAAGCCCAGACTATTACTATTAGACGAGGTAATGGCCGGCTTAAATCCCAAAGAAACCGCGCTGATAACTGATATTACAAAAGGATTGCGTGATGACGGAATTACAATTCTACTGATTGAGCATAATATGCGCGCCACGATGGGGGTATCCGACCGCGTGATTGTGCTTGATCAAGGGATGAAGATAGCAGACGGAAACCCTGAAGAAGTATGTAAAGACCCTCACGTTGTTGAGGCTTACTTAGGAGAGGCTTATGTTAAAGATTGAGAATCTAAACGTAATCCGCGGGGGCTTGCAGGTTCTCTGGGATGTTTCCATCAATGTAAAGAAAAACGAGATTGTAGCCTTGCTAGGTTCCAACGGAGCCGGAAAGACAACGCTTTTAAGCACTTTGGTCGGACTGCTTAAACCGTCGTCAGGCACGATGCTTTTTCATGGGAAGGAAATAGGCGGTTTCCCTCCTTATAAAAATGTGAATTTAGGTATATCATTTGTACCCGAGGACAGGAAATTGTTTACCAACTGCTCGGTGCGTGAAAATCTGCTTCTGGGCGCCTATTGCTCCAGGGCGAAAAAGCATACCAAAGAAATGCTCAATGCGGTTTATCAAACATTTCCTCTGTCGAAGGAAAGAGAAAACCAGCTATCCGTCACGTTGAGCGGCGGTGAACAGAGAATGCTGGCCATAGCCCGTAGCCTCATGTCCAATCCTGAACTATTGATATTAGACGAACCTTCGCAGGGACTATCGCCGAGAATGGCCCTCGAGGTTTTTAAAACTTTGGAGAAGCTTAAGGAACGTGAAATCAGCATCTTATTGGCTGAACAGAACGTTCATCATGCCTTGAGGTTTGCTGACCGGGCTTACATTATGGAAACAGGCAGGGTAACTCTGGAGGGGAAAAGTTCAGAACTCCTGGGAAATGATTATGTCAGGGAAGCGTTTTTGGGGATTTAACCGGTCCCTGAATCCATGAAGATATTAACTCCCCCGGTAGTTGTACCTGACATTCCTCCGTGATTAGTAGCATCGCTGTCTGGAGTCCAGCCTGTATTTTAACATACCCCTTCGGGGTACGTCCTTTCGACGAAATACGCGGCCTGACCTCCGGGGCTATCACAGCTAAGAATAAAGAGGGTGAAAAAATGAAATCACGAATGAAAATCGAGAGGGAGAAACTAATCCATCTATATCAGGTGATGTTGACCATCCGGCGCTTTGAAGAAAGAGTGATTATAGACTACCAGAGCGGGGCTATCCCGGGCATAGTACACTCATACATCGGTCAGGAGGCGATAGCTACCGGCGTCTGCACCAATTTACGACTGGATGACCGCATTATCAGCAATCATCGGGGGCACGGACACTGTATCGCCAAGGGGGCCGACCTCAACCGCATGATGGCGGAGATATACGGTCGGAAAACCGGCTACTGTAAAGGAAAAGGCGGCTCGATGCATATCGCGGATTTCGGCATCGGGATGCTGGGGGCCAACGGGATTGTAGCCGGCGGTCTACCCATCGCAGGGGGCGCAGCGCTGGCGGCCCAGCTGGAAGGAGGCGATAAGGTGGTGGTGCTGTTTTTTGGCGACGGCGCTACCAACGAGGGCGAGTTTCATGAAGTGCTGAACCTGGCCTCGATATGGAAGCTGCCGCTTATTTTCGCCTGTGAGAACAATCTTTATAGTGTGAATACTCACGTACGATACGCCACCGGTCTGGAACATGTTTCGGAGAGAGCTACCGGCGGGTACGGCATACCCGGCGTCGTCGTTGACGGCAACGATGTCATCGCTGTTTACGAAGAAACCCAAAAGGCAGTAGCCGGGGTCAGGGCCGGCGGGGGGCCCGTTTTCCTGGAATTTATGACCTACAGATGGCGCGGCCACTACGAAGCCCCCGGCCTGCCGGACCTCCGCCCGGCTGAAGAACTTGAAGCGTGGAAGCGGAAATGTCCCGTGGCCGGTTTTGAACGGGTGCTGCTGGATAATGAAATTGCATCGAGGCAGACGCTCGAGGAAATTAACGGCCAGGTGATGCAGCAGATTGAGGACGCGGTCAGCTACGCAATAGCGAGTCCGTTCCCCGCACCCGAAGATGCCCTTGAGGATGTTTACTCTTCCTGATTAATACGATAATACGAGGTATCGAAAGATGAGAAAGATAAGTTACGGACAAGCGGCCTCGGAGGCCCTGCTGGAGGAGTTCCGCCGGGATGAAAAGACCATCCACCTGGCCACGGATGTCCCCCCCGACTTAAGAAAGGAATTCGGCGAAGCCAGAATAAGGCAGACTCCTATTTCCGAATCGTCTTTTGTCGGGGCAGCAACAGGCCTGGCCGGCTCGGGTTTCCGACCGATAGTTGATATCAGGATGGCGACTTTCGGGTTCGTCGCCATGGACCAGTTCGTCAACCAGGCGGCTAAAATAACTTATATGTTCGGCGGTCAGGCCAGATTCCCAATCGTATACCGCATGACCGTAGGCGCCAGTAAATCATTCGCCGCCCAGCATTCAATCAGCCCTTATTCCATGTATATGAATGTTCCTGGTCTTAAAATTATACTGCCGGCCACCCCGTATGATGTTAAGGGACTGATGAAGACCGCCATCCGGGATAACAACCCGGTTATCTGCTTTGAGCACATGGCGCTGGAAACCATGGAGGGAGAAGTGCCGGAGGATGAATATACTATTCCATTTGGTCAGGCTGTAATCAGGCGGGAAGGAACGGATGTAACCGTGGTAGCCCTGGCCAAGATGGTGCATGAGGTCCTGGCAATAGCCGAAGAGATGAAGCAGGAAGGAATATCGCTGGAGGTAATTGATCCCCGCACGCTTGTCCCAATGGACAGGGAAACCATCAAGGCTTCGGTGGCCAGGACGGGCAGACTGGTGGTGGTCGATGAAGCCTGCATTACCTGCGGGGCAGCCGCTGAAATCACCGCTCTGGTGGTTGAAGATAAGCGAATTTTCAGACGTCTAAAGTCCTCCCCCAGGCGCGTATGCGGCCTGGATGTACCAATCCCTTATAGTCCGCCTATGGAGCAATATGCCCTGCCCGGCCCGGAGGATATTAAGACTGCTTTAAGGGAAGTTATGGCTTAGCCTGGCCTCTTTCATCTGGTATGATACTGTATCACCACCCGTATGCTATCGCAGCTGTAAGCTCCCAACAGGTAAGTCCGTAAGCACGAAAAGGGATGTATTGACCTTCTTAAAATAACCTCTTTTGTGCCATTCCGTTTTTCATTGTATACTTATTATAGAGTCAGCCTATACGGGCGGAATAGATGGCAGAAGAAGAAAGCGGATTCGACGAGTTAATGCGCCTGCAACAGCAGTTCACGCGACAGCAGGAAAAGCATGACGAAAAAGAGCGCCAGCGTGAAGAGCAGGATAAAAAGGTGCAGGGCGTCCTCCAGGGACTTAAGGACCTTAATATTTCCATGGCTATCGAGCAGCTCAAGACAGTAGCCGCGCCGGAAATCGTGAAGGAAGTGAACGCCATGAAAACCAGAGAAGGGGCTGACGAACTGCGCAAGATGATATCCGACCTGGCCGATGACCTGGAAAAAGGTATCGGAGCTATATCCGCTCCAAAGGGTGATACGGCCCACCTGGTAAATTCCATGAGGACTCTCAATATCCTCATGGACCTTTATTTTTCTCTCCACTAGCCGTAACCGCGGGAGAAATCAAATTTTTTACACTACCAATGTTATACCTGAACCTGGAATTTAGGTATTTTGGCCGATTTCCACAAAGCAATTAATGTAATAGAATTCCTATATCACTATAAGTACGTTTAGTTTATTTTTCCCTCCTCTCTAAGATGTGGGGGAAGCTGTTAAGGGGCATTACGGCTTCCCCCTCGCCTCTTTTTTCAGGCCTATTTACGACTTCACGAAAGTGCTTTGCGCGGTCATTTACTATAATGGTACAGGTCTCACCGTGTATATAGCGGTCGCCGCCGATAGCCCAGGTTTACATGCCAGCCTTGCACGGCTATAATATAAACGGTATATTATTCTCGCATACACCTGACCAGAATGTTTTATACCGGTGAATTTTCGCATGAAACTCGGCATTGATATAGGCTCGGTAACCGCCAAGGTGGTCGTAGCGGACGATTCCGATAATATAATCGAATCCAGGTATGTCCGTACCATGGGTCAGCCGATGGAGACCATCCTGGCTATCCTGGAGGACATACTTACCGGATACCCGCCCGAGCTTTTTCAGACAGCCGCCGCTACCGGCACCGGCGGACAGCTCATCGCCAACTTGCTGGGAATATCCTTTGTCAACGAAATTACCGCGCAGGCAGCCGGGACTGCCCGTTTCCACCCGGAAGTGCAGACAATCCTTGAGATAGGCGGCGAAGACTCCAAGCTCATCGTCCTGAAAAAGGAAGCGGAAGAAGCCCTCCCCAGAGTTTCCGATTTCGCCCTTAATGGAGCCTGCGCCGCCGGCACCGGCTCCTTCCTGGACCAGCAGGCCTCGCGGATGGGGATACCCATCGAACAATTCGGCGATGTCGCCTTAAAATCGGAGCACCCGCCCCGCGTGGCGGGACGCTGCAGCGTTTTCGCCAAGAGCGATATGATTCACCTTCAGCAGGTAGGCACCCCGGTACACGATATCGTCGCCGGCCTGTGCTTCGCCATGATACGCAACTTCAAAGGACAGGTAACCCGCGGTCGCGACATGGGCAAACCCGTTTCTTTCCAGGGTGGAGTGGCCGCCAACAAGGGTATCCGGCGCGCCGTACTGGAAGTCATAGAACTGGAAGAAGCTGACCTGATAATTCCCGAGCATTTTGCCGTGCTGGGGGCGCTGGGCGCCGCCCTTTCCGGTAAGGAAAACGCCCTGCCCGGAGATACCGTTCAGCGATTGCGTGACTATCTTACCCGGCGGGAATACAGGTTCGTTACCCTGCCGCCCCTTGAAGGCGACGACTACCCGATAGAAATCTCACCGGTGAAAATAGATACCGATAAACCCATCGAAGCCTATATCGGCGTGGACATAGGCTCCATCAGCACCAATGTCGTCGTCATCGACAAAGACAATAACGTACTGGCAAGGCGTTACCTGATGACGGCCGGCCGGCCCATAGAAGCCGTGAAAAAGGGGCTTTTTGAGGTCGGAAAGGAATTAGAAGGCAAAGTTATCATTAAGGGCACCGGCTCCACCGGCTCCGGACGCTATATGACCGGGGAGTTCTTCGGCGCCGATGTTATCCGCAACGAAATTACGAGCCATGCCAGAGCCGCTTCATTCGAGTGTCCCGATGTTGACACTATCTTTGAAATCGGCGGGCAGGACGCCAAGTACGTCAGTCTTCAGAACGGCACTATAATCGACTTTGCCATGAACAAGGTATGCGCCGCCGGCACCGGCTCCTTCCTCGAAGAGCAGGCGGAAAAACTGGGTATAAATATCAAGGAAGAATTCGGCGAGCTGGGCATGGCCTCGAAGCAGCCGCTGGACCTGGGCGAACGCTGCACCGTCTTCATGGAATCGCAGCAGAACTACTTCAAGCAGCGGGGCGCCGCCAAGGAAGACCTGGTGGCCGGTCTTGCCTGTTCGGTCGTGAAAAATTACCTGACCAAAGTGGTAGAAGACCGTAAAATCGGCGACCGTATTCTGTTCCAGGGAGGCACCGCCTTCAACCGGGCTGTAAAAGCGGCCTTCGAGAGCATCCTGGGCAAGAAAGTCCAGGTGCCGCCGCACCATGATATCCTCGGCGCCATCGGCGTGGCCATGCTGGCCAGGGAAGTGATGGAGGAAAGCGGCGCGAGAGAAACGCGTTTCCGCGGCTTCGACCTGGCAGGCCGGCAATACGAACTCTCCTCCTTTGAATGCCAGAGCTGCTCCAATCGATGTGAAATCCACAAGGTCGTCTTCGAGGGGGAGAAACCGCTTTTCTACGGCTCACGCTGCGGTAAGTGGGACAGCACGGAACAGAAGGAGAAACGCGAGTCTTCTAAAATACCGCGCCTGTTTGAAGAGCGCGCCCAGGCCCTGATTAGCATCTATCCCAAAGACAAACCCGATACACCTAACGGCAAGACGGTGGGAATTCCCAGGGTGCTGTTCTTCCACGAACTTTTCCCGTTGTGGAAAGCGTTTTTCACCGAGATGGGCTTCCAGGTGGTACTTTCCGACTCCACCAACCGGCATATTATCCGCCGGGGCGTAGAAAATATCGTCGAAGAGCCGTGCCTGCCTATCAAGCTGGCCCACGGGCACATGCTCAACCTGCTGGAAAAGGAGCCGGACTTTATCTTCCTGCCCGTCCAGTGCACTATGGAAAAACTCTCCGACGACTGGAGCAAGTCGTGGAACTGCCCCCTCACCCAGAGCCTGCCCTATATCCTGCTAAGTTCCAAGCGAATCAAGGAATTGCTGGCCTCGCCGGAAGGCAAACAACCCAAAGTATTAAGACCGGTCATCCACCCCGATCGCGGTCGAGCCTGGCAGAAGAAAATCTTAAGGAAAGTCGCCCTCGACGCCGGAATTACCTCAAACACGGCCATCGATAAAGCCATTCAGGCCGGGTTTGAGGCTTTCGATAGTTTTAACGAATGGCAGCAGCGGCGGGGCCGGGAGGTCCTGGACAACCTCAAGGCCGATGAGAAAGCCATTGTCATCGTCGGACGCGCCTACAATACCTATGACGAAGCCATAACGCTGAACCTGTCCGAGAAACTGCGGGATTTGAATATTCTGGCGATACCGCTGGACCTTCTGCCGCTGAAATCGATGGCCGGGGAGGTCAGCAAAAACCACCCCAACATGTACTGGAAGGCCGGCCAGAAAATACTCTGCGCGGGCAGAATGGTTGCCCGCGACCCCCGCCTGTTCGGACTATATGTAACCAATTTCGCCTGCGGCCCCGATTCATATTTAACAAAATACTTCAGCAAGGAGACCGAGGGCAAGCCTTTCCTGACCATAGAAATCGACGAGCATTCCGCGGACGCCGGCATTATCACCCGCTGCGAGGCTTTCATCGATACGATACGCAACGCCAGTACACGCGGCACCAGCAAGTTCATACCTCTCGTCAGCATCTCGTCGAATCACACCAACACAAGACGCGTATATGTGCCCTACATGATTGACCACGGCTACGTTCTGTCCGCCGCCATGAGGCGGTGCGGGGTAGATGCCGAGCCCCTGCCGGAGTCGGACGAGCTTACCCTGGAAATAGGCCGGAAATACACCACCGGCAAGGAATGCTACCCCAGTATCATTACCAGCGGTGATATAGTCAAAAAGACGATGACGCCGGACTTCGACCCCGACCATGCCGCTTTCTTCATGCCCTCCGCCAGCGGCCCCTGCCGGTTCGGGCAGTACAACCGACTTCACCGCCTGATACTCGATGAGCTGGGGCTTCAACAGGTGCCCATACTCGTCTTCGACCAGACCGGCGGCTATCATAAGGACATGGCGTCGCTGGGGAGGGGCTTCCGGCTTCACGCCTGGCGGGCAATCACCATCCTCGACTCCATGCAGAAGATGGTGCTGGAGAGACGCCCTTACGAGGTAAATAAAGGCGAAACCGACGCCGTCTATAAGGAATGGCTGGACCGGCTGATTAAAAACACCGGGCAGGACAGCGGCGCATTAACAGAATTCTCCGGTCGCGTCAGAGACGCATTCGAGGCTGTAAAGTTAGACACCGGCGTTCCCAAGCCGCGCATCGGCATCGTCGGGGAGATATTCGTACGGAGCAACCAGTTTGCCAACGACGCGCTCATCAGCAAGCTGGAAGCGCTCGGGGCGCAGTGCGGCGTGCCGCCGCTGGAGGAATGGCTGGATTACATCGACCACCAGCGCAAGCGGCGGAACCGTCTCCACCTTGAGGGCGGCTGGCGCGACTGGGCACGGCAGAAGCTTACCGAAATCGTGCAGGAGAACGTCGCCGAGCCTTTGAGAAAACAGTTCGACGATTCTATAGAGTCGTTCAAACGCGAGCTGCCGACACAGGCAATCATCGACCGGGGTCATACCTACCTGACGCCCGCCGTGGAAGGGGAAGCTATCTTAAGCATGGGGAGAGTGGTGGAGTACGCCGAGCACGGCTTTGACGGAATCGTGAATATCATACCGTTCGGGTGCATGCCGGGGACGATTGTGAGTTTGCTTCTGCACCAGTTCCGCCAGGACTACGGCCTGCCCGTCCTGAACGTGGTGGTGGAGGGCACCAAAGACCCGGGAGAATCAATACGGTTTGAGGCGTTTATCCAGCAGGCTAGCGAGCACATGCTCCAGAACAGAACCAACCACTAAAAATAACGGGATACAATTCCATCGTAAAAAGCGCCGTGTTAGCTTGCGATTGTTTTTAGAGTTATGTCATTTGCAATTTACGCAATTGCAAACCGGGTTTTGGACGAGCGTAAAATTGCGACATCGAGGGGTTGACTTTTAGTAGTGAGAATTGTTTTTGGTAGTTAATTATTGTAAAGTTGGGGGTTTTGTCGCGAGTATGAGCGTGAGGGGAGATTTTTATAGGCTAAGCATATACTACCTAAATGATATACTGATTCCTTTTATTCAATAGGCACTACCCCCCTTTAAATTATCCCCCGGAGCCAAATAAAAAGGGCGCCAGCTACCGCAGTATTTACATAGCAGTGCCGGTGCCCATATAAGACGCTTAGCGCCAAACCAGCTCATTGGTATTGTTCTTTACGGGTCAGGATTATTACGCATGGGTACGATTATACTCCTTTTATCATATTTGTCAATCCCGCCATTTTGGACGATAGTAATCCACTGGATTCTGGCCTTCGCCGGAATGACACCAGGGGGTGGGGATAACAAAGGGATAAGCCGCAGATGATGATACAGGGCGGCACGGGTGGGAAAAGATATCTAGGTGGGGCGGGGTTAAAACAACTCTTCTATAACGTCAGCGAATACCTTACGAAGCTTCTTTTTAGTGTTCCAGAATTTTGCTGAATCCCATTCTGTAATTTCCTCCTCGCCGAAATCATCCCCGTCCAGGTACGCAGAAAATCTAAGCTCAATTTGCAGGGCTTCTATATTATCCAACCTTCCGTAATGCCGGGTAATGTATCCTCCAATAAACCTTTCATTCCTGGTCACGGTAAAGTCATGCTTGCGTAATGCTCTCTCGAAACATGCTATAAGACGCTCCGAACAGGTAGTATCGTTAACATTACCGAGACAGACATCTGCCAGGGGGAATGCAAGGTGTGTCCCAAAACTATGCAGGTCGAGCAGATAAACTCGACTGTAATCCCGAATCATTTTATTCAGTATTTGCGTCAGTCGTTGGTGATAGGGAATGTAATAGCTATTAATTCGTTTTTCTATTTCGTTTTGCTCTGGCCTTACATCATAAAGAGCGCTTTTCCACGAATTCTCTTGAGAAATAACGGATATTGTCTGGGGGCCGAATAACGGTGTCTTTAATCCACGGTTTAAATTAACTACATATCGGCTGTGGGTAGCTTGAAGCATGGTAATGCCTAATTCCGGGAGAAAATCGTATAACTTGTCCAGATGTGGGTCCATCTCGGTTAAAATCGGGCGGGAGTCTTGCTTGAACTGCTTATCGATATTTCGTGGAACGCAGGTGCCGCTGTGAGGAAGGTCAGCTACCAGGGGAAGCCTGTTTTGTTTCGGAACCAGGAGGTTATATAGTTTCACTCCACCGTGGATTCCCTGCCGTAGAATCTATCCTTCCAGGTTACGCCAGCACCGATAATCCACCGCCCGCCGGAATAGATAACGTTCATAAAGTAGAACAACATCCCGACGGGGTGGAACCAGACCGAAATGGCCGGCTCCCGGAAGCGCCTGTCTATCAGCCACCGCATGAATAGAATAACCGCCAACTGAAAAACCACAATCCCGCGGTAGAGGTAAGGCATCTCGGTTACAAAAAACCCGTTCCAGAGCCAGTAAAACGGCGCGATATAGAAAAAGTAAGCTGCCAGAACCAATCCGACCAGTGCTACCGGTGCCATAGCCACAATGGAATAAATCGACTTGCCCAGTCCGTACCAGGCCGACCCCAGGTCCCGGTACATATTACAGGAGACTACCGGGGACAGGTCTATGGCGATATGGCGGCCACCGCGACGGCCTACTTCGATGCCCAGCCAGATATCCTCAACGATTCTTGACTGCACCACCTTATGCCCGCCCATCTTCCAATATTCGTCCCTGGAGAAGAGAAGGAACTGGCCGATAGCCATCGATGGTTTCGGGTTTTTACACCGGTGAAGCCACCACAACGGCAGCCAGCCCAGAATGATGAAATACATGACGGGTATGACAATCTTCTGGGACAGTGAGGTAGCCAGCTGGCGGGGAAAGCCGGAAAGCATCGATGTTTTATGTTTTATAGCTATAGAGAGCACACTGCGCAGCATATGGGGGGCGTGGGTGGTATCCGCATCCACGAAAAGAAACCAGTCGCCGCGCGCCTGCTGCGCCAGTTGATAGCAGGCGAAAGGCTTGCCCGCCCACCCTGCGGGGAGGGGTTCGCCCCGGAAAAGCCGGATACGGTCGTCACGGGCGGCTATATCGCCAATGATGGCCCCGGTATTATCCACCGAGTTATCGTCCAGCACCAGCACCTCATAGTTAGGATAGTCCTGTTCCTGGAGGGACTTCAGGCAGCTGGCGATATTCGCCTCTTCGTCCCTCGCCGGAATCATGACGGAGATGAGGGGTGCCGGACCGGGTACCCTGGCTTTTCGACTGGGCTTCTTGAGGCTCCTCAAGTTAAGAATAAGATTAACCAGGAAAACCACCAGACCTGCTGCTATTATAAACTGGTATAACATAATCCAGCCTTTCTAGATGATTGATAAAGTCCCGCGAATAATCGATTGCAGCCAGCGGACGAGTCTCCCCCGGAAACCGGGAAAGGTACGAAGCTCATTAAAGT
>Ga0315545_1003826_pt1 | contig 12672 bp, 9 predicted proteins | sample SalMarSW160210MG_FD_203096 | JGI IMG/M metagenome (GOLD analysis project Ga0315545, IMG submission 203096) | Salt marsh sediment microbial communities from the Plum Island Ecosystem LTER, Massachusetts, United States - Salt Marsh Sediment SW1602-10 ... | reverse complement strand
GCCGCAGCGGCGGCTGATTATCGAGCTCATTCACAGTCATGAAGACCGCCTCACCGCCGAGGACATCATCACGCACGTCCAGAAGCGGATGCCCGGTATCAATAAATCCACCGTCTACCGCACCCTGGAGCTGCTGGAGAGCGCCGGCTGCGTCTACAAGACCGCGCTCGAAGGCCAGTCTATCTATCACCACCCCGAGGCAGGCCACCACCATCACCTGGTGTGCAGCCGCTGCGGCACGACGGTAGACTGCGACGAGGCCCTCTTCACGCCGGTGGAGCGCTCCCTGGAGGAGAACTTCGATTTCAACGTCCGGTTCAAGCATATGGTTATCAGCGGGCTGTGCCGTAAATGCCGGGAAAAGGGTAGCTAAGAGAGTTATCTATATTTTTTTGCCTTTTTTATTGCAACTGATTGCAGCTACCCCTGATTGCAGCTCTGTCCGCGAAAGGAGGCGGCCTTGAACAGAGAGAGTCCACGTGAGGAAATCGAGGCGGCGGTGGCGGCGGGCGACCTGCCCCGGCTGCTGGAGATAAGCGGGCTGCTGCACGGGCATTTCTGCCCCGGCTCGTCCCTGGGGGTCAAGGCGGCCACACGCGCCGTCAGGGAGCTTAAGACGCGCGCCACCGGCATGGAGGAGGTGGTGGCCATCGTGGAGACGAACGCCTGCTTCAGCGACGGCGTGCAGATGGTCACCGGCTGCTCCTTCGGCAACAATTCCCTTATCTATCGCGACTACGGCAAGACCGCCTTCACGCTGGCCCCGAGGACGGGCGAGGGGGTCAGGGTGGCGGCCCGGGCCGACGGCGGCCCGCTGGCGAGATACCCGGAGGCCGGCGCCCTCTTTCAAAAGGTGGTCAAGGAGCGCCGCGGCACGCCCCAAGACGACGAGCGGCTGCGGCTGATGTGGATAGATATCGCCTTTAAGATGCTGGACATACCGGACGAGGAGCTTTTCGATATCCGGCGCGTGAACATCCAGGTGCCGGCCTATGCCCGCATCTTCGGCAGTGTGAAATGTTCCGCCTGCGGCGAGAACGTCATGGAGCCGCGCGCCCGGCTGCGGGACGGGAAGCCGCTGTGCCTCCCCTGCTCCGGGAGCGAGTACTACCAGCTCGCCGGCGACGGCCTGGCCATTATTCGTTAATAACTTGCGTCCGGGTCATGCAGAAGGGAAGGATTTGCCATGAAGAAATTACTGCCCGCGATAGCCCTTATCGTCCTGGCCGTGTCCCTGCTGGCGATACCGGCCTGCGGCGGTAAGGCGCAACCCGGTGTCTACACCATCGCCGACGAAACGGGCGACTGGGGCTTCCCCTCGCCCTATGCCCATTACTCGCGCGGGCCGGGCTACGTGCGGATGCAGTTTATCTTCGAGACGCTCGTCTGGAAGGACGCCGACGGCTTCGTCCCCCAGCTCGCCAGGGAGTGGACTTATAACGAGGAGGAGAACGCCTATACCTTTACCCTCCAGGAGGACGCCAGGTGGCACGACGGCGTTGCCTTCACCGCCGACGACGTCGTTTTTACCTTTAATTACACCAAGGAGCACCCCTACCAGTGGGTGGATAACAGCATCGTTGCCGCCGCCGAGGCCCTGGACGATTATACCGTCAAGCTCACCCTCAGCCGGTCCTACGCCCCATTCTTTCAGGACGTGGCCGGCGCCCAGCCGATAATACCCGAGCACATCTGGGCGGATATTACCTTCCCGGAGGAGTTCCTGGGGCCGGAGGCGGTCATCGGCACGGGGCCCTACACGCTGGCCGACTATTCCAAAGAGCACGGCACCTATTTATATAAGGCCAATGAAAATTATTATCTGGGTGACCCGGCCGTGGCCGAGATAAGGTTTATCAAGATGGCCGAGGAGATGAACCCGGCGGCAATTGAGGACGGCTCGGTGAACTCCGCCAGCGCCCCCGCCGAGGTTGCCGCCGACATCGAGGCCGCCGGTTTCAGCGTCATTACCAGCCCGCCGTCGCGGAACGGCAAGCTGACCATCAACCATACTAAGGAGCCACTGTCTTCCGTGGACTTCCGCCGGGCCCTGGCCTACGCCATCGACCGCGAGGCCCTGGTGCAAATCGTCTTCCGGGGGCACGCCACCGCCGGCAGCCCCGGCATGATGCCGCCGACCAGCCCCTGGTACAACCCGTCCACCCCCCGGTACGCTTACGACCCGGACGAGGCCGCCCGGCTGCTGGCTGGGCTGGGCTACACTCTTGAGGGGGGCCGTTTCGTGAAGAATGGCGAGCCCTTGGAACTCAGCCTCATCGCCGCCGCCACCTACCGAGACCTGGGACAGTTCGTGGCGCAGCAGCTTACCGATTTCGGCATCGCCATCGATTTTCAGACGCTGGAGGCCAAGACCGTCGACAGCAAAGTAGGCGCCTGGGACTTCGACCTCTCCATCTACGGCCACGGCGGCCTCTTCGAGCCGTCCATCCTGACGCGGACGATTATCGGCGAGGGCTTTAACTCCGCCCGCTACGAGGCCGACCCCGAGCTGACCGCCCTCCTCAACGCCCAGCTTACCGAGATGGACGCCGCCAGGAGAAAGGCAATGGTTTTTGATATTCAGGAGCTTTACGCCGCAGACATGCCGGCGCTGACCCTCTACTACCCCACGTCCTACTGGGCCCACGACGGCAGCCTGCCCCTCTACTACACGGCGGACGGCATCGCCATCGGGGTGCCCATACCCCTCAACCGGATGTGCTTTGTGAGATAACGGAAAGGCAAGATGACCGGTAAGTATCACCTGATAACCTACGCCGTTGCCTTTATCATCATCCTGGCGCTTAACTTCCTGCTGCCCCGGATGATGCCGGGCGACCCGCTGACGGCCATCTACGGCGACGAGGCCCTCATCGCCATGACGCCGGAGCTCCAGGAACACCTCGTCGAGCGCTTCGCCCTGGACGAGCCGCTCTGGCAGCAGTTCGGCGCCTACCTGGGCGCCCTCGTAAGCTTCGACCTGGGCTATTCCTATTACTACAACGCTTCTGTCTTCAGCGTTATTATCGGCAGCCTGCCCTGGACGCTGCTGGTGGTGGGCACCTCGCTGGTACTCTCCACCCTGCTGGGGATTATCCTGGGCATCGAGTCCGGCTGGCGGCGCGGCTCCAAGACCGACCGCGCCCTGCTCACCGGCCTGATGGGCCTCAACGGCTTCCCGGACTTCTTCCTGGGGCTGGTGCTGCTTATCGTCTTCGGCGTCGTGCTGGGGGTGGCGCCCCTTTCGGGGGCGGTCACGCCCTACGCCGGTCTCACCGGCTTCGCCCTCTTCCTGGACGTGCTCAGGCACATGGCCCTGCCCGTGGCCGCGCTGACCCTGGCCCACCTGGCGGGGAGCTACCTGCTGACGCGCAACACCATGATTACCGTGCTCAAGGCCCCCTTCATGCTCACCGCCCGCGCCAAGGGCCTCAAGCCAGGGTCTATCAAGTACCGCCACGCCGGTCGCAACTCGATGCTGCCGGTGCTCACCATGACCGGCATCTGGCTGGGCCGGCTGGTCACCGGAGCGCTCTTCGTCGAGCTGGTCTTCGCCTACCCGGGGGTGGGCCAGCTCACCTACCAGGCCCTCCTCTCCCGCGACTATCCCGTCATCCAGGGCGTTTTCCTCATGGTGGCGGTATCGGTACTGGCGGTCAATTTTATCGTCGATATGATTTATCCCCACCTCGACCCGAGGGTAAGACATGCATATTAGTCTGAAAAGGGAGATAAAACGCAGCCATTTCGGCCAGGCGGGTCTGGCCTTGCTGGCGCTGGTGGTTATCGCCGCCGCCATCGCCCCCCTGCTCACGGCCTACGACCCCGACCAGCAGACCGCCGCCTCCCTGCTGGCGCCCTCCGCCGACCACTGGCTGGGCACCAACCACGTCGGCCAGGATATCTGGAGCCAGCTCCTCTACGGGGCGCGTACCTCACTGGCGGTCGGCTTCGGCGTGGGCATCCTCGGCCTTATTCTGAGTATTATCTTCGGGGTTTCGTCGGCCCTCATCGGCGGCATCTATGACCAGATTATCATGCGCATCGTGGACGCCCTCATCGTCATCCCCATGATAATCATGGTCATCCTGGTGGCGGCCTATATCCGGCCGGACTTGTTCATTCTCATCCTGCTGCTGGCGGCCCTGAGCTGGCAGGGGGGCGCCCGGGTCATCCGGGCCCAGGCCCTCTCCCTCAAGGAGAGCGGCCACATCGGGGCAGCACGCGCCATGGGGGCGGGGCGGTTCTACGTGGCCCGGCGGCACATCGTCCCCGACCTGGGGCCCATCCTGCTGGTGGAGTTCATCTACGGCGTGAGAAGGGCCGTCTTCATCCAGGCCGGGCTGGCCTTCCTCGGTATCGGCGACCCGATGCTGGTAAGCTGGGGGACGATGATGCGCGACGCCATGAGCTTCAGCTACCTGAACGTCTGGCAGTGGTGGCTCATCCCCGCCGGGGTGGCCCTCTCCCTGACCATCATCGGGCTGACCTTCGTCAGCCACGCCGCCGAGTCCGTCCTCGACCCCAGACTGCGAGGTGAGGCCGTTGCTTGAGATAAGAGACCTGCGCGTCAGCTACGGGACGGATAATATCCTTACCGGCGTCGACCTGGAAATCGGCGCCGGGGAGACGCTGGCCATCATCGGGGAGTCCGGGGCGGGCAAGACCACACTGGGCCTGAGCATCATGCGCCTGGCAGAGGCCAGCGTGCGGGGCGAGATAATTTTCCAGGGCAGAAACCTGCTGGCGCTTACCGAGCCTGAGATGCGGGCAATAAGGTGGGACGCCATCGCCATGGTCTTCCAGAACGTCAACAACGTCCTCAACCCGGTGCACAATGTCCTGGAGCAGGTGGCCGAGCCGATGGTGGCCCACCGGCGGCTGGGTAAGGCCGCCTCCCGCGAGAAGGCGGGTGAGCTGCTGGCGCGCTTCGGGCTGCCCCGCGGGCGTTTCCGGGCCTACCCCCACGAGCTTTCCGGCGGGGAGCAGCAGCGCGTCCTGCTGGCGATGTCGCTGGCCAACGACCCCGACCTGCTCATCCTGGACGAGCCGCTCTCCTCGCTGGACGTGACCACCCGCGAGGAGCTTGGTAAACTGCTGAAACAGATTGACGGGCACAGCGCCCGGCTGGTCATCAGCCACGACCTGGACACGGCCGCCCGCCTGGCCGGCAGGCTGGCCGTGCTCTACGGCGGGCGCATCGTCGAGACCGGCCCGACTACCGAGGTTCTGGAGAATCCCCGCCACCCCTATACCCGCGCCCTGGTGCGCGCCTACCCCAACATGACCACCGTCAAGGACCTACAGGGTATCAAGGGGCGCATGACCCGCCCGGTGAGCGGCTGCGCCTTCCACCCGCGCTGCACCCAGGCCATCGCCAGATGTAAAACGGAGATACCCCCGCTTGTCACGACTGATAACAGGGCCGTCGCCTGCCACCGCGGCGGCATCGTCACCCTCCTGTCCACCGAGAACCTCGGCCGCTCCTTCGGCTCGCTCCGGGCGGTGGACGGGGTGAACTTAAGCGTCGCCCACGGGGAGACCCTGGCTCTGGTGGGCCAGAGTGGCTCGGGCAAGACGACCCTGGCCAAGACGATTATGGGCCTCCACCAGCCCTCGGCGGGGACGGTCTATCTGGAAGGTAAAAAGGTGACCGCCCGTAAAAAGACGTTTTACCGGCGCGTGCAGATGGTCTTCCAGAACCCCGGCGAGTCCCTCAGCCACCGCCTCAGCGTGCTGGAGCTGGTGACGGAGCCGCTGGATATCCAGCGCGTCGGCAGCAAGGCCGAGCGAAAAGCTAAGGCGATTCAGACCATCGGTGAGGTGGAGCTGCCCCAGGACGAGCATTTCCTGGATACCTACCCCCACCACCTCAGCGGCGGGGAGCTGCAGCGCGTCGCCATCGCCCGGGCGCTGGTGCTCGACCCGGATTTACTCATCGCCGACGAGCCCACCGCCTTCCTCGACGCCAGCATCGGGGCCAAGATTCTGAAACTGCTCCTCAACCTCCAGGAGCACCGGGGCCTGAGCCTGCTCTACATCACCCACGACATCGCCGCCGCCCGCAAGGTGAGTGACCGTATCGCTGTGATGCTGGACGGGAAAATCGTCGAGGCGGGCCCTTCCAGCCGCATCGTGGCCGCCCCGGAACACGACTATACCCGCCGGCTGCTGGCCTCGGCTTCCTCCCTGCACTAGTCGCGCCTGTCCTGCCGTCGGGCCGGGAATCGCATCCTTTGTAATCTTCCGGCCACATTGGTATAATCCGTAAGAACGCATCTGTTTCCCCACCACCTCCGGGGAGACGCCACCGGCTTCAATTACTTATCAACAGGAGTAGAGTTTTATGGAAAAGCAATGGACGGAATTGACCCCGGCGGAGAAACGCGCCCGGCGGCTGCAGAAATGGCTCGGCGCCGAAGGCACGCCGTTTCCCAGCGAGAAGGCCAAAGAGGCCTTCCAGACCCGGACGAAGCGCCTCATCGACGTGTATAACATCGAGGAGCCCGACCGCGTGCCGGTCAACCTGCCGGTGGGCAACCTGCCCCTCAATATGTACGGCGTCACCTCCCGCGAGGCCATGTACGACTACGCCAAGGCCATGGAGGCCAACGCCAAGTTCAACGAGAAATACGGCGAGGAGCTGGAATATCAGGCCTATTCGTTTACCATACCGGGCCGCGTCCTGGAACTCCTGGACTACAAGCTTTACGCCTGGCCGGGGCACGGCATATCGGAGACGGGCACCAGCTGGCAGTTTATCGAGGGCGAGTACATGAAGCCCGAGGAGTACGACGACCTCCTCCGCGACCCCACCGATTTCTGGATGCGCACCTATATGCCGCGCGCCTTCGGGGCGCTGGGGCCGATGGGTATGTTCCAGCCCTTCACCAACATAACCGAGAACGTCCACGTCCTGCAGTTCATGCCGCTGGCCATGCCGCCGGTGCAGGAGATGCTCCAGAAGCTGCTGGACGCCGGCAAGGAATTCCAGAAGATGATGCAGGTGATGATGCAGGGCGGCGGCAGCGCCATGGGCGCCGGTTTCATGGGGGGCGGCTTCGCCAAGGCCCCCTTCGATACCGTCGGGGATACCCTGCGCGGCACCACGGGCATCATGCAGGACATGTTCCGCCGCCCGGATACGCTCCTCAAGGTCCTCGACGTGGTGGCCGACCTGACCATCAACACGATACTGAAATCGCCCAACATCGCCAACATGACGATGGTCATGTACCCCCTGCACAAGGGCGCCGACGGCTGGATGTCGCAGAAGCAGTTCGACACCTTCTACTGGCCTTCGCTGAAAAAGGTCATGAACGCCCTCATCGAGGAGGGGCTCATCCAGACCCTCTTCGCCGAGGGCAGCTACAATACCCGCCTCGAGCACGTCGACCATTTCCCCAAGGGGGCGGTCACCTGGTACTTCGACCGCACCGACATGACCCGGGCCAAGGAGATACTGGGCAAAAAATGCTGTCTCCAGGGCAACGTGCCGTCTTCGATGATTGTCACCGGCCAGCCCGCCGAGGTCAAGGAATACTGCCGTAAGCTCATCGAGACCTGCGGCAAGGGCGGCGGCTTCATCCTCTCCGCCGGCACCATCGCCGATAATCCCAAGCTGGAAAACCTGCAGGCGATGATGGCCGCCGTCAGGGAATACGGCTACTATAAGAAATAGCGCCGGTCTAAGTCGACCGCTAAGGCAGGGGATAATAAATCAGATCGACCTTTTCCCAGGCCCGGCGTTCGGCATCGTAGGGGGCCTCGGCGACCTTGCATTCCTTGTCCAGCCGCATCGTACGGCGTTCTTTCCCGTAAACCGGCCAGGCGCCGATTTCCTTACCGCTGGGATCGCCGTTCCTGGCGAAGTTAATCCAGGCCTCCTGGATGCACCGCGACAGTTTGTCCGCCGCAGGCCCGCCGCCCTGGAAAGCGGGGTCGTAGCTGCCGAAGACAAAGCCTGTCTCCAGCGCGTGGCAGGCGCCCAGGACGCCTCCCATCGCCGGGGACTTCCAGGTAAAGAGGTAGCTATAGACCGGCTGGCCCTGGTCGCGCTGCGCCTCGAGGTACTCGATGGCGGGCATGCGGAACATGGCGTCGGTGAGGATGGCCGAGAGCACCTCGAACGGGGCATTGTCCTCGCCCCGCTCCCGACGTGTCTGCTCGTAGGCCGCCACCAGCCCCGGCACGGCCTCCGCCGGCAGGAACGTCTCCATTATTTTCAGCACCCCGGCCCGGTCGAGGCCCTTGGCATCCGGGCGCATCAGCCCGAAGAGGTTCCACTCGTGGAGATTGGTGCCGACCAGCACCGGCAGGCTGGTGCCCTGGCCCTTGCGGGCGACCTGATTGGGCACGTCCGGTATAATATCCCCGTCAACGACGGGAACCGTCACCGTGATAATTATCGCCTCGCCGGGCCGCGCCATCAGGCTCTGCAATTTTCTCTCGGCCTCCAGCAGCTGCGCCGGCTCAAGAGCCCGCAGGGCAGCGGCATCATCGCCCCGGATACCGATTACTTCCAGGAACCGCGCCGCGGTGGCATTGGCGTCATCCACGGTTATTACCGTGCCTCCGGCGCCGCTCTCCAGTATCGCCTTGTGAAAGAGCCCCCTGGCCGCCGGTATGGCCGTGAGGCAGCCAATGCTCATCGCCCCGGCCGACTCGCCGAAGACAGTGATATTGCCGGGGTCGCCGCCGAAGGCAGCGATATTATCCCGCACCCATTTAAGGGCGGCAATTTGGTCGAGCAGGCCCTCGTTGCCGGTGGCCGGGATGGCCCCGCCGGTGATGTCCCTGAGGCGCAGGAAACCCAGCATGCCCAGCCGGTAGTTGATGGTGACCAGCACACAATCGCCGCGCTTGGCCAGGGAGGCGTTATCGTACATCGGCGAAGAGCCCGAGCCGATGGTAAAGGCCCCGCCGTGAATCCAGAACAGCACCGGGCGGCGGGCATCGTCCAGGCCCGGCGTGAAGATATTGAGGAAGAGGCAATCCTCCGCCTGGGGCTCTTCGCCCTCGGCTATCAGGCCGCCTACAATCGGGTTCTGCGGGGCGATGGTCCCGTACTCCCGGGCCGGGCGCACCCCTTCCCAGGGCTCCGGCGGCCGGGGCGGCTGCCAGCGGAGCTCGCCCACCGGCGGCGCCGCGTAAGGGATGCCCTTGAATACGTAAAGCCCGTCCTGGTAGACCCCTTCGACCTTGCCCGACTTGGTACCGACGATAGCTTCTTTAGGTGTCATTCTCTTCTCTCCTGATATCTTTAAATAATTTCCGCGTAATTATACAACAAATCTCTCCGTATGCGGAAATGAATCGCGGCGGGAGGCTAACGCCGCCCCGTCATTATGCATTTCAACCATCATCACGGCTTCCTGAAAGATGTATTGCACAGGGTATTGCTTTTATTGTTACGTTTTGCTATGATAATATTGACATATCCTCCGCAATACGATATAATATACGTCAGAGGTAATCATTATGAGATGGGGAATGGTTGTAGATTTATCTAAATGCGTGCGTTGCTACGCCTGTATCGCCGCCTGCCGCATCGAGCACTTCCTGCCCGAAGGCATGAACTGGCCGCGGCTGATGGCGCTGGAGACCGGCGGCGACAAGCCGGCGGTGGCCACCTATTCGCTGCGCTGCAACCAGTGCCAGGACGCCCCCTGCGTGGAGGTATGCCCCACCGGGGCCACCTACCAGCGCCCCGACGGCATCATCGCCATCGACCAGGACAAGTGCGTCGGCTGCCGCTACTGCGTTATCGCCTGCCCCTACCAGAACCGCACCTTCCTCTCCAAGGACAAGGCCAAGGGCTTCTTCCCCGAAAGCGGCCCCACGCCTTACGAGGAGGCCGGCAACAAGCTCTACAAGCACCAAGTGGGCACCACCGAGAAATGTAATTTCTGCGCCGAGAGGATTGACGCGGGTCTGGCCAAGGGACTCAAGCCCGGCATCGACCGCGACGCCACGCCCGCCTGCGTCAATACCTGCCCCGCCCAGGCGCTGACCTTCGGCGACCTGGACGACCCGGACAGCGAGGTCTCCAAACTCATCCGGGAGAACGACGGCTTTCAGCTGCACCCGGAGTACGGCACCGACCCCTCGGTCTTCTTCATCGATAAGAAGATAGGCCAGACGAATAAAAAGACGAATAAAACCAAGAAAGACGATAAATCCCGGCGGGCCACCGCCGGAAGCGTGGCGGAGAAGTAGATGGAAGCCCACGAATGGATGATAAACTACACCCGCCAGACGGAGTGGATCGACCGGCGGGGCATCTGGCTCTGGATTGCCTTCTATGCCGGCGGTCTGGGCGGGGGCCTGTACCTGGTATCGCTCTTCTTCAACAGCCTCGAGGGCATGTTCATCAGCTGGCTGATTATCGCCGTCATCAAGGGCGGGGCGCACCTGGTCTACCTGGGCAAGCCCCTGCGCTTCTGGCGCATCGTCACCCGGCCGCAGAGCTCGTGGCTGGCGCGGGGCATCCTCTTCGTGCTGGGGTTCATCCTCTTCGGGGCAATACAGCTCGCCCTTTCCTTCTGGATGCCCGGGGGCGCCGCCGAAGTCGTCTTCAAGGTGCTGGCCGGGGCGGCGGCGCTGGCGGTGACGGTCTATACCGGCTTCGTGCTCAATACCGTCAAGGCCGTGCCCTTCTGGAACTCGACGCTGCTGCCCGTCCTCTTCGTCCTCTGCGGCGTACTGGGCGGCTTCGGCCTTTCCGTGGTTATCGCCCTCTCCGGCGGCAGCATCAATCTCGACATCGCCGAGGCGGGCAGCCGCTGGCTCCTTATCATCAACGCCCTGCTCATCGCCGTCTACCTCTGGGCGGCGGCCAACCGCGCCCCGACGGGCAAGCAGTCGGTGCTGGAGCAGATGCGCGGCGGGCTGGCCCTCTTCTTCTGGGGAGGCATCGTCGTGCTGGGCATCATTATCCCGCTGCTCATCGGCTTTTTCGGCCAGTTCGCCGGCAATGGCGCCTCGGCGCTGCTGATTACCGGCGTGGCCTGCGAGATAATCGGGGGGCTGGCGCTGCGCTACTGCGTGCTCAAGGCCGGCGCCTATAAGCCGCTGGTCGCCCGGTCGGCCTAGCCACCGGTGCCGCCGGCGATGATATGCCTCTCTACCGGACAAGTATATAATTTTATATATCGGGGAATGAATCCAATGAGCGAGACAAAAATAATCAAGACAACCTGCAAGAGCTGCCACGGCGGCTGTGGCGTGCTCGTTACCGTGACCGACGGGGTGATTACCCACATCGAGGGCAACCCGGATACCCCCACGCGCGGCACGATGTGCTCCAAGGGACTCTCCAGCATCCAGCACGTCGACCACCCCGACCGCCTCAAGCACCCCCTTAAGCGGCTGGGCAAGCGCGGCGAGGGTAAATGGCAACGCATCACCTGGGACGAGGCGCTGGATACCGTGGCGACCAAGATGAAGGAATCCATTGCGAAATACGGGCCGTCTTCGGTGGCCATATCCCAGGGGACGGGGCGGGGCTACAACCGCTACACCCACCGCCTGGCACGCTCCATCGGCACGGCCAACATCATCACCCCCGGCTATATCTGCCACAGCCCGCGCCTGGGGCTGTACGGGCTGGTGACCGGCTACGGCCGTCTCTACTGCGACTACCACGGATGGGGCGGGGAGTACCCCAAGACGCAGATTTCCTGGGCCAAGCAACTGGAAATCTCCAGCGCCGATTCCGAGATGGCCGTCTGGTTCCTGGAGTCGCTGCGGCACGTCAAGAACCTGATTGTTATCGACCCGCGCGAAACGGCCCTGTCCTCGCGGGCGACGCTCTGGCTGCAAATCCGGCCGGGAACGGACGCCGCCCTGGCGCTGGGCATGATTAATGTCATCATCAAAGAGGGCCTCTGGGACAAGGAGTTCGTCTCCAAATGGACTTACGGCTTCGACAAGCTCGCCGAGCGCGTCGAGGAGTATACCCCGGAGAAGGTCGCCGAGATTACCTGGCTCAAGGCCGAGGATATCCGGACGGCCGCCCGGCTCTTCGCCGAGGACACGCCGGGGTGCATCCAGGTGGGCAGTTCCCTGGAGCGGCAGGCCAACTGCGGCCAGACGCTGCGTTCGATAATCTGCCTGCTGGGCGTGACCGGTAATATCGAGAGGCCGGGCAGCATGATGAGCTGGATGTTCCCGGATACCGGGCTAATGGAGGATTTCTTCTCCGAGATACCTTTGACCGATGAGATGCGCAAGGGCATCGTCGGCAGCGACGATTACAAGATGGGCGCCGCCCGCACGGCGCACTCGGATACCGTCGTCAAGCAGCTTGCCAAGAACGATAACCCGGTGGTCAAGGTCTGGTTCAGCGTGGGCGGCCAGCAGATTCTCCACCTGGCCAATACCAACGAGGTCTATAAGGCGCTGCTCAACGTGGACTTTCTGGCGCACGCCGACCAGTTCATGGGCCCCATGGCGGAGCATGCCGATATCCTCCTGCCGGCGGCGCACTGGCTGGAGATAAACGATATCTACGACATGCACCCGCGCTTCATGATTGAGGCCATTAACAAGACCGTCGACCCGCCCGGCGAGGCCTGGGCGGACTGCAAGATTTTCAACGAGCTGGGCAAGCGCGTCGCCCCGAAATACTGGTTCGAAAACGAGGAAAAGATGCTCGATTACGAGCTCCGC
>Ga0315545_1003825_pt1 | contig 12672 bp, 10 predicted proteins | sample SalMarSW160210MG_FD_203096 | JGI IMG/M metagenome (GOLD analysis project Ga0315545, IMG submission 203096) | Salt marsh sediment microbial communities from the Plum Island Ecosystem LTER, Massachusetts, United States - Salt Marsh Sediment SW1602-10 ... | reverse complement strand
CCGCATAAAAGACATAGCCAATCCATGAATTACTCGATATTGCCAAACTACCAGCACAAACAAAATTCGCAAGCCGAATGCCACCGCCGAAGAAAACCGGCGGGGCTAAGGCGGGGGGATAGCCCCGCCGGACCGTTTTTTCCAAAGCTCATCGGCACAAACACAAATTCTATTGCCATTCTAACTGCTAACAACAAAATAAAGATCTCAAACTGACCGATTCTTTGTGTCATTCCCGCGCAGGCGGGAATCTATTAAAGTTTTCAGCAAATTGGATTCCCGTTTTCACGGGAATGACAAAGGGCAATATGTTGTTGTCAAATAGGTACTTACGTTAGTTTTCAATTAAAATTCGGTCAGTTTGAGTAAAGATAATAATATGGAATGCACATCACTCAATGCGCTTACGATATAGCCGAGTTTGCAGAGCGCTCTTCCAAGCGGTCCAATTTGAATCGCTCATCTCATTGTCGATCGCCGAGGTTACCTGATTGAGCTTGGCATCCAGGTCGTCAATATAGTAGACCATAAACGCCTCGGGTGTAGCTGGCAGCTTTGGCGAGCCAAATTCATACTGCCCATGGTGTGAAAGGATAATGTGCCCAAGTGCATCAAGAATTGCCTGGTCGATTTGTGTGCCTTTAGCCCTAAGAACATCGGCTTTTTGATTTATCATAAGAAGACTTTTAACGATGTGTCCAATTAATTGGCCTGAGTCCGTGTAAGAAAAGGCCATATCGTACGAAAGCTCTTCGGTCTTGCCGATATCGTGAAGGAATATCCCCGTCAGGACTAAATCTGCCTGCACCTGGGGATACAAAGGAAGTATAGCAACCGCAACTCGCAGCATATCGTACGTATGTTCCAGCAAACCCCCAATATAATCATGATGCAGCTTCACTCCACCTGGCGCTTGACAAAATTTCTTCATAAGCTCACGGTCCGTGAGAAACTCCCCAACCAATGCCTTTAACTGTGGATTCCTCACCTGACCAACGATGTCCCTCAGCTCGGCGAACATTTGCTTTATATCTCTATCCGTGTGGGCCAAAAAATCGTCCACACAAACCTTGCTCGAATCTACAACTGCGATGCTGTTAATGACGATTTGAAGATTGTTCTGGTAAAGTTCGCTTCTGCCTTGTATGTGAACGAAGCCGGGCTTGGGCAGAGCTTTGTAAATCTCTTCGCTTGCCTGCCACATACGTCCGTTCAGTTGGCCTGTCTTATCCGAGAGGAACATTGCGATGTACAAATCACCTCGCGTGGTACTTCGCAGAATCGGCTCCTTAACCATGTAAATATCATCTATCGCAACACCAGGTTCTATCTCATTAATAAACTTATGTTTCATTTTAAGCTCCGTCGCTGAATTTATATCCGAACAGCCCTATCATAATGCGACATTTCCATCCTTGCAAGGTTATACCCATCCACCATTGGGAACGAGGCAGCAAAACTTCGGGTAGCTCCGAAACAATCCGCTCCGGATGGCTAACCTTTGATTCGCAAGTTTGAAAGGTGGCCTTCGAATTCAAAAGCCGAGCCAATCAGCAACAATGACAGTAACGTTGTCTGTTCCACCGCCCGTATTAGCAGCCTCGACCAGTGCATCACAAGCACCCTGGCTATCTGGTTCTTTGCTCAAGATCGCAGCAATACCTTTGTCGTCTACGATATCCGTCAGACCATCCGTACACAACAGCAATCGATCTTCTCGTCTAAGAGCAAAAGACCGCACATGTGCGCGAGCTATCCTGTCCATTCCAACATAGCGCGTTATCTGGCCCTGTGCTGCGTGATTTTCAACTTCATCAGGCTCTATCTTTCCCTGCTCCAGAAGCTCGGAAACAACAGAATGATCCTTTGTAAGCTGAACTAATCTGCCTTTGCGAAAACGATAAACCCTGCTGTCGCCGACATTGGCAATATAAGCTCTTCCATCAACCAGCAAAGCCAAAGCTACGGTAGCCCCCATATCTTTGTAGCCGTTTTCACTGCCTCCCTCCATCCGTAACTGCTTATTTTGCTCTGCCACTGTCCTTTTTAAAAGAGAACGTATCGCTCGTGGATTAGGCGATCTAAGTTTATTCAGCCCGTTCTCGATCATAGGCGGCAAATCTTCAACAACAATTTTTGACGCGAGTTCTCCCCCGCGATGTCCCCCCATACCGTCGGTAACTAAAAACAATCCTATCTCCGGCTCAACAAAATAAGCGTCCTCATTTTCTTCTCGCAGCTTACCTATATCGCTGGTCACGCCCCAACGAAATGCGAATCCCGACACCGCTGCTATACTGTCACCAATATCAGCCCGCCCACTCATTTACGCATCTACTCATTTACGCCTAAACTATACGAGACACTGCCCGCACCACGGACAGTAATTCCAGAATGTCGAGTCCACGGACCACTTGCACCGCCCACAAATTTCAGGAAACGGTCGTATCTGCCACGCCTGCCGTACTTTTCGATGGCACCATGGACAATATCGCATAAAACGCAGCAGTTTTCCTTTGCAATACTTGCATTGTGCCTGATACCGTACTCCCGCTGTGCGAATCGAGCTCGGTGATGCAAATCCCGGCCCATAGCACCAAGGACAATAACGCCACTCCGGCAATACTCCCTTGTGACAGCGAGCGCAAACGTGACTGAATTGACTGTTACTATCGAAGCGGTTTCGCCTGCTGCCGCACCACGGACAGACCAACATGCTTTCAGCTATCGGTTCACCGCAGTCAACGCATCGAAGCACGACCGGTAGAACTCTGCCATACTTCTGTATGAAAGCCCCCCGTCTTATCTTTTGCCAGTCGAGTTTTTTTCTTTCACCCGCCGATCTAACGAGCCCTTTTCGCAGCTCCTTTGGTACCGCCTGCGCCAATGCCGTTAGCATTTCCTCTGCACTGCTAAAGCGTTGTGCAGGATCCACCGCTAAAGCCCGCTTGAAAAATCGCACCATTGCCAGATTCGTCCGCTCTTTCAAACGCTGATGTCCACGTAGAGGCCAGCGAAAAGGCCAGCGCGGCAAAAAACCCGTTAGATACTCGTAGAGAATCAGTGCCACTGAAAAACAATCGCTTCGATACGTAGGCTTGCCGTAAGCCTGCTCAGGCGCAACGTACCCCGGAGTGCCGAACTCATCCACTGTTTCCATACGCCCTTTGACCTTGAGGCTGATCCCGAAATCTCCGAGTGCCGCCCGGCCATCCGGAAACAGAAAAATATTGCCCGGCGTAACATCGCAGTGCACCACCCGATTCCGGTGTGCGTATGCAAGCCCTTCAAGCACCTGGCTGATAATTGATACGATTCGCCGAGCAGACATTGGTTTTGACCGATCAGCCAGAGTTCCTACTGACAGTTCGGTCGCCAGAACAACATGACCATTGACAATGTCGGCGTTCTTGATGGGCATTATGTGGGGATGCCGCAATCGGGCAACGAGACGAATTTCGCGGAACAGACTATGATCATCACGCTTACCCTTAACATTCAACTGCGGGATTTTAAGCGCCACCGTAATATCTTCCACGCAATCTTTTGCCTTCCAGACCTCACAGCTACCGCCGGTACCAAGATGTTTTTCCAGCCGGTATTTGCCAAGCCGAGTGCCCGTACTCAGCTTCACAGTCTCCTCTTTGGATTTTGCCGATTTCCTACCACCCATCACAGTGCCCATATTATCGCTTTATCCTCGTACTTGCTGTGTCAGACGCCGAGCAATCAACTTGATTAGATTCTCGATATACCTCTGGTCCTTGTTGCTTCTGCCTCGGCAGATTTTATCTCCGTCCACGAAAACTGACAATGCTGCTTCCTCAAATTTTCTCTCAGAATTTCATCTCGCCCGAGCACTCCCAGGACATCATTAACAAGCAATCCACTAAATATCCTTGAAACAAAGTCAGTTTTAAGCTATATATTCTATCTAAAATTGAACTCCGGTACATAACTTACGCAAAACTAAATACGCGGTACTACAATGAGATACAGCCAGTTATTCATACCTACAGTTAAAGAGATCCCTGCCGATGCGGAGGTGACCAGCCACAAGTTAATGATTCGAGCGGCCCTGTGCCGAAAGGTTGCCAGCGGAACATATACTTATCTGCCGCTCGGCTGGCGCAGCCTGCTGAAAATCATAGGAATCGTCCGGCAGGAGATAAATAGAGCCGGCGCACAGGAGATTCTCGTGCCCTCTATGCAGCCGCTGGAGCTCTGGCAGAAGACTGGCCGCAGCGTTGATTATGGGCCGACAATATTCTGTCTCAAAGACCGCCATGGTAAAGGAAATGTGCTTAGCCCTACTGCTGAAGAAGTCGTTACCCACCTCGCCGCTAGCGAAATAAAATCGTACAAGCAATTGCCAATCAACCTTTACCAGATAAGTACCAAGTTCCGCGATGAGTTCCGCCCCCGCTTCGGCGTCATTAGGTCCCGAGAGTTCATAATGAAAGACGCCTACAGCTTCGACGCCGAGCCTGCGGGTCTTGACAAATCGTATCAAGCAATGTACGACGCCTATTGCAGGATTTTCAAACGCTGCGGCCTTGAATACGTCATTGTCGAGGCAGAGGTCGGCGAGATGGGAGGCTCCGGCTCACACCAGTTTACCGTCCCATGCGAATCCGGTGAGGACACTATTGTCTACACCGAAGATGGCTCATACGCTGCAAACCTCGAAAGAGCAGTCGTCGATCCACTGCCAAAGGACGATGGAATACGCTTAGCCGGCACACCTGTGGTGCCGGTAGAAATCCCGCCGATGCAGGAGGTCCATACGCCCAATATCGGCAGCATCGAAGCTGTTTGCGCCTTTTTAAAAACCCAGCCGAAAGACATGATAAAAACGCTCATCTATTCCGCAACAGATAATGTCATCGCTGTTTTAGTGCGGGGTGACCATGACGTTAATCTCGAAAAACTCACCAAGGCACTTGGTGGTGAACACACCGAATTGGCCGATGAATTGACCATCGAAAAAGTCACCAGTGCCAGGGTCGGGTTCGCCGGACCAATGGGATTAAGCGATAAAGTTTCGAAAATGTTTATTGACCATGCCGTTGCCGCAATGCCCGTTGGAGTAACCGGTGCCAATAAAACAAACTATCATACTAAAAATGTTGTGCCAGGTAGAGATTTTCCGCTCGAAGGCCAAAACATTATAATTACTGATATTCGCTACGCTCAGGAAGGCGACACTAATAATGGCAAAAAGCTGCTCTTTAAAAAGGGTATCGAGGTCGGCCAGGTCTTCAAGCTCGGAACGAAATACAGCAAAAAGCTCGGTGCTACATTCCTCGACGAAAACGGCAATGAAAAACCCTGTATCATGGGCTGCTATGGCATCGGCATAAACCGTATTCTTGCTTCGGCTATCGAGCTGGGCAACGACGAGAACGGCATCATCTGGCCAATCAGTATCGCACCATTCGAGGTCATTATCACCTGTGTAAATCAAGAAGACAAAGAGGTAGCCGGTGTGGCTGAGAATTTATATCAACAATTGCTTGATAAAGGTATAGATGTATTACTTGATGACCGACCACTGCGCGGTGGAGTCAAATTCAAAGACGCTGACCTTATCGGCATACCGGTTAGACTGACCGTCGGCAAAAAATCGCTCGCTGATGGAAATGTAGAGATAAAACCACGTTCTGAGCGCAAAAGCCAGAAAGTTTCTGTCGATAAAGCTGTAGCAAAAGCTTCTGAACTGGTCAAATCATTAAAAGAACAACTGATACCATAATCCTGTACGTATATGACAAAGGTTCATGACAAATTTTTTGCTTTTACTAAAATTTTATATAACTTGAACTGACCGATTCTTTCCCGAAGCCAGTTCGGGATTCCCGCGCAGGCGGGAATCCATTAAAGTTTTCAGCAAATTGGATTCCCGTTTTCACGGGAATGACAAAGTGCGATATGTTGTTGTCAAATAGGTTTTTACGTTGGTTTTTCAATTAAAATTCGGTCAGTTTGAGTAAATACAAAAATAAAAATCATTTAGATGAGGAGAACGAACATGGACAATGGCAAAATCTCCAGAAGAAAACTTATCCGTAACACATCCTTTGCGGCCGCTGGCGTATTTGCAGGCGCCCTGGTTAAAACTGCAAATGCTACCCTTGCCGACAAAGTCGAACGCATCGTCAACAAAGGCCGAATTAATCAATCTGTAAGTAGATGGTGCTACAGCAAATGGTCACTCGATGAGCTTTGTGAAGTCTGTAAGAAAATAGGCCTGAAAGCAATAGACTTGCTGAGGCCAGAAGATTTCCCGACCCTTAAAAAGCATGGTCTTATTTGTTCAATGGTAGAAACGCATGGCTTGACAAAGGGGCTAAACAGGACAGAGAACCATGCTGAATGCCTTGCCAAAATCCGCACCGCCATCGATGCTGCTGCCGAGCATGGATATCCCAACGTTATCAGCTTTCCCGGCAATCGGGCTGGTATATCTGATGAAGAGGGAATCGACAACAGTGTCGCCGCTCTTAAACAGATTGTCGGCCATGCTGAACAGAAAAAGACTACAATATGCCTGGAATATCTCAATAGCAAAGTTGACCATAAGGATTATATGTTCGACAACATGAGATGGGGCGTTGAGGTATGCAAGAGGGTTGGCTCGGAGCGAGTAAAAATCCTGTACGATATCTACCATGCTCAAATCATGGAAGGCGATATAATCCGCACCCTCCGCGACAACAAAGACTACATCGGCCACTATCACACCGGTGGTAATCCCGGCCGAAACGAAATCGACGAAACACAGGAGCTATATTATCCTGCTATTATGCGCGCCATTGTCGATACGGGCTTTACAGGCTATGTCGCCCACGAATTCGTCCCAAAAGGCGACCCACTTGCAGGTCTGTCCAACGCTGCGCGAATTTGCGATGTCTAATCAAATGCTGGCCGCTGCACTGATTGAGTTTTTAAAAAAATGTGGCAACTTAAAAACCCAACGCCGGTAAAGCTTATTGTTGGAATCCTCGCTGCCAACGAAGACTGCCTCCAAGCGGCAAACGAAGCTATCCACCGCGCACTCGGCAAAATCGACCTTACAAGTGACATCTGGCCGTTCAACCAGACCGACTATTACAAAGACCAAACCGGCCCGAACATCCTGAGGCAATTTGTCAGTATAAAAGAACTAATCGATCCAGGTAAACTCGCAGAAATCAAACACCAAACAAACGAACTCGAACAAGACCTGGCCAATAAGCTTTCTTTAGACGTGCCAAGGCCCATCAATCTCGATCCAGGCCTTATCGAGCCATCCAAGCTCGTTCTCGCCAGCACTAAAAACTATTCACACCGTTTATACATCGGCAATAAAATCTACGCTGAGGTAACACTTATCTTTGACAAAGGCTCATGGCGGCCCCTACCATATACGTATCCCGATTACCGACAGCAGTGTTATCATAATTTCTTCGAGAAAGTAAGAACCCGATTACTGGAGCAGCTAAAATCGATCCATTAACCACATCAGCAGTGATCTTGCTTATCGGCTCATTCTCGCTGTCAGCGATTCTGACGGCGGTTGTACGAAAACTGAGCAGCCGTATCGGCTTCGTCGCTCATCCAGCCATCGACAGATACCACAGTGACGTCATTCCCCTTGGCGGCGGCATCGCTATCTTTGTGACATTAATGGCATTCATTCTCGCAGGCACAGCAGCAATAAAATTCCCCATCCTACCCGGCCACCTCAGCCGGCTCAGCGAATTCGCCAACATCGACCCTGCCGACTTCCTTGCAAGGATTAGAGAACTCGCATTCATGTCACTATGTGCTCTGATCCTGTTTCTACTCGGTCTCTGGGATGATAAAAAGCCGATTGGCCCATTTCTCAAACTCGCCGTGCAGTTTGTGGTTGCAATAATCGCCGCCGCCATCGCTGAAATCAGAGTTGAGTTTTTTATTGAGAACAGATTCATTACATCTGCTCTATCAGCCCTTTGGATTGTCCTTATCATCAACGCCTTCAATTTCCTTGACAACATGGATGGCGCTTCCGCCGGAATCGCAGCAATAGCAAGCAGTATTCTTTTCATCGCTGCCGCAACAAGCGGTCAGGTCTTTGTCGGCGGCCTGGCTCTGGTCTTCGTTGGAACTCTGTTAGGTTTTTTGGTATTTAATTTCCCGCCGGCCAGGATATTTATGGGCGACGCCGGTTCCCTTGTAGTAGGTTTCTTCATTGCCGTACTGACTTTGCGCACAACATATTATCATCAGGCACAAAGCGGCTCCTGGTACCCGGTATTTCTACCTCTAATCGTTATGGCCGTTCCACTATATGACTTCATTAGTGTCACTATCATCCGCATTAGCCAGAGCAAAAGCCCATTCGTGGGTGACACTCAACACTTCTCACACCGCCTAAAAAACAGCGGCCTTACCCAGACCCAAACGGCTCTAACACTATACTTAGCCACCCTCTGCACCGGACTGAGCGCAATCTTCCTATATCAGGTTAATCTAACCGGTGCAATTCTGATCTTTGCCCAGACCTCTATGATACTGGCTATTATTGCGATCCTTGAGACAACTTCCAGAAATGAAAAAAACACTGATTAACACCGATCCTCAAAAAAGCAAATCGCTCGTGGTCTTGGAGCATATCCTTCTGTTTGTCTGTCTTAGTATCGTCGCCCTTCGCACCACTATCATCGAAGGACCAGCTATGCGGGCACCATCCTTGCCGACAAATCTTACCGACCCTATCTATAGTTTATCTCTATCAGCGATATTAACACTCGCTTTCATTATTTGGCTGGTTTGGAGTTTTTGCAGCAAAACATTCCTATACCGCATCACCGGCATTGAAATTGGGCTCTGCATATTTGGCGTCGCCGCTGTTGTATCTGGTCTTGCCGCCTCGGATAAGCGACTCGCAATTACCGATATTGCGATGATGTTAGCCCCCATCTTTGCCGCAATTCTGCTCATTCAAACACTCGATACACCCGCAAAAATAAGACTAGCCCTAACTGTTATTGCTGCTTTGGGCGTTGTCTGTGCCTACCAGGCTGCTGAGCAATTCTTTATAAGCAACCAGATGACAATCGAGCAGTATGAACAAGATCCAAATGTACTGCTCAAGCCGCTTGGGATAGAGCCTGGCACATTCAAGCATTTTCTTTTCGAGCACAGACTTTATTCACGAGGCATCCGCGGTTTTTTCACCACACGTAATTCTGCCGGCTCCTTTTTGCTTATGGCCTTTTTTGCGTCTCTTGGCCTATTCATCGAACAACTCAGAACGCAGAGAACCAAATCATTCATAACACATCTACTTGCTCGTGGCCTGATCGCTGCCATTATTATTTTCGCCCTCGCTCTAACACGAAGCAAAGGTGCCTTCATTGGTTTGCTCTTTGCGCTAGTCGTATTCATCGCATCAATACGTTATAGCAATTGGCTCATTGCGCATAAAAAGTTAATACTCTTTACTTGTCTGGTCGTACTCATCGCCGCCACCTACGCCATCGCCTCGTATGGACTCAAGTACAATCGCCTGCCCGGCGGCAATTCAATGCTCGTTAGATGGCAATACTGGCGTGCCGCTGCCCAGATGTACGCCGACCATCCTGTCAGAGGCGTCGGCCCCGGCAACTTCGCATATTATTACACACGTTACAAACCTCCTTCAGCCCTCGAATCTGTAGCCAACCCTCATAACTTTCCACTCAGCGTCCTGACCCAATACGGCCCAATCGGCCTGATCGGATTCATGGCTATGATTTTCGTTCCTCTATGGAATGCTTCTTCCATAAGCCTGTCAAGTCCTGCCAAAAAATCAAACCAGCAGCGACAACTATTGAAACACCCTACCGTTACTTTCATGCTTGCTATATCGGCAGTCTTGCTGCTGTTAAGACCACCACTCATGCCGAAAACGCCGATGGAAAATATTGATCTAATGATCTATATAGTTGTAACACAATACGTCGCACCTGTCGCGGCGTTTGTGATCGGCTTCTTCCTTTTGACAGTACCACTGGACCTAACACAAACAACAAAACAAAAGACACACAGCACAAGCACTTTAACAATCGTTTGCTGTTGCGCTATTGTAGCCGTGCTCATTCACAACCTGATAGATTTCGCTATCTTCGAACCCGGCGTATACACAGCTTTCTTCGCGATAACAGCCTGTCTAATCGCTGCGCACCACCAGCACAACTCCATACCGACTCGCGCCCTAACACCGTCACTTCCTACAAAGGCAATTACCGTAACCGCCCTATCAATATTTGTAATTGCATATTTTTATTTTGCTTGGTGGCCTGTTTACAAAAATACTACCAATATAAAAAAAGCACACCACGCCATCTCGCATGGGCAGCTTGAACAGGCCCATGGTCTACTATCCATCGCTGTTAAAGAAGACTCATTGTCCCCCGCTGCCCTTAACCTCAATGGCCGAGTTTATCTCCAGCAGTACATACAAACAGAGCGAAAGCAAACAGCTCTGCTTAAAAAGTCAGAGTTGTGTTTTCTTCAGGCGATCGAACGCAACAGAGCTGATTTTAAAAATTACGAAAGACTTGCCACTGTTTATGATTTGCTTAGTGAACACCATAAAGCGTACGAAGTCAGTCTTAAAGCGATAAAGCTTTACCCAGGCTCAGGCCGATTAAGGTTTAGTTTTGCACAAATTGCCGAGAAACTCGGCAAAGCTGACATTGCCCTTGTGCAGTATAGAGGCGCTATACGAATTGAAGATAGTTTTCGCCGCCAGTTCCAGCAAATGTACCCCGACAAAAAGGAAATCGTCAGCCGCCTTGGCAAAGACAAGTATGAGTTTGCCCTTCAACGAATAGAAAAATTAGAATCGAATTTATAATCCCCATTCGCAGTACGTTCAGCCCATCAGGATAGTAGAGCCATAACCTCATCCGGTATGTCGAAATTCGAATACGCGTTTTGAACATCGTCATGATCTTCGATAGCCTCCATCAATGATATAATTTTTCTGGCCGTTTCCTCATTGTCGATCGGCACCATATTCTGCGGCACCATCGATATCTCCGCAACCTGCATCGGTATTTCTTTCTCTGTTAACGTTCTCTTTAGCTGCTCATAACCACTCGGATCACAGGTTATCTCATAAACATCACCGTTAGTTTGCATATCTTCAGCGCCGGCACTGAGGGCAATCTCCATCAACTGCTCTTCGCCCGCGTCGGCGGTGCTGACCGTAATAAGGCCTTTTTTACTAAACATCCAATTAACACATCCGCTCGTTCCCAGAGAGCCTCCATGCTTTTCAAAAATCCTCTTTATCTCAGGCCCGGTTCTATTACGATTATCCGTCAGCGCCTCAACCATGATCGCAACGCCGCTCGGCCCATAACCTTCATACAGCACATCCTCAAAGCTTGTGCCTTCTAATTTCCCTGTCCCCTTCTTGATTGCCTTTTCAATCGTGTCTTTTGGCATATTAGCAGCCTTAGCCTTATCGATCGCGTATCGCAAAGCTAAATTTGCAGCCGGATCACCGCCGCCGTCTTTCGCTGCAACTATCAGTATCCGAGCTAACTTGCTCCAGACCTTGCCACGCTTCGCATCTAATGCTGCCTTCTTGTATTTTATACCCGACCAGTGTGAATGACCTGACATCACTATCCCTCAAAAATAACAACAAAATTAATCGTATTACAGGGATGTTATTCTACATGATTCTTCTCTCCTCAACCACCTCTTTTTCCCGAAAAAAATCATCCCACGCTACTACTACTACTACCACACGCCCTAGATGAAATCTACGATTCACTATGCACATTTTTTATCAGAGCCCTCTTGACAATCTCGAACCAGCGAAGAAGATAGTCCTCAGTCAAATTAAAAGAAAAGATAAAAATTTTATAGGAGGTTATTATGCCGGAATTTGGAAACCCTTTCGCAGGCTTAAAAGCCGACCGCAAGCTCACAAAAGCTGAGCTAATCCGTGCGATACGATTTATGGTCGCCGCTGAATACGAGGCTGTTCAGCTTTACATGCAATTAGCTGAATCCACAGATGATAAGCTCGCAAAAGAAGTGCTAATAGACATAGCTGATGAAGAGCGTGTACACGCGGGCGAGTTTCTTCGCCTTCTAAGGCAACTTGCACCTGATGAGGAAAATTTCTACAAGGAAGGCCAGGAGGAGGTGGAAGAGATGATGAAGGAGCTTAAAATAAAATAGCCCAGCTTTCCGCCAGTCGTTCTTGAAGGGTGAAGCGTATCTCGTCGTGCGTATTGCGTCGTGCGTATCGAGTGAAGCGTAAATGAGTTCATGCGTGAATACATAGATGAGTTGGTGTGAGAATCATTGCGAAAAAATTCGGAAATAGTGTTGCATGAATGGATAGAAAAAGATAATAGAATATAATTTCAAGATGGAAACAACCATAGAATGAACAAATGACGCTTCTTCCAGGCGTATAAAAGAATGAATGAAACCAAAAATGTTGTTCTTTTCACTGGTCAATCCGGCATAGGGGCTGAAAAATGTTTAGCGAATTTGAATCAGGAGATGGCGTCGGAAACGAAGCAAATTTCAATCGAAAAAGAAATGGCTAGAATATCAGGTAGGTCCTTCAAGAGGGAAATCCTACTTGAGAGCATTAACTACCAATATGATTTATGGCAAAAAGCTTTTGATACT
>Ga0315545_1003822_pt1 | contig 12680 bp, 7 predicted proteins | sample SalMarSW160210MG_FD_203096 | JGI IMG/M metagenome (GOLD analysis project Ga0315545, IMG submission 203096) | Salt marsh sediment microbial communities from the Plum Island Ecosystem LTER, Massachusetts, United States - Salt Marsh Sediment SW1602-10 ... | reverse complement strand
CCGGCTTTCAAGTAGAAACGCTGTCTTCATCAGCAGGTCGTCGAAATCCAGGCCATTTCTTTCGGTCAAAATTTGCTGGTAGTGCTCATAAATCTTCGCCAATGTTCGGTAGAAAAAACCATCGGCTTTCGCCTTAAAAGCATTAACGTCAATAAGGATGTTCTTTAGTTTAGAAATGGCCTCGAGCATACGAGCAGGCGGGAAATTACCGGTATCAAGCTCGCAATCTTTAATTGCCTGCTTGATGCATCTGGACTGGTCGGTTTCGTCGTAGATACTGAAGTTTGGCTTTATACCGGCACTATCAGCATATTGCCGGAGAATCCTGACGCATAAGGAGTGGAAAGTGCTGATATGAACTGCTGCGGATGCACCAAGAGAGGTCGCTCTTTGGCGCATCTCCTCGGCAGCCTTATTGGTGAAAGTTATTGCGCAAATATTGTACGGTTTTACACCTGAGTCGATCAATGCAGCAATCCGGTACGTAATGACGCGGGTTTTGCCACTGCCGGGACCAGCAAGGACAAGCAGTGGTCCTTCTCTATGAAAGACAGCTTTCTTTTGTGAGGACGTCAATTGTCGTGAAAGGCTATTGTGCATGATTTAAAGCGTGTATAAGTATCAGCCGGACTCGGCCTCTTGTCTTTTTAGCTTTTCTTCCTCCTGCTGGAGCTGCTCGTAGAGGTCCAGTCTCTCAATCCTTATGCGATTCAATAAGTTACGCCGAAGATTAGGTGGATACTGCATGTCATTGAGAAAATCCAGAAGAGCCAAGTACCTCAAAACAGGCAATTCAGGTATATCAACTCTAAACTCTTCACCGTATTGCGATCTGTAGAAGTCCACAATATCTTTAGCCATTTTTTCTCTGGCAAATGCTTCGTCGTCGTCATGAATTGCGTACCTAAAGTAGCTTTCTCTTAAAAGGGCAATAATCTGTTCCTTGGCATTATAAATCCCTATGCTTTGAAGCTCTTCCCGCATGCGCATTTTCATAAAGGTAACTAAAGGTACCTTGAATTCATCGAGCGGGTAGAGTTCTCTTAGCTGATCATATATTCTCTGGGCCTGCTTAACATGGCCCGTCTGATAAAATGAAAAGGCTGCGTTAGTGAGCATATTGCGGTGGCCATCCTTTAATGACTCTACTGAGCCTTTCGCCTCGGGGATCTGTCCGTATTTCTCAATTACCGCGAGCCGAGATTTGTTGTACGCTTCAAACATTCTCAAATCAGGCCGTAAAAAAATATCCTTCATTATCGTTTTCGTAGGCTTAGCCGAAGCATCAGTCCGAACTTCGACAGGAACGTCATAAATGAATATCTTTCCGTTGCGGAAGAGATCCTGTAAACAATGCCCCACAATGCGGTCGGTATTTGTCTCATGTATGTCAATTTCGCGATCCTCCTGCTCGGCCAATACCTGCAAACCCTTAATTGCCCAATACATGGCGTGACAATCCGGTTGGCGCCAGTCCAGCGGGAAATGCTTGTTAGGGTCACTGAAATCGACAGGGCCATAAGTTTTGTTAAGCTCATGCATCATGACCGGATCAAGCTTCCAGGTGTTATGCAGGTGATAGGCTTTAGCAAAGAGGTCAAATTTCTCCAAAGCCGGTTTATTCCTGAAATTATCAATGACCTGAAAGGCAGCAGGACTAAACCTGTTAGGATTCTGCCTCAGGGCCAGATAGTTATTCACAAACTCATCTTCGTCGGCAAATGCACTGTCGGAAGTTTTTAGGGCTTCGATTAGTGGCGCCACATTCGCATCGCCTTCAATCTGCCTGAAGGTTAAGGGAGCTTTGGCAAGAGCCTCAAAGTATTCATTGTCGGCTGAGTCAAGAAAAGGCTCCATCGCAAGGGCCAGTTGGATTTTGTAGTACTTGTGCGCATCATCCGAGACACCACCAATTTTGTGCTGAAATATCCTTGCAAGCTCACGATACAATTCAATAGATTTAGGATTCAGCGGTATGCCTTGATCACGAAGCAACTCATAGCCATTTTTCACCCATTGCCACCTCTGATCGGGCTGATTTGCCGGTATAGCTACAGAGATATTGTAGGCCATGTTCCATGCCTGGAATTCCCAAACCGCAGCAAAGCGAGGTTGCAAAGTGGTAATCCACTCAGCGAGCTGTTTTGCATCAAAGAACTGCCCCTTCTCCTTGAGTTCATCCGCCCGCATCCATAAAATATCGACAACCAATCCACGAAAAGCACCCATTGCAACTGTTGCAAAGGCAAGTGAGGGTGGCGCATTTTCAAGGGGCTCATTGATTATAAGCTTCATTTGCTGACGCTGGTTGTTTATGTAATCCAACTGCCCGCCAGCTATAATCAGTAAAATAGCCGTAACAACGAGACAAATAAAGCAGATTAAAGTATCGCGCAAACGCATAGAACATTAAAAAGCTGCCGTAGTGACTAAACTGTGATTTTAGCAATCTCTCTGAAACTAAAGACCAATAAGCCCAAAAGTAGTAAAAGCGATGCCTTAACACAAACCATAAGCCCAGCAGCTTTGCTCAACAAAGACCAACTAATTAATCTACCGGGCACCAGATATTTCGTGGGATTAAACTTGTCAAATTCAGGCAAAAGCTGGATTATCCACTTGATCGTGTAAGAATAAATCAGACCCACACTTTCACTGAGATAACTGAACGATTCTAAAACAAAGCTGCTAACAGTACCTGTGAAAAAGATAACCAGACAAAACACCACAGCTACTGGAAAAGAAAGAAATGTAGCTGATAACACGCCGAGGCAAGCTAAAAAAATCAGACGGAACAAAATCAGAAGCACAGCCCTTATGAAATTGGCTGTGAATGTATCAGCTTTGTAAAGAACTTCCAGGCCATCCTCAAGCGGAAAGATTACAACAGTGTTATTAAGTGGAACATTCAAGAATCCTACAGATAGATAGCCGTCTTCCGCTACGGCATCGGCAGGGACCTCTATTTCGCGGAAAGTACGAATGGGATCTTTTTGCTCGCCGGAATATATAGGTGTCCTGAATTTTGTGCCGTACTTGATTTGACGATCGTCACCCACAATCCATCGACCGTATATCTGCGAATCGGGAGGATTCACAGATACATCGTATTTGTACCGCACAAACAAACTCTCATTCGGATCGAGAGGTTCGACATTATGGAACTGCCAGCGTAATTGATGACCAACGGCAACAGCTCGTTTCTCAAGCTGCCTTCGCTTGGTGAGCTGGTCAATGATTTCCTTGCGCGTGAAACCTCGAAAAAACTGGTCCAATTGGCCACTTTCTTCGAGCTTATTATAGTCCTCGGCGACTTCATCGCTTACGTCGACTTTGGCAGGAATTAGGCTTGCTCTTGCTGTGTAGAATTCATTATTTACTTCTGTTAGTTCTTCCTCGGTCGGCTGATAGAAATTCGGCATGTATATTGTAATAACAAATATTATTACAGAAAAAAGTGCAAGCAGCGATATATCCAATAAAACCACGCCGAGGAGTTTACCCAATAAGAACTCGAAACGACGAATAGGTTTAGTTATGAGTGTGTATATCTGTCTTTGCTCGATCTCGCTGGATATCGAATATATGGCTACCGTAATAGTGAGCAGACAAAGCAAGAAACTGGTAAGGGATAAACCATAACTAACGAAAGTTTGCAGTCTTCCTTTCAATGTGCCATCGCCTGTAACCGAGAATCCCATAATAGGAAGCAGGACAAACAATAATACTATGAAAACAGCAGCTATTTTCATACGTATGGCCTGCCTTATAGTATTTACAGCTACAGCCCAGATGTTACGCATTGCCGGGGTCTCCTTCTTTTGTTTCTTCCGTCCGACCCTTCGTTTCGTCCCGAGAAGAAGAATGACCTGTGAGCTGGTCCAAAATACCTTTATCAAATTGCTCCTGTTGTTTATCCGGCTCGGATTCGACTGGCTTTGTCGTGACTTCCTTGGTCTCTGCTGTGGATGTGTCCTGGGAAGATTCGGCCGGTTGCGTTAAATGGCTAAGCAGCTTTGAATCTGGTTTGGCCACTTCTTTTTTATCTGTCTGAACAGCCTGTTTGGTCTCTGGAGGTTCAGATGAGCCTTGCTGCGAGATGGGAGCTGAGACAAGTTTATCGAGCACATTTTCTTGTTGAGCATCGGGCACAAGGAATGAACCTATCTGCGTAGTACTGACCGCACCGCTCGTAACTCGAGCTTGCTGTTGTGCCTCTTCGACTGTCTTTACAAAAAAGGATTCAAGTTTGTCCAGCGGCGAAGTCACTTCGCAACCGGCATGTTCAGCTTGGACAATCTGCTTTATCTTCTCCAATGTTTCATCACTTATCGCATCGGTAACGATTTGTCGTTTATTTGTTTGCTGCAACAGGTCTTTAACATGTCCCTTTGCCTGGATTTTTCCGCCATAGAGTATCGCAATTCTGTCGCATATGTCTTCAACATCAGCGAGGAGATGGCTACTCAGCAGGATAGTCTTTCCTCGCTTTGCGAGCTTGAGAATCAAATCCTTTATCTGCCGTGTGCCGATTGGGTCCAAGCCGGTTGTAGGCTCATCCAGTATTAACAGGTCCGGATCGTTGATAAGGGCCTGCGCCAGGCCGATTCTGCGCGCCATACCTTTGGAGTACGTTCCAACAGGCCTATTCGCAACAGCTTTCAGGCCCACCATGTCAAGCAAAGCCTCGATGCGCATCTTGCGTACCTTGGCCGGCAGCCCGAACAGTCGGCCGTAGAAATCCAGGGTCTCACGGGCATTCAAATACCTGTACAAGTAAGACTCCTCAGGCAAAAAGCCTATTCTGGTATTAATTTTAGGATCTGCTCCATCACCGCCGAGAACCAGCGCCTTTCCTTTGGTCGGGTAAAGCAGGCCGAGCAGCATTTTCAAAGTTGTCGTCTTGCCTGAACCGTTTGGCCCTAAGAGCCCGAACACTTCGTTATAGTGTATTTGCAAGTTAAGCTCATCTACAGCGTAGACTTTTGCCCTACCCCACCAATCAGAAAAGATCTTGGTCAAAGAGATAGTTTCGATAGCATATTCCATAGTTACATATTTCACATGTTACAGAGATAATGAGAAACCTGCAAATGAGAAGGATCGTTCCGCCGTGGTTTTTATATGAGGACCTGCTATAGCAGTCAAAACCACGGTTAGTGATCAAGCTCCTCACCATAGCGGACAAGCCTGGCACTATTGAAAACCACGACTAAGGAACCGAGAAAGTGTAGGACCGCTGCATAAACGGCTGGCAGCCAAGCCGCTGCTCCGGCTGCTATACCGAGAATGATAAATAGAATGCCAAATCCAAGGTTCTGATAAATAACCCTGCTGGTCTTCCGAGATAAACGAACAAGGAAAGGCAGTCTCTTTAGATCGTCACTCATCAACGCGATCGAGGCGGAATTAATAGCCACATCGCTGCCCGCCGCGCCCATGGCTATACCAAGATCTCCAGCAGCTAACGCTGGGGCATCGTTTATGCCGTCCCCGACTACAACGACAGTATGGCCATCATTTTTTATTTGCTCTACAATAGCCAGCTTGTCCTGCGGCAAACAGTGCGCTCTAAAATCTGTACAACCCAATTCAGCAGCCACACGGTTTGCAACTTCGTCACGGTCTCCGGTGAGCATTGTCACTCTCTTTATGCCAATATCAATCAGTTCCTTAACAGCTTGCTGCGCCTCAGGTCTTGTCTTATCCTGCAGTCCTATCCATCCAAGACACTTTGAATCCTTAGCAACGTAGAGGGTGCTAAAGCCCTGCTCCTCATGCAAACTCGGGTTAGATACATTGCTAATATCAACATTGTTTTCTTTAAGGAATGTGTCTCTACCAACGATAATTCTCGCAGAATCAACCGTTGCGGTAACACCCTTACCCGGTGTTTCCCTGAAATCATCCGCTGTTGGCAAGGTTAAATTTGCTTGTCTGGCGACTTCCTGTAAGGCACGTGCAGCAGGATGTTTGCTCATCCGCTCGGCTGAAGCTGAAACAGATAATAGCTCGGCTGCTTCAAAACCCTCAGCCGGTGTTAGCTTAGTGACATATAACCGACCCGTTGTAACGGTTCCGGTCTTATCGAATACCATTGCCGTCATTCTGCCAGCAACCTCAAGGTCAGCAACATTCTTTATCAAAACTCCGAGCCGGGCTGAGGCTGATATAGCAGCGACCATAGCAGTTGGTGTAGCTAAAATTAACGCGCAAGGACATGAAACAACAAGTATTGTAATTGCTCTTTCAATCTCGCCTGAGAAGAACCAAACTATTCCTGCAACCATTAGGATCGTTGGGGTGTACCATTTTACATAACGATCAATTATGCGCATAATAGGTATCTTGGTCTGCTCAGCCTGCACTATAAGCGACTGGACTTTGCCAAGAGTTGTATCTCTGCCAGCTTTGGTTACAGTTATATCCAGTACGCCAGTGAGATTACTCGTGCCAGCAAAGACCTGCATACCTGGAACCTTATCAACAGGAAGAGATTCACCGGTTATTGTTGCCTCGTTAATGGAACTAAGGCCGGTTATTACTTCGCCATCGGCAGGTATGTTATCCCCGGGACGGACACGAATAATATCGCCGGCTTTCAAGCTGCTGACGTTAACCTCGCTCTCGTGACCCTGGCTGTCGATTAACGTGGCCTTTGTTGGCGTCAGTTTTATCAGCGATTCAATAGAAGCACGCGCACCCAGTGCTGTGCGTGTTTCTACAAGCTCACTTAAGAGCATGAAGAATCCAACGACGCCAGCGGTAACATAGTCGTGGTTTGCAAAGGCAGCTATTATCGCCAAGGCTGCCAACTCATCCATGTGCGATTCCTGCCTTATCAGGCTCTTAGCAGCATGGAAAACAATAGGCCCGCCCAGTAATATCGCACCAACCAATGCAAAAAACTCAGCGTTGAAATTGCTCGCACCGTAGATAACTTTGGATAAGCCACTGTTTATGAGCAACATTCCGCCAGCAAGCGTACCCAGAAGAGCAACGCTGACGCGAAGCTGCTTGCTTTTTGCATGTTCAGCAGCAAGGTCTTCTTTCAAATGTAAATGTTCGTGAGCCATGATTTCAACTTGACTTCCTGTTTACCTTTAATAAGCCTGATGCTTGTAAATAAGCCTGAGGCTTATAAACCTGCACAGCACAAACCGTATTTTTTACTTTCAATCTTTTCGTGTTCTTTACCTTCCACCAGATGCAGATTTCTGTTTCAACAAAGGATCCCTGTTTAAGAGGATTCTAAGCTCCCTGCCTTTGGTGCCTTCGGTTGGCTGGATAATAAATTTCTCGTCAGCGTTTTCGAGAACATGCTCTATAGCGTCCTGGTAAAGCTTTTGAACGACAAGTCTTGGGCGTTTGCGATACTCAGGTAACATGCGTTGAAAGTAGTCGGCATTCGCTTTGGCTGCCTCTACAACCTTTGTTCTGTAAGCTCTGGAGTTTGCGATTATCTTCTGTGCTTCGCCTGCAACCTGTGACCAGAGCAGTTCCTTTTGTTCTTCGGTTATGCCGTCATCGTGTAAAGACGCACAAAGCTGCTGAGCAATCGGTCCGGCGGCTTCGTTGAGGGTATTCTCAGCGTACGTTCGCGCTTCACTTATTGCCTTTTGGCTTTCCTGGCTGGCCCTTATGGATGCGAGAAAAGCTTCATTTACCTGTCGCGGCCAGGTAACATCGGTAAGGTATACCGATTCAACTCTTATCCCACTTCCGATCTCGTCGAGTTTTCTCTGCACGAGCCTATGTACATGTTGTGGGATTCTGTCCTCACTTTTAATTGCTTCGTCTACAGTATAATAGACCATCGCATCTACAACCGCATCTTCAAAAACACTTTTTAGAAGCGGTGTTATACTTTGTTGCATGACTTCAGAATATATCTGACCTGGTTTAACATCCTGCACATAGACATTCTTGAAGAAAAGTTCAATGTCGTTTATCTGATATGTCAACTGCCACTTCGAATGGACGATGTTGTAGTCACTTCCCTCTTGACCCTGCATTTTTTCGCCTTGGCTGTTAGACCTGGAAAATCTTCTGTAAGAGACTTCGACATCACCTTTGTTATACGTTACTTTCACTCTGACCTTGGGGCCGCTCCTGCCGGAGGTGATCGGAGCCTGGCTTGAACTTTCGCTTCTTGTTAGGCAATAACCATCCCTCACAGGGTCGAGATTCTCCGGTATGCGGGTTCTTCTCTTGGCAGTCTCGCCCAGGATATCATCTCTCGTCTGGTAATACCAAAAAGAATCAATTGGCAGATTTATCTTCTGCTCTACAGGTATTTTCACAACCTCGTCGATGGGATATGGCAAAACCCAATGCGGACCTGGACCGAGAACACGCTGCTCAGTGACACCCTGTATCTTACCGAACCGCAGAACAAGCGCCATTTCATCCGGACCGACTGTACGAAAACCGGACGCTAAAAAGGCAATTACCAACACAATCATTATCACCTTCAGAATGATAAAACTTATCCTGAGGGCTTCAGACAATGACTTACCGGCAGCATCCAGCCCTTCGCTCGCAGTGTCTTGAGGCTTTACGGGCTGCGATTGTCTGGTTTCTTCTTGTATGTTCTCTTCAGCCATAGCTAATCAAACTGCCGACTTTTCTTTACTACAAACAAAACAGAAGCAAACTATTGCTTCGGTTCGAGTGATGGAATATCCTTTAGATACTTGAAAGGCTCGGTGTCGGCAGGTATCAATAAAGTAGATCTTTCACTTAATGTTTTTTTCAACGCTTCAAGATTTCGCAGGAAGATAGCGAACTCAGGGTCTTCTTCAAGCATCTGATAGTACTGTGCCGCCTCAGCGTCGCCCTGTCCCTGTATTGCTTTTGCTCGTGCCTCGGCAGTCGCGAGCAGCTCGGCCTTTTTTGCATCGGCATCGGTTCTTACCTTTGTGGCCTCGGCGTTTCCCTGGGCTATGGTTGCCTCGGTTCTTCGTTTTCTCTCAGCCCTCATTCGTTCAAAAACGTCTTTAGAAACATCCTTACTTATCTTCAGTTGCTTTATTCCAAGGGTCTTCACTTCAATGCCATACGCATCTCTGACCGGAGCTTTGAAGTCGACAAGCATCTCAGCCTGAATTTCCTCGAAGCGTATTTTGTTCGGGTCGCTATTGACAAATTCTCCAAAGCTGTGCCGGCCTATCACCCTGTTCTGTGTGTCGTTGATTTGACTGATTAGTTTGTTTTCTGCTTTTTGCACGGTTCCAACGGCGTTTAGGAACTGTAGCGGTTCAGCGATCCGCCAGACGATGTAGGTGTTTACGATCATGGGCACAGCCCCTTTGGTTGTAGTCTCGCCAATCTCCGCTTCAAGGACCCTCATGCGTGAGTCAAATGTGTGCACTCGCTCGATGGGTGTAGGCCATTTGAAATACAAACCAGGTCTTGTGATTTCACGAACGGGTTTGCCGAACCTCGTTATGAAAGCAGACTCGGTTTCTCTAACCTGAAACGCAACAAGGTATAAAGCCATCACAATGAGGATCAGCACAACGAGAATTGGAACAGCTATGTTTTTCATTTTTTGCTACTCTCCTCAAAGCCACCTATGTCATACAAACTCGGCGTAAGTTTCTCCTGAAAGTCAACGATTATAACCTCACTGTCGTCCTTACTAGCGACGACGACGACGAATTTTCGTATGTTCTTAAGAGCCTCCTCGAAGACAATAAGTCTTTGCTCACGTTTGTAAATTTCTTTTGCCGCCTTGTATGCTTTCAATTGGCTTGCGAAACGTTCACCCGTAGCACGAGCAAGAGTAGCTCTCTCAAAAGCATAACTTTGCGACTGCCTGAGGGTTTTGAAAACGTCACCTCTGGCCCGGGCAAAGGCGGTATCCAAAGCTTTTCCCAACTTTTCTGTATCTTCCTGGCTACCACCTTGATCTTGTTTGGCTTGCTGATATTTTGCCGCGAGGTCATAGAGCTCATCGGCCTCATGTACAGAACCGACAAGTGTGCTGAGGTTTTTGTTTGCCTCGGCGTGCGCTTCAAGAACGAGTGCTTGCCTCCTCTGTACAGCACCTATGACGGCCTGGTAATCCGTAGCCACTTCAAGTGGTGGATGAACACCTTGCAAACCCACAAAGACTATCTCGACACCGAGACCCTGCTTATCAGCAGCCTCTTGAATTCTCTGAGTAAGGATACTTTTAGCCCTGGCCCTGCCTGTTCCAAGAAGGCTTTCTCTGGGAGTGCTGCTGCCCAGTCCCTGTCCATCGACTTCGACAGTCGCGCTTGCGGCAAACCTGGCAAGCTCGTGATAGCAAATGGCCTCAAGTAGTTTCGACGGATCACTATGACTGTATAAATAAGAGTACAGGTCCTTTATCCTGTATTGAACAGGAACATTTGCTTTAACGAGACTTACCGGAACCGCACCTTCGGTCAAATCGTCGCCGGTATATTCACTGGCGACGAGCACGTTATATTCCTCTTCATAATGCGCTTCACCCCATAGTAAATGTTTTTCGCGTATTTGCTCTCCGGTATCCGGATCGGTCTTGGGAACATAGCCAATACTAAGCTCCATGACTTGCTTTGTAGGATACTTGTAGGCGATGTCGATAGGCCATGGCCATTTGAAAGACAATCCAGGACCCACATGTCTGACCTGGTTGTCTCTATTCAGAGGATTGCCGAAACGCTCTATGATCGCTTCCTCATTCGGGTCCACTACCACAACGCAACTGATTAAGTGCAGAGTAACAGCAGCAAAAATGATGAGAGGCACAATGGCCTTTTCGAGAAGCTTGTAGAACCACGTTTGCGAAACCTCAAAGCCAAACTGGTAATCGAGGGCGCTTGCTGCGCTTCGGAATATGCCTCCCGGCTCATTTATAATACCCAAGAGTCGGCTGTCGAAGGCACTTCTGCTGTATTGGCCTTTCAACCGCGGGCGATATAAATCAAGAACGACATTCAAAGTAGTCTCGACACCGAGAACCACTAACAAAATCGGCACCACATAATTGATGATACGTACGAGCGTGGAAATCTGGAACTGCTCCAATGCAAGACCTATCGCCAAAGCGAAACAAAGCACCGCAATACCCAGAGAACCACTGCCACCGGCCCTCAATGGCTTCCACTGCGGCTGGTTTGACAATCCGGTTGCATATCGGGAAATTAAAAAGCTGATAAACGCAATAGAAGTCATGCAAATCGCGCATAGAAGCGGCTGCTTTGTCTCGAGATAAGCTTGGCTGGAAATGGCTTTTAGCAGATACAACCCGACAGCTAACTGATACGCAGCGATCAGAGCCGAAAATATTGGAATAAACCACTTTTCAAGTATGTCCAAGCGGTGCTGCGCAGCTATAAAGAGAGAGGAACGCTCACCTCCTGCCTGGAATATTGTTGAATCCTTTTTCTCCTCGGCCAATCGGCCCATGTCCAGTTTTTCCTGCTCGGCTAATGCCCGCTGATGAAACTGGATTGCTAAAACAAACCAAATCAAAACTACAAAGAGAATGTAGTAACCGATGGTGGAAACAGTGAAGAAACCGCTCCATCGGCCAAGAAAAAAGGCAAGACCGAAGAAGATCACGTTCAAGATCAAAGATGCCCATGCTATACGTTCGGGGCGTTTTGCTGATGTTGCCATAATCTACTCTGCTTGAGTACGTCGAACAAAAAGTTACACATGCAGTATTTAATATATGCGTGTAAATTATTTACAAATTACGAGTTGTGCAATATAACAATAAACGCTGTCTTAGTATAGCGATAACAAGGAAAAAATCGAGCCAAAAAGTATGGCTATATGAGTGGCGCACCACGTGATATCTGCTTAGATAAAAAATTAAACTATGCATAAATTACTTACAATAGCGAAAAACACATTCACTGAGACACTCAGACAACCCATCTATGCCATAATCCTGACAGCAGCGCTATTTCTATTCTTCATAAGTCCCTCACTGACTATGTATACAATGAGCGACGACAATAAGCTCTTACGCGAGGTCAGTTTATCTACGTTATTTCTGACCAGCTTGTTCATTGCAATATTCTCAGCATCGGGGGCTGTGGCTGAAGAGCTTGAGAACAAAACCATAACCACGGTGCTGAGCAAACCGGTCCAACGTCCGGTATTCATTCTGGCAAAATTCTTAGGTGTAGCCGGTGCGGTGATCCTGGCACACTATATCTGTACAATTGCGCTGTTGATGTCAATTAGACATGGAGTGCTCGAGACAGCCGCTGATACACACGATTGGACTGTGATAGGTACGGCAGGAGCTGTTATATTTATATCATGTTTGCTAAGTGCTTTTTTCAACTATGTTTATGACTGGAAATTCTCATCGACGGCTGTAGTATTGATCGGACTGTTTGCAACGCTGGGGATAGTATTCCTTACCTTCATCGACCGGCAAATGAAGTTCAATCCGGCCAACAACGGCTTTAATATGGCGGACATCTACGGCTCGGTGTTGCTGCTTCTCGCTGTTATGGTGATTACGGCACTGGCTATAGCTCTGTCATCCAGATTCAACATAGTAGTGACGCTGTCGGCGTGCATTGGCGTATTTCTGCTGGGGCTTATAAGTGACTACGTCTTTGGCAGATTGGCACAGACACATTTGTGGGCCAGGATAGGACGCTTCCTGGTGCCGAATCTGCAAATTTTCTGGATTAGTGACGCAA
>Ga0315545_1003818_pt1 | contig 12691 bp, 11 predicted proteins | sample SalMarSW160210MG_FD_203096 | JGI IMG/M metagenome (GOLD analysis project Ga0315545, IMG submission 203096) | Salt marsh sediment microbial communities from the Plum Island Ecosystem LTER, Massachusetts, United States - Salt Marsh Sediment SW1602-10 ... | reverse complement strand
CCAATGATGCCGGCTTTTGAGGCAGCATAGTTACCCTGCCCGGCATTTCCACTTACTCCAACAACCGAGCTCATGTTGATGATGGAACCTGCCCGCTGTTTTAACATGGCCGGTTGGACGCTTTTGGTAAGGTTAAATACCGATTTCAGGTTCACTTCGATTACAGCATCCCATTGTTCTTCTGTCATCCTCATTAACAGGGTGTCACGGGTAATACCGGCATTGTTGACAAGCACATCAATCCGACCGAACTCTTCCAGGATCTGCCGGACCACCTCCTGTGTTTCATCGAACTTGCTGGCATTGGAGGCGTATCCGATGCCCTTGATCCCCATTCCGGAAAGCTCTTTCTCCAGGGATTTAACGTGTTCATCATGTACAAGGTCGGTAAAGGCGATATCTGCACCCTCTTCGGCAAAACGGAGGGCTATCGCCCGCCCGATTCCCCTGGCTGCACCCGTTATCAGGGCTGTTTTTCCTTCAAGTAGTTTCATGTGTATTGGTTTTCAGTTTACGGTTTACGGTTTAGTTTTCGGTTAGGAAGCGTTTCGCACTAGGTTATTCGTGAGTCCTTAAACAATAGTCGTTACCGAAAATGGATGGTTATTTGTTTATAATATACCATAATCATTAAAGTGGTCCCTACAGGACACTTCATAGGTAAGTGATATACACCATTAACCAATAACGTTTAACTTTTTCACTGGCGGCTACCTGCTGCCTACTGCCCACTTTATACCCTTTCACAGTTTATCTCAACTCCCTACCCACCTCTCATTTTATGTTCTCAGTGTAGACTACTGACTGCTGACTTTTTTTCCTAACTCTGAACTCTGTACATTGAACTCTCAACTCTTCTTCCTTCCCCATGCTCTATGCTCTTTCTTCCTTCATCCGTCATCCGTTATCCTTAATCCTTCTGCAACGCTTCCACCATCGTCCGTCCTATATCTGCCGGTGATTCCACGACATGGATCCCGCACTCGTTCAGGATCTTCATTTTAGCGGCTGCCGTATCGGCTTTTCCCCCGATGATTGCACCGGCATGTCCCATCCTTCTGCCTTTGGGAGCTGTTTTACCGGCAATAAATCCAACCACCGGTTTGGTCCCGTTCTCTTTTATCCAGTAAGCAGCATCGGCTTCCATGTTTCCACCGATCTCTCCGATCATGATAATTCCCTCGGTTTCCGGGTCACCCATAAATAACCGAATGGCATCCAGGGTGGTTGTACCCACGATGGGATCGCCTCCGATCCCGATACAGGTCGATTGTCCCAGCCCAAGTTTCGTCACCTGATCCACCGCTTCATAGGTTAGTGTTCCCGACCGGGAAACAATTCCGATGCTCCCCTTTTTATGAATGAATCCGGGCATGATGCCCACTTTTGCCTCTTCCGGGGTAATCACCCCCGGACAATTCGGTCCGACAAGCGTGACATCCTTGTCACTCAGGTACTCTTTTACCCGGACCATATCGGAAGTGGGAATGCCTTCGGTAATGGTTACGATGACTTTTATTCCTGCATTGGCTGCTTCCATGATGGCATCGGCAGCGAATGCCGGTGGAACAAAGATGACCGATACATCGGCTCCTGTTTTTTCAACCGCTTCCTGAACGGTATTGAAAACGGGTCTGTCCAGGTGCGTCTGACCACCTTTGCCCGGGGTGATTCCCCCGACAACATTGGTGCCGTATTCGATCATTTGCGAAGCATGAAACGTTCCTTCACTTCCCGTGAATCCCTGTACCAGGACCCTGGACTGTTTATTAACCAGTACACTCATAGTTTTATAAAATGGTGAACACTTTGTTTTTCCTGATTTTGCTAAGGTATAAAAATTTATTAAACGGAAAAGCATCCCTGATTCTTCATTCCGGATAGCTGTTTATCACATTTTTAGCAGCTTTTTACCTAACTTAGTCATCAGTTTCAAAACGGATCAAATCATAAAACGATGACAACATTATACGGTTTGATACTTTCATTCATCCTCCAGTTTGTAGCTGCCTTTCTGGCGATCAGTCTGACAAAATTTACCCGGTACAACTTATCCTGGATTCTGATTTCACTGGCACTTATTCTGATGGCCATGCGGCGGTTCATCGAGATCCTTCCCTATGCATACCCATCCTATACAAGGGATTTTGCCATGTTGAGTACATGGTTCGGGATTGCAACTTCTGTGCTGGTCACAGCAGGTATTCTTCTGGTAAAAAAAATCTTCCGGTCGCTCTCGGCATCCGAACGGATCAGGAGGATATCGGAGGCAAAGGTGCTGAGTGCTATTATTCAGACAGAGGAAAAGGAACGCAAGCGTTTTGCAAAAGACCTGCACGATGGATTGGGCCCCATTCTGTCAACCATCAAGATGTCCTTTTCCGCTCTTCAGCGTGCTGAGCAGCCGGAGAGAAATGAAAAGGTCATTAAAAACACATCGGAATTAATTGATGAGGCGATCGACAGCCTCAAAGAGATAACCGATAACATCAGTCCACATATACTTGCCAATTTCGGGCTTGAAACCATGCTTAATTCATTCATTACCAAGATCAATTATGCAGGCAAGATCCAGGTTAACTTCAAGTCGAACCTGAAGGGTGAACGATTTATCCCCGAGGCGGAAGTGATTCTTTACAGAAGCATATGCGAATTGATAAACAATACCATTCAATATGCCGAGGCGAAGAATATTGACCTGAACCTGGTGCGGACACCCGAAGTACTCCTGGTCAATTACAAGGATGACGGAAAAGGATTTGATACCAGTGCAACAGAGAGCGATGAACTGGAAGGTACCGGCTTTTACAATATTCAATCCAGGATCAATTCAATCCGTGGAGATTTTACCCTGCAGAGCGAACCGGGCAAAGGTATGGAGGCTTCTATTGTCGTAAAATCAAAAGAAATTAAAAAATGAAAAAGATAAATGTTTTTCTGGTGGATGACCACCAGCTCTTCAGGAATGGACTCTCCCTGTTGATGGAGAATGAAAAAAATATTATCATCACGGGGGAAGCAGAGAATGGGCAGCAATTCCTTGAATCCATAACAGAGGAACAACCCGACGTTGTGTTGATGGATATTGAGATGCCTGTGATGGATGGTTTTCAGGCAACAGAGGCAGCCTGTACCAGATACCCGAACCTGAAAGTCATCACACTGACCATGTTCGGGGAGGAAAGTTATTACCTGAAAATGATCGAAGCCGGAGCTAAAGGATTTTTACTGAAGAACTCCGGCATCGATGAAGTAATCAAGGCGATTAAAACAGTCTATAATGGCGGTACCTATTTCAGCCAGGAGATTCTCTATAATGTGGTAAAAAACATCCAGGAGGAACGGAAAGAAGCGGGTCCGCCCATTCAATTATCTTCGAGAGAAAGGGAGATCCTCGAATTGATCTGCAAAGGGTTTTCCAATACGGAGATCGCTTCAGAACTGAACATCAGTAAACGAACGGTTGAAAAACACCGGTCAAATATTCTGGATAAAACAGCCACCCACAATACAGCCAGTCTTGTAATGTATGCGGTTGAAAATAAATTAATTGCATTATAAGACACCGGGAAAACTACGTAATAATACCCACATTCACTACCTTCCAATACCGATGGTAATTGGCACCCTCATTTAGGGTATTTGACGGCTTTTGCAGGTTCAATTCCCTGCTTATATTAGCTGAAAATTTTCTTTTGTGGATAAACTTTTTGACCGCCTGAAAAAAGATGTCAGGTTTCAGCATGGGTTGACTTCCTGTATCAATTGCGGAACCTGTACGGCTATCTGTCCTGCCGCTTCCATTTATGATTACGATCCCCGCGAAATAGCCGATCAGCTTCAGGTAGATGATGAAAAAATCCTTGAAAAACTCCTGAAAGGAGATACAATATGGTATTGTGGTCAGTGTATGTCCTGCAAAACCAGGTGCCCCCGTGACAATGCCCCCGGCCTTCTGATACTGGCTCTCCGGAATTTATCCATTGAAACGGGGTACTACATGCATTCCCCGAGAGGACGACAGATGTATGCTTTGAAAAAACTGATCGGAGAGACAATTTTGGCGAAAGGCTATTGTGTTCACGCCGATGGAGTGGATACCAATCTCTTCCCGGAACTGGGGCCCATATGGGACTGGGTTAAAAAAAACAGCGAAGAGGTGTACAACCGCTTTGGTAATTCATACAACCGCCGGGGATCGGGAGTATTGCGTAAACTCTCCGACGAAACCATGCATGAGTTGAATGAAATATTCGCTGTTACAGGGACTACACAGCGGTTCAATCAGTTTGAAGAGGATGCAAAGGAGCATGCGGAAAAAACCGGTATCGATATTGATGAATCCATCTGGAATGAATATTTCCAGAATATCTACGAGAATCCCGATTATGACGATGAAAACAGATAACACATCATTTCTCTGGAGAGAATACCAGAAGGAGATAGCCGATGATCACTACTTTTATGTGAGAAGCTGCATCCGTCAGAATTTTTTTCCGGGTGCCGAACAAATTCTCATCACCCTGCTGACAAAGGATCTTGGTATTGACCTATGCGTGGATTCCGAACACACTACCTGCACGGGCATTGCTTATCATGTCGATCTGGTAAAACTGGAAACAACAATGACGGTTAATGCCAGGCAGTTTGCTCTCATGACAGAGGCAGGGTATAGCAATTTTCTTGTTTCATGTGTCACATCATTCGGACTCTACAATGAAGTGCTTGAAATATGGGATAAACATCCGGAAATTGAAGAGCAGGTGCGGGAATACCTCTTCAAAGCCACCGGAAGAACATTTAACAAACCCAAAAACCTTGTTCATGCCAGTGACATCATTTACAAATACAAGGATCTGCTTGCCGATAAAATTCGTTACAAGCTGGTCAACAGGGAGACCGGTGAGCCATTAAGGGTAATTGATCACATCGGTTGTCACTATGCCAAGATCTTCCCTGAAAAGGGAGTTGGCGGGGCTGAATACCCAAGTGTCCTTTCCGGTACGGTTAAAGCCTTCGGTGGCGAATCAATTGATTATCCTGAGCGGAGGATGTGTTGCGGATTTGGCTTCAGGCAATACTTCTTAAAGTCCAGCAGGGGGTACTCCCTTTCAACTGGCTATAAAAAATTCAAGGCGATGGAACCCTACAAACCGGACCTGATTGTAGCCAATTGCCCGGGCTGTAATTATTTCTTCGATCGCTGGCAGTATGTAATCAGTGAATTGAAAGGCGAAACTTTTGGCGAGGAGGGGAATGGAATTCCGGTGCTCTCCTCTGAAGAGCTGACTGCACTCTGCCTGGGATATGATCCGTGGGAGATCGGACTGCAGATGCACCAGACGGCGATTGAACCATTGCTGATAAAAATGGGTGTTCAATATGATCCGAACGCGAAATACAAAGGATTTTCCGGTGAACAACTTAAAAAACCCAAAATCCCCGAACTTTTAAAGGCTTATTGAGTGATGAAAAAAATCTGTTTTGACTGCATCATTGTGGGAGCCGGCCCTGCCGGTTTAAAAGCCGCCAGCATACTGGATAACCTGGGCTATGCCGTCTGCATACTGGAGAAGGAGAAAATTCCCGGAGGGAAGCTGAACATCTGGCATGAACTGTTTCCCCATCATGAGTCGGCACAGGCTATCCGTGAACAAATGCTTGCAGGCACAGCATCACCGATCCGCACCTCGGTAACCATCAAAAGCATCTCCAGAACAGCCGATGGATATTGCGTGAAAGACCGGAATGAAGATGAATATTGTGCTCCTGCATTGCTGATTGCTACCGGATTCAAACCGTTTGATGCATGCCAGAAGGAAGAGTATGGATATGGAATATATGAAAATGTGATCACCTCTGTCGACCTCGAACAGATGTTCAGGCAACATCGTGTCGTTAATGCGTCAGGTGAGGTTCCTGGGAAAATTGCTTTCATACACTGTGTGGGATCCAGGGATATTAAAGTTGACAGTGAATTTTGTTCGGCTAACTGCTGCATAACAGGAATAAAGCAGGCCATTGAATTGAAAAAAATGATCCCCCACCTGAATATCTATTGCCTCTACATGGACCTTCGGCTGGGTGGACGGTTTTTTGAAGACTGTTACAAAACCTCCCAGGTAAAATACAAAGTACAGTATATCCGCGGGAGGCTATCGGAGACCAACGAAAATCCCGATCAAACGATCATTCTGCGGTATGAGGATACCCTGGCAGGAAGACCTGCTAAAATAACCGTCGATATGATTGTCCTGCTGGTTGGAATGCACCCCGATCCTTCTATTCTGAATCTATTACCCGAAATTGATGAACGGGTTGGATCCGATGGATTTTTTGGTACAGGGAGAATTGATCAGACAGTTCAAACCATGGATGACGGTTTGTTTTTCGCAGGTGCCTGTACCGGCCCCAAAAGCATCACACAATCGACCGATGAAGCATCAGAGGTCGCTTTCAAAATAAGCCATTACCTGAAAAACAGAGTGCATACCGAAATGGAGGATCAGCATGCCAGACTTTGGATTCGGCATTCATGATGACCTGATGATAGACCACGACAGACTGTCTCTGGCATACGAGGCAGTGCTGGAAGAGGTGCCTTCAATTTCCGGATGCATATCATGCGGAAGCTGTTCAGGTACCTGTGTCTCTTCTTTTCAATCCGGTGCCGGCTTCAGAAAACTGGTCATGCTTCTAAAGAATGGTTCGTATGAGCAGCTGCAACAAGCACTGGACTATTGCCAGTTCTGCGGGAAATGTTCACTGGTATGTCCCCGCGGTATCAATACCCGGAGAGCCATCCTGGAAATGAGAAAACAGTTTAAAAAACAGGGCGATGACATGGTTTAATGTAATCCTTATTCTTCCGTTCACACTTGGACTTTTCATTCTTTTGGCCGTCCTTTCAGTTAACTATTATCAATGGTTCAGGGCACTCAACCCACGAAACAAGTTAAGGCTCTGGAAATCCTTATCCCGGAAGGAGATCCTGTCATCCATCACGGAAATTTTCAGGGAGTGTTTGTTGCACCTGAGGATATATCATCAGAAACGACGTTTATGGTACATGCACATGAGCCTTGCCTTCGGTTGGTTCCTGCTCATCGTGGTTGGACACGTCGAATCAGTCTTCAACACGGGACACATCCTCAGTTCACCCTGGAAATCGGTGTTTTTTGATTATTTTTCCAGGAGTCAGGAAGTCACGGGATGGCATCTGCAGGGGTTTAACCACCTGATGGACTTGATCCTTCTGTTTATCCTGTCCGGATTGTTCCTGGCATTCTATAAAAGAATAAATTCGCGATCATTCGGTTTGAAACGAAGGCCCCTTCATAACCCACACGACCGCATTGCAATGTTGTTTCTCTGGTTTATTTTTCCGATGAGGTTTATTGCTGAAACGTTGAACCATGCATTTTATGGAGGTGGCGGTTTTATGACCGGATTTTTCGGGAATCTGCTTACCCTGCCGGACAACCTGAATTATCTTTCTGATATAGCCTGGATTGGCTATTCCATTTCACTGGGTGGATTCTTTGTTGTCCTGCCCTGGTCAAGGTATATGCACATATTAACCGAGGTTCCTCATATCCTGCTGAAAAATGCTCATGTACAAGCTTATCAGGACAAAGGATGCACCGAGTTCAGCATCCATGCCTGCTCTTCCTGTGGTATCTGCCTGGATAGCTGCCAGATGACAAACCTGGATTCATGCAACGGACAATCGTATTACTTCATCAGAAAACTGCGCGAGCTGTCCGGGGTATCTGAAAACCGAATGATGAACTGCTTGATGTGTGGCCGCTGTTCAAATGATTGCCCGGTCCAGGTTGATACACTCTCCATCCGTATGAATGAACGGATCCGGATGAACGACGACCTTGCGTTCGATTATTCATACCTTGATCAACCCGGGAAAAAGGTCCCGCGTGCAAGGATAGCCTTCTTTGGTGGTTGTATGACACAACTGGTACCCGGCGTTAAGGCTTCAATGAAAAAGATCTTTGATTTTTACGAGGAGGATCATGTGATGATCGATGAAACCGAGTCCATCTGCTGCGGCAGGCCGCTGTTCCTTTCGGGACAGAAAAAGGCATACTTTGAGATCATGAAATATACGCGGGAAAGAATACTCTCCTGTAAGCCGGATCTGATCATAACCTCCTGCCCCATCTGCCTGACCACCTTCAGGAATCACTATTTTTTCCCTGTTCCGGTAATCCATCATACCCAGTACCTTGAATCGATGATCAGCCAGGGATTGTTGCCCCCGGGACAGTCAGACATCAAGACAGTTTATCATGATCCCTGTGAATTGGGAAGGTACCTTGGCATTTACAGCGAACCGCGCCGGGTATTGCGCAACATAGTGCAACTTCAGAACAAGGCGTATAAGCAGAACCAGGGGCTCTGTTGCGGAGGCAGCATTGCCGATCTTGAAATGGATTTTGAAGAGAAGCGGAGCATTGCTGAGGATGCCATACAGCAACTCATATACCCTGATACCCGGCTGCTTGCCACTGCCTGTCCATTGTGCAAAATAACCTTTGCAACACCCAATATCATTCCGGTCAGGGACGTTGCCGAACTGTATGCAGAAGCACTGACCGTGACGATTCCTGCACGCGAAATGGCTGCAAAAGAAGCGTTTTTGCAGAACTGAAAAAATGGTTCTTTGTTAATCGTTATTCGTTTAATTGTTAGGTAAGTCATTATTTTTGCCATAAGCCCCAAACATCTCAATGTGAAAATGCTTATGGCAAAAGGCCGATCTTTCATCCTGGGGACGATTTGGGTATAATATCTTTAATTGATTAGTAATAACTCCGGAGGAGCTGAATAATTAATAACCTCGGGTAAGACTGCGTAAGCAGGCGCAACCCGGGGTTGGTAGAATTCCCGATTCTACGGTCCAACTACTATGCTATTCATGCTAAAAATGCTATATGGACCGGAGATCACCAAATCCCATATAGAAGAAGCCGAATTTCGTTACCGAATACCGATACGGGCCCTGTGAAATAGTGGCAAGGCCACTAATGCGAAGCATTATTTCACAGGCCGGGCATGGTTACCGAATACCGTCTAACGATTTCCTGCAGGGAAATTACACCACAGACCGGGTAACATCGAGGGTACTTACTCCTGAATAAATTCCCTGTATCCCTCCAGATGGAACGTTTGGTTTTTCAATCAACATTGCAGTTATGGCGAAGGTTTTTTCCATTTAGACTTTTGTTTCTACAATAATCCAAGGCCGATGGCCTTGATTGCAGATAAACCCCCGAGCCCCGATAGGCCATTCCGGCCGAGAGCGACATGTCTTTAGAAACGATACTAAACAATTACCCCGGTCCAACTACAAAGTAAATCAGCGGGAAATCCTTTCCTGGACCGTTGTGCTCCGGGCGAAAAATAGAACAATACTGAAAATTCGAAATCCTGGCGTACTAGGTTAGTCAGGACAGGTCCGAAATTCGATATTCGATATTCAACATTCGAAATTCCATATTCCCCTCCTTCCTTTCTATATTTGCAGTATCTTTAGATTTACTGATGATAAGATATAAACTCAAACACTATGCTGGACACTTCAACCATCTGTGCAATATCAACCCCTTCCGGAAAGGGCGCTATAGCTGTGGTACGCCTGTCCGGTCCGGATGCAATTCACATTTGTGATCAGCTCTTTTTTTTCAAAGACTCAAGGAAAAAGCTGGCCAGCCAGAAGCCGAACACCCTTCATTTTGGTGTGATAAAGGATCAGGGTGAGGTTGTGGATGAGGTGGTGGTCGGGTTATTCAAGTCGCCCCACTCCTACACCGGCGAGGATGTGGTTGAGATCTCCTGTCACGGAGCGACCTACATCCAGCAGAAGATCCTCCAGTTACTGATCGATCACGGAGCCAGGCTTGCCGGCCCGGGTGAATTTACGATCCGGGCTTTTCTGAATGGTAAAATGGACCTGTCCCAGGCTGAGGCGGTTGCCGACCTGATTGCCACTTCATCCGAAGCTGCGCACAGGGTGGCTATCCAGCAGATGAGGGGCGGTTTTTCCGACAAGCTCAGGAAGTTGAGGGAACGCCTGCTCCACTTTATTTCCATGATCGAGCTGGAACTCGACTTTTCGGAAGAAGAGGTTGAGTTTGCCGACCGGAAGGAGCTGAGCGAACTGATCCGGTCGATCCATGAGATCATTCAGGGATTGGTGGAATCCTTCAGCCTGGGGAATGTGATCAAAGAGGGTGTGCCGGTAACCATTGCTGGACAGCCCAATGTCGGGAAATCCACCCTGTTGAACGCGCTTTTGCAGGAAGAGAGAGCCATAGTATCGGAATTCGAGGGAACTACCCGGGATGCGATCGAGGATACTTTTGTGATCAAAGGGATCAATTTCCGGTTCATCGATACAGCCGGTTTACGGCAAACCACGGATGTGGTGGAAACCATGGGCGTTGAGCGAACCATCCGGAAGATCGGACAGGCAACGGTCATTTTGCTGGTGGTGGATGCACGCGAACACCTGGAACGCATCAACATCGCCATCCGGGAATTGAGGGACCAGGTTGGTGAATCTGACAAGCACATCATCCTGGTGGTGAACAAAGCCGATACCCTGGAGCCGGAAGAGAGAAATTCAAAATTTACTTCAGATAACCTACCGGAACTTCCTTCAGATCAAAACTTTGTCGTTCTGTCAGCCCTGCACAAGGAGAACCTGGACAGGCTGCATGAAAAGTTGTTGGAGGTGTTGGAGCTTGGTGTTCCCGGGGAGCATGATGTGATCATAACCAATGCCCGTCATTACGAGGCATTACAGAACTCCCTGGAATCGATCAGCCGGGTGATGGAGGGTTTGGAGCAGCAGATTTCCGGGGATCTTCTCGCCCAGGATATCCGGGAAGCGCTGCATTACCTGGGAGAGATCACCGGTGAGATCACCACAGATGAAATTTTAGGCAATATCTTCTCCCGGTTTTGTATCGGAAAGTAAGTGAGACACATGATTCACAAGGTAACACCGATGTGAATCATGAATGTCGAACTTATCCTGACATCCCGACATTTCAGTCGGGATCGTCAGGATCTTCATGAAACTTCTGCTTCACTAGCCACCGGCGAAGTGAATCCCGCTGGTTGAACTCATCCTGACATCCGCCCTTTGTTAAAGCCATATGGCTGAACAAGTATTTTTGACTGTTTTTTGACATAAAGAATCAGTAGTGTCCGACTAAAATAATAAAAAGAAGGGTACTCCCCGAAGGTTTCCCCTTCATGTTGTAGATTTGTTTTTAAGGAAACAACCTACATCATGAGTAAAAATACGGAAATAAAATTTGTCGGACAGCCGATTTTCAAACAAATAGTGAATTTGGTTGATGCAGTTAACATACAAGGATTAATTAGGAAGCATAACAGCGATTATTACTACAAGGCATTCAAGGCCAGGACACACCTGATTACAATGTTGTTCGGTATACTCAGTAGATGTGATTCGATGACCGAGATATGTGAAGGGATGCGGGCTCTGGGAGGGAAGCTTAATCACTTGGGGTTGAAAAAAGCCCCGGCGAAGAGTACCTCCTGTGATGGCTTACGCAACCGGGACAGCAGTTTCTTTGAAGATTTATATTTCAGTTTGGTGAAAAAATACCAATCGTTTTTATCGGACAGCCGAACATTTGGATTGACCTTTAAAGAAGTTCTTTTGATTGATTCTACCACCATTCGTTTGTTTAGCGACATCCTTAAAGGCGTTGGGCGTAACCCTAAGGGTGACGGGAAGAAAAAAGGAGGTTTGAAGGTCCATATGTTAATAGATGCAGTTCAATCGGTTGGACGGTTTATTAAAATCACAGCGGCGAAAGTACATGACATGAACTTTCTGAAAAGCCTGGAATTACTATCCCATAGCATGGTTGTTTTCGACAAGGCATATAACTATTATCACCAGTTTGCACTGTGGACTCAAAAACAGGTGTATTTTGTCAGTCGTTTGAAAACCAATGCTGTTTACACAGTAACAGAAGTTAACCGTGTGCATTATCGCAAGAAAGGACAGGCAAAAGTACTGAGAGATGAGATTATCGAATTGGAATATCATCCGGAAGACTCAAATGGTAAAAGACAAATGAATGTCACAAAGCAACTTCGTTTAAGAAAAGTTTGTTACCAGGATGAACGGAATAGGTATTATGAATTTCTAACCAATAACTTCGATATTACCGCTGAGGAGGTAGCCTTCTTGTACAAGAAGCGCTGGGGGATTGAGCTGTTGTTTAAGAAAATGAAGCAAAACTTCCAGTTGCACTACTTCTATGGTGAAAACGAAAATGCAATAAGAACCCAGGTCTGGTGTACATTGATTGCTCAGTTGTTATTAACAGTAATCCAGAAAATAGCCCAGACTAAAAAGGCATTCTCGGTGGTAGCATCTCTGGTAAGAATCCATCTGATCAGCATGTTGGATGTGAGTGAATTGCTTAGAAGTACAAATCGTGATTACCAAATAATCCGTGGTTCACCGGATGGTTCATTGCAACTGAGCATGTTTGGTGCTAAAATCGGGGGAGGTCTTTTTGAAAAATAATAAAGCAATGCCCATTTTATGGGCTATACAGAACGTAAATTATCGAAAATAGATTTTAGTCGGACAATAGTGATAAAGAATAATTAAGATATTTTT
>Ga0315545_1003815_pt1 | contig 12693 bp, 13 predicted proteins | sample SalMarSW160210MG_FD_203096 | JGI IMG/M metagenome (GOLD analysis project Ga0315545, IMG submission 203096) | Salt marsh sediment microbial communities from the Plum Island Ecosystem LTER, Massachusetts, United States - Salt Marsh Sediment SW1602-10 ... | reverse complement strand
GTGAACGCGACGACGACGACGGCTGCGGCGACGTCCCGAGCCCGGATATGTCCTTCGCCAAGGCTCCGGAACCGGCCGCGAAAGCCCCGGCAGAGCATCGCCTCGTAGACGCGAGCGGCGCGGTCGTGGCTGCGCACCAGCAGCGTGCCCACCAGGTTTGCATACGTGCGGTACGTGTGCAGGTTCGTCCTCGGCTTGAACCCGCGGAGCTTCATCGCGTCAACGAGCCGCCGGTACTCGTCGTGGACGACCTGGATGTAGCGCACGCAAAAAAAGAGGACAACGACGAGTTTCTTGGGCACATGCAGTGCGCGCAGCGCATGCGCCAGGTCGACGACCTTCGACGTGCCCAGAAGCGCAATGCACGCCCATACGATCGCGTTGCACCGGAGCGTGAGCCGCAGCGCGAGGAGCACGCCCTCGTGCGTGATCTCGATCGGCCCGAGCGCGGCCACGATCCGGCCCGGCACCGACCACGGCAAGAACAGCCACAGGAACGCGATGAACGCGTTGACCACCGCGAGCCGGCGTAGCAGACGAGCGGCATCGAGCCGAGCCGCCACGAGAAGCGCGAGCGAGAACAGAACGGCTAACACCAGGACGAGGAAGTCGCCCGCCACGGCGACGACGACGGAGTACACGCATGCGGCGACGAACTTGGCGCGCGCGTCAAGGCCGTGCAGCAGTGAGTTCCCCTGTGCAAACGGTTCCCGGATCGCCATCGAGAAAGCGCTTCAGCGAGTTGTGCACCAGACCATGCTGGCCCGAGTTTACTTCCTCGCGGCGTTCCGCGCCATGAAATACATCGCCACGCCCGTGAGCCCGACGATAAACCCGACACCCGCGAGCACACGATCGAGCGAGGGACCGGCGCCCGGTTTGCGAAGCTCGGCGAGCTGGCGCTGGACGGTGAGAAGCGAGGCGTCGATCCGCTCGAGCGAGGCACGGATCTCCTCGAGGTCGCCGACAGGTGCCGCCGGCTCGCCGCGCGCCTCACTTGCCTCGTCGGCACCTCCGGCTTCGGCCACCGGCACGTCAACACGCGGCGTGATGCCTGCAAGCTCCTCGGCCTTCAGCGTGCATCGGCCCTTGTGCCCATCCTCCGTTTCGGCAACGATCTCGAGATCACCCGCGACGGCCGGCGCGGGGAACACCCAGAGGCCTTTCTCGTCGGTGCGACCCGTGAACAGCACCTCCTTCTCGGCGCCATAGACGGTCACGTCCGCGCCCTGTGCTCGTGCGCCACCGCTGAAGTACGCTTCGACGTTCACCTCGTCGCCAACGACGTAGGCGAACACGTTGAGCCTGTGCGCCAAGGCCGGCGAGGGCAGCACAACGGCACCGGCACCCACCAACACCAACATAGAGAGACGAACAAGCAGCCTAAACGTCATGTCCTACCTCCGGGCCTGCGTAGCCGGGCAGCAGCTCGGGCCTCACCTTCCGAAGAAACGCGACGCACAGTACGCAGATCGTCCCCTCGATCGCCGCGATTGGGAGATGCACGACCAGGATCGCCTTGGCGGCGCTCGCGAACGCGTCTCCCGACAGCGTCAGCGCCACTGCGACGAGCACGCCCGCAAGCAAGACCGACAACGCGCCCGCGCCGAACGCCGCCACGCCGCTGGCCGTCGTCCCGCGACGAAGCAGTGGCCGGAACACAAGGTAGCAGACGACAGCGGGCAGTGCCATCGTGGTCGTGTTGACGCCGAGCGTCGTCAGGCCCCCGAACTGGAACAGGACGGCCTGCAGGAACAGCCCGACAAGCAGCGCGGGAAACACCGCCCATCCCAAGAGAAGCCCTGCAAGCCCGTTCAGGATCAAGTGCGCCGACGAGACGCCGACCGGCACGTGGATGAGCGAGGCAACAAAGAACGTCGCCGCCATGACGCCGACCCGGGGCACCATCTCGCCCGTGACTTTGCGGAGCCCCACGGCTGTGCCGGCTACCGCCACCACGGCGCCGGCGATGAGCACGGGCGCGGAAAGCGCTCCCTCGGAGATGTGCATTCGCGTTCCTTATTCCATAGCGCTGGTATGAACCCAGATCAGCGCGCCGAGCTCGACGGCCTTCGCCTCGCCCTCGTGATCGATCGTGTAGTCGGCCTCGTTCAGCGCCGCGAAGCCCCACCAGCCCGCCTTCGGCATAGCATAGCAGAACTCGCCGTGCGCATTCGCCTTGATCACCTGCGTGATGTGCGCATCGGTGGGCGGCTCGACGGGCGTCGCGCCGGGCTCGTTGTAGTACTCGACCTCGATCTCCGCGTACGGCACCGGCTTGCCGTCGACCTTTACGATGCCGCGGAACACGTTGCCGGCCCACAGGCCGTACGGCCGCACGAGCGGCACGATCTCGGTCTTCAGGCCAAGCTCGGCGTCCCAGCCCTCTTCGAGGCCAAACGCGTTTACGACCACTTTGGTGTAGTGGATGATGAAGCAGTCCTCGGCAGGCTCCCAGTACGGCATCGGCTCGACGAAGAACACGTAGTCACCGGGCCGCTGGAGCCGGTACGTCGTCTCCCACGTCGAGTAATCGCCGATCTTCTTCTCCTTCAGCGTGGCGAGCAAATCGACCGGCTCGCCGCCCCCGACCGAAACGCCGAACGCCTTCGGCTTGGCCATGTTCATCATGTGGCCTTCCATCGGATGCGTGAAGAGCAGATCGAGGGTGATCTCGCGCGAGTCGTCGGTACCGACCACGTCACGCGACGGAATCAGCATCTGGAAATGCGCGATTGCCGGCGCGATCACGGCGCCTACCACTGCGAGCACGGCCACGACGATGATCCAGGACAGTGAGCTGCTGCGCGTCTTCATTCGCCTCCTCCTTGTTCCGGCGTTGTCGGTTCCGGCACGGAATAGATGCCATGTGAGGCATATGTAGCACGACGCTGACATCCGTGCTACCCCAAAAAACGACAGCAATCCCCCTCACTCGACGCCCTATGGGGAAGCCTAGGAGTCGGTCACGCTGATGTCGAACTCCGGTGGGTCGGCGATGGCCCGCTTGACGCTGCACAGATCAGCCGCCCGGATGAGCACACGCTGGTACTTGGCGGGGAAGTCTGGGGGAACCTCGATGGAAAGCGCGATCCGTGTGAGCCGTCTGCCCGACTCGTCGTACTCCTGTCGCTGCACGATCTCGATCCCCTCGGTCGGCAAGCCGCGCGACTCGCAGAAGCTCAGTATCGTCGCCCCGGCGCACGTGGCGATCGAGGCGAGGAAAAGCTGATACGGCTCGGGAGCCGACCCGTCGCCACCGCTGAGCTTCGACTGATCCGTGCGGACCACGAAGCCTCTGCCCTCGAGCTCGGCATCGACCTTCCTCCCGCCGGGGAATGTGACCCGGATATCCATCGTGTTCCTTTCTGTAACAGGGAACGTACAGGGTCCCGCTTTCGCTGAGAACGCACGAAGGCGGAAAGGAGTTCCGTGCCTCAGCGCGCGGCGAAGTCGGGCGCGATCGCCACGACGCAGATGCCGCGCGCGTCGGCCGCGTTGGTTGTCGCGCGCTCGTCGACGACGAACGTGCGTTTCGCCTCGATGGCGAGCACGGCCGCCTTCGCCTCGGCCATGACCTCGATTGTCTTCGGCCCGACGACGGGCACGTCGAACCGCATGTCCTGACCCGGCTTGGCCATCTTCACCACGACGACGCCCTCGCCGCCCAGCCGGCCGGCGCGCGTGATCGTCTCGTTCGTGCCCTCGATCGCCTCGACGGCGACCACGGCACGGTCCTTGACGACGACCGTCTGCCCGACGTCGAGACCGCCAAGCGCACGCGCAATGCCGGCGCCGAACGCGACGTCCTCGAGCTGATCGGGCGTCGGCTGCGTGCGCGTGAGCACGCCTTCGGCGGGCAGGTGCTCGTCGAGATAGCGCGTCGAATCGACGAGCCGGATGCCGTCCTTGGCGAGCTCGTCGGCCACGGCGGCGAAGATCGTGTCCGCCTTGCGGTCCTTCAAGCCGGCGATGACCTTGAGGCCGCGCGCATCGAAGGCCACCTTGGCGAACAGGCGTGTCGGCGTGATCTGGCCCGCCATGACGGCCTCCTCGACGCCCGCCTTGCTGAACAGCCGGATCAAACGCCCGAGCTGGCCGACGCCAACCCAGGTGAACTCGTCAACGGAATCGCTGAGGGTTGGGTCGGTGTCGCCCTTGAAGCCGACCGCGACAACGCGGTGGCCGGCCTTCGACCCGTAGGCGCGCGCGACGAGGAACGGGAGGCGGCCGTTTCCGGCGATCAGGCCAAGCGTCGGCATGGTTCGTGGCCAATACCTCGTTCGGAGGCGCGGACAAAGTCGATCAGGTGCTCGACCTCGGGCGGCAGCGGCCGCTCGGCCTCGACGAGGTCGAGTGCGCGGGTCATCGGGTGCCCGTCGAAGAACAGAACCTTGAACGCGTGGTGCAGCGCCTCGCGCGTCTCGCGCGGCACGCCGCGCCGCTTGAGGCCCAGCGCGTTGACGGCGCGCACTCGGCACGGGTGGCCGTCGCTCAGGCTGTAGGGCGGCACGTCCTGGTTGACCTTCGAGGCGCCGCCTGTCATCGACATGGTGCCGATGCGAACGAACTGGTGTACGCCCACGAGGCCGCCGAGGATGGCTTTGTCCTCGACAACGATGTGGCCGGCGAGCGAGGCGAGGTTCGCCATGATGACGTCGTCGCCGATCACGCAATTGTGGGCGACGTGGCAGTAGGCCATCAGCAGGCAGTTGCGGCCGACGACGGTCTCGCCCCCTTCGCCCGTGCTCGAGTTGATCGTGACGTATTCGCGGATCGTCGTCCCGTCACCGATGCGCACGTACGTCGTCTCGCCCTTGTACTTGAGGTCCTGGCACCGCAGGCCGATCGCGGCGCCGGGGAAGATGTCGCAGCCGGCGCCGATCGTCGTATTGCCGTCGATGATGACGTGCGGATGAATCTTCGTGTTCGCGCCGATGCGTACACCGGGCCCAATGACGGCGTATGGGCCGATCTCGACACCGGCTCCGATCTCGGCCTGGGAATGGATGACGGCGGCTGGATGGACGGTTGTTGTCTCGTCGGCCATCGTCATCCTTCCGCCAGTGAGCACATCAGTTCGGCTTCGGCCACCTTCTCGTCACCGACGAACGCGGCCGTCTTGAACCGGGCGATCTTCGAGCGAATCGCCATCGTCTCGGCGACGAGCCGCAACTGGTCGCCCGGCACCACGGGTTTGCGGAAGCGGCACTTGTCCACGCTGGCGAAGTAGGCGATTTTCCCATCGTTGCCTGACATGTTCAGCAGCAGGATGGCGCCGACCTGGGCCATCGCTTCGATAAGCAGCACGCCCGGCATCACGGGCCGGCCGGGGAAGTGGCCGGCAAAGAACGGCTCGTTGATCGTCACGTTCTTGATCCCGACGATCCGCTCGCTGCCCGCGATCTCGACAATCCGGTCGACCAGCAGGAACGGGTACCGGTGCGGCAGCACGCGCATGATCCGTTCGATCTCGAAGACCTCGCCCGTGTCGGGGTGTACCACCCCGGTCGCCGACGTTTTCGTGGAGTCCGTCATCGTGATTCTCTCTCTCAGCAAGCGCGTAAGCTTGATGTGTGGGAGGTGGCCCGACCTGATCGCCACAACGTGCGCACGCAGCGGGCGGCCGAGCAAGAACAAGTCACCCATGATGTCCAGGATCTTGTGCCGCACGAACTCGTTGGGAAACCGGAGCCCGTCCCTGGCCAGGATCGCGCCGTCCTTGATCACGACGGCGTTGTCGAGGCTGCCGCCCTTGATGAGGTTATTGCGCATCAGGTGTTCGACGTCGTGATAGAAGCAGAACGTGCGCGACGGGGCGATCTGCGAAACGAACGTCTCCGTATCGATCGGCAGCGAGCAGTACTGGCTGTCGAGACCCGGGCGCCCGTAGCTGATCGTGGCTGAAATCTGCAGTCGGTCCGAAGGCAGCACGATGATGGTGACGCCGTTGTCGGAGAAATGGATCGGCTCGGACGGTGCGAACCACCGCTTCGGCGCGTCCTGCTCCTCGACGCCGGCCTCCTGGAGCATCTCCACGAACGGGTTCGCGCTCCCATCCCCAACAGGCGGTTCGTTCGCGTCGACCTCGATGACGAGGTTGTCGATGCCGAAGCCCATGAGCGCGGCGAGCACGTGCTCGACCGTGTGGATCTTGACGCCGTTCGACGAGATTGTCGTCCCGCGCACCACGTCGCTCACGTTCTCGATCACCGCGTCGATCACGACGGGCTCGTCGGTGTCCGTGCGCACGAACTTGACGCCGTGGTTCGGCGGCGCCGGCTTGAACGTGAGTCGGCTCCTGTTGCCCGTATGCACGCCGATCCCGGCGTGGCTCACCTCGTGCTGAATCGTCCGCTGGCGATCCATCATTCCTTTTCTGAGGCCGATCCGGGCGAGCGCCCCAGCGCTTGCTCCAGCTCAGCCACGCGCTGTTCGAGCGCGTGCATTCTGCGTGTCCATTGGCCCGCCTGCATGAGGGCAGCCTGCCCGCGCCTGACCTCGGCCAACGGCCGCGCCGGCACGCCGCTCACGATCGCGCCCGGCGGCACGTCCTTGGTCGCGCCGGCTTTCCCCGTAAGGATGGCGCCATCGCCGATCGTGATGTGGCCGGCTACGCCGGACTGGCCGGCCATCGTCACGTTGTCGCCGATGGTCGTGCTGCCGGAGATGCCGACCTGGGCGACAATGAGGCTGTCCTGGCCGATACGCACATTGTGGGCCACCTGCACCAGGTTGTCAATCTTCGTCCCTCGTTCGATCACGGTCTTGTCGAACCGGGCGCGATCGATGCAGACATTGGCGCCGATCTCGACGTCGTCGCCGATCTCGACCGTGCCGAGCTGGGGGATCTTCTCGTGCCGGGACCCGATCTGCACGTAGCCGTAGCCGTCCGAGCCGATCACGGTCCCGCAGTGCACGATCACGCGGTCGCCCAGCACACACCGCTCCCGGACCGACACGTGCGGATAGAGCAGGCAGTCGGCCCCGACGTGCGCCTCGGCACCGATATAGACGAACGGCGCCAGCACGGTCCGATCGCCGACTCGGCCGCCAGCCTCGATCACAACGAACGGCCCGATCGACACATCGGCGCCGAGCGATACGCTCGGGTCGATGATCGAGCCGGGATGGACGCCCGGCTGCGGGCGGGCCGGCGGCGGGAAGAGCGTCTCGACAACCTGGGCGAAGGCGAGCGAGGGGTTGGCATGCACGAGGCCGCTGCGGCCCTCGGGCGGCGCAACGTCCTCGGCGATGATCACGGCCGAGGCGCGCGTCGTCGACAGGTCACGCAGGTACCGAGGATTGGCCACGAACGTGATGTCGCCAGGGCCGGCGTCGCGGATGTCGGCCACCCCGGTGATCTCGCACTGGGCATCGCCAAACAGACGCCCGCCCGTGCGCTCGGCGATCTCGGCAAGAGTGCGCCCTGTCACGCTCGGATCACCCGCCTTCGTCCGACTCGGCGGGAGCAGTTTCCTCGTCGACGGCCTCGGTCGCCCCGTGTTCTTCGTCATACATCTTGTCGAGGCGCGCGAGCACCTCATCGCTGAGATCGGGCAGGTCTTTGTGATAGAGGAGAACGTTGCTGTCGAACACCATATCCAGGCCGTGCTCTGCCGCGACTTCTTGGATGACAGCCTTGATTTTCTTGCTGAACTCCTCCGAGAAGGTGCGGCCCTGCTTCTGGACCTCCTGCTTGGCCTGGGTGTCGAAATCCTGCAGCTTCTTGGCCTCCGCGGTCAGCGCGCGTTGTCTCTCCGCCTTCGCTTCCTCGGTAAGCAGCAGCTTCTCCTTCTCGAACTCGTCGACGAGCGCCCTCATCGTCTGGCTGAGCTGCCGCCCCTCCTCGCGCTTGCTCGCGATCAGCTCCTCCAGGCGCCGCTCGTAGTCGGCCTTGTACTTGCACTCGTCACTGATGCGCACGACGTCGACGATGGCTATCTTGACGCCCTCGGTCGCCTGCGCGGCCGACGCTGCCAGCAGCGCGAGCAAGACACATGCTGCGATTGTCGCTGTACGGTTCACAGATCTTCCTCCTAGGTGCTCCAGTCGAATCAGAATTGGAATCCGAACGAGAAATCGAGCCGCGGCTCGTCGCTGACGAAATCGTCGCGATCGATCGGCCACGCGTAATCGATGTTAAACGGGAACCCGCCGAATACCGGCATCATGATCCGCAGCCCGATCCCGGCGCCGGCCCGCAGATCGTTCAGCTCGTACGTATACGCGTCCTCCCACACATCGCCTGTGTCGTAGAACACCGCCCCACGGATCGGGTCGACGAGCGGGAAGGTGTACTCGACCGACAGCAGCAGGCTCGACTTGCCCCCGACCGGTTCGCCCAGCTCATCCTTGGGACCCACTTCGCGGAAATCGAACCCGCGGATCGTGCGGCCGCCGCCGAGGAACAGCCGCTCGAAGATCGATACGTCCTCCGAATCGCCGAATTCCTCGACCGCGGCGAGCTCGCCGCGCAGCCGGATCACGTGGCCCTCGGCAAACGAGAGGTAGTAGGTCGCCGCGAGCGTCTCCTTGTGGAACTCGTCGTCGCTGCCGAGCACCTCGGCCCCGACCTCTTCGGCCACGAGCAGCCGGTAGCCGCGCGTCGGCAAGTAAAAGCTGTCACGCGTGTCGCGCAGAACCTGCGCCGTGAGGCTTCCGACGGTTTTCGTGCCTTCCTCGCGCCGGATCAGCTCCGAGGCATTTTCGTCGGCTTCGATCTTGACCTCCTTGAGCGTGTAGCTGATCGTGCCCCTGACGCGGCGCCACAGCATCTTCGAAAGCTGGACCGTGAAGCCGACCTGGCTCTCGTCGTAGTCCTCGGGCGTCAGGTAGTCGCGCGCGAACGCCACGAAGCCGAACGCGAGCTGCCTGTCGAAGAACCACGGTTCCGTGAAGCTCAGCTCGGCGTCACGCCGATTCGTGCCGAACGTGAACTTGAGGCGGGCTTTCTGGCCGCCACCGCGCAGCGACGGCCAGTTCTTGAGATCGAAGTTCGACTGGGCCACCTCGAACGTGCCCATCACCTTGTCGATCGAGCTGAAGCCCATGCCGCCCATAAGACGCCCGCTGCGCATCTCGCTCACGACCACGATGAGGTCACGCACGTCCTCGCGCTCAGTCGGCTCGAGCAGCATGTCGACCGACTCGAAGTAGCGCAGGTTCATCAACCGCGAGCGCGACCTGCGCAGCTTCAACCCGTCGTAATAGTCGCCGGGCACCAGGCTAATCTCGCGCCGGATCACCTTGTCCTTGGTGACGAGGTTGCCGGTGATCTCGACGCGCCCGATGCGAACGCGCTTGTTCTCCTCGATCTCGTAGTGGATGTCGAGCACGTGCTCGCCTTCACCCGGCGAAAGCCGCTCGGACACCTCCGCATCGACGTAGCCGCGCTGCGCGTAGAAGTCGGCGATCGCCCGCAGCTGTTGGGCCGCCTTGTCGGCCGCAAGCACGTCGCCCTCGTGCAGGATGAGCTGCGCGCGCAGCGCCTCTTCAGGGAAGGCTCGGAAGCCCGAGAGCGACGTCGTGCCGACCCGGTACAGGGGCCCCTCGTGCACGGTTATGATGAGCCGGACGGCATCTCTGCGCCCCTCGATGAACTGCTCGGCCGGCTCGTCGATCGTCACGTCAAGAAAGCCGAGCGAACGCCAGTAGGCCGCGAGACGGTACACGTCCTCCTCGAGCACCTCGCTCCGCAGCTTGCCCCGGCCCGTGAGCCAGCTCAACGCATTGCGCCGCTTCGTCTTCATCAGGCGCAGCAGCGTGCGTCGTTTCACGTGGTCGGCGCCGACAAACCGGACGTCGCACACGATCGCCCGCCGGCCCTCGCGCACCGTGATGAGCACGGTGACCTCGTTCGCCTCCGGGTCATACTCGGGCCTGTGGACGACCGAGACGTCGTAGTAGCCCTTCTTCTCGTAGAGCTCATAGATCTCGGCGATGCCTTCGACGAGCGCGACCTCGTCATAGATCTCGCCGGGGCCGATGGGGATCCGTTTGCGCAGCCTGGCCGTCTTGTACCGCTCGTTGCCCTCGAAGATGATCGCCTTGACCATCGGCTTCTCGCGGAAGTTGAAGATCACGCGCACGCCGTCCTCGAGCGGCTGCACCATGTACGAGACAGGGCGGAAGTAACCGCTCTCGGTGAGGCGACACGCGTCGGCGCTCACGATGTCGCTCGAGTACGGCTCGCCGACGCGCGTCTTGATCTTGTACAGGACGAGCTGCCGCCGAGTCCGCTGGAGGCCCCGCAGCTCGATGTCGCGCACGATCTGCCCTTCCAGCGTCGCACCCTCCTGGGCCGCGCGCGCCGGCACCCAGGGCAAGACAAAGACGGCGAGTCCACACAGCAGCGCGAAGCGTCTCAGCATCCCATCCTCCTCTCGTCAGTGAACGCGAGCGTCACAAGCTTGCCTGCCGCGGGCGGCCGGCTAGATGTCGACATCGAACGGCGCCTCGCCCGACGCGAGGCCGTCGTCGGCGTCCGCGGCGGCCGCCGACGCTCCGGCCCGGGCGAGCGGCTCGAACCGGGTGTACTGCTTCAGGAACGTCAGTTGCACCTCCCCGGTCGGGCCGTTGCGCTGCTTGGCCAAAATGACCTGTGCGATCCCGGGGTGATCGTTCGGATCGTAGAACTCCGGGCGCGCGAGCAGCATGACCACGTCGGCGTCCTGCTCGATGGCGCCCGACTCGCGCAGGTCCGAGAGCTGCGGCCGCCGCCCGGGGCGCGACTCGACCTCGCGGTTGAGCTGGCTGCAGACGATCACGGGCACCTTCAGCTCACGCGCGAGCCCCTTGAGCGACCGCGAGATCTCCGAGATCTCTTGCTGGCGGTTCTCCTGACGCCGCAGGCCCGCAGTCATGAGCTGGAGGTAATCGACGATGATCAGGCCGACGTCGTTGGTCGCCTTGAGCCGCCGCGCCACCGCCCGAAGCTGCAGCGGGGTCAGGCTCGGCGTGTCGTTGACGTAGATCGGCGCGAGCGTCAGCTCGTTCGCCGCCTTGACGATGTCGGGCCACTTGTCCTTCTTGAAGATGCCGCGCCGCACGTCCTGCGCGTTCATGCGCGACCGCGCGCACAGGAGCCGGTGCGTGAGCTGTTCCGCCGCCATCTCGAGGCTGAAGATCGCCACCGGGATCTTGCGGTCGACGGCGCAGTGCTCGGCAATCCGCAGCGAGAGCGCCGTCTTGCCGATCGACGGCCGTGCCGCGATGACGATCATGTCCGAGTTCTGAAAGCCGCTCGTGAGCTCGTCCAGGTCGTGGAACCCGCTCGGGACGCCCGTGACGTAGTGCTGGTCCTCCCAGAGCCGCTCGATTGTGTCGACGGTTCCCGACACCAGCGGCTTCATCTCGCGGTAGCTCTCGGCGACCTTCTTCTCGGCGATCGCAAAAATGGCGCGCTCGGCCTCGTCGAGCAGGTCCTCGGGTTCCTCGGCGCTCGTGTAGCAGCGCCCGACGACCTCGGTCGACGCCGTGATAAGCGACCGGAGCAGGTACTTGCCGCGCACAATGCGAATGTAGGAATCGATATGCGCGGCCGTGGCGACGCGGTCGATCAGGTCCGTCAGGTAGATGGCCCCGCCGGCCTCGTCGAGCACGCCGAGCGTGCGCAACCGCTCGGCCACGGTGTTGAAGTCGACGTCCATCCGGCGCTCATACAGCTCGAGCAGCACGCGGCAGATGGTCTGGTGGGGCCGGTGGTAGAACATGTCGGGCTGGAGGTGCTCGCCAACCTTGTCGAGCGCCTCGCGGTCAAGCAGCGCGCACCCGAGCGTGGCCATCTCCGCGTCGAGGTCGTGCGGTGGGACCTTGTCGAGCCGGATACTGTCGGCGAGCGGCTCAGGAGCCATGTCGAAACCTCCCCCGCAGCAGCTCCATCAACGTGTCCACGCCATGGCACGAGCCCTGCACGGTCACCGCGCCGAGGCCCGTCGCTACTCTTTGACGACCCACAGCTTGACCGTCGCGGTGACCTCCGGATGAAGCCGGATCTCTATTGCGTAGACGCCAAGCGCCTTGATCGGGTTCTCCAAGACGATCTTCTTCCGGTCGATCTCGAAGCCTTCTTGCTTCAGCAGCTCGGCGATATCCTGTGTGGTGACCGACCCGTAGAGCTGCTCGTCCTCGCCTACCTTGACGGGGGTGGTGACCGAGACATTCGATAGTCTCTCCGCCAGCTCCTCGAAGTCGCGCTGTTCGGCCGCTTCTCTGGCGACTCGCTCGGCCCGGATCTTCTCCTGAAGCTTGATGGTCTCGGCGCTTGCGATCATCGCGATCTTGCGCGGGACCAGGTAGTTGCGCGCATACCCGTCGGCGACCGCAACGACATCGCCCTCGCGGCCGAGGTTCTCGACATCCTTGATCAGCAACACGTCCATCGCTGCATCCCTACTCCGTCCGCCCTTACTCGGCCACGTACGGCAACATCGCCAGGTAGCGTGCGTGCTTGATCGCCACCGTCAACTGGCGCTGGTGGCGCGCGCAGGTAGCCGAAATCCGCCGCGGGATGATCTTGCCGCGGTCGGTCGTGCACTTGCGCAGGCGCTGCACGTCCTTGTAGTCGACCGTCTTGATCTTATCGACGCAGAACCGGCACCGTTTCCGGCGAAACGGGCCGCGCCGCTGAAATCGCTTCCCCATGTGCGCTGTCTCTCCCTTCTGTTCTCGTCCTGCTCGTTGCCGCACCAG
>Ga0315545_1003813_pt1 | contig 12699 bp, 14 predicted proteins | sample SalMarSW160210MG_FD_203096 | JGI IMG/M metagenome (GOLD analysis project Ga0315545, IMG submission 203096) | Salt marsh sediment microbial communities from the Plum Island Ecosystem LTER, Massachusetts, United States - Salt Marsh Sediment SW1602-10 ... | reverse complement strand
CTGCACGAACATCGGCATGACCACGTGGATGTAGTTATCAACGCCCACCGGTTTTAACACCCCCGGACTTGAGGGGTTGGTTGTCTCCAGCGCCACCTGCGCCTCGTGGAGCACGCCCAGGACATCGTTCAGATACTTGCCGTTGAAGGCAATCTTGGCCTCCTCGCCCTCGACCATGGCGTCAATCTCGCCGACGTCGTCGCCAATCTCCTCGGAACGCGCCGAAACGGTCACCTTACCCGGCGTCATCTCGCCGCCGGGGGCAACCACTAGCCGCACAATACCGCTGCCGTCGCGGGCGAAAATGGAGGCGGTCTTGGTCGCCCTGAGGAAATCGGCGACGCTGATAACCGCCTTGGTGTTGTACTTCTTGGGGATGAGCTGGGAATAGTTGGGGAAGCTGCCCTGAATCAGCTGGCTCACCAGCTCGATATTCTTCAAGGCAAACAGGGCCTGCCCCTTCTCCGGGTTGACCGTAATCTCCACCGCCTCCTCTTGGTCAGCCATAAGCCGGTTCAGCTCGGCCAGGGTGCGCGCCGGGATGATAACCTCGGTCTTCTGGGTGACGGCCTGGGCCAAGGGAAGCTTATAGACGGCCAGGCGAAAGCCGTCGGCGGCGGCCAGCGTCAGCGTGTCGCCGTCGAACTCGGCATCGACGCCGGTCAGCACCGGCCTTGACTCCTCGGTAGCCGCGGCGAAGGCGACATGAGCGATGGCCTGCTTCAATTCCTCCACCTCAACCTTGGTGGCGATGCCCTCCTCAACTTTGGGTATGGGGGGGAAGTCCTTGGCGTCCACGCCGCTGATGCGCGCCTCAAATCGGGCGCACTTTAAGCCCAGCGTCTTGGTCTGGGGGGAAAGGTTGACATCTACCTTCTCGCTGGGCAGCGAGCTGATAAACTCGGCTAAAAGCCGGGCGGGCACGGTAATCGAGCCCTCCTCCTCCACCTTGGCCCCAATCCAGCAGCTGATGGCCATCTCCAGGTTGGTGGCGGAAAGCTTTAAGCGCGATTGGTCCGTAGCCAGCAGTACGTTATTGGTTATCGGGAGGGTGGTTCTGACGGCGACCGCTCTCCCCACCACGTTAAGTCCATGGTCAAGGTTCTCCTGAAGGCATGATAGTTTCATGACGCACCCCCCAAAAATGCGCTACTTTAGTAGTGTAGTATATACCAATAATTTCCTTTACTCAAGGGTAACCTGACCGCTTTTGCCCCCACTTTTGTGAACTAGGCGGATATTCTCGAGGCGCACCCCCCGCTCCACCCCCTTGACCATATCGTAGACGGTCAGAGCCGTCACGGCGACAGCCATCATTGCCTCCATCTCCACACCGGTCTTGCCCGTGCTCTTGACGCTGGCCGTGATTTCGACGGCATTGTTTTTTTCGTCCAGCTCGAAGTCTATCTTGACCTCGTCGATAGGGATGGGGTGGCAGAGGGGTATAAGGGAGGAGGTCTTTTTGGCGGCCATAATGCCGGCTAATTGGGCGACACCGAGCACATCCCCCTTCTCCCCCCGCCCCTCCCTTACTTGCTTAAAGGTGGCCGCCTGCATCTTGACCAGGCCTTTAGCTATCGCCAGGCGCTCGCTTTCGGGCTTGCCCGAAACGTCAACCATCCTGGGGCGTCCCTGCTCGTCCATGTGGCTCAGTTTTTTCATGACCCCACCCCCCCAGTATTTTTCCCCATTAGAAACTCTAAGCACGAAATCCTAAATACTAAACAACGCAATTCGTACCTGTTTAGAGTTTAGATATTAGGATTTAGAACTTCTCCCTCTATCCCCCCACCTGGGAGAACGGGCGCCGGCGGGGGACATCGCCCTCGGCGATATGGTGACGGCGCGGCTTATTGGCCACCGCCTCCTCGATTAGCTTCTTTAAGCCCTCGGCATCAACGCCGCTACGCAGAGGCTCTTTAAGGTCAACCTCGTAGTCGCTCAAAAGGCAGGGCCTCAGCTTGCCGTCGGCGGTCAGCCGCAGTCGGTTACAGTTAAAGCAAAAGTGCTCGCTAACCGGGGTGATAAAGCCGATGGTGCCCTTGGCCTCGGGCAGTCTGAAGTATTTAGCCGGCCCATTGCCCGCGCTGGGCAGGCAGGGCTCCAGCTCGCCCAGCCTCTCGATTGTCTTTCTCATCTCGCTGGCGGCGACGAACTGCAGCTCTTTATTCTCCCCGTTGACGGGCATCAATTCGATGAAGCGCACGTGCCACTCCTCATTGACGGTTTTTTCGGCAAAATCGAGCACCTCGTCGTCGTTGACCCCCGGTATCACCACCATGTTGAGCTTCACCGGCTCCAGCCCCACCCCACGCGCCACCTCGATGCCCTCGAGCACGTCTCTAAGCTCGGCGTCGCTGCGGGTGATGGCCGGAAACCTGTCGGGCTTTAGCGTATCCAGGCTGATGTTGACCCTATTGAGTCCGGCTGATTTGAGCTCGGCGGCATACCGGGCCAGCATGGTGCCGTTGGTGGTCAGCGAGATGTCGTCTATGCTCTTTATCTCGGCCAGCATCCTCACCAGCTCGGGCAGGCCCGCCCTAACCAGCGGCTCGCCGCCGGTCAGCCGAATCTTGTCGATGCCCATCTCGGCGGCGGCTCTGGCTATGGTGTCGATTTCCTCGTAGCGCAGGATGTCTTCATGCGCCATGGGGCAGACGCCGCCCACGGGCATGCAGTAGACGCAGCGCAGGTTACACCTGTCGGTGACCGAGATGCGCAGATAGTTTATGGGACGCTGGAACGAATCGGAAAGTCCGGTCATGGCAATACTCCCAAGGTATTATACACGAAAAGGCGGGGGATAGGCTATTAAATGGAGAATATCCTGTCTGACATGCTTATGTCGACGAGGACACAATCGTATCGGCAAAAACTACCGGCGGGCTAATCTCCTAAGCACAACCCTCGCCTTTCCCGCCGCCCTACCCCGGTGGCTTATCTTATTCTTTTCCTCTGGCGGCAGCTCGGCCATCGTCTTATCAAGTTCGGGCAGGTAGAACACCGGGTCGTAGCCGAAGCCACTTTTCCCCTTGGGCTTTAAGGCAATAAAGCCAGCGCACTCGCCGGAGCAAAGCTCGACCTTCCCATCGGGGGTGGCGATGGCGATGACGCACTTAAAACGCGCCTGGCGCTTTTCCTGGGGAACCCCCTCCATTTTTGCCAGCAGGTAGCTTACCCTGTCCTCGTCCGAGGCATTTTCGCCGGCATAGCGCGCCGAGAGCGTTCCCGGCTCGCCACCTAAAGCGTCGACTTCAAGTCCGGAGTCGTCGGCTAATGATAAAAGCCCGCTTTGGGCAGCCAGGGTGGTTGCCTTTAAGCGGGCGTTTTCCTCAAAGCTCTTCCCCACCTCCGCCACCTCGGTGTCAATGCCCAGTTCATTGGGCGTAACCAGCTCGAAGGGCACTCCCTCAAGCAGGCTTTTGTATTCGCGCGCCTTGCCCTTATTGTTCGTGGCCAGGAGGAGCTTGGGCATACTATTCCTCCAGCTTGACGAACCGTCCTTTAAGCTTCTTATAGACCTCGGGCATGGTGGTGTATTCCATTTCTTCCAGCGGCAGGCGGTGCGGCTCGAAGGGCCCGTGCTGGCGCAGGTAGTCGGCCACGTCGAGGGCCTGCTGGCGGGCGTTATCGAAGGACTTGTCGGCGAACATATCCCGCGGCCCCACCAGCTTGCCTGCGGAAAGCTGAAAACCGAGGCAGGTCGCTCTGGGCGGCCCGTCGAAGCGGGTGGGCGTGCTGTCCTCGACGGATACGGGCATCAAAGGCCCGTGGTGCGAGCCCCGCATCCACCCCTCCACCAGCAGCGGCAGAGTGAAAGGCTCCACTACCTCGCCCACGGCGGGGAAGTCCCCCTGAGCGCGCACGACGCATACCGGGTCATCCTTGCCCACGTAGCGCCCGGCGAGCAGGGACACACGCTGGGTGGAGGATGCCGCCGCAATCTCGTTGGTCTCGCGGTGATAGACGGCTTTAACCATAAAGCGCGAGGTCGCCCCGATGAAAACGAGCAGGTCGTAGATTTCCTCGGGCGCGTTGAAGATTATCTTCTTGTGCTCCTTGACATCCTGCACCTCGAAGGCAAAGCCACTGTGCATATTGGAGGCGATGACCAAGCCGATGGTATTGAAGGGGTCGGCGAACATTCTATATAAAGGTAGGTTCCAGGCGCCCGCCGAGGTCTTGTCGGCCATGAAGATGATGACCGTCTCCGCCCCCCGCTCCTCGAACTCCATCTCGGCCACCCCCGGCCCCATCCCGCGCACGTTACCCGAGAAGGCGTCGGAGAGCAGGTCCTGCCCCGCCCCGTGCAGCTTCAGCTTCTTGGCCAGATTGGTGCAATCGACGAAGGTGTCCCAGGCGAGCTTGTGTATCTTCTCATTCCCCTCGCCCTGCTGGTGGGTCATTATCAGCTGCAGGTCGTCGCCGCACTTGGTTACGTAGCAGTCGATAAGCAGCCCGCTCTTCTTAGCCTTGTCGGTGCACTGGCAGGCCAGCTCAATAATATCGGGGTGAGATTCGGAATGCCCCACATAACCGCCGATATCCGCCTTTATTACGCTCAGAGTGACTTTCATTAAATCCTCCTTGGCAAAAAACTAAAACTCGATGCCCCCCCGCGCCGCCACCCCCATATCGTAAGGGTGCTTAATCTTCAGACACTCGGTAACCAGGTCGGCGGCCTGGACCAGCTTGGTATCGGCGCGCCGTCCGGTGAGGATAAGCTCCACCTTCTGGGGCTTATCGTTGATTAATTTAAGCACATCGTCCACAGCAATCAAGCCGAAGGCGACGGCCACGTTCACCTCGTCCAGGACCACCAGGTCGTAGTCCCCGCTCAGCATCGCCTCGCGGGCGGCGGCTAAAGCCTTCTCGGCACCCTCCCTATCCTCCACCCTGACATTATTGGGGTCAACAAAATCCCTGGAGCCAAAACCCTCCAGTGTAACACCGGGCAGCTTAGAGAGGATTTGGCGCTCACCGTAGGGATAGTCTCCTTTCATGAAAAAGGCGATGTAGACCTTCATACCGTGACCCAAAGCTCGGACTACCGACCCGATGGCGGCTGAGGTCTTACCCTTGCCATCGCCGGTGAAAAGCTGGACCAGACCCTTGGACGGCGGCTCTGGCGCCAGAGGACTATAAGATGCCTTATCGCTCAATAAAGCCCCTAAGGAATACTAGAAGTGATTTAAGTTTAACAACCCCACCCCACCCTGTCAAGGAAATCTTTGCCTCACCCAAACGTCATTGCGAGGAGCAAAGCGACGAAGCAATCTCTCCACCCCTCCCCAGGTATTCTTTCCCACACCAGCCCGCCCAGAAACGTCTTTCAAGAGGGGGCTATGCCCCCTCTAAAACTCCCCCAAAAAGGTGGGGTGGAGAGAGAAGTCCATAGAGGTTACACCTCTGTAGGGTGGGCAGGGTGGGAAGATAACACGTACGCCAACATAGTGGGGTTATGGGAGTAACACGCCTTAAGAGATACCCAATGCCTTAGCAGCTTTGTCGATATCGCGTGGATTAACCCAGAGGATGGCTCCATAACGCCAGTCGCCGGTTTCGATGGCTTGCATGGCGGTGATGTTGATCCCGACCTGTCCAAGCTTGCTAAGTATGTCGGCGACAGCGCCTATGTACTCCCACTCCGAGAGCAGGAAAGCGACCTTTGGTCCCACCAGCTTAATCCCCGCTTTTTTGGCCGCCTCAACGAGGGCAACCCCGCTGGACGGCACCAAGTCGAGTTGACTACGTTCCGCGTCCAAGGGGAAACCGTTAAAGGCACGCAGATCGACATTATGTGCCTTGAGCACATCGAAAACCTTAGAACCCGCCCCAGACTTATTAGGCACCACAGTATAGTAGTACTCAATACGCTCAATACGCTGCACGGGGCCTTCCATGGCATGCACCTCCTTAATAATATTATTGCTTTATTGCTGGACTTAGAACAAACGAAAAGGGCGCCAACAACCACCATGATTCAGCGGTTCCAGTGCCCTTCTATCATCACCTCATCCTCCAAACCTATTTTTTATGGTCGTTTTAAATGTTGGAATTTGAGTGTAATTCACCCACGAAATGTTGTCAATACCCTGAACAAAAGACAAATTTGGGTGCCCCTCCCCCCAGGTTTTCCCTCCCACCCCACCTTTGTTAGCGAACGTTGTTTTATCCCACCCTGCCCACCCTTAGAGGCGCTGCCTCTAGAATTCCTTGGGTTACGTATCTCCCCTCCCCTAATTTTGGGGGTTTGAAAGGGGGCTTTGCCCCCTTTCTACCTAAAAGGGCGGCGGGGGGGAATAGATAAAATCGGGGGTGGGGGCGTAACCCCTTGTAAGGAATCTATAAAGGTTTAACCTTTATAGGGTGGGTATTGGGTGGGACAAAACTACTTCCGCCCAACAAGGTTGGGGGTGGGGCAACCCCCTCGTTAAAAACCTCTCCCCGATTGTTAACCCCCCAGCGATAGTGCTATAATTACCCCGAATCTAGAAGGAGTGTACCTAAACATGTCATCAACCGAAGACCTCATCAAGGAATATAAGGAAAAGAGGGCCAAAATCGAAGCGATGGCCTCCCCCGAAGCCATCGAAAAACGCCACAGCAAAGGCCAGTGGACGGCCCGGGAAAGGATAGACTACCTTTTCGACCCCGGCACATTTAACGAGCTGGGGTTATTTGTTAAGCACAGGACGACCCACTTCGGCATGGACAAGGCCGAGGTACCCGCGGAAGGCGTTGTCACCGGCTACGGCCTGGTCAACGGACGCCCCGTGGTCGCCTTCTCCGAGGACTTTATGGCCATGGCCGGCACCTTCGGTGAATACCACGGCCTCAAGGAAATAAGGGCCATCGACTTCGCCAAGGAGATGGGCTGGCCCCTGGTCGGCTTAAATGACTCCGGCGGCGCCCGCCTCCAGGAAGGCATGGACACGCTGGAGATGTACGGCAACCTCTTCAAAGCCCAGATACGCGCCTCCGGCATCATCCCCCAGATAGCCGTGCTCATGGGCCCCTGCCTGGGCGGCCAGGCTTACCACCCCATCATGCAGGACTTTATTATACAGTGCCGCGAGACCGGCTTTATGGGCATTGCCGGCCCCGCCTTTGTCAAGACCCAGCTCGGCGAGGAAATCTCGCTGCAGGAGCTCTCCGGCTGGAAGGCTCACGCCGTGAAGAGTGGCCAGACCCACGTCATCGCCGAAGACGACAAAGACGCTCTAGACAAGACCAAGGAGCTCTTGGCCCTCTTCCCCTCCAACAACCGCGAGATGCCCCCCCGCCTCCCCACCAAAGACGACCCCGAGCGCCCCTGCCCCGAGCTGGACAGCATCATCCCCGACAAACCCACCCAGCCCTACGACATGTACCAGGTAATCCACTCAATAGTTGACGACGGCTACTTCTTCGAGATACTGAAGGACCACGCCAGGAGCGTTATTACCGGCTTCGCCCGGTTTGGCGGCCGTCCCGTGGGCATCTGGGCCAACCAGCCCCTCTGGGCGGCGGGTATTATTGATTGCGACGCCGCCGACAAAGGCGCCCGCTTCGCCCGCTTCTGCGACCTCTTCAACATCCCCGTGGTCACCCTGGGCGACTGCCCCGGTTATATGATCGGCTCCGAGCAGGACTGGAAGGGCATACTGCGCCACGGCGCCAAGCTGCTCTTCGCCTGGGCCGACGCCACCGTGCCCCTGATTTCGATTATACTGCGTAAATCATACGCCGGCGCCCACTACGGCATGCTCGACAAGGGCATCGGCGCCGACCTGGTCTTTGCCTGGCCCACCGCCCGTGTCACTATCGTCGGTGCCGAAACCGCCGCCAGCGTCATCTTCGCCCGCGAGATAAGGGAATCGAAGGACCCCAAGGAGACGGCGGCCAAGCGCATCAAGGAATACAGCGAAATCTACGAGAACCCCTACAAGGGCGCCGAGCGCGGCTACATTGACGACGTCATTATGCCCAGCGACACCCGCAAGGTAATCAACCGCTCGCTGGATATACTGGAAAACAAGGACAAGGACAACAAGGCCTTCCTGGCCCGACCCTGGAGGAAGTACTCCAATATCAACCTGTAGGTGAGTTGCTACGGAAATCATCCCGGCCGTAGATATCCGCGGCGGCAGGTGTGTCCGCCTCTACCAGGGCGACTATGAGCGGGAAACGGTATTCTCCGATGACCCCGTAGAGACCGCCCTGGAGTGGCAGTCGCTGGGGGCGCCGCGACTCCACATCGTTGACCTCGACGGCGCCGCCGAGGGCAGCGTGCGCAACATTGAAATCGTCACCGATATCGCCCGCGCCCTGTTGATACCTACCCAGCTCGGCGGCGGCATCCGCGACCTGGAGACCATCCATAAACTGCTCAAGGCTGGCGTCGAGCGCGTTATTTTGGGCACCGCCGCCGTCGAAGACCCCCAGCTGGTTAAAGATGCCTGCAGCAAGTACCGCGATACGATAATTGTCGGCATCGACGCCCGCAACGGCTTTGTCTCCACCCACGGCTGGCTCAAGCCCACTGAAATCAGGGCGGCCACCCTGGCGCGAGAAATGACCCCCTTAGGCGTCAGGCGCTTCATCTACACCGATATCAGCCGCGACGGCACCCTCACCGAGCCCAATTTTACCGCCACCGCCGAGCTTATCGATACCATAAGGAAGCCCGTCATCGCCGCCGGCGGCATATCTTCACTCAATCATCTCAAAATGCTCAAATCTTTGGGCGCCGAAGGCGCCATCGTCGGCACCGCCCTTTATACGGGGGACATTGACCTGAAGAGGGCGCTTGATATCATAAGCTAAAATTAAATGGGGGGAATTAAATAGGAAGAGGGGCTGAAGCCCCTCTTAAACACCCTTTCAATTTTGGTCGCAAAAGAGTTATAATTAGCAAAAGGGACAGACATGGTTCAAGTTACCGAAATCTCCAAACTACTAGATATAGGTCACGAAAGAACCTGCAGTTGTCCCCCAAATCACATCAATTGTTTGACACCGAAGGAATGGCTTCGAAATCAAGTAGGTATCTGGGAATTCTCTTACGAAAAAAGAGATATAAGAGATAAAAACATACATCCTGCTGTATTTCCCATCGGATTGCCCACAAAATGCATTAAGCTTTTCACCCATCAGGGTGAGCTAGTCCTTGACCCGTTTGCTGGCATAGGAACCACCCTATTAGCTGCCCAAGACCTTAACAGAAATGCCGTTGGATTTGACCTGAAGAAAGAATACATAGAGGTCGCAAAGTCCAGATTATCCCAAGCACGCTTGCTTAATAACACTCAGCAAATACCCATACAGGATGATGCTCGAAATATACCGCAGTATTTGAAGGAAAATACTGTGAAACTAGTCGTAACATCCCCGCCTTACTCAAGATTTTTAGACAAGCCAAGACTTAACAAAAGCATGAGGGGAAACCTAAGAAATAATAAACACTATTTGACGGTACAGCAGTATTCACAAGACCCGAGAGACATTGGCACATTAGACTCTGTTGAATTTGCACAAGAACTAGCAAATATTTATAGAGGTATCCTACCCCTCTTGAAGCCTAAGGCACATTGTGTAATTGATATAAATGACCTATGGTGGGAAAACAAAAGATATCCTACCCATGCTCATGTTATTGAGGCACTTACAGGAGTGGGGTATGAATTGAGAAACGTGCTGATTTGGGACAGGAGAAACCTTGTCAATAGAGTAGGTATTTTCGGCTGGCCGAATAACTATATTAAATTGGGGACAACCTTTGAATATATCCTTGACTTCTGGAAACCTGAATAAGTTAGATTAAACGCTGTCTATCTTTGAAACAAATCTTTAGTTTACTCGGTAATATTCTGAAGCCAGTTCCGTGGTCATGTGGTCGTCCATTAGGGTATTGGCCTATCCGCAAATCAACGCATATAGTCCCATCTTTGACAGCAGATGCAAAACCAGCAAAATCAAAACCAGCTAGCAACCATGCTTCATTAAACCAAAATTCCTCACTTTCGCCCCTGCCTTTACAGTCAGCTAGTACATATAGAACGTGATGTAGTTTTTTCTCAAACGAATTTCTCAGTGTTTTTTCATCCCAATAGCAGAGCTGTTCAGAGTCTGCGGATAGAATGGCCAGTTTATCAGGATTAACAATGGCCATAAATCCTGTTTCTCCTCTTAGCGTGTTATAACTTGTAGCCCATACAGTTGAGTGCAATATTTTCCTTCCGGCACTTTTTAGAGTAACATATCCATATCTATTTAATAAATAGCCATTGGCCTCAGGTGGCATAGGAGATTTTGTAAAGAGGGTGAGCATACTCTGTGAACCCTTTCTAGCAGACTTTATTTCAGCAAAGGTTGTGTTGGCAATAGCTATATTGTTTTCCTCGATGTCAAGAAGGTCTTCTAACGTCTTACCGATACCCGTTGGCCCTGCCCTATGAGTTTTTATATACCCTGTGGCCTTAAGATCATTTAGCTTCTGTAAAGTTTCCTCAAGGGTTCTCATAGTGGGTCTAGTATAACCTATTTGTTTAAACATTTTCTATATGTTATCTTCAAACTGACTCACTACCACCGATATGTTATACTTTTAATGCAGGCATTATGGGATTGTATAGACAAATTCACCCAAGGGCTAACATCTCAATAGAGTGTAACACTGGCAGAGTCCCTACCGATGGTAAATATTACGTAAGAAAGGATGGGAAGGTTGTTGCCTCTTTTCGAAGTTTAAAGGCAGCTCAACCATGCTATAAACAACTAGTAGAGGAAATGGCCTTGCCACCATTAGAGAAGAAAGACAAGAAGATGTCTAGTGAACAAATAATGGATGAATACTTTTCACGTATCTCTAACGATGCTCTTCTAGGCACGTCCTTCAGCTCTAAGGACAAAAAAACAGGCCGATTTAAAAAGACTAAATAGAGTTTCGCAACCTCCCCCCAATTTGTTATATAATGGCAAAAATGAAAGACATCAAATTCAACGAAAAAGGGCTCGTCCCCGCCATCGCCCAGGACGCTGATACGGGCGAAGTCCTTATGCTCGCCTACATGAACGCCGAAGCCCTGCGCCGGACACTGGAAAGCGGCGAAGCCTGGTTCTACAGCCGCAGCCGCCAGGAGCTCTGGCACAAAGGCGAGACCTCGGGTAATATCATTAAAGTAAGCGAGGTCTGGAAAGACTGCGACAGCGACACCATACTCATCAAGGGCAAAGCCAGCGGCCCCGTCTGCCACACCGGTAACAGGACCTGCTTCTTCCAGAAGCTAAGCGAAAAGGACCTCTAGGCCGTTTCTTTAGCCTGGTCCAGCTCCACCGCCCGTTTCAGCGCCTCTATGGCCACCTCAAGCTGGGCTTCGTCCGGCTCCCGCGTCGTCAGCCTTTGCAGCCAGCGCCCCGGCGCCATCAGCACCCTGACCAGCCCGTTACCGGTATGCCGGCCACTGAAGTAGATAACCTCATAGGCGAGGGCGGCAATCACCGGCAGCAGCACTATCCTCGAAAGCACCAGCATCCACGTCTCCGGCAGCCCCACCAGGGCAAAGACAATGATAGCGATGATGACCACGGTGAAGAGGAAACTGGTGCCGCAGCGGACGTGGGCGGTGCTGTATTTCTTAACGGCTTCTACTTCCAGCGGCACCCCGCCCTCATAGGCGTTCACCGTCTTATGCTCGGCGCCGTGATAGGCGAAATAGCGCTTGATGTCGGGCATGAGCCCGATGGCCCAAAGGTAGATAATAATAATCACCACTCGTATCAAGCCCTCTATCAGGGCGAACAACACCGACGAGGTAATATAGGCGCTCAGCAGCTTGGTCAGGAAAAGGGGTGCCATAAAGAAGAGAACGACGCCCACCGCCAGGGAAACGCCCACCATCAGCCAGACCAGCCACCCTTTTATCTCCGCCTTTTCCTCCTCCAGGGAGACGTTAGCTGAATAGAGCAGCGTACTCATCCCCAGCACCATGACCTCGATGAGGACGACGACGCCCCGCAGCAGCGGGGTCTTCCTCATCCAGCCCGTATAGACGCTCCCCAGCGGCCGCGTGTCCATAGCCAGCCCGCCGTTGGGGCGGCGCACGGCGGTCACCATCGCCTTCCGCCCCCGCATCATCACCCCCTCGATAACCGCCTGTCCTCCGTAGTAGAATTTCTCGGCCATAACAAAAAAGGAGCGGATAAACCTACCGCTCCTACCCTCTAAAAGATGTCTATTTAGTCCTCCAGCTTATAGCGCTTCTTAAACCGCTCCACCCTGCCCAGGGTATCCACCATGCGGCGCTCCCGGGTGAAGAAGGGGTGGCACTTGCTGCAGAGCTCGACCTTGAGCGTTTTCTTGGTCGAGCCCACGGTAAAGGTATTGCCGCAGGCACAGGTTACCTTGGCATCGGTATAGAACTCGGGGTGAATCTTTTCCTTCATCGTTATCAGTTAGCGTTAACGCTGACCTTCCTCCGGTTGTTGCTGGTCGGCTCGAAGGCGACCACGCCGTCAATGAGGGCGAAGAGGGTATAGTCCTTGCCCACGCCCACGTTTTCACCGGGGTGAATGCGCGTGCCCCGCTGCCGGACGAGGATAGTGCCGGCGTTTACCTTCTGCCCCGCGTATATCTTGACGCCCAGCCTTTTGGACTGGCTGTCTCGTCCGCAACGGCTGGTGCCGCCCGCCTTTTTATGAGCCATCCTTGGTCACCTC
>Ga0315545_1003808_pt1 | contig 12721 bp, 10 predicted proteins | sample SalMarSW160210MG_FD_203096 | JGI IMG/M metagenome (GOLD analysis project Ga0315545, IMG submission 203096) | Salt marsh sediment microbial communities from the Plum Island Ecosystem LTER, Massachusetts, United States - Salt Marsh Sediment SW1602-10 ... | reverse complement strand
TACAGAAAATCTGTTTTCCCTGTAAGCACCAGAAACAGTTTCCGCAACCCTGGAGCGTTGAAACGCCAACTCGCTCTCCCTTTCGAAAGCGTTTTGAACCGTTGGGATCCTCGATTATGCCCATTACCTCATGCCCTGGGTTCCCCTTCCAAGGAAGGCCTGTTGGGGGAACAAAGGTCTCCATTTCGCTTCCACATATTGCGCTGGCTTTTACCCGTACCAACACATCCCCTTTTCTTACTTTCGGATCGGGAATCTCCCCCCACTCCATTTTCTTGTTTCCTAAAAATACGACTCCGCGCATGACATACCTCCTTTTATCTTGGTTATGAAATACTTGGCTATTGGCCTACCGGTCAGACCGACTATCATCTCCAAATCCTATAATTTTGGGGTCATGCTATTGGGTCATGCAATAATGTAATTCATGAAGATTTATTGATCAAGGTTTATCCGCCATCTTTCTGGCGGGGTGTTTTAGGTAAAAAAATTCACCTCTTCAATCCCCGGCTGCTGGGAGAGGAATTCACACCACTCATTATCCGTGACGCCGATGGAGCCCATGGGCAAGCCCATGGCACCACTTAGTTTCGCCGATTCTTTTCGCGAACGGCGGGAGTTAGTGGCACGACATCCCGACCGTAATCCCGACCACAAAAGGTCGGGGCCAAAGCCTTTTATTTCGTATTTCCTGGAACGGTTACCCTCGGGCGTGGCTTAATAAACTAACATGAGTCAAGAGCAGACCCCTTTTTACTAATTCAACTTAGTCAAAAATGTCCCCGAAGTCAGGTGTCCTGCTCTATTTGCACTCTACCTTAGTTTGCTAATTGTTTTTGCATATTCCTTAAGAGGTTTGCTATCCTCAAGATATGGGAACGATTTCAAGTAGCTTAGATATCCAGTTATTTCAGGAATCCGAGATTTATACACATTAGGCGAACGGTATGCATTGTGAAATATCGCTCTAACCATCCTCCTAAATTTTCTAGGCGGTGTAGCACGTACATTCACGACAAGACCTGTGACACGCTGCTGACCACTCTTACTTGCAATTCGAGTCTTTTCCTTATTGATGCTCAAGCCGTATTGCTTTAGTTTCTTTGTTAATTCATTAATAAGATTAATAATCACATCCTTCCTATCACCACTCAGCGTAATGTCATCAGCGTATCGCGTGTAGTTAATTCCATAGAAAGGTGCAAGTCTTGAAAATCCCTCGTCAAATTCGTAAAGAAAAGAGTTTGATATAATTGGACTTGTTGGGGCTCCTTGAGGCAAAGCATCCTCTAAGGTTACTAATCTTGCTAACACTCTAGAGATTTTTTCTCCAAATCCATTTTCTTTAAACAAATTATTTACTTGGCTTGTGTTAATAGATCCAAAAAAATCCTTGATATCTAAATTAGCAACGAAGGCCTTGCTAACATGCTGAGAAGCATTTGTTATAATCGATTTACCTCGTTGGTATGAATGACATGAGGTATGCACTTTCAGTGAGAAAAGCATATAATCTGAAATCCAATATTGTAAGACTTTTAAGAAGAGCCTGGGTGCTTTTATGGTCCGTGTGCCACCACCTCTTTTACCTATCTCAAAAGACCGATAGTGATTCTCTGGGGCATATAGAAAGGAAGTAATAAGTCTTGGGCTGATTCCTATTGCGAGAGCAAGATCGTATATACTTGTATCATATATCTCGGTAGTATTAATGCTAGCGGCGCGCAGTTCTTGAAATGTTGGGAAAGAGTAATAGTCAAAAAAAATGTCAGGGGAGTTTATTTCAGGACCAGCTAAAGATAAAAGCTGCTTTGAGAGTGGCGGCCAATAAAAACGGCCGACACTTGTGGCGTCCGATTTTATTGGCCGCCACAATTCTTGTGTATATCTGCTACCGTCTTCGGCTGGCGAAACGCCAGCCAACTCCCTTAACTGCTCCCCTGACATAAGTATTCTAGCAGATCTTGATTTCTTTAGCAAAAATAATCTAGATTTGTCCCTGTGCCAACGTAATTTGGGGAAAAGTCTCGAATTCCCTTTATACGTTAGAGAAAAGAGGTGATAAGGTTTGGCAGGTATTTTGACCGCAGCTCCTTCAGTAACCCAACTCTTGCACAAAGACTCAATATAATTAGGTGAAGGTAGAGGCGAAACACTTGGGAAAATTTGTGAAAGCACTTCTTTAATTTGGATGGCAGGAACTGGTTGCAAGACACCTAAGGCCCACAACAATAGGTTATCATTAAATCTTATAGGCATTTCTATTTCTTTCTCTTTGGTCTCCCCCTACCATCCATCCAAAATACTGTTCGACGTTGTTCTAATCTTTTTACAACATTTGAAACGTCAAACTTTTCTAAATCCTCATAATATACCTTTCCCCAATGCTCAACGGCAGTAGCAGGCCCAAGATTCAAATAGGATTTTTTTCCTTCATATTCGTCACTTATAATTAAAATGAAATCCAGTTTATCAGCAAAGTTAATTTTATAATATGAAAATAGACCTAATTCACAGTAAGCTCCAATACTAGCAGCAATTAGTACAATCGCGTTGCAGTAATTTTCAATAAAGCACATTTCATTCTGTTGAGCATCCATTCCATATTGTAGTCGAGGTTCTTCCAATCCGTCATCTTCTCCAAGGATGACTTCAAAACCTTTCTTCTCAAGAGCATCCTTAAGCTTTTTTCTTAAATATGCTGCTGGTTTCTTAAGAGATTTGAGATTACGCAAAGTTGGCCCGCACAATAAGACAACAAATTTTTTTGAATGGTGAAGTTCTGCGAGCTCTTGGCTATAAAGTTCTAAAGATTTTGGGATGTCACTCATTCTTGCTTATCCTTTTCTAATGCAAAACTCGCCGGCAGAAAGTCTGCTAACACATTTTAATCCTCAATGAAATAGTCAGTGTCGATTTTTTTAACTTCGTAAGAAGCGACAGGGGAGACGCCAACATTATGCTCGATCATGAGTTCTGCGAGGCGCTGGCCATCTATGAGTATGATTTTGCTATCAATATTTTTGACGTAATCAAGAGCCTCTTTGCTGAAATTGGAGGTTGTAATAAATATGCCTTTCCGTGCCCTTTGGCCTTGGAGGGCACCAGCGAATTTTTGAATCTCAGGCCTTCCAACTGTGTTTTCCCACCGCTTGGCCTGCATATAGATAATATCAAGGCCTAGCTTATCTTCCTTAATTATCCCATCAATACCTTCATCACCTGTGCGCCCAATGGCTTGGCCTGCTTCTTTTCGTGAACCTCCATAGCCCATCTTTATCAGCACATCGACAACAAGACGCTCAAAGAAATCAGGAGGGCATTGCTTAATATTTTGTAAAAGGTCTGATGCGAGACTCTCTTGTAGCTCTTGGTATGACGCCTCTAAAGATTCTTCAGGATTCGTTTCAGGGAATACTCGAGCCACCTTTTCCAGCTGTTTTCCCTTATCCTTCTTAATCTGTTTGAACTCAACAAATTCAGGGAATTGGTCGAGGAATTTTATATCAATCTTGTCCAGGTTTTGAGAAAGAACCTGTTTGCCTCTTTCTGTTATTACAAAAAGTCCCCGTTTTGGGGAATCAATGAGTCTCGCTTGCTTAATATATGTTTTTGCCCAAGCGACTCGATTATCAAAAAGACCTTGTTTGCCACTTGGCAGCAATTCCTTCCGCTCTTCTTCAGTGAGTTCAAACTCATTGGCTAGGTATTCAACAGCTTCGTGTTTGGAATGTACATTGCCATCCCCTACAAACTTCAAGAGCGGTAACATGATCGTTTGATAGTCTGGAATTGCCATGATAGGGTTCCTTTCGATTTAATTATGGCCTATTCTGCTCAACTGCCAGAAATTAACCTCATCAATTCCTAGCTGCTGGGAGAGAAATGCAAACCAATCGTTATCCGTGACACCGACAAAGGCTTTCATTTCGTATCACCCCTGTCTCTTAATAACCATTTTGTCAAAAGTGTAGGTCTGACCCCTCTGTTTTTTGACCACTCTGTTTTTTTGTATTCGTTACATAACCTAATTTAGTTAGGCCACCGCCTGTTTAACTATGGCGTCGGCCAGTTGGACTTGTATGGTTTGGGATTCGTTCAACCGGGCTTTCAGCGTGCCGCAGAGGGCCATCAGTTCATCGACTTTGGCGACGATGTGGTATTGTTCTGTGAGGGGAGGAAGAGGAAATGGGTTTTCTGTAAAGAAATTTTTTGGAACACGCTTCTGCCCAGCAGTTCCTGTCATCTTCTTCTCACCCAAAAGCAAAAAATGTGGTGCCTTCAAATATATAAGAACATATCTGGCATAAAGGGTTTTTCCAAGAGGGCGAGAAATATGAAGCTCTGTAGTACCTGCCCCAATGCCATTTTTTAGATTTGAGAAAACCGCAGCTTTACTATTTTCAAAACATGGCGTGATTTTGGCTAACCCTATATCCCCATTTGCAAAATGTGTGTAGCCTTGTTTAACACTTCCCCAGGTACGTTCCTCTTGATCATGCTCTCCAGTATATGAAGTTGTTATTAAGGACATTGGAACAAATGAGGCTGAAGTATCATCGTCTGCTTCATTGCGAGGATTAATTAATGAAATAGTCCCTAGCCTCGTCCACTCCCATTTAGCCGGTAGCTCAAACGGTTTTTCACCCTCACTAATATCCGGCAATATCTTCTGCTTTTTGATTTTGCCTTCTTTTATTAACCGGGTTTTTTCCTCGGCGATTTTGTCGAGTAATGTGCTGGCGGGTTCGTCGTTGGGATCTTGGGGGACGAGTTTACCCATGACGGCGAGCTGAAGAATGGTTTGTTTGAGCTGGTCAATGCTCTGTTCGGTGGTGAACAGGGTTTCGAAGTGGGTGGCGATGCATTGCCAGGCTTCGGCTAATTCCGTTTGATCGGCTGCATTGGTGAGGGTGGCAAGCAGGGTTTCCACCAGGGTTTTGTGGGTATCGTTGCTTTCGATTTGCTGCTGCTCCAACTGGTCGCAGAGGGCCATCAGTTCATCGACTTTGGCGACGATGCGGTGTTGTTCGGCGAGAGGGGGAAGAGAAAAGATAAAACCCAACAAATTGCCAATTTTTATGTAGTTTATTGCAGAACCATATTGCTTTCCTTCAAGCGTTTTTAAGAATTTGGCATTCAAAGATTTTTCAATATATCTTGGAACTATTTTTATAAAGTCATTTAATACATACGTTCTTTGGTAAGCTTCAAATTTTCCCTTATAATATGTTACTAAGCCGACATTAGCGCCATTGCCAGGAAGCAGTAAGGCTTCACAATCGAAGGAATAGTTATCACTTTTCAGAGCTGTTGCAGCACATGAAAAAAATGGATAGATGCCATTTTCATTACCTTCATTGACATCCTTTCTTCCTGTTTGAATACTAACAAGATTTCCTAATTTCACCCACTCCCACCCCTTCGGCAACTCAAACGGCTTTTCATCCTCACCAATTTCTGGCAAAGGCTCTTGCTTTTTAATCTTACCTTCCTTGATCAACCGTGCTTTTTCTTTGGCAATTTTTTCCAACAACACGCTCGCAGGCACATCGTTCGGATCCTGGGCTACCAGCTTACCACGCACAGCCAATTCTAAAATCAGTTCGCGCAGCTTTTTGATGCCATGCGGGCTTTGCCCATTTGAATTTTTCCCGCGTCCTCTGCCGCCGTTGGTTTTTTGTGTTTGGGCGGCAGTCCAGATATCAATATGTTCGGTGATTAACTTTACCATTTCTAAGCTGCTCCCCCGTTATTGAGGGCCTCGGCAAGTATGGTTTTAAGCTGGGCGCGAAGTCCGGAAATTTCCTGTTGTTGCTTGGCATGCTTTTGCAACAGTTTATCGGGATTGTGATTGATCTGTTCGCCTACATGCGGGTTTTTGATATCCAGGTTGTAGTTGCGGGCTTTGATCTCGTCGATGGAGACTTTCCATGCCTGTTCGGTCTCCACCCTGGCGGCAAAACCATCGGCCTCGTTGCCCCACCAGTCGATTTCCGGTTGAAACTCTTCAAAGCGCATGGGTTTGGTTTTGTTGTAGCTTTTCACACCATCCGGATAGGGATGTTCGTAATACCAGATATGCTCGGTTTTTTGGTCTTTAGTAAAAAAGAGCAGGTTGGTCTTAATGCCGGTATAGGGGTTAAATACACCGTTAGGCAATCGAACAATGGTGTGCAGGTTGCACTCTGCCAGCAGTTTTTCCTTGAGGCGGGTTTTCATGCCTTCGCCAAAGAAAAAGCCGTCGGGCAAAACGATGCCTGCTCTGCCACCGTCTTTCAGGAGGGACATGACAAGGATCAGAAAGAGATCGGCAGTTTCCCTTGTCCTGAAATTGGCCGGAAAATTTGATTCTATCCCGTCCTCTTCCATCCCGCCAAAGGGAGGATTTGTAAGGATTACATCTACACGGGATTTGTTTGTAATACTCCTGATCGGTCGTGAAAGGGAATTGTCATGTCTGATCTGAGGGATATCTATATTGTGAAGGATCAGGTTGGTTATTGACAGCATATACGGAAGTGCCTTTTTTTCGATACCCACGATGGAATTCTGAAAGATTAAACGGTCTTCGATATTTTTAACGTCCTGTTTGCGAATATTTTCAAGGGCGCAGACTAAAAATCCGCCGGTACCGCACGCGGGGTCTAAAACCTTTTCACCAAGTCTTGGGTTTGTCATATCGGTCATGAATTGCGTGACGGCGCGCGGGGTATAGAATTCACCGGCATTACCGGCGCTCTGAAGATCCCGCAGGATTTTTTCATAGATATCATTAAAAATGTGCTTGTCTTCCGATTTATTGAAATCTATCTGATTCATCTTGTTAATGACCTGCCGGAGCAACGTGCCGGACTTCATATAATTGTAGGAATCCGCAAAGACTTCCATGACTATCACGCCCCGTCCATTGCTGAATTCATCTATGGAGAGTTCCTTTAAAGCTTTAAACAGATCATTATTGATGAAATCGAGGAGTCCATCGCCCGTTATTCCTTCTTCATTCTCGGCCCAATTCCGCCAGCGCAGTCGATCCGGTATGGGGGATTTATAATTATCATCCATCATTTCGAGTTCGTGTTCTTTATCGTCAAATATCTTCAGGAAGAGCATCCATACCAGTTGCGAAATCCGCTGGGCATCTCCATCAACACCGGCGTCCTTTCGCATAATATCTTGAATGGACTTAACTACGTTGCTTACGCTCATATTTCTATTCCCCTATACTGCCACTTCATAAATCCGGTTTTCGAGTTCCTTCACTGCCTCAACATATTGTTTCTTACCGCCAAAGCTTTTGATAATCTCAACAGGAGATCCGAATTGATCGAACGGTTTGATTTTCAAAATCTCCATACTTTCTAAATTCGCTACGCCCTCATCTGCATATTTATCCAACAGTGCGTCCAGAACGGCTCTTGCGTTATCGCCATACTTCGTGAAGTAGTTTTTCTTTTTGACATTGTTTGCCCGTTCTCTACGTGACAATACGGGTTGCGCGAAGGCAACGTGACAGATAAGATCAAAGGGATCAAAATTTTTCCCGACTTCCTCTTGGAGCTCATAGAGCAAAATACCCTGTTCCATCAATTCTTCAATAACGGCTTGCTTTTTTTCTGATGTCTTCCACTGTCGCAGGAAATCGTCGAGGCTTGCATATTCCTTCAATATCCTCTTTTTCGTGAAAGCTTTTAATGATTCGGTGATGAGTTTGCCATTGTCTCCGTAATACTGGACCTGCTCCCTTTCGACAAAAACTTCAACATCATCAACATATAATTTACGTCGAAGTTCACGCAGCTCCGGGAGGGAACCATCAATTACGACATAATCATCATCAACATCATCCCCATTATCCGGCGGCGGATCAGGCGGCTCGACAGGATCATCTTCACCCGGTTCATAAATCTGAACCGGTTCACCATCAAACAGCGGGTCTGCAAAGAGGTTCGTCGCCTGCCTGAAATCCATGATGGTAAAATAAAATTTATTGAATTCTTCATTGATACGGGTGCCGCGTCCGATAATCTGTTTGAACTCCGTCATGGAATTGATATTCTTATCCAGGACAATCAGCTTGCATGTTTGCGCATCGACACCGGTTGAGAGCAACTTGGACGTTGTGGCGATCACGGGATATCGGCTTTCGGGCGTGATAAAATTATCGAGTTCCATTTTTCCTTCGTCATTATCACCGGTAATTCGCATGACATATTTATAATTCTTTGCCACCTCGTCACTATTTTCGTTGACAATTGCCTTTCGCATACGTTCTGCGTGATCGATGTCTTCACAGAAAATTATGGTTTTACCAAAGCGATCTGTTTTCTTTAATAACTCTGTAACTTTCTCGGCAACTCGCTCTGTTCGTTTTTCAAGAACAAGATTGCGGTCATAATCTTTGATGTTGTAAATCTGGTCAGGCACCGCATAGCCATATTTATCGACTTTTCCGTCCTCCGGCCGCCATCCTGCATCCTTGTCCATAGCAATACGAATCACTTTGTATGGGGCAAGGAACCCATCTTCAATTCCCTGTTTTAATGAATAAGTATAAACCGGCTCTCCAAAATAATGGATATTGGAAATATATTTTGTTTCCCTGGGGGTAGCCGTCATTCCAATCTGTGTTGCGGATGAATAATACTCCAGAATTTCACGCCAGGCAGAATCTTCTGCTGCGCTTCCGCGGTGGCACTCGTCGACAATGATAAGATCAAAGAAATCAGGCGAAAACTGTTTGTAAATGTTTTTCCATTCTTCGACTCCGGAAACCCCTTGATACGGGGCCATATAGATTTCATACGACTTGTCCACCTGGCGTTTTTTGATTTTTGTCATCTTATCGCTAAAGGGTTTGAAGTCATTCACAACGGTCTGATCAATCAGGATATTTCGATCGGCCAGATACAGAATTCTCTTTTTTGCTCGGGCTTTCCATAAACGCCAGATAATCTGGAAGGCAACATAGGTCTTTCCCGTGCCGGTGGCCATGACCAGCAAAATTCGATTTCGACCTTTAATAATGGCTTCGACAGCCCTATTAATTGCAACCCTCTGATAATATCGAGGGATTTTACCACCGGCCTTGTAGTAATAGTCCTGCGCAATAATCTTTTCCTGGTCTGGAGCAATGCCTTTTGAAGTATTCAGCCTGTTCCATAATTCCTCCGGTGTAGGGAATTCATGTAGTACGAGTTCTCTTTCTTTTCCTGTTGTGTTATCATGCTCAATAAACCCATCGCCATTGGAACTATAGGCAAAGGGTAGATCCAGAATCTCTGCATACTCCAATCCCTGCTGTATTCCAGCACCGATAGAATGTGTATTATCCTTTGCCTCGATAACACCGATGGGTTGGTTTGGCTTATAGTAAAGAAGATAATCAGCCCTCTTGCCTTTACCGCGGCTGACTAATTTACCACGCACCTTTATTTTGCCGGCGGTAAAGTAAACCTCTTCGCGAAAATGGTGAGGATGATTATTCCATCCGGCATTTGTGATGGCCGGAGTAATATATTTTGTGCAGATGTCTCTTTCAGAAAGTTTTGATTTTATCATCATTCAATCCCATTAAAACATCAAAGCATTGAACATGCTGCAACTTTTTAATCGATCAAGTAATGCATAGCCTGGTTCATTTGTAACAATTGTGTCTGTAATCATCTGACTCTTTCCTGTCGCATTAAGTAGTGTCCATCCAGAAGGCATTGCCTTTTCGGATACGGCTTCATTTATGTTTTTGCCTCCAGCCGTTTCCGCACCAATTTAACTGCTTTGTGAAGTTTCAACTCAAGAGCCTTTTTTCTAATGCCTCAATGTTTTCATTCAGTTGAACCCTTATTTTTCTTTTATAGCTCCCGAATCGCCTTTATCTCATATTCTTCGATCAATCCTTCATCGGCAAAGCTGAAATAGCGGTTGTCTCCGATGATGATGTGGTCGAAAAAGCCAATGCCGGTTGCCCTGGCCGCCATCATCAGGCTTTTCGTGAAAGCCTTGTCATCGTTGCTAGGAGTTACCGCACCGGATGGGTGATTGTGGGTAACAATAATCGATGGGGCATTATATTTGATGGCTGTCTGGATAATATCGCGGATATATGGATTTGCCCGGTCAACTGTGCCATAGTCGATATCAATCATATCTGATACGGCATTACGTCTGTCGAGGAGGAGCAGCACAAACCGCTCTTTTTTTAAGTCTCTCATGAGGGGCATCAGGAAATTCGCAACATCAGATGATTTTTTAATAGAACCTTCTAAAGCCTTCTCCTCGCTCAGCATTCTCCTTCCGAGTTCGATAGCCGCCTTGATCTGAGCGATTTTTGCATTCTTGAGGCCGATAATTTTCTTGAACTCTGATATGTCAACACCACTCATCGCCCGAAGGGATTTGAACTTATGGAGTAGTTCCCTGCCAATATCAACAGCGCTTTTACCTGGTGCACCTGTTCTGATCATAATTGCCAGGAGCTCAGCATTACTCAAAGTATGCTCCCCATATTTTAAGAGCTTTTCCCGCGGCCTGTCATCCTCCGACCATTCTCGGATTGGTATGGGGTATTTGGATTCTTTTTTTGTCATTTATGTCGTGGGTTCAACCCCAGTTAAATACGCTCCGCCTATGTTAAATACGCTTCGCTGTCATTGACATGAATTTAACTTGGCAAGCTGTCACTATTGTGAATTTCACGGGGTAAACGTTCAGGGTTTACCTGCCGTTTTTCTGGCAGGGTTTTAAATTCACTGTTTCTTTCTCCCTTTTTTACCATACCGAGCCTCAGGTTCCTTGACCTCAAATCCGATTTTTCTTTTCGGTTTAATCTCAATGTCTAGTAGTTGCTTTATGGCATCAAATACAACCTTGAACTGATGGTCGTATTTCCTCTCCATGGCTTCGACTTCTCTCCCCAGGTCCTCATGAGTAGAAAGCATTTTCCTTAACTTGTTGAAAGCTCTCATGATCAGAATATTGACTTGAATGGCTCTGTCGCTGTTCAAAACACTGGAAAGCATGGCAACGCCTTGTTCGGTGAAGGCAAAAGGAGGGTATTTGGAGTGCTGGCCCCGCTTTAAGGTCACATTTTGTGACCTTAAAGCCTTGTTTTCCTCTTCGGTTAACTCAAGCATAAAATCGTAAGGAAAACGGTTAATGTTTCGTCTTACTGCTTGCTTCAACACTTTCGTTTCCACTCCATAGAGTTCGGCAAGATCTCTATCAAGCATAACCCTGATATGCCGGATGAGATAGATTTTATTGGCGATTCTTTCAATTGGTACAATATCTGTCATCTATACGCTCCAGTCTTGCTGTGTTGTGGGTAACCCCAAATAATAAAGAGATCTACCCTTGCCTCATATTCTGGCAGGGGATCAAGCCTGCCGTTGACTCTTAATCTCTTTTTCCCACTTCTCAGAATTTAAAGAACCTACCTCTGTTTTGTATCTTTACCGGCGTTTTTCTTATTGTGCATTAAACAGAAAAAAAACTCCGCTATTATTGCGAGTCATTTGACTTTGAAGTTTGAAAACTTTATTATATCTAGTAACTGATAACAGCGCTAACGATAGCATCGTTAGTTTGACGCCTTTGCTTAATTGCAGGGGCGTTTCTTTTTGTCAACGGGTCACAAATCATCATTTGACTTTTGTTTCTTTTTTGCCATACCGAGCTTTGGGCTCCTTAACTTCAAAGCCCACCCCAATTAAATCCGCCATAATTCCGGCGGACAAGTACGCCCCAGTAAATTGCCTTTGAGGATTTAACGGGGTAAATCTTTCTCTTTTCTGTTGACGGACAGCATTGACCTGTTTGAATAACTTTTACATAAGGGTAATGGGATTGCATATTATTTCACGAGTCCAAAAACATTTGTAATAAACTCGTCCGCTGCACCACTTAGCCACAGATACAGTCCGATGCCCAGACCTATTAAGGCGATGATATAAAACATTTTGTTGGTTCCGATATCACCGGTGAAGATTTTTACCACACAACCGATCATCAACAGCACAACAATGGCCGTTACTATATTGCCCGCATTCAAGTATTCCATACGTCAACCTCCCCTTTACGTAACTCCCTATAAATCCCCGTTGGGGGGCTTCCTTGACTCTTTTGACTATGAAAAGGGGTTAAATCTGCTTTTCTTGGTTAACAGCACGTGTCATTTACCCCGACTGCAGAAAGCCACGGCTTTAGTCCCGTCCCGACCTCTTGTGGTCGGGATTATAGCCGGGCCTGCCCGCCATCGCTCTCGCTCAGGCGAGGCGGGCGGGATGTCGTGCCACTAAGTCCAGCAGTTCGCGAAGCGAATCTGTGGAACCAAGTGGCGCCACGGGATTTCCCGTGGGGCTCCACATAAATAGACATAAAAAAAGCTCCACGAACATTGCGTTGGTGGAGCTTTTTTAAAAAGCCTTATGTTGGAATTGCAGATCAAAGCAGACTCCTTAAAGGGCTGAATTTATGTTGTAGCAAGCTTACGCTTGTGGGTATGATTTGTCAAGGAAACATTGCCCGCAATGTTTAGCTCCCCGGTTAAATACGCTGCGCTGTCACTAACGTGAATTTAACGGGGTGAACATAGCTGATAGAAGAGAGGTGGATAGGCTGAAGGCTGTAATCTCAAGATATGTAACTCTGCCGTCCAAGCGTTAAAACCTATTCATACCAGAGGCTGAGAGGAATTCTATTGATTCGGGTGCTATATATTATT
>Ga0315545_1003807_pt1 | contig 12724 bp, 10 predicted proteins | sample SalMarSW160210MG_FD_203096 | JGI IMG/M metagenome (GOLD analysis project Ga0315545, IMG submission 203096) | Salt marsh sediment microbial communities from the Plum Island Ecosystem LTER, Massachusetts, United States - Salt Marsh Sediment SW1602-10 ... | reverse complement strand
AGCTCGTGCTGGCGCTCGCGATCGGCTCCGTGGTGATCCTGCTGGTGGCCGAGCTGCTGCCGCGCCACATCGGGCGAGCGCGGCCGCAGGAATGGTTGCGCCGGCTGGCTCCGGTGGTGCGCGTGCTGCGTTTCGTGTTCTATCCGGTGACATGGGTGGTCGGCCGGCTGGTGCGGCTGCTCAAGCGCGCCTACGGGATCGAGGGCTCGATCTTCCCGGTGCCCGAGACGCCGAACGCGCTAATCGAGCTGATCGAGGCGTCCGAGGAGAACGGCGGCAAGCTCGAGGCGGACGACCGGGAGCTGATCACCTCGATCTTCGAGTTCCGCGACACGATCGTGCGCGAGGTGATGGTGCCGCGCGTCGACATGGTGTGCGTCGAGGACGAGACGACGCTCGTCGAGGCGCACGGGCTCTTCGTCGAGAAGGGCCATTCGCGCATCCCGGTTTTTCATGACGACCTCGACCACGTCGTCGGCGTGCTCTACGCCAAGGACCTGCTCGCGTACGTCGAGAAGGGGCCGCTGGGTGAGCGCACGGTCGGCGAGGCGGTGCACGAGCCGATGTTCGTGCCCGAGACCAAGCGCGTGGCCGAACTGCTGCGCGAGTTCCAGCGCCAGCGGCTGCACATGGCGATCGTGGTGGACGAGTACGGCGGCACCTCGGGCCTGGTGACGATCGAGGATCTGCTGGAGGAGATCGTCGGCGAGATCCGCGACGAGTACGACACCGAACCGCCGCTCTATGAGGCCGACGGGCGCGGCGGCTTCGTTGTGGACGCCAAGATCTCGATGGACGAGATCGAGCACGATCTCGGCATCGTGCTCCCCGAGGACGAGGAATATGATACGCTCGGTGGGTATCTGTTCACTCGTCTGGGCAAGGTGCCCGAGGCGGGCGAGGTGCTCAGCGAGAACGGCGTCGAGATCACCGTGCTCGAGGCCGACGAGCGGCGCATCCACAAGGTGCGGTTGACGCCGCTGCGGTCGGGCGACGCCTCGTCGGCCGGACCGACGCGCTGAGAGGAGTCCGGTGGTGCGAGCTCAACGCTGGTTGCGGGACAATTTCTTCGCCGGCCTCGCCATTGTGCTACCCGTTGTGCTCTCGATTTTCCTGTTCGTCTGGGTCCTCGCGAGGATCACGGGCGGGGTGCAACGCTTGATCGAGAAGCACTGGCTGCACATCCCGCCGGGCGCCCCAAGCACGCTGTCCGATGTCGACACGTTTTTCCTGCGCGTGGTGATCCTGGTGGCGATGATCGCTGCCACGATCTTCGTCGGCTGGCTGGCGAGGAATATCCTCGGCCGCCACCTGATCAGGTTCGGCGACAGGATCCTCGAGAAGATCCCGCTGTTCAACCGCATTTACGTTGTGCTCCGGCAGATGAGCCAGTCGATGCTGAGCGAGAAGAGCGAGATGTTCTCGGAGGTGGTCCTGGTCGAGTTCCCACGGCCGGGCCTGCGCTCGCTCGCGTTCATTACCGGGCGCAGCCGGGGCGAGATCCAGGACAAGTCCGAGGGCGAGGTCTTCACGCTCTTCGTGCCGACGTCGCCGAACCCGACGAGCGGCTACATGATCGTGGCGGCCGAGACCGAGTTCGAGCGGCTCGACATGAGCGTCGAGGAAGGGATGAAGATGGTGATCTCGGGTGGCGCCGTGTTGCCCGAAGGGCGCACGCTCATGGGTCGCAAGAAGGCGCCCCCGGGGCATGCCAAGCCGCGCGCCGCCGGGGAGCAGACGGACAAGCCCGGCGCCTCGGCGCCCTCGTGAGCTCGATTCGCCAACGTGAGGAACAGCTTCCGTGACCGCCCGCTTCGTCACCACGCCCGCCGTTGTGCTCAAGTCGAGCAGCTATTCCGAGACGAGCCGACTTGTGACCGCGTTCACCCGCACGCTGGGCAAGTCGCGCTTCATCGCCAAGGGCGCCCGGCGACCCAAGAGCCCGTTCACGGGGCTGCTCGAGCCGCTCAGCCGGGTTGAGCTCGTGCTGATCCCGGGCCGCAGCGGCCTGCACACGCTGAAGGAATGCGCGCCGCTCGGCCAGGCGTCGGGGCTGCGCGACGAGCTCGGCCGGCTGTCGGCGGCGCTGTTCGCGTTGGCGCTCGTCGACGAGACGCAAATCGACGATGACCCCCAGCCGGCCGTGTTCGACGTGCTGGCCGAGACGCTGGAGCGCCTTGAGGCAAGCACGAACGCCGCGGGGCTGCTGTTCGCTTTCCAGCTTCGCCTGATCGAGCTCAGCGGCTATGGGCTCAACCTCGCGTCGTGTGCGGCCGACGGGTCTGAGCTTCGCGGCGGCGCGTTTTTCTCGCCATCGCACCAGGGGTTTTTGTGCCCGGCGTGCCGCAGCGGCTTGAGCGGGCGGGCCATCTCGCCGGGCGCGTTCAGCGCCCTCAAGCGGCTCGATCAGGCATCGGCCCCGCAGGCCGAGCGCGTCCGGCTCTCGACGGCGCAGACGACCGAGCTGGCGCGCCTGTTCGAGCTGATCCTCGAGACGTTTCTCGAGAAGAAGCTCGCGGTTACCTCGATCATACGGAAGTTGGCCGCGCCCGGCGCGCCCGGCCGCCGCACTCGAAAACGCCCCCGCTGATATGCCGCGCCCGACGGGACAATCGAGACGCGACCTGCTCGAGTCCGAGCGCGGCCAGGTGCGCCCGGCGTTTGGGCGGCTTGGCATGGCGCTTGTTTTCCCGAACTCGTACTACGTCGGCATGAGCAACCTCGCCGTGCACGCCCTGTACCGCGCCGTCAACGCCCACCCGGAGTTCTGGTGCGACCGCGCGTTTGTGTGGCCCGACGCCAAGCCGGTCACGATCAAGACCGGCCGGTCGCTCGGTGATTTCGACGTCGTGGCCGTGTCGCTCTCCTATGAGCTCGACGAGCCGGCCGCCGTCGAGCTGCTCAGGCGCGCCGGCCTGCCGTTGCGCGCGGCCGATCGCGACGCGCGCCGCCCGCTGGTGATCTGCGGCGGGGTGGCCCCGACGCTGAACCCGGAGCCGATGGCGCCGTTCGTCGACCTGTTCTTGCTCGGCGAGGTCGAGGAGACGTTGCCGACGTTGCTCGACGCGGTCGCAGGGGCCGGCGATCGGGCCGCGCTGTTCGACGCGGCGGGCGGCCTGGCCGGCTGCTACATCCCGTCGCGCCACAGCGCCGCGCCCGAACCGGCGCGTGTCCAGGATCTCGACGCGCACCCGACGGCGTCGGCGATCGTGACGCCGTACACTGAGTTCGCCGATCGTGTCCTCGTCGAGATCAGCCGGGGGTGTACGCGGGCATGCCGGTTCTGCGCCACGCGCGGGCTGTATGGCCATGCGCGCGTGCGCAGCGTCGAGGCGATCCTCGAGCAGGTGCGGCGCGGAATGCGGCTGACCAATCGGATCGGCCTCGTCGGCGCGACGATCGTCGATCATCCCGACGCGGAACGGCTCTACGCACAGCTCGCCGAGCTCGGGGTGAAGCTTTCGGTCTCGAGCTTCCAGGTCGACCGGGTCTCGGACGCGTTGCTGGGGTTGCTCGCCGCGAGCGGTCAGCGCACCGTGACGGTCGCGCCCGAGACGGGCAGCGAGCGGCTGCGACGCGCGCTCGGCAAGGGGTTCACCGACGATGACGTGATCCGGTGCGCCGAGATGAGCGCGCGGCATGGCATTCGTTTCCTGAAGCTGTACTTCATGATCGGGCTGCCCGGCGAGACCGAGGAGGATCTGGCGGCCATCGTCGCGCTGGTGAAACGGACGGGTCGCATCCTGCCGACCAAGGTGGCGCTCACGCCGTTTGTGCCGAAACGCCATACGCCGTTCGCCCGTGCCCTGATGCCCGCGGAGTCCGAGCTGCGCCGCATGCTTCGCGGCCTCAAGCGCGAGCTGCGGCGGATGGGCACCGTGAGCGTGACGGCCGAAAGCCCGAGCGAGGCCCGGATCGAGGCCCTGCTTTCCCGAGGCGGGCGCGAGCTGGCCGACGCGCTCGAGCAGGGGCGAGACGCGCTGCGCCGTCTGGCTCGGGACTCGTGAGGACGGGCTGCGGCGGGGTTTCGTGCCCGAATACAGAAATGGTGCGCCTGACAGGATTCGAACCTGTGCACACGGATCCGGAGTCCGACGCTCTATCCTGACTGAGCTACAGGCGCACTCAACACCCGCACAGTACACCTGGCGGGCGTGCGCTGTCAAGGTGAGCCGCGGTCTGGATCGACTTGTCGGGTGCGGGCGTGGAAAGGGGGGACGGGGCCTACGCTTTGGCCGCGCTGTTGAGCAGGTCAATGAGCGTGCGGCAGTCGAACGGCTTGTTGAGTGTGGCGTAGGCATCGCGAGCCGAGTGCGCCATCGAGCCATCGAAATCGACGTGGCCCGACATCAGGATGACCTTCACGTCGGGGTCGATGCGTCTGGCTTCCGCGAGCAGCTCGGTGCCGTTCATGTGCGGCATGAGGAAGTCGGTGATGATGAAGTCGGCGGGCGTCTCGGCGAGCATCCTCAGGCCCTGCCGGCCGGATTCGGCCGTGCGGACCTCGAAGCCGTTGTCGGCCAGGATCGTGGCAAGCACGTCGCGGACAATTCCCTCATCATCGACGATGATCACGTTCACGGGGTCTGCTCCTGCTCGTTTCGATCTTCGGCGGGCTGTGCCGTCGGCAGCTCAATACAAAAGGTGGTGCCGGCACCCGGCTCGCTGTCGACCCGGATCCGGCCGCCGCACTCGCCGACGATAGTGCGCACGATCGACAGCCCGAGGCCGGTGCCTTCGCCGGCGCGCTTCGTGGTGAAGAACGGCTCGAAGAGCCGCTCGCGCACGTGCGGCGGCATCCCCGGGCCGTTGTCGCTCACTTCGAGGACGACGGCCTGGCGCTCGGGCGCCGTGGCGGCGCGGATCTGGATCGTCCTTGGCGCGTTGCTTGGGAGCGTGTCGAGCGCGTCGCGCGCGTTGCTCAGCAGATTGACAAGCACCTGCTCGAGGCGCCGTGAGTCGCCTCGGACAGCGGGAAGCGACTCGGCCAGATCGACCTCGATGGCGATGCCGTGGCTGCGCAACTGCGTCCGAAGCAGCCCAAGGGTGTCGTCGATGACCGCCCCGAGCGGGGTGCTGCCGAGCGGTGAGGGGCCCTCGTTGCGGCTGAACGAGCGCAGGTGGCCGATGATCCAGGCGATGCGCTTAATCTGCTCGTTCATGGTGCCCAGCCAGCGTCGCGCACGCTCGATGGGGAGCGCGCCGCGATCGATCTCGGCCAGCATGCTGGTGACCATCATCTGGATGGCGGCCAGCGGCTGGTTCATCTCGTGGGCGATGCCCGTGGCGATTTCCCCCAGCGCGGCAAGGCGAGCGACGTGCACGAAGCGGCCGTCGTCGTCTGCTTGGGAACCCGGCTGCAGGAGCGCAGCCATCCAGCCATCGTGTGGCGCGGGCCGGTCGGGTGCCAACGCCGGCGGCTTGGTTTGGATGGCCGATTCGGATTCCACGGGTGTTGCTCAACTCACGAGGTGATGTACTGCTGTCCGGCGCCGGCGGCGAGCGGCTGCTCGGCTCGGGCCATGGACTCGTCCCAGGCCGGCAGCACGACGGTTACGGTGGTGCCTTTGCCCGGGGCGCTCTCGAGTTCGACGGCGCCGCCGTGGCTGCGCACGATGCCGTGAACGGCCGACAGGCCGAGGCCGACGCCCACGGTCTGCTTGTTCGTGAAGAACGGCTCGAAGGCGCGCCGCTGCGTTTCCTCGTCCATGCCGACACCGTTGTCGGCCACGCGGCACACCAGGCAGGGGTGCTCGTGGCCGCCCGAGGCATTGGCCTGGGTGAGTGGGCGCAGCTCGAGCCGGGCCGAGATGCGAACCTCGCCGCCTTCCGGGAGCGCCTCGGCCGCGTTCTGCACGAGCCCGTGGAGCGCCTTGTAGAGCTCGCCCGGGCAACCAGCCGCTGGCGGCAGCTCGTCGGGCGCATCCAGTTCGAACCGGACGTTCCCGGGCAGCTCCGGCCTGAACGAGGCCACCACGTCCTTGAGGAGCTGGGCGATGTGGACCGGCTGGCTGCCTTCCTCGCCGAGCCGTGAGAACGTGGCGAGCTGTCGGGTCAGCGCCGCCATGCGCCCGAGGGCCGTGCGCGCCTGCTCGAAAGGCTTCTGGCACTGCGCCGGGCCGAGGGCGGCGCGCAAGATCTCGATGTTGCCGGAGACGACGAATAGCAGGTTGTTGAAGTTGTGCGCCACACCTTGCGCCAGGGTGGCGATCGAGGCGAGCTTCTGCGCCTCGAGGGCTCGCTCCTGGAGCTGCCGCTCTTCGGTCAGGTCTTCATGCAGGACGAGCGCCCCCTGGACGGCGCCGTCCTCGCCGGTGATCGGCACCCCGCGCACGCGCACGACGGCCGCGTCGCTGCCCGTGGCGGCGGCGTCCAGTTGCACTTCGTGTTCGAACGAGCTGCCCGCGAGCAGCCGCGTCACGTGCGGCGCGATCCTGAGCGCGGCCGCGCCCCGGTTCTCGGCCAGAAGTGCGCCGGCAAGCGGCGGCCGGTACAGCGTGGCAAAGAGCGGGTGATCGGCGTGCCAGGCGTTGATCGCCTCAATGCGGCCCTGAGCGTCGAGCAGCATGATCGAGGTGGGCACCGTGTTGACGATCGTGCGGTAGCGCGCCTCCGAGCGCGCCAGCTCGAGCGCGCGGCGCTCGACCTCGCCCTCCAGGTCGGCGTTGATGCGCCGCAGCTCCTGTTCGGCTTGCTTGAGCCCGACGAGGTTGCGCACGCGGGACAGCAGTTCATCGATCTCGAACGGCTTGGTGACGTAATCGTCGGCGCCGGCTTCGAAGCCGTCCACGACGTCGCGGGTGCCGGCCTTCGCGGTGAGCATGAGCACCTTGACGGTGCGCAGCGCCTGGTTGGCGCGGATTCGGCGGCACACCTCGTAGCCGTCGATACCGGGCATCATGATGTCGAGCAGCACGAGGTCGACCGGGCTGACCGCGAGTGTTTCGAGCGCGGGCGCGCCTGCTTCGGCCGTGAGCACGGTGTAGCCGGCCATCTCGAGGTTCGTGGCGGCGATCAGCCGGTTGTCCTCGTTGTCGTCGACGACGAGGATCGTGCCGCTCTGTCCAAGCGTGCCTTTCATGGCGTCTCGCGAGGTGGTTCGATAATGAGTTCTCTCGACAGCGGCTCGGTCTGGGCCGGGAGCGTGAAGCGGAAACGGCTGCCGGCGCCGAGCTCGCTCTCGACCCAGATGCGGCCGCCCTGGGCCACGACGAGCTGCCGGCAGATCGCGAGGCCGAGGCCCACACCGAGACGCGACCCGGAGCGGTCGAGCTGCTCGAATCGTTCGAAGACCTGCTCGAGCTTGTCGGCCGGGATGCCGCGTCCGGTGTCGGTGACGCAGAACTCGACGAACGTGCCGTGCTCGGCCAGTGTGGCGCTCGCGGTGATAGACCCTCCGGGGTCGGTGAACTTGACCGCGTTGCTGAGCAGGTTCACCAGGATCTGCACGAGGCGGGTGCGGTCAGCCAGCACCGTCGGTGTTTCGTCCGCCACGGTGTAGGTGAACGTGAGCGAGCGTTCTTCGAACGCGGCCAGGAAGTGACTCTCGACGGCCTGGAGCACTTCGGAGGGGCTGACCGCCTGCAATGAGAGCGCAAGCTGGCCGGCCTCGATACGGGAGATGTCGAGCACCTGGGTAATCAGGTCTTGCAGGTGCCGGCTCGACCTGACGATGCGTGCCAGGAAGTCGTCTGTCTGCTCGTTGTTGTCCTGTGTGCGCAGACGCACGAGCGTGTTGGCGAGCCCGACGATCCCGTTGAGCGGCGTGCGCAGCTCGTGGCTGATCGAGGCAAGGAACTCGGATTTGAGCCGGCTCGAGTCCTCGGCGTCGCGCCGCGCCTCGATCAGGCGCCGCTCGGTTTCGCGGCGCGAGGAGATGTCGGTGACGATCCGGAACACGACCGGCTCGGGCTCGCCCACGTCGAGTGCGTCGAACCGGCACTCGACCGCGATGCGCTCGCCGTTGCCGCGGCACAGGTCCTGCTCGATGACCTGGTGCCCCTCGCCGGCCATGGCGAGCTCGATGAGGCGCTGTTCGAGTCGGTGTTGGTCGGCCGGGATCAGGTCGGTCCACCGCATCGTGACCAGTTCCTCCATGCGGTAGCCGACCAGCTCCTCGAAGGCGCGATTCCAGCGGACAAGCCGCCCGGCGGGGTCGGAGATGACCCAGGCGGTCACCGTCGAGGTGGTGATGCGCGACAGCAGGTGCACCTCGTGCGTGCGCTCGGCGACCAAGCTCTCGAGATCTTGGCTGTAGCGCTCGAGCTTGGCGTGCATTTGCTGTGTCTCGGTGATGTCGCGCGCCGTCAACAGCGCACGCGTGACGCTGTTGGCGACGTCGCGCAGCGGCTTGCCGGTCCACGCCAACAGACGCTCGGCCCCGTCGTGCCGGCGCTGAAGGGATTCGAGTTCGATCGCGTCGGCGTCGCCGTCGAGCAGGCGCTCGACCGTCTCGATCGCCTCGGCGCGGGCGCCTTCGTCTGCGGCGAAGTCGGCCATGTGGCGCCCGAGCGCATCGGGGCCGAAGAACTCGTGGCCCGGCTTGTTGAGCCAGACGTAGCGGCCCGCGGGGTCGATCTCGACGATGATGTCAGGCACCGCCTCGATGAGCGTGCGGAAGCGCTCCTTGCTGGCGCGGAGGGCCTCCTGGGCACGCCGGTGTTCTGTGACATCGCGCAGAAAGCACACGGTCACCGGCAGGCCCCCGCTGTCGGCCTGACTCCAGGCGGTGAGCGAGGCGTCGAACGCGGTGCCGTCGGCACGGCGCATCGCCAGCGAGCCCTGCCAGGTGCCACGGGCCTCGGCCTCGCACAGGACGGTTTCAGCGGTCGCACCGTCCTCGAACAGGTCCCGGACCGGCCGGCCGAGCAGTTCGTCGGCGCCGACGCCGAACAGCTCATGGGCGGCCGGATTGGCGTACACGAGGGCGTCGCCGCCGCTCCAGGCCACGATGGCGTCGACCGACGTGTTGGCCATGGCGTAGAAGAAACGGGTGCGTGCCTCGGCGCGTTTGAGCTCGGAGACGTCACGAACGCTGACGACGACCACCGGCTCGCCATCCGCCTCGAGCCGTCTCGCCGAGACCGCCGCGGGGAACGTCAGGCCGAAGCGGTCGCGCATCTCGGCCTCAAGCTTGACGATGTGCTCTGAGTCGTCGAACGCGTCGAGGAGCTTCCGGACGCTGGCCTCGCCGTCCACGAACAGCTCGGCCAGGGTCAGGTCGGCCAGCACGTGGGCGTCGCTGCCGAAAAGGAACAGCTCCCTGGCCATGGCATTGGCGGCGACAAGACGCCACTGGCCGCCTGCGGCGACCACGATCGCTTCAGGCGCCTGCTCGAAGATCGCCTCAACGGCGTCCGGCGCCATTGCGGTCCGGTCGTCGGTCTTCGGCGAGCTCAGTTGTGCCGCCGCACGCCCGCCAGCGACGTGCTCGTGGCGTGTCTCCACTCGTCCTCTCCCGGCAGCCGATGACGCAGGGTCAGCACGGGGGGATAGCTCGACCCCCGGCTCCCGGTTGGCCGCACGTGGTGTTGTCCTGGCTCGAGTGCCCGAGGGACGGCACTCCAGAAGTGTTTTCGGTTGAATGAGGCGGGGACCTGAAGGGAAATTCGTCCTGCGGGAAGGTGCTCGGTGCCGAGCGGCGTGGCACTTACGGCGGCAGGGGGACTCACCCCGGCCCTCGGCCATCCCCGGGATGAGTGGGCCTCGAGCCAGGCCTGGTCGATGGGCGCGTCGCGGCCGTCGTCGGTCTCAGCGCGCGCAATGCGGCCAACCGATGCGCGTCAACGGCCGGGGCAGCGTGGGCGCGGGCCGGCCGTCAGAACGTCAGCCTTATGGCGATCGAGTACCGCTCGTTGTTGAGGAGCTGGGCCTGGGCGTCGACCATGATCAGGGAGCTCGCGCGCCAGGTGAGCCCGACGACCACGCCGAGCTCGTCCTGGTTCTCGTACTCCATGGTCCGGTCGATCGACTCGCCCGTCGGCGTGAGCGTCAGAAGGGAGTTAACCTCGGTGGTGATGTCGGTGAACCGCACGCCGACGTAGGGGAGGAAGTCGCCGTAGCGGAACTGCACCATCGGCGTGATCGTCAGCTCACGCCAGTCGATATCCTCGACCGTCGTGGCGAGATTGGGGATCACGTCGAGCTGGGTCGTCTCGCCCTCGAGCTTGTCGAACTGGCCCATCATCAGCTCGACCTCCATGGCGATGAGCAGCCAGTCGCTGAGCGGATACCGGATGATGGCCGACAGGCCGTAGATAAGGTTGTCCGAGCTGGCGAACGGCGTGTCGAGCCCCGAGTCCGTGCTGTGGGTGTTCGTCAGATCGTAGTCGGCCAGCCCGACCGTGCCGCGCAGCTCGACGTAGCCGAACGAGGCCCACGCGACGCTCAGCTCGAGCGAGTCGAGCTCTTCACCGGATGAGAACGACTCGAAGATCGCGTCGACGTCGTCGAGCGGCACCGACGAGCCGCGGAAGTCCAGGTTGTAGTCGCGCATGGTGTAGCCGAGCGAGACGGTGAACATCCCCTTGCGCTCCTCGTGCGAGAGGAACTGGCCCCACGCGCGCGACGCCGTCGCCGCGACTACTACCAGAACACCAAGCAGGAGAACGAAGCGGCGCATCATGGTTTCCCTCCTGGCCGGACCCGGCCGACTCTCACTGGTTGACTCGCCGCCACCCTAGTCGCCGAGCGCGGGCAGTGTCAACCCCTTCGCACGCCGCCGACAGCGGACGAACGTGTCCCTCCCGCCCCAACAAGCCGCTTGCCCACCCGAGTCCTGTGTGGTAACCTTTCCGCGTCTGGGGAACGGGGGCCAGACGCATCCCGCCTGACCTCTTGGTGTCCCATGAGGCGGCATCGCGCACCGACCGGACACACACCATCAGAACCCGCCGCGCCTGCTTTCTCCCAGCACGGCCGGGGAGGTCGGCGAGACCGGCGCTGCCTCTCGCGTCTTGTGCAATACCCGAGACGCGGAGTGCTTATGGCAGCTTCTTTGAGCGAGGCGCGGGCGCATCGTGCCGCGAAGGCAGTCTTTGCTGGGGTCTTTGGCTGACTCAGATCGCCATTGCCCGGCGCAACGACATAAAAAGGAGAAACGGGATGAAGAACAAGGTGATTGCGGTAGCTGCGCTGCTGCTTGTGCTCGTCTTGGCCGGCTGCGGGAGTTCGCGTGTCCATTTCGTTGGACCGGCGGGGTCGAAGCTGTTCCTCTCGCACCCGGAGAAGGAATACACGATGCCGATTGTCCTGGAGCTGAAACAGAATGAGAGCCCCAAGAAGCTCCCTGTCGATGCCGGAGGGCAGTCCATCCGCATCGTCCTGCCCGACGGGACCCGACTGAAAGGCTATCTCCACGTCTACAGCATCTCCATGGACCAAGTTGAGAGACTGGCGGAAGTGCCGTTTAGCCTTTCGGAGGAGCAGATCATCCAGCTGAAAGCCGGCACTGCGGTGACGGTCATCGGATTCACTGGTGGACGGAATCAGCCTGTGTACAAAATCAACCTGGGGGTTGAAAGAGAATGAGGCCAGGGCAAAGAGCGGTTGCGGTGCTGTTGCTTGTGCTTTGCGCCGGGTGCGCGAGAGCGCCCCTCAGACTCCAGGAAGTCGCCGTCATTCGCAACGAGGCAACCGCGCGATATGCGTTCGTCGGTCGGCCTCGTTTCCTGGTCTGCGCTGAACCGGTGGACGTGGTGGTCCTCGGACCAGTGGCCGCCACAGAGGACAGACTGGCGGCGTCCAAGAGTCGCTCGTCAGCGGAGAACGCTGCGTTGGAGGCACGCTCCGCCGGGTCACGCGTCGAGGTAGGCGGGTCGACGGCAGAGACCGTCGGGAAGGCGTCGCGCGCAGCATCGACTAAGCATGAACATGCGGCCCGCGTTGAGAAGGAAGCGGCCGACGCGACAACTTCGGAACGCGAGCACGCAGCCCGCGTTGAGCGGGAAGCGGCCGACGCGAGGAGTGTGGAGCGTGAACACGTGTCGCGCACTGAAGTGGCGGCTGCAGATGCAGGCACTCAGGTGCGGCTCGCAGAAGCACGGTCGTCTCGCACGAGCTTCCGTGCGACGCAAGCGTCCGAGACACATCGTCACGAAGTCAGGTCTGCCGCCTACGAGTCGGTTGTCGAAGACCGTACCATGGCCGCGGGGTCTATGTGGAGCTACTCGCGGCCTTGCCTGAAGAAGATGGCTGCAACCCCTCAAGCAGTGGTCGGGGAGCGGCTCGACTTCATCCTGGAGTTCAGAAACGAGACGGCATTCGATCTCGCAGCCGTCGAGATCGTGGATCTTCTCCCCCCGGGGGTTGAGCCGCTTGTGAATCGTATCAGCCTTACACCAAGCTTGCGGTTCAGCGCCGACTGGAAGGAGGGGCAGTTGCTCATCCTTATTCCCCACGGAGTCTCAAGAGGGCAAGCAGTCCGCATACAGATTCCAACGATCGTCCGGGAGGACGCTGGCGACAGCACAATCGACTAGTGCCGGACAAGCGGATCGAGTGCGTTGTTTGAGCGGCTGGGCGTGCTTCCAGCAAGGGGAGCCTTGTCGTTCGCCTTGTGAGAGACGTCAAAGGGCGCGGGGCGCGATCGGCATGTGGACGTGCGCGTTTCCCCGCGCGATGCGATGCCGCGGAGGCCTTGGCCTCGTCTTTCGCAGCGGCGCGGTGCCGGCAGGACGAGACTGCTCAAGCAATTGCCATAGGAGGAGGATACGACGATGGCGGT
>Ga0315545_1003804_pt1 | contig 12734 bp, 11 predicted proteins | sample SalMarSW160210MG_FD_203096 | JGI IMG/M metagenome (GOLD analysis project Ga0315545, IMG submission 203096) | Salt marsh sediment microbial communities from the Plum Island Ecosystem LTER, Massachusetts, United States - Salt Marsh Sediment SW1602-10 ... | reverse complement strand
CTTGACCATGGCGCTCATTCCTTCGTCAAGCTCAGAGGTGAGCATTGATTTCGTTTTTTCCAGCTCCCTTGAGGTTGTCTGGTACTGGTGATACCCGGCTACCACTTCCTCAATGCCCGCCTTCTCCCGAGCCAATGCCTGCAATTTCTTGAGGTCGGTGGCTAGCTCCGGCTTAGCCATCTGCTTATCTAAGTCCCGGTAACGGCGCTCTATCTGCTTCAGTCTGTCCCACATAGTTTTATTCCTACGGAAAAATTATAGCACAGGCATAGCTAGCGCTCAAACTTGTGTGCGATGCGACTGAGATGTATGGTGGGCAGCCTAAGTGTCGGATTGGATATTTAAGCTAGAGCTTCCAAAAGCTGCGTAGCTGCTCAAAATCAATCAACCCACTCTCGGCTATGTTTTCAATCTCGATGTCAGCCTCAACAGCTGCCGCCACCGGATTAAGACCGCCGAGTTGAACGACACCAATCCGATTCAGGGCTACTGGAATCTGACAAAGCGGCTCGCTGGTGTTGCCCAGGGCATAGACTCCACCGATGCCGACTTCCTTGAGCATAGCTATCTTCTCTTCGACGACTTCCCTGGCCGGTGCCGGTATTGTCCGAAAAACACCCAGTATTTTACCATTTCCCGTCCTGGAAGCTTCACCAACGCTTGTCATTCCAGCCCGGATAAACTGCTCAGAGGGATCGATGGATGTGCCCGCATAGTCGATTATGGCCACAAAGCGCCTTGGCTTCAAGTTTCTAACTTCAAGTACGCCGCCAAACCTGAACTCCGTAGGGACGCCAGCTTTGAGAAGCACTCCATACATAGCCACGCTACAAACGGTAGCCAAGCCAATCTTCCCACTGGGCACAACTGCGGAACCGATTTTCTCCCCTTCTGAGGCTGTGGCTACCAAATCGCTGACGCAAATCCCAGCCTTGAATGCATCCTTCATAGCTGACAGCGCCTTCTTGAACTTGTCCTTATTAATGAGCGACGTATTTATTGGTAATTGACCACTGCGTTTTTCAGGGTCAAAAGTGGTCTGGTAGGCCAGCATCTCCAGTCTCTCGCGTACGACACCCAGATGCTGTGGAGCTAATGCTTCCTTAACTTCCTGCCGCCCTTTCGGAGTAATCATCCTGCCATCCCGACCTGCTGGCTGAGTATAGCCACGTTCGTCGGCTATCCTCAGGTGATATCTAACTGCTCTCTCACTCAAGAATACTCCTTCACCCTCAAGTTGGCGAGCAATAGTGATTGACCCCAGAGGTTCAGAGGACTCACTCAAGACTTTGAGAATGGATATTAGCTTGCTTTCTGTGTCTGAGCCAACAACTTGTTCCATCAGAAGCCTCTCCACTCCCTGAAATAATCTTCAGGCTATTATACCATGCTTTTTCTGCTTTACCAGACTACTAGCCCTTGAAGCGGTTGGTAATGGGCAACCTTCGGTCTCTGCCGAAGGCTCTGGGGGTTATTTTAACACCGGGCGGTGCTTGCCGGCGCTTGTACTCACTGGTGTCGACCAGTCGAGCTGCCCGCTTGACCACCTGTTCATCGATTCCCAGGGCAATAATCTGCTCGACGCTTTTGTCTTCCTCAACATAGGCTGCGAGTACCGGGTCGAGTAGCTCATACGGAGGCAGGGTGTCAGTATCCATTTGCTCGGGCTTTAATTCCGCCGACGGAGTTTTATCTATGATGGTAGATGGTATTAGCTCTGAGCCAGCCTGCTGGTTTCGGTACTTGGCCAATTGATAAACCATTGTCTTCGGTACATCCTTGATGACGGCAAAACCACCAGCCATATCTCCGTACAATGTGGTGTAGCCGGTGGCCATTTCGCTCTTGTTGCCCGTGGTCAGCACCAGCCAGCCAAACTTGTTAGATAGCGCCATCAGAATATTGCCTCTGATGCGGGCTTGAATATTCTCTTCAGCCACATCAGGCTCTTTCCCCTTAAAAGCCCCAGCCAGCATATCCAGATATGCCTGAAACACCTTCTCAATGGGAATGGTTATCAGTTTGATGCCCAGATTCTTAGCCAGAAGCTCGGCATCTGACAGGCTGCCGGGAGAGGAATACCGTGAAGGCATAGCCACCCCGACCACGTTTGACTTGCCCAGCGCATCAACAGCAATGGCGGCTACTAAGCTGGAATCTATCCCTCCGGAAAGACCTATCAGCACCTTCTTGAAGCCATTCTTAAGAATATAGTCACCTGTCCCCAGCGCCAAAGCATCATAGACCTCCCCGGGCAAACCCCGCAACTCAACCTTTCTGGGGGGTAAGGCTGGTTTTTCCGTGCTAAACGGCGCTTCGGATACCACTATTCTCCTGGTATGCCATCTCTGCTCTTCGGTAAGCAGTGGCTCTTTTCTCCACCTTGGGTCGTGAAGGCGTGTCCGAAACACAGATTCAACATCCAGGTCAGCTACTATCAGGTCTTCCTCAAACTGCTTACCCCTGGCGAGCAAGCGGCCTTTCTCGTCCAGCACCACGCTGTTGCCATCAAAGACCAGCTCATCCTGTCCCCCCACCAGATTGGTGTGAGTGAAGATAGCTACATTGTCCATAGCGCGGGTGGCTATCATTCTTTCCCTGAGGTCTCCCTTACCGAAGTGGTAGGGAGAGGCGCTTATAGTGACTATAACCTCAGCCCCTGAATAGGCTTGGGCAGTAGCTGGTCCCGCCTCGTACCAGATGTCCTCGCAGATATTGATGCCGACCCCAACCCCACCGATAATATATACCGGGCACTCGTTACCAGCCCGGAAGTAGCGGTTCTCATCAAAGACGCCGTAGTTGGGCAGATATATCTTGTGATAGACGCCAACAAGCTTGCCGTCATGAATTAATGCCGCCGCATTATAGATGTCTTCTTTGGCATCAACAAAGCCGACAACGACGCTGATTCCTGATGAAGCCTTGACCACCTTTTCCAGAGACCGCAGGTTTTCGGCAATGAACTGTGGCTTGAACAGGAGGTCTTCGGGTGGATAGCCACAGATGGCAAGTTCGGGGAGGGCGACAAGGTCTACGCCCAGAGATTTAGCCTGGTCAATAGCTTTCAGTATCTTTTGCCGGTTGCCGGCAAAATCACCGACAGTAGTGTTGAGCTGTGCCATGCCAATACGGAGCCGACGCGTGTCAACCCACTGCGACATAGTGCCCTCCCCCTCATCTCATAATATTGGCAAGTATCTCTTGAGTTCGTACTCAGTCACCTGAGTCCGGTACTGGTCCCACTCTATCTTCTTGTTCTGAATAAAAGCTGAAAAGACGTGTTCACCAAGAGCCTTTCGCACCAACTCACTTTTCTCAGTTAATAGTATAGCTTCCAGCAGGCTGGCAGGTAAAGTACCTACTCCCCGTGCGGCTCGCTCATCTTCGCTCATCTCGTATACATTTTCTTCCACGGGCGGAGGCGGCTCCAAGCCCTTCTCAATCCCTTCCAGACCGGCGGCCAGCATGACGCTGAAGGCAAGATAGGGGTTGCAGGCGGGGTCAGGTGACCTGAACTCTATCCTGGTAGCCTTTTCCTTGCCTGGCTTGTACTCAGGAACCCTGACCAAGTCAGCCCGGTTGCGCCGCGCCCAGGACTGGTACACCGGCGCCTCGTAGCCCGGCACCAGCCGCTTGTAGGAGTTTACCCACTGGTTGCAAACGGCGGTAATCTCGGGAGCATGCTTGAGTAGCCCGGCAATATAGTTCTTGGCTACCTTAGACAGATGGTATTCATCGTTCTTGTCAAAGAAGGCGTTCCTGTCGCCCTTGAAGAGTGACTGGTGGACATGCATACCGCTGCCATTAATGCCAAAGACCGGTTTAGGCATGAAGGTAGCATAAAACCCGTGTTTCAGGGCAATCTCTTTGACCACCAGGCGGTAGGTCATCACGCTGTCAGCCATGGTCAGAGCGTCGGTGTACCTCATGTCAATCTCATGCTGGCTGGCGGCCACCTCGTGGTGGGAATACTCAACGCCGATACCCATATCCTCCAGCGTGAGAACCGTGTCTCTCCTCATTTCTGTGGCAGCATCGAGGGGAGTCATATCAAAGTAGCCTCCCTGGTCCAGCGGCTCGGTGCCAACAGAGTCTTTAAAGTAGAAATACTCCAGCTCCGGTCCTACATAATAGGTATAGCCCATATCCGCCACCCGCTTGAGGTTCCTCTTGAGGACATATCTGGGGTCGCCCTCAAAGGGCTCACCCCCCGGTCTTAAGACATCGCAGAACATCCGAGCCACAGACCGGTGCTCACGCGGTCTCCAGGGCAGGAGCTGAAAGGTATCAGGGTCGGGCAGGGCCACCATGTCACTCTCATCAATGCGGGCAAACCCCTCAATTGACGACCCATCAAAGCCCATGCCTTCGGCTAGCGCTCCTTCCAGTTCCTCCACAGTGATGGCAAAACTCTTTAGTATGCCCAGAATGTCGGTAAACCACATCCGGATAAACTTAACATCATGCTCCTTGGCCATCTTTAAGACATAATCCCTAGCTTCCTCTTTACTCCTGTTTTCCATTATTACCTCCTTTAGTGATACTTATTTAGATTGTCTATATTGCGTTTTCATCCCTATCGCCGGTGCGGACACGCACCACGCTTTCCACGGGCAGGACGAAAATCTTGCCATCGCCTATCTCACCTGTCCTGGCATTGCGGACAATGGCATCTATGGCGATGGGTACGTCTTCATCAAGTATCACCAGCTCAATCTTGAGCTTGGGTAGCAAATCCACCCGGTATTCTCCCACCCGCCACTGCAATGGAATCCCCTTTTGCTTGCCCCGGCCGCTTACCTCGCTGACGGTCATACCGAAATAGCTGTGCTCTTCAAGAGCCTTCTTGACCGCGTCCAGCCTTTCCTCACGGATAATCGCCTCTATCTTTTTCATCGGAGTAAGCCTCCATAAGCCCTTTCGCCGTGCTGTGAAAGGTCCAGCCCCACCGTTTCTTCTTTTTGCCCCACTCTCAGCCCGATGGTAATATCAACCAGCTTGCCCAGAATCCAGGTGGCGGCGAAGGCAAAACCACCCACCGCCACAATGCTGGCCAGTTGCTTCAAGACCTGTATGCCTCCCCCGTATAGCAACCCGTCAGCCCCGGCGGAATTGACAGCCAGGCTGGCGAAGATACCCGTTGCCAGAGCGCCCCAGATACCACCCATGCCGTGAACAGCGAATACGTCCAGGGAGTCGTCAAAGCCAAGTTTTATCTTTAACAACACCATGCTATAGTAGCAGACTAATGCCGTCACTATGCCTATGGGAATAGCAGCCAGGGGCGGCACAAAGCCAGCGGCTGGGGTGATAGCCACCAGTCCGGCAACAGCCCCGGTAACGGTGCCGAGAATGGTCGGGCGGCGGTGAAGCCAGCTCACTATCATCCAGGTGAAAGCTGCCGCTGCTGCCGAAGTATTGGTGGCGACAAAGGCGCTGGCTGCCAGACCATCGGAGGCCAAGGAGCTGCCGGCATTAAAGCCGAACCAGCCGAACCAGAGCAGACCGGCGCCCAGCACCACCATAGGGATATTGTTAGCCTCCATAGGCTCGCTCGGAAAGCCCCGGCGCCGGCCCAGTAGCATGACCAGAGCCAGAGCTGAGACGCCAGCATTGATGTGGACAACGGCACCACCGGCGAAGTCAAGGACACCAAGGTTAGCCAGCCAGCCGCCATCACCCCAGACCCAGTGGGCAACGGGGCAATAGACTACGGTCAGCCATAGAGCGGAAAAGATAAGCAGAGCACCGAATTTTACCCGCTCAACAATGGCACCAGTGATTAGGGCTACCGTGATAATGGCGAACATAGCCTGAAAAATCATAAAGGCTAGGTGGGGCACGGTAGTGGCATAAACCGACGACGGCTCTTGCCCCACATTCATCAAGCCGGCGAAGTTAAGGCTGCCGATAAAACCACCATTGTCAGAACCAAAGCTCAGGCTATAGCCGTAGAGCACCCAGAGCAGACCAATCAGCCCCAGACAGGCAAAGCTCATCATGATGGTGGAGAGGATGTTTTTCCGTCTCACCATGCCGCCGTAGAATAGGGCTACCCCCGGCGTCATCAGCATAACCAGTGCTGCCGAGATTAGTATCCAGGCGGTATCACCAGAACTAACGGGCATCAATAGACCTCCTTTACTCAATAGGCGTAGAGCCTACCGTAGGGTCGAAGCCAGCGGGGAAAGAGCTTGGTAAACCTGTGTTTTAATATCTCCCCGGCATCGTAGCCAAAGTGAACGGCGAACTCACCAACGAATTGTTTAAGAAGCCGATGGTCACTATCTTCCAGTTCGGCAACACCGACCTCCCTGCCCAGTTGATAATCCTCAACGCTTCCCCTCAGGTAGATAACGCCACCGTGCATGCCCGTGCCGATAAACTTAGCTTTGTGATGCTTGCCTTCACCGAGATTCAGACCCAACAAAATCAGGATGCCCCCGGCCATGTACTCGCCGAGGAAGTCCTGGGCAGTGCCGCCGATAACCACTACCGGATTCTTATCCTGGTACTCCTTCATGTGGATACCCACCCGATAGCCAACATCTTCCCGGACAAAGATTTTGCCGCCTCTGGCTGATAAACCAAGGATATCGCCAGCATGCCCGTGAACAATTATCTCTCCCTCATTCATAGTATTGCCGCAGCCGTCTTGAGCATTACCATGTAAAATAATCCTTGGTCCGTTCATAAACGCTCCCAGGTCGTTACCCGGGGTGCCAAATATCTCAAGCTCCACCGGCTTGTCCAGGTCGGTGCCGATATACCTCTGCCCGTGGACGTTATGTAGTTCAATCTTTCGGGCGCCGTTCAGGGCTGCCTGTCTCAGGCTAGCATTAAGCTCCCGATAGTAAACACCGCCGGCATCTATCTTAACCACGGAGTTCTTTCTGTTTGCCATTTTTAGCTTCCTGCCATTCTTACTCCCAGGATTTCAAGCTCGGTATCGGTAAGACCCACGCCCCTCAGGTGCAGGCGGTTGCCGCGCAGGCTCTCCAGGGCATTAACGCCCAGCCCACCCAGGATATCCTTGAGCTCAAGGCTCCAGCCCCGAAGCAGGTTAGCCAGTCGGCGGGCACCGATATCTGGATTTACCCTCTTGGTCAGGCGGAGGTCAGTAGTGCAGATACCCCAGGCACACTTGCCGGTGTGACACTGCTGGCAGACATGACAGCCCAGGGCGATGAGAGCCGCCGTCCCGATATATACGGCGTCAGCCCCCAGCGCTATCGCCTTAGCCACATCACCGCTATTTCTGATACCGCCGGAGACCACAATGGAAGCCTGGTTGCGTATGCCCTCCTGGCGCAGGCGGCTATCCACCGAGGCTAGAGCCATCTCAATGGGAATGCCCACGTTATCACGAATAATCTTGGGAGCCGCCCCGGTAGCCCCCCTGAGTCCATCAAGGACAATAATATCGGCACCGCCCCTTACCATACCGCTGGCAATAGCCGCTGAGTTGTGGACGGCAGCAATCTTCACCGATACTGGCTTGGTATAGTTGGTCGCCTCTTTCAGGGCGTATACAAGCTGCGCCAGGTCCTCAATGGAGTAGATATCGTGCTGGGGTGCCGGTGATAGGGCATCAGTGCCCTGGGGAATCATCCGCGTTAGCGATACCTCGGCACTTACCTTCTCTCCGGGAAGGTGTCCGCCGATTCCCGGCTTGGCTCCCTGACCAATCTTAATCTCAACGATACTGGCTACATCCAGGTACTCAGCATGGACGCCGAAACGCCCCGAAGCCACCTGGACAATGGTGTTATCTCCATACTGGTATAGCTTAGGGTGAAGCCCCCCCTCGCCGGTGTTCCACAGGGTGCCCATCTCCGTAGCTGCCCTAGCCAGGGATTCATGCACATTAAGGCTCACCGCCCCGTAGGACATGGCGGCAAACATGACCGGGACCTCCAGCTTTACCTGGGGAGCTAGTTCTGTTTTTAGATTTCGGGAATTAGCGTCAAGCTCAACTTTGTCAGGTTTTCGCCCCAGATAGGTGGTCAGCTCCATTGGCTCACGGAGGGGGTCAATGGAGGGGTTGGTCACCTGGCTGGCGTTAAGCACCAGATGGTCCCAATAAATCTTCTGGTCCTTATCATCACCCATCCCGGTAAGGAGCACCCCACCGGTCTCTGCCTGCCGGATAATGTCTTCAATAACCTCGGGGCGCCAGTTATAGTTCTCCCGATAGTCCAGCGGGTTTCGGCTGATGGTCAGTGCCTGCGTCGGGCAAAAGAGCACACAGCGATGGCAACCTACGCAGTTCTCTTCGCGGCTCCTCACCACGTTATCTTCAGCATCATAGTAGTTAGCATCAAAGGTGCACTGGTTGACGCAGACCTGACACTGGATGCACCGCTCCGGGTCTCGTCTTATTAAGAATTTGGGGGCTATATAGGTCTTCATCGTCACCTCCCCTCCATCCGTATCGGTATTCCCCGTTTTGCCAAGTATTGCTTGATATCGTTGATAGAGTAAGTCCCGTAGTGAAAGATACTCGCCGCCAGAACGGCATCCGCCTTGCCTAAAACCAGTGCTTGATACAGGTCGTCCGGGGTGCCGGCGCCACCGCTGGCAATGACCGGCACGCTAACTGCCTCAGAGATGGCGCGGGTAAGCTCGGTGTCATATCCCGCCCGATGACCGTCAGCATCCATGCTGGTAAGCAATAGTTCTCCGGCGCCAAGTGCTATCACCTCCCTTGCCCAGTTAAGGGCGTCAACACCGGTTGGCTTCTGACCACTATAGATATAGACCTCCCACCCAGGGTTCTTGTTACCACCTACCCGCTTGGCATCTACGGCGACCACGATGCACTGGCTGCCGAATTTATCGGCAGCCTCTTTAATCAGGCTGGGGTTAAGCACCGCTGCCGTGTTTATGGAGACCTTATCCGCCCCGGCGAGCAGCATGCGCCGCATATCACTGATACTGCGAAGTCCACCACCCACCGTCAGCGGCATAAATACCTTCTCCGAGATACGCTCCACAACATCAACCATGGTGTCACGCCCTTCCGGGGTAGCCGTAATGTCCAGAAAGACCAGTTCGTCAGCGCCCTCTTTATAGTAGAAATCGGCCAGCTCCACCGGGTCACCAGCATCGCGTAACTGGACAAAGCTTTTCCCCTTGACTACGCGGCCCCCTTTCACATCGAGGCAGGGGATAATTCTTTTGGTCAGCATGTCACTTTGTCTCCCCGGCGGTTACTGTTTCCTTGGCAGCCACTGGCTGAGGCTGGGATACCGTCTTCAGTCTGCCGACAACCGGCTCGCCGCCCATAGGAATCCACGCCCGGTCCAGTTCCGGAGATATCAGGCGGATAGCCGACTCCTCAGACGAAAGATATAACATGTCGCCCTTTTCACCGACAGTAAGCGGTCGCAACCGGATACGGTCGGTCAGTCCTATCATTTCGCCGTGATGAGCAATAATTACCGCGAACGGACCGTTTAACAGCAAGCTACCGTATACCTGACGCAGGGCTCGCATTAGTTTCTGCTCTGCTGGTGGCATACGCTCAATATCGCTCCAGAAGGGCGGTGCCAGTACCTTAGCCACTATCTCCAGTGGCAGATTGTGCCTGCGCATGAGCAGGTCAATAGCATAAGCCACTACCTCGGTATCGGTTTGCATAGTGCAGTGATAGCCGAACTGTTCTAAGTAGCGGCGGTTTATTCCGTAGGATGAAATCTCACCGTTATGAACCACTGTCCAGTCCAGAATACAGAAGGGGTGAGCCCCACCCCACCAGCCGGGTGTATTGGTGGGGAACCGCCCGTGTGCTGTCCAGAGGTAACCCTTATACTGCTTGAGGCAGAAGTAATCGGCTATCTCCTCGGGGTAGCCTGCGCCCTTGAAAACCGCCATGTTCTTACCGCTGGAAAAGACGAAGCTATCGCCCAATTTAGTATTTATAGTCATCACCCTGTCCACGATATAATCATGCTCAGATTGCTTCTTGGGCTGACGCTGACCTATGTCAAGAAAGTAGCGCCACACCAGGGGTGGGTCGGTAATCCCCGGCGTGGGGCGGGTTGGCACCTCCCCCTGGTCAATGAGGTTGAAATTCTCCCTTAAAAACGCCTCTGTCTCTCGCTTTCCCTTCTGGCTGAGGAACATGATATGAAAGGCATATTGGTCAGCATATTCGGGGTAAAGTCCATAGATAGCCAAGCCACCGCCCAAGCCGTTGCCGCGGTCATGCATGTTGGCGATAGCCCTGATGACACCCTCCCCGGAAAAGCTATCGCCGGCGGTATTCATTGCCCCGAATATGGAGCAGGCATCAATTACCTTGTTATCACGGTGGGGATTATTTATCTGTCTGATATTCTTCATGGCTATTCTCCAATGACTACCTTTTCTGGTTGTTCAACAGGGGCTACTATAGAAGTTACCTCCGAGGGCGGTATCGCCAGCCTGGCTTGCCAGATTTCCTCAGGGAGAGAAGCCAGACCGAAATCATCAGTGACGAGCGCTTTCTTAAAGCCCTCGACATTCACCCTGTCCTTCATCAAATTGTAGATAATGCCCGACTTCTCAATGTCGCCGGCAAAGACCAGACCCAGTATTTGCCCGTCTTTTACTATCACCTTTCGGTAGATACCATTGTGTCTTTGGCTAAGAACCTCATAGCTATCATCGGGCGGGGTTACCATGCCCGCCGAGACGATGTTGAGCCCGAAGTAACTCAGGGAATTCATCGCTGTCCCACCCCGGTATTCAGCCTTCGTACCAGCCATGTTGAGTCCAGCAGTCCTCCCCCCCAGGTAGGCGTTAGGCCAAACAGGAGTGAGCCTATTCTCTCCGTAGACGAAATCATAAGCCTCAGCGACGTCCCCGCAGGCATAGACATCGGGTATAGACGTAGCCATACGGCGGTCAACGACTATGCCACGGTTTATCTTAATGCCGCTATCAGACACAAGTTCCAGGCGTGGCTGAACGCCGATGGCTACGATAACCATTTCGCAGGGCATCCGCCGACCATCATCAAGGCTGACACCACTGACCCCATAAGACCCGTCGCTATCAATCCTGTCGGCGGTATGTCCGGTTATTATGTCAACACCAGCCCCGGCTAAAACCTTCTCCTCCAGAGCCGATGCCTCCTCATCAAGAATAGTATTCAAAATCCGCTCCTTCATCTCAACGATGGTAACCTCAGCCCCCCGTTTTACCAGTGCCTCAGTGGCACTCACCCCAATAAGTCCGCCTCCGATAACCACGGCTCTTACCCTTCTTCCGTATTGATTCAGGAAACGGGCGATTGCCTTGGCATCGTCGAGCCTGGTGAAGGTAAAGACTCCTTTCAACCCGATACCCTCTATCCGGGGAACAATAGGCGAGCCGCCGCTAGCCAGCAGTAGTTTCTGCCAGGCAAGGGTTCGACCGCTTCCCAGCCTGACAGTACGCTGGTTAAAATTGACCTGGACTGCTTTCTCGCCGAAGCGGGTCCGGATGTTGTTCTTCTCGTAGAAATCAGGGGGGCGAAATAGCATCCTCTCCAGGGGACGCCCCTCAGCCAGGTGCTCCGAGATGAGCGGGCGTGAGTAGGCAGGGTAGGGCTCGTCGGAGATTATGGTGACTATCCCCGCCTTACCCGCTTCACGGATGGCTTCAGCAGCACCGATACCACCGGCAGAGTTCCCGATAATTAGATATTTTGTTTTCTTTGTCTCCACCATTCTGTCACCGCCTGCTTACCTTGGCTCCCAGAGCAATCTTGATGAAATTATCGTAAATCTTAAGCCCCACCTCACCGCTCTTTTCGGGGTGAAACTGAGTCGCCAGCAGGTTACCTTTGGCAATAACACTGCAGAACGGGATGCCATATTCGGTCTCGCCAGCGACCAGTGACCCATCCTCCGGCTTGGCATAATAGCTGTGTACAAAGTAGAAGTTGGCTTCATCGGGTATACCACTAAAAATCGGGTGAGAAACCTTTTGCCTTAACTGGTTCCAGCCCATGTGGGGAATCTTTAACCCAGGCGGAAGCTTGCGTACCACGCCGGGGATGATGCCGAGACACTCATGCCAGCCACCTTCCTCAGTGCCGCTAAACAGAACTTGCAGCCCGATACAGACGCCGAGGAAGGGCCGGTCCTCAGCGATGAATCGCTGAAGCGGGCTGGTCAGTCCCCGCGTCTTCAAGTTAGCCATGGTGTCGGCCGCAGCTCCCACCCCGGGCAGGATAACCGCCTGGGCATCAAGTATCTCGCGGGGACTGCTGGCTACCTTCGCTTGATAGCCCAATCTACTGATGGCGTTAACCACGCTACGTAGATTGCTGGCACCATAATCGATTATGGCAATCATAAAGCTTCCTTTCCCCTTCGCACTCAAGATAATTCAGTTCTCGACAGTAACTTCCACTACGTTTTCCCGGGCGATAGCCTTTTCCTCGCCGTCTCTTCTGACAAAGACGTGCATTAACCCCATTACCTCATATTGCCCGTTTTCCAAGCTCGTTGTGTCCCACCTTGCCGGGAAGTTTTCCTGTCTATCTTCAGACTCCCCGATCTTAATCCAGGTATCCGTATTCTTCCTACGATAGTACCAGGGGTTGGTTACCCTCACGATAGACCCGGTGAGACCCAACGCTTCCAACTCCTTGTATAGCAGGTCTTCGTCAAATTCCTCCCGCAATAGAACATTGCCAGAGTACTTCTTTAACACTTCCGAAGGAACAATATAACGTGGTCCCCAGTTATACGACATGA